>ERZ857785.1887-NODE-1887-length-20502-cov-26.984888_pt1 | contig 20502 bp, 19 predicted proteins | sample MGYA00519763_ERZ857785 | MGnify/ENA primary metagenome ERZ857785 (study PRJEB31778, sample SAMEA3449365) | human gut metagenome | biome: human gut; feature: human-associated habitat; material: faeces | place: United Kingdom | collected 2010/2012 ...
CCAGGCGAAGGTTGTGCATCGGGGTCTCCCCGTTGTCGAAAAGGATAAGCTCCTTCACCCCGAACGTCGCCAGCTGACGGCAAAGCTCCGAGCCGATGGAACCTGCCGCCCCCGTAACCAGGATCGTCCTCCCGCGGAAGTTGGCGATGATCTCATCCATCGAAATGCGGATCTCGGGACGGCCTAACAGGTCTTCGATCTTGATCTCCCGGATCGACTGCTTCATGATCTTCCCGTCGATGACCTCGTCGATCGGTGGGGCGATCAGAATTTTGACCCCCTGCTCCGTACAGTATCTGATCAGACGCTCCTGCTCCTGCTGCGCATCGTCATTGGTGGCGAAAAGGATCGCGTCGACATCGACTCGGTCCCGCAGGTATTCGACGCTGTGCTGATTCTCGAAATAGTAGACCGGGCACTCCGCGATCGTATGCTTGCGCAGGGACTTCCCGTAGGTCAGAAAACCGACGACGCGGTAATGCGGCGAGTTTTGAAGACGCGTGACCAGAGACACTGACTTGTCCCCCGTGCCGTAGACCAGAACCTGACGGCTGTTCGCGCGGCGGGACTGCTTCAACTTGATCAGGTCGTAGACGACGATCATGCAAAGACGAAGGGCCAGCAGAAGGAAGAGTGTGACCAGCACGTCCAGCAGGAAACCCATGGAAAGGGCGGCATAAGGCGGAGACGGTTTTTGGGGAAGGAGAAGCACGTAGAAGAACATCAGCAAGTCCTTGAAGAGAACCGCACCGCCCAGTTTCCAGATTTCCCGAAGCGTCGTATGACGGATGACGCTGCGGAACGTTCGGAAAACGATGAACGAAAAAACGCTCAAAACACACGAACCGGCCAACAGCCAGAAACCGTACCATACCGTGAAAACCGGATTCGTGAACAATCCGCGAACCAACAGGTAGGCGATCAAGGTCGAAACTACAGACACGACCGTGTCGATCGTCAAGATCAGCCACGACGAAAAATACCGTGACGATAGGTATTTTTCAATCCCAAAACGGGACATGATAACTTGAAGCATACGGAGGCGAAATTAAATTCAGATAAATTTGTAATTACAGTGACGCGTACTATGTGATGGTTCCAGAAATTATCGTAGGAAATATGTCCCGACAGCAGACGAGACTTTATTTGTTGCCGACAAATGACGACAACGGCTTCGGGACTAACCCCTTCAGATAAAAGTTCGGAACTTATTTGACGTTTGCCCACATCCGCCGTTGGGCTTCGTCGGAGATTTGATCACAGAGATTGTCGATCGCTATGCTGCGGCAAAACAGGGCTTCGACGCTGCTTTTTGGCATCCTCTGCACTTCCAGCAATCCGGCAATATCATTCAGGTATTTACGACTCCCGGGGTCATTGACGGCACTTTACTGAATCGCATCGTATATTAGAATATAGTAGCGAATCTCATCGGCAGTCAATTCCGTCGTTCGGCAGAATTGCAATTGGCGGCTTATGCAATAATAGGAATATGCTTTCTGAATGATCGCATCGTGACGACTGTCAAGCAGCATATAGGAGTTCATGCTCATCAGAATGATGCGTTGCAATGCCTCCTCTGCACGGATTCCTTTCCATTCACCGTTTTCATGCAGCTCCGTAGCCCATGCGGCAACCCGGTTCCGGGCAAATCCAAGCCAGGGATCGTTCTCCGCGTCTTCCGGGACCAGCCAACATAGGAACTGATAGATCAGACGCATAACGCCATACAGTGCATTGTGATCGCAAGCCGTTTCGTCGAAATCGAACAAATAGGATTTGGTCAATTCGTCGAACAGCTCAAAACACAAATCGCGTTTCTGCCGTCCGACAATACATCCCGTATCATTCAGAATATGAAGCATGGCATCAACGGCTTCCGCGCGCAGACCAATGCCTTGCAGGTTCCCATAACGGCGTGACAAACTTGCAAATAACGAATCCAGTTTTTTGCGATAGATTTCCCGCGCCCCGAACTCGTTATCCAGCGCATTCACGGAAACCATATTGTACAGCGCCGCATAACTCCGGGTATAGACGATCAATCCCTCGTCACTCACGGTGTGGAATCTCAACGACTGAAGCTGCGGCAATATCGCTTTTAACTCGGATACGGTCATGGTTTTACGTGCGGCGGAGATGTTACTCTATTTTTTCCAAACAGCAGGGCGGGATGAATGAGGTTGCCACCATACATACGCCTTTGAGAGATACCGTCAGACGCCTGTTGTGCTTGATACGTTTGATATATCCTTCGGCTCCCTTGAAAAGTCCGTCGATCACCCGGACCCGTTCGCCGACCTGATATTCCGGACAATCATCAGCAAAAAACTCCAACCCCTTATCCCCGGCCGATGTAACCAGTATGAACATATTCATTTCATGGTCGGAGATCGCGGCCGGCTGGCGTTTTTTATTCTCGTCGAAATACGTGTAGACCATCACCCGCCCTCGGAGAGCAGTCTGCAATTCATTTGCATATTGCTCCGTGGAGCGGAAAAACATCAATGAAGGGATAATCGTTTGGCGCTCGGTTTTCCGGATACCGTCGGAAATGACATTGACGGTCTGGCAGGGAATGTAACTCTCCTTAAGATCTTTCTTGAGCAGTTCTTCTATTTCGAAGACTTTATTGAAAAAAACCTTGAGGGCATACCAATGTACCGGAGCGTCGTCTGACATCGTTCACGTATGGGCATTCTTTGTATTCCTCCGCATCCGGAATTTTCGTCCCACGACACGAAGCATTTATAGGTTATACGCTTGATATTCAACCGACTGTTGTATCTCGCCCAACCGGTATTAATCCAAATACTCGGCCGTAAACCTGTTTGCAGATACGGGTTCTGTGTAGAAACCATACTTTTACTACACAAAAGTATGGAATATTGTTTAAACGACCAAACTATTTCGTCTAAATCTTATGCTGAAAAATCCCCCCCCCTCCAAAAAACAGCCTCTGAATTAAGTATTTATATCTGTTCCAAAACGTTAATATTGCCCAAATGGATGATAACGCGCCCTTTCTGTTGCATTCCTTCTTGTAATGGGAAAAGCTCCTAAAATCTCGAACTGTCAGAACTGTTTTGCGGGGAATGTTGACTTATCCGGCAGATAGACACCACTTTTCCGGTCACTATGGTTTTTACACAGAGACGGGACTATTGGTTCCAGTCAAAACCAAACAATTTACAGTCGATCTCTATCTTTCTTTTCAAGCATTCTATTCGCGTGTTTTCCCGGTTTCAGAGTCTCGATATAAAGTATTCCTGCATATTCCAACGATATGCCCTTGATGAACGCTGCAATTGGAGATGCTTCATGTCGGTGCGTCGCACGGCGAGTGGCGGACGGTCCGACATGCGACCTTCTGTTTTCGGCACCATGAACTCCCGAAGGCAAAAAGCCACAGCGCCGGCACACTCCGCAATAGCAACCGACGGTTTTTAAATTATTCACGAAATATAAAAAAAGTCTCCACGGAGTACGCGGAGACAATAGGTTGAAAACCTTCGGCATATAGCCTTATTGTGATAAGATGTAGAATTCTTACACCACAAATATAGTAAAAAAGATGAATTTCTGCAATTTTTTATTTAATTTTACAGAAAACACATTCTTCATATGGCAAAAGTATTGGGTTTGGACCTTGGCACCAACTCACTGGGATGGGCCCTTGTCGATGAATCGGAGAACGAATATACGCTGATTGACAAAGGTGTAGACATTTTCCAGGAGGGAGTTGCCCGCGACAAAAACAATGAAAAACCTGCCGTTCAGGATCGGACGAGCGCCCGGGCACTGCGCCGCCACTATTTCCGGCGGCGTCTGCGAAAAATCGAACTGCTCAAAATACTCATCCGTTACGACCTTTGCCCGCCGTTGCCCGAGGAGCTGTTGACCGCCTGGCAAAAAGAGAAACGTTACCCGCAGGACAATGAATTCCTCCGTTGGCAGCGAACCGACGACAATGGGGATCGAAATCCTTACCACGATCGTTATGTAGCCCTGTCCGAGCGGCTCGATCTCGGGAATCGCACACAGCGCTGGCTGCTTGGCCGGGCGCTTTATCATTTGGCACAGCGACGCGGATTCCTCAGCAATCGCAAGGAAGCAGGAAATGAGAAAGAAGACGGCACGGTCAAGGAGTGTATCAAAAATCTGTCGGCTGAAATAGCAGCGGCAGGGTGTCGGTACCTCGGAGAATATTTCTACGGACTGTACCAACACAAGGAACGAATCCGCGACAAATACACCTCGCGCAACGAACACTACCTGGCCGAGTTCAATGCCATCTGCGACCGGCAGCAATTGCCCGACGAATGGCGTAAGGCGCTGCATCGGGCAATCTTTTTCCAGCGCGACCTCAAATCGCAGAAGGGGTCAGTCGGCCGATGCACCTTCGAGCCGACGAAGAGTCGGTGCCCCGTTTCGCATCCCCGTTTTGAGGAGTTCCGGATGCTGTCGTTCGTCAACAACATCCGGATTACAGGACCGGGCGACAATGCTCCACGACCTTTGACACAGGAAGAGTTCGAGACGATTCGTTCGCTCTTCTTCCGGAAAAGCAAGCCTTATTTCGATTTCGAAGAGATCGCCCGCAGAATCGCCGGCAAAGGGAAATATGCCTGCAAAGAGGAGCGTACAGAAGCTCCTTATCGTTTCAATTTCGCCCGCACGGCCACCGTATCGGGATGCCCCGTCACGGCATCGCTGCAAGCGATCTTCGGAGACGACTGGATTACGGAGATTCGCAGCCTTTACCTGCTTGGAGCAGGAAAAAACGAGGACCAGATGTTGAATGACGTATGGCACGCCCTCTTTTCGTTCAACGACGAAGGTCGGCTGCGTAGCTGGGCCTGCGAAAAATTGCAACTCACGGATGAACAAGCCAAAGCGTTTGCAGCCATCAAACTCCCGCAGGATTACGCGGCGTTGAGCCTAAATGCCATCGGCAAGATTCTGGTCTATCTGCGCTGTGGCTATCGGTACGACGAGGCGGTATTCCTGGCCAACCTGCGGGCGGCACTTCCGAAGGAGGTCTATGCCGACGAAAGCCGTCGGCATGAAATCGAACAGGACATCGTCTCGCTGCTGCTTGACTACAAGCGAAATCCGTATAACAAGTTCGATTCAAAGGAGCACCGCATTGCCGACTATTTCAGCGATCATGGATTGGATGCCTCTCGTCTGATGCGTCTTTATCATCCCTCGAAAATCGAGACCTATCCGGATGCGCAACCCAAGGCAAATGGCATTCTGCAACTCGGCTCTCCACGTACTGCGACCATTCGCAACCCGATGGCCATGCGGGCCCTGTTCCGATTGCGCAACCTGATAAACACGCTGTTACGCGAAGGCAGGATCGACCGAGACACGAAGATCCGGATTGAATTCGCCCGCGGACTCAATGATGCGAACAGGCGGAAGGCCATCGAGCAGTATCAGCGGGAACGGGAGGTTGAGAATCGGAAATATGCCGAAGAGATCCACAGCCAGTATGCCGCCGAAACCGGCCGCGAGATAAAACCCTCGGACGACGAAGTGCTGAAATACCGGCTGTGGGAAGAACAGCAGCACGTCTGTCCCTATACCGGGCGGCAAATCCGCATTTCGGACTTCGTCGGGTCGGCTCCGGATTTCGACATCGAGCACACGCTCCCGCAGGCTCGCGGCGGCGATGACTCGCAGATGAACAAGACGCTCTGCGAAAATAGATTCAACCGGGAGACAAAACGGGCGAAACTGCCGGCCGAGTTGTCCAATCATGTCGAGATCATGGAGCGGATCGAATCGTTTGGCTGGCGGGAAAAAATGGAGAGTCTGCAAAAGCAGATTGAAGCCCAGGTTCGCAGGAGCAAAAGCGCAGCGATTAAATCCGAAAAGGACGACGCCATTCAGCGCCGCCACTATTTGCAGATGCAGCTCGACTACTGGCGCGGGAAATACGAACGCTTCACCATGGCCGAGATTCCCGAAGGATTCAGCAATCGGCAGGGAGTCGACATCGGCATCATCGGCAAATATGCACGGCTCTATCTGAAGACGGTTTTTGACCGAATCTATACGGTCAAGGGTTCCACGACCGCCGCGTTCCGCAAGATGTGGGGACTGCAGGAGGAGTATGCCCGCAAGGAGCGCACGAACCACGTCCACCACTGCATCGACGCCATCACGATCGCCTGTATCGGCCGCCGGGAGTACGACCGCTGGGCGCAATACGTCGCCGACGAGGAGCGATACGGCTACGGTGAAAGCGGCAAACCCCGCTTCGAGAAACCCTGGCCGACCTTTACCGAAGATGTCAAGGCGGCGGCCGACGAACTGCTCGTTGCCCACCACACGCCCGACAACATGGCCAAACAGACGCGCAAGAAGTTACGGGTTCGCGGCCGGATAAAGCTGAATGCCGACGGGGAACCAATCTACCAGCAAGGAGACACGGCTCGCTGCCGGTTGCATCAGGATACCTTCTACGGCGCTATTAAGCAGGATGGAGAGATCCGCTATGTCATCCGCAAATCGCTCGCGCAGTTGCAGCCGACGGACATCGACAAGATTATCGACGATGCAGTCCGGGATCGCGTACGGGAGGCAATCGACGAGGTCGGATTCAAGACGGCGATGAATCCCGATGAATACACGATCTGGATGAACCGGGAAAAGGGCATTTCCATCCGCAAGGTGCGGATCTTTGTCAGAAAGACGACCCTAATCCCGCTGGGGAACAAACAGCACCGGGACCGGTCCGACAAGGAATATAAACGGAAATATCTTGTCGCCAATGAAGGCAATTATTGCATGGCCGTCTATGAAGGCAAAGACAAAAAAGGTCGAACAGACCACTCCTTCGAAATTATCAGCAATCTGCAAGCCGCCGAATATTTCAAACGGAGCACCGACCGCAATGAACGTCACGACCTGGCACCGGTAGCCGACACAAACGGCTATCCGCTAAAATATCTTCTGAAAACGGGGTCCATGGTCCTGTTTTATGAAAATACCCCGGCAGAACTTTATGAATGTACCCGCAAGGAGTTGGTAAAACGACTGTACAAGGTAACAGCAATGGCTGCAGAAGGACGGGTACAGTTCCTCTTTCATCAGGAGGCCCGAGATCAGAAAACGCTTACCGCCCTATATGGAGCTGGGGCTTCTCAATTCTGCCAATCCAATCCATCACCGAAATTGCGCCTCAGCGTTTCCAATTTTAACATGCTGGTGGAAGGTTATGATTTCGAACTGACCGCAACGGGCGAGATAAAATTCAAAGATGACCGGCCATGCTGAAACGAACCTTGTTTTTTTCAACGCCATACTGTTTGAGCCTGCGCAACGACCAGATGATCATCCACACGCGCGAGGCCCCCGACCAACGGAAAAGCATCCCGATCGAGGATATCGGCTTCGTGGTGCTGGAGGACCAACAAACCTCAATCACCCTGCCGTTGCTCAATGCACTGTCGGACAACAACGTGGCAGTTATCCTGTGCGGAGAGAACCGAATGCCGAACGCCATGTTGATGAATTTGGATTCAAACAGAACGCAAGGTGAACATTATCGGATGCAGATCGCTGCATCTGAACCGCTGAAGAAGGGCCTTTGGAAACAGATCGTCGAAACCAAAATCCGCAACCAGGCTGCCTTGCTGCGGAAGCTGGGGTATGACGGAAACAAACTGAAACCCTGCTACATGAATGTCAAGAGCGCCGACGCCGACAACCGGGAGGGCATAGCAGCGAGAATCTACTGGTCAGAACTGTTCGGTGCCGAATTTTACCGTTCCCGCGAAGGTTCGCCGCCCAACAACCTGCTCAATTACGGCTATACGATCCTGCGAGCCGCCGTGGCCCGTGCGATCATGGGTTCCGGACTGTTCCCAGCATTCGGGATCTTCCATCGGAATCGTTACAACTCCTTTCCGCTGGCCGATGACGTAATGGAACCCTATCGACCGTATGTCGACGAATTGGTCTACCAACTTTACAGAAACGGGAATACACAACTGACCAAAAAGGTGAAAGGCGAACTGTTGCGGCTCCTGTTTGTCGATACTCGTTTCGACAAGGTTGTGCGACCTCTCGAAGTAGGACTTATGTTTTCAGCCTCTTCCCTGGCTAAATGCTTTGCTGGAACCCAAAAAAAGATTGCATATCCTTTATTGGAGTAGTCGAATGTCAGAAGTACGCTTGAATGCTTATCGAATCATGTGGTTGTTTGTCTTTTTTGATTTGCCAACCAATACAAAAACGGAACGACGTCATGCGGTGCAATTTCGCAAGGCGTTGGAAAAAGATGGTTTCACAATGATGCAGTATTCAGTCTATGTGCGCCATTGTGCATCGAAGGAGAATATGCAGGTTCACATTAAGCGGGTTCGACGATCGATGCCTCCGACAGGATTTACAAGTATTCTTGCTGTAACGGACAAACAGTATGGAGACATATTAAATTTTTGGGGTAAAAGCGAACGAGCAAAACCGGAAATTCCACAACAATTGGAATTTTTCTGATAAATCGTTATTTTCGTTCTTTGAAATACGGAAAATGCATCAAACTGGCTTCGTCGGAACACCCGATCGTATTTTTATAGTGGCAGACAGCCCGTAAGTAACACTTTATCAATCAATATGAGGCCCGACGTTGTGGTTTGATGTAGAATTTCGATAAGATACAACACCTCCTCGGGCAAGTACATATAAGTGTCTGTTGTGGTTTGATGTAGAATTTCGATAAGATACAACGAAGGTCTGATAAGTGTCCGAGAAGGGATAGTTGTGGTTTGATGTAGAATTTCGATAAGATACAACTACGCTGCTCGACGGGCTGTCGGTCGACGAGTTGTGGTTTGATGTAGAATTTCGATAAGATACAACCGAGAGTGAAAAAAAATCCCAGGGGAGAGCGTTGTGGTTTGATGTAGAATTTCGATAAGATACAACGCCATAACAACACGTTTGCGACCACGATAGTTGTGGTTTGATGTAGAATTTCGATAAGATACAACTGGTTCGTTTCTTGTTCGGACGCATCCACGGTTGTGGTTTGATGTAGAATTTCGATAAGATACAACGTCTTTGCCCAGTTCAGAAATTGTTTCATGGTTGTGGTTTGATGTAGAATTTCGATAAGATACAACTCACGTCAAAATCAAACTCAAACCCTATAGGTTGTGGTTTGATGTAGAATTTCGATAAGATACAACTTTCTGCAAATGTATATAATAATTACTTTAGTTGTGGTTTGATGTAGAATTTCGATAAGATACAACTTGTGAAACTCTGCTCTTTTCCCGTGGCCTGTTGTGGTTTGATGTAGAATTTCGATAAGATACAACCCGTACATGAGACCCACCGATAGGCCTGCAGTTGTGGTTTGATGTAGAATTTCGATAAGATACAACGTATAGCAGAATAGGAGCGAATCCGCGGTAGTTGTGGTTTGATGTAGAATTTCGATAAGATACAACTCTACGTTAGAAGCAAAGGGTGAATTAGCCGTTGTGGTTTGATGTAGAATTTCGATAAGATACAACGTCGGGCGAAAGGGTAGAGCCGCACTTCTCGTTGTGGTTTGATGTAGAATTTCGATAAGATACAACTATACTCTGATATACGTAGAAGAACCCAACGTTGTGGTTTGATGTAGAATTTCGATAAGATACAACAATCTTTGTTGTTAGGTCGATATCGTACGTGTTGTGGTTTGATGTAGAATTTCGATAAGATACAACCGTCGTCTTTTAATTCTTCATGTAGTCGTAGTTGTGGTTTGATGTAGAATTTCGATAAGATACAACCGCGATAGGTCAAATAGTCAGGCCTAATAGTTGTGGTTTGATGTAGAATTTCGATAAGATACAACACTGGCTGTAAGCGTAATAATTGCGAACAAGTTGTGGTTTGATGTAGAATTTCGATAAGATACAACATTAACGTGAAAACAAAAAAATATCTCCCAGTTGTGGTTTGATGTAGAATTTCGATAAGATACAACAACGACGGAAAAAGTCGAAAATTTCGACTGGTTGTGGTTTGATGTAGAATTTCGATAAGATACAACATTTCCTCCAATAAAACGACGACTCGTATAGTTGTGGTTTGATGTAGAATTTCGATAAGATACAACATTAATTCTAAATTATTTAGTATGCCTTGGTTGTGGTTTGATGTAGAATTTCGATAAGATACAACTAACTGTCCGATGTTGTGGCTGCTTCTGTTGTTGTGGTTTGATGTAGAATTTCGATAAGATACAACCCCTATTGAGCAAACGCGAGCGTGAGGTAAGTTGTGGTTTGATGTAGAATTTCGATAAGATACAACAGAGTGGCCAAGGCGATGACGGACGCGCTGTTGTGGTTTGATGTAGAATTTCGATAAGATACAACGGTGCTCAAAGGAGACAAGGCGCGGTATAAGTTGTGGTTTGATGTAGAATTTCGATAAGATACAACTTCAAGGAAAACCCGTTGTGATACCGGACCGTTGTGGTTTGATGTAGAATTTCGATAAGATACAACAGGAAAGCACCAAGAGACGTAACAGTGGTGTTGTGGTTTGATGTAGAATTTCGATAAGATACAACTAGATGCAGAGCCACCTGACATAGTGGCATGTTGTGGTTTGATGTAGAATTTCGATAAGATACAACACAAAAACGACGCCAAAGGGTCGATTGCTGTTGTGGTTTGATGTAGAATTTCGATAAGATACAACTTGGCCTAAAAAACCATTAATGAGGCCTGTGTTGTGGTTTGATGTAGAATTTCGATAAGATACAACGACATAGTGGCATTCACGCCAACGCCTGAGTTGTGGTTTGATGTAGAATTTCGATAAGATACAACACAGTAGGCGAGCTCGCGCTCGAGACGAAGTTGTGGTTTGATGTAGAATTTCAATAAGATACAACGCGGCCATGCAGCGTGCCAAATTCACAGAGTTGTGGTTTGATGTAGAATTTCAATAAGATACAACGGGAACGAAAAAATATTCAAGGCAAACCTTGTTGTGGTTTGATGTAGAATTTTAATAAGATACAACTTTCGCCTATTGTTTTTATTGTTGTCTCGGGTTGTGGTTTGATGTAGAATTTCAATAAGATACAACTGTCAGTATTGGAATGCTGCATAATTGCAGCTGTTGTTTACATTACCCTTTTGACTCAAGAAGATTTCAAACTCCCTTAAACACGTCAAATCCAATTCATCAAAACGCATATTGACCGAGCGGAATTGCGACATAAGGGCAAGTGTTACCTTGTGTTTGCTGGCGGAACCATACTTTTCGACCTTTTCCAATCTGTCGATTATCTGTCTGAAATAATCGCCTACCGTACAATCCATACGCTTACCAATGGTCTCAAACAGCGCTTCAAAGGTTACAGGGATTTCGAGGGCTTCCAGTTTCTTAATCTTCTTCTCGTACTCTTTGATTTTGGCTGTTATCTGAAACTGAATATCGTCCCTGTCAGGGCAGTCGTCCGTTACCTTTTGTGCTTGTGCATCCCAGCAGGAACGGACTACGGAAACACCCAAACCGACCGATTTCTTGCGGTTATCATGGAAGAAAAGCAGGCATAAAGGGCTGGTGTTGTTCTTGTAGATTACGTCCTTGCGGAGTATTACTCTGAAAGTCATTGTTTTGCATCATTAGATGCAGGAGGGAAAACATATTTCCAATGGAGAGTTTTATGGAGAGTCTATGGAGAGTCAAGGCCGTGAAAAGGCTGTTTCAGCCCTCTTTTTCTACCCTATGTAAACAAAAAATCAGCAACCTCATTTCTGTAAGCTGCTGATTTTTAGAGCGGAAAACGGGACTCGGACCCGCGACCTCAACCTTGGCAAGGTTGCGCTCTCAAGCCCCCAAAACGCTGCGCGTTTAGGGGTAACCAACTGAGCTATTTCACGTTACACACTCTGCCGAGTGTTCCACTCGCATCCTAAAATCGGTCTGTAACACACTCTGTATCACATTTTGAGGCTTGCAAGTTGTTTGTAATTTGCAGATTTTTAGCTTGTTAAGAGAGAATCTCCTTGTTGTGATACATAAATCTTTCAACTCGTATTATCCATAAGCATTTATTGAACTAAATATTAAACAATTATATCAGTTAATTCGTTGAATTTCCAAAGCAACCGACCCCAACCTCGGTGCAAGAAAAAGAGAAATTTTCCCCTCTCGCCGTTCGTCTGTTTTCAGCAATTTTCAGTAGCTTTGATTGCTATAAAGAAAAATCCCCGACCGTATGGCCGAGGATATATCTTTTATATAAACTGCTCTAAATACTTTTCATTGAAACCCGTGAGTGGGAAACGAAACTCTTTCTGCTTGCCCTCTAATGATGTGTAGCCAAATACGACTGCATCGCTCTTGATATGGGTTTCAAACAAATTGAGGGTGTGATTGGACTTGGGAAATGTTATAAGGTTGGGCCATGGAAGCACGAGAATCCCTGCTTTTCAATCTTGCGGGTCTAACCGAAAGGAGAATCCTGCTATGTCCTGCCCTCGTTTGCGGAATCAAATTGACATATCCTTTTCAGGGTCGATGTCGAGTTCTAAATAATAAGTGAATTTCAATGGTGTAGGTTCTGCTGTTTTGCGTCCTACGAACAGACAGACATTATAATCCCGTGCGTAAGTTACGGATTTGGCAACATAGGAGTACTGAATATCATCGACAGTCTCGGTCTTTGCTTCTCAATCAATTTTTGGTGTTTTATACATTTTAGCTAAAATTTATGTTGTTATTAAATCTTTGATTATGACGTAAATATACGAAAAAATTATGAAATATGCAAGTAAAATAGAAAGGACAAACTTGTGCAAAGGGTCTATAAGTTAACCCTTTTGCACAAGTCTGTCCTAAAAATAACAATCAATGTTTTTGAACTATATGGCTTCTAATTGCAATTATCTTTTGCTCTAAAACTTTATCATCATTGTCATACGAAACCATGCCTGTTTTAGAATCATATACTCCCAATTCTGTTAATTCTTCAATGATTTCTCTAATTTTTTGAGTTGAAATACGGTTGGTATCAAAGGCCATCTTAAATGACTGAATCATATCAAATTGAATAATACCTTTGCAATAACCGAAGTATCGCTGACAAATGTTTAACATTTATTCATCTAATCCTGTAATGCTTGCAAAGTTCTTCCAGCCACTTGCGGCTTTATAGGCATCGGCGCAGCCCGAAGGTACTTTCAGTACAGAATAAGGATTTATTCCCTTAAAAGCGTCCGTCCAACAAGTCGGTGGCGTCCCCGTACCAATCTTGAATAATCGAAGTTCGGAATCCTTATAAAAAGCGTATTGACCGATTGTCTCAACCTGTGTACAGGCAGACATATCGACTGTCTTCAAACTTTTGCAAAAACTGAAGACGTCATTTCCAATCGTCTTCACATTTGCAAGTATTTCAATAGAAGTCAAACTTTCGCAGTACGAGAAGGCTTCATTTCCAATCGTCTCCACATTTGTAGGTATCTTAATAGAGGTCAAGGCTGACATTGAGAAGGCACCATCTCCAATCGTCTTCACATTTGCAGGTATCTCAATAGAAGTCAAACTTCTGCAGTAACAGAAAACTTCTTCTTCAATCGTTTTAACACGCGCAGGTATCTCAAAAGAAGACAAATTTTCGCACCCACAGAAGGCAGCCCGTTCAATTGTCTCCACACTTTCAGGAATTACAATCGTCTTTAGCGCGCTGTGATAAAACATTTCCTCTCCAATCGTTGTTAGTGTATTGGGAAGAATCAGATTCTCGACATTTGTAGATTTGTAAAATGCCTGTGTCGGCAATGCCGTAATATTTACCTCCGCAATATTGAGGTATCTCAACTTAGGCATCATGCGGTAGATAAACAGAAAATCGACATCGTTCAGCACGCCTCTAATGTTCAATGAATAGAGATTGGCATAATCATAATCCGCCAAAACATTCTCCAATTCACCTTTTGTCTCGACATAAAACCTTCTCATTTTATTGAGGTATATAGAAATCGTCTCTGTTAGAGCGCCTGCCTTAATTGTGAGAACGTCCGTAACGTCCATAATAGCATTTTTATCTTCCTCGTAAACAAATTCAGGTTTAACGGTTATTGTTATTTCCGTCTCGCCATAACCTGTTAATGAAGAGCATTCACACCAAGAAGGAACACTCGTAATCTTCCATTGTCCGTCGGTATCAATACGAATAATCTCGGAAGTATTAAATGCATTGAGAACCAGGTTGGAATAGTAAAGCCGTAAATATGTACTTTCGTCACCTCGTTCACCCCCTTCATTCTTGCTACAACCGATGGCAAATGCTACTAATGCAAATAAAAATAGCTTTTTCATAACTTTCTTCAATTTTGTTTTTCCAGTTCATCAATATGAAAGAAGCTGTGTGTTAAATGATTATTGTCACTAAACCACTTGCATTGAACTTGCGCATGGTTTTCAGAGCCATCAATCATCTTGATTGGATACTCTGAAACCGTCATTTTGGGGCCTCCCGATTTGAGGACGACGACATCACCAATCTTAAAATCCATAATTGTAAAGTTTTTTTACCGTATCAACTCCTACTGCGGTGAGTTATATGCAAAAAGAAAGTGTGGAGTTGTTCGTTATCTGTACCGAGGTTCTGACAAAACCCAAAGACGAATAAGAAACAATACCCCACACCGAATAGAATATATCAGATGATATATGCCTATACACGGTGATGAGCGTTGTCGTTATCCTCGTCTTTGTAGAAACTGTCAGATTTCGGTACAAGGATTAGCGAAACACTTTCACTAAACTAATATGTTACCGCCCATCGGGACGATGCCACAAAGTTAGAAAATGTTTCTCAATACGCAACACTCTTGGGGTATTGTAGTTACAAAGTTCTCTAAAACAAAGCATCTTTCCAATAGCACGGCTTATGGATTCAAAACTTTGTTATTCGTAAATTGAGGGAAACGTTTGCAAGATTAAGGGCGCATAAGGTCGAAAACAACGTATTGCAATAAACCATTGCATCCAATTATCGACCTTACGCCAGCATAAAAACAGAAATTAGAGGTTGCAAAATCTTCTCGAAATTGCAATGCCCCTAATCTCTGTAATTTACAGTTTTGCTATGTCGATATGCAGGCCGAGTTTTACTCTCCTGCAATTTTCTGTATCACGCTGTCCATGCAGATAGACTGTCCGCTCGCTAACCTGCCCCACCAACAGCAACCGTATTCCTCGATGATAACCTCACCCTCACGTTTCAGACGTTCTGCCAGCCAGCTGTCAATCAACCACCATTCCATAACATCACCCAAGAACGGATAGATATATTCTTCGGGTAGCAGGTGCTTGTTCAGCATTTCATCCACGACTGCGGTTTGATTCGTCAATACGCAGTTCTCAACCAATCGCTGTGCTGTCATAGGATTCCTTGTTGTGCGGCTATATTGCGTAACCATTGATTAGCGAATGTGGTGTGTTCTGCCTGCAAGCGAGGATTCAACGCTATTCCGTCTTCCGACCATTTTACGCTGTTCTGCTCGATGCTGCAGTAGTCATTGCGATAGTAGTACGGGATGAATTGCTGTGTTTCTTTGTGCAGGGCAAATAACATTTCGGGGTCGCGCATGGCATCTCCGTTCTGTTGTCCGTAATGAGCCAGCGAGAAAAAGTTGTAGTTGTCGATACGGCCGATTAGTTCAATGTAGACGGGCATATAAGTACCGTCCGAGTTGTCGATTTTGGTTGTTTGCAGAGCCAACAATGCGCGGAAAATCTCCGCCGCCTTTCTGTCAAGTGTTTTCATATTATAAAACGGTTTTACATTTGACAATGGGGAGGGGGCTTTGATAAGGAGTAGCTTTATATGTGGGGGATATATCCTATTTTGCAATCATCCTCTTTCTAATAATCGTAATGCAGGCAGTTGTCCTGCCGTTGATTTTGGGTGCTGTTTCCTTTATCTCGTATCACTTGGCAAGGTCTGCGGCCTTTGCCGTCTTTTGAATCCCCAAATCATCGTATATTCGTTGCAGTTCCGATTTGGCCTTGCTCTTGGAAATGAACATTTGTTTAGGAAACACTGTATCTATCATCTTTACGATTTTGTATTCACTCGGCAGCCGTACCTGCTTTGTCAATTCTCGGCGGATATTTCCGACATGGTATTTCAACGCCTGCACCTTGGCTGTTCCTAACTCGTCGTATGCCTGCTTCACCAACGGATATTTAAGGGCTATTCGGGTACAAAGTTCCTCGTGATTATCCAGCGAGAAAAACGGTCGGGTCGTTTTCAGACGGTGGTATTCATCGAACAACTCTTTGAACGTAACCCGCGCATTGGCCTTGTTCTCTATCTTCTCCATAATCTCGCTGAACGTGTGGCGGGTTATCGTGTAGCCGTTTCGTTGCAGTTCATTCGTAAGGTTTACATAGGTTCTGTAAATATGACGGCAGATTTTGAAATTGACTATATCCATGTTGGCAAAGTTCTTATCCACCACCAGCCGATTATCCTCTATGCGTACATATTGTTCGTTGATATATTTGATTTTCGATAAGGTCTTTTCCCGTGCCGTATCGCTCAATGAATTTATTTCGTCGGCATATTGCACGGCTTCCTGCAAGGTTTTCTTGGTGGCCGCAACAAATTCGTCGAGGGTAACATCTCGGCTGTACTTGGTCGTGGAATAGACATGGATAATCTCGCCCTTGTATTTGGAATCCCGCAAGCGTCCGCAAATCTGTGTAAACAAAGTCGAAATATCCAACAGCGTGTGGGATTTGTTGCCGTCGCTGACGATAAATGTAACGCCGTTCTTGTCGTAAAGGTCGCAACCCTCAAAGCAGGTCGAGGTGTAAAAGTTTATCTTCCTTACGGGGTCTGACGGCTGGCCGATGGGATAATCTTTGCCTAACTTGCGCTGGTTATTCTCTCCATTGTCCCCGCTAACTGAACAAACGACTTTGACCTGTTCGGGAGTGAGTTTCGCAAGGTCGATTACCTTTGCGATAAACTCCACGCTGTTGACAAAGATATGCAGGTTGTGTTCCAATCGGCTGTCTAACACCTTGCGGCACTCCTTAACGATATAGTGGGCAGGTTTGGATGTCTGACGGGAACGGATATTGACTTCGATTAGATGCGGTCAGTTGATTTCGCAGATGGGCAGGTGTTTCAATTCCTCTAAAACATACTCCTGCTCGATAGGGGTAGCCGTCATGTAAGTTGCCCTATCGAATTTAGCGGCTTCTGCAAGTAAATTCTTAATAGCAGTATGGCGGAACGAATAGGAGTTGAACAGTACGTGTCATTCGTCCACTAAAAGGAATAGTTCTTTATAAGGATTAAGACCCGCAGTTTTCAATGCCCGAATCGTTCGCGGCAGGGAATCATAAGTAACGGCAATCTTTAATGGAGAATGGCTCTTTGCATAGTCGATGATGTCCTGCTCTTGGACGCCCTCGTAAACGCCCAGCACGGAAATATCATCCTTGCGGTAGATGGTCTTGTTCTTTACCAATGCCACGTAAGGCATGGCGATAATGGTTGGGATGGAATTGCGGATAGCCAATTCGGTAGCACCGCAACCTGTCTGCTTCTTATTAAATAAGCAGTTTACAGGAATCTCGGTCATTCACGGTTTATTGGTTTCCTTGTTGATTTCTCCCAAATAAGTTACACCCGCGGGAGCGTTGATAATTCAATTTTGGTTTGTATTCATATTTATAAATGTGTTATTGATAATAGTATCTCTTTATCTGAAATCTTCTGTCGCTAAATCTTCCATATTTTTTAATCTTGAAACTATACTTATAAAGGAAATCTTCATTTCACACTCAAAAAATGTGGAAACATAGAGCAAAGACAAGGACAGCAAATAATGCCGTCCTTATCCATTTGTAAGCCTATTTTCTATGGTAGCAGAATTTTCCTTTTCTCGGATTTGCTATTACAAATATAATAAAAATCTTTAATAAATGCAAGTTTAAGGGCTGGTTGTTCTGCGGAATTTCAGGCGAATTTTCTATCTTTGTTTAACCGAACGTTACTGCTATGGACCCGCTTTACGATTATATTTCCGAGATTGCCAACCGAATGTATCCTACATGGGAGTTCGACGATAGTTGTGGAGAGTATTTTCAAACCGATTCTTTCCGCGGATGGGATTTCGTGCATCAGTTGGAGGACGGGCGGTTGAAAAGCCCCTTTACGAAAGAGCAGTATTTGGAGAACGCTCCGATTATCCGCTCCCTGCGGGCCATGGGTATCGACACCGAGAAATTTTGGATGGCGATGCTCTTTGTCTATGATGTGGTACGGGAGCAAACCGAAAATGTGCAGCAGGTTCCTGCCTCGGTATTCGAGGAATTTCGGGCTTTCGCCAAGTACCTGCAAGAAAATCCCGATGCCAAAATCCGTGCATGGCGAGGGCGCGAACACGGCGCGACCCTTGAATCCGACCTTGCAAAGCGGATGTTGGGCAAGTTGCTCGCTGACAACGTGGCAGAACTCTATGCCAAGTTGTCAAATACCCGTTCTTTCGGATTGGACGGATTTTCGGTGAATCTCAAAAGTTGTTACAAGATTACGCTTGCCGTCAAATGTTTTTTGCCGCTTTTGGAAAAGTTCAAAGAGGAAGATAGCCGCAGTACGAATCCCAATAAGGTTTCCTATAACAGAATGCTGTTGATTTCGCGCATCGTCTATTTCTTCGGCTATACGGACAATCCGAAATTCCTTGATAATGACGAGAGTATATCGGGAATCTGGACATCTTACAAGGATAAAGAGTGGACGACGGTAGGCGCGAATTTTAGATAAATCCAATTACATATCGGATGATAAGGGACGGCATAAGCCGTCCTTTTTTTATTCTGCCGATAAGGGGTAGTAAAAATCATGCACTTTTCTGCTATCCGTCAACTATTTCTGCCATAATGAGTTATGTATGATTTTCGTAGTATTCAACATTGAAAACGCAAACGCAGGTTCTTTGACATACACTTCGCTTCTCGGTAGGGAGAGAGAATCCGAACCGAAAGGCCGCAGGTCGAATCGCACGGCAGGACGATGACGGGAGTTTGCCCAAGCCATCATCCGACCGCCGCCAGAGCTGGCAAGAGCTCACCAGTAAGACTTAACGCCGAGAAAATGAGATAAATACCTATTTAATAATATTCGTTTAATTAAAACCTCGCGGGTGGTATGAGGTAAACCCGCACAAGTTAATATGAAAAAGATGAATGCAATTTCAATAATTGTAAACCGTAATTTCGCCTTTGTAAAAGGCAACCGCCCAACCAACTCCAAAGCGGTGACGGCAAAAATGAAATCCATCGAGGAGTACGGGCTGTTATCGCCGATTACGGTTGTGGACGGTGAGCAGGTAATCACGTCGGGCGGGCATTTGGTAGACCTGAACGGCAAGGACATTCCCGACAGCCAGTCGGTGAACTATTACGCCGTGCTGGACGGTCAGCACCGATTGATTGCCTATATTAAATTAGGTCTGAATCTGAACGATCTCGTGATTACCGAGCCGCTGAATGTGGATATGTCGATTGCGGCGTTGATTGCCGAAATGAATATCTGCACGACCACGTGGAAAGGAACGGACTATATGGCCGCACCTGCCATGACGCTTTCCAAGACGAATGATGTCTTTGAGTTTGCCGTACAACTCCGCAGCAAGGGGTTCCCGCTGGCAACCATATCCCAATGGTGCACGGGAACAAATTCACTCAAACCCAAAGACTTGGTGAACTGCGTGAAAAGCGGGGAACTGCCTAAAATTCTGCAATCCGAAACATGGTATCAGCGGAGTATCAGATGGTATGAGGCCGCACAGGGGAAGTTCTCGGATTCGTTCCTGTCGAAAAAGTATCTGATTACCTATATCATCATGCAGTATAACAACGCCGCAGACCCCGTGGCCTACTGCCATCAGATAGAGCAGGCTTTGAAGAAACTCACACCTGCACAAGCGACGGAAATCATGGAAGCCCGCAAGATAGGGTTAAAATCCCGTGAGCAGGTAGTCGTTGAACTGCTGGAACAATACCTCGGATAGGATGGTCGGAAAGAAAAAGGAGGTCGGATGCCATCAAGGCCGCCGACCTCCCGATTCCTACAATAAGTGTTGCATTGCCGCGTCGATTTGGCTGTTTTCAAATGAATCGAGGTAGATTTGTGTAGTCGATAAGTCAGAATGTCCCAGCGATTCGGAAATCAAGGCTACGCTTACACCTGACCGTTTTAAGACCGTTGCGTATGTATGTCTTGCTACATAGGTCGTTAATGGCGTATGCAGTCCTATTTCCTCACTCAATTCGTGCAGGCGTTTATTGACGTGTTTCAACGTTTTCTTTACACGTTCCAAGATTTGCTTCTCGGTCGTGTGAATTTGGCGGTTGAGAATAGGAAACAGATAATCTTCCTCCACTTGGTCGGTGTGGTACTTGTCGATGATTTCCTGTGCCTGTTCCGTAAGACAGCAG
>ERZ857785.1890-NODE-1890-length-20479-cov-6.430964_pt1 | contig 20479 bp, 17 predicted proteins | sample MGYA00519763_ERZ857785 | MGnify/ENA primary metagenome ERZ857785 (study PRJEB31778, sample SAMEA3449365) | human gut metagenome | biome: human gut; feature: human-associated habitat; material: faeces | place: United Kingdom | collected 2010/2012 ...
TCATCGAGCACAAGCACTTTGAGTTCGGCACCCAGCCCAAAACGGTCATCAGCCGCGAGTACAGCGCTGAGTGGAAGAAGGGCGACGAGCCGTACTACCCCGTCAATGACGAGAAGAACGGTGCCCTGTATGCCGAGTACAAGAAGCTGGCCGATGCAGAGCCGGACGTGATCTTTGGCGGCCGTCTGGGCGAGTATAAGTACTATGACATGGACAAGGTCATTGAGGTAGCTCTGGACGTGGCTGCAAAGGAACTGAAATAAGAAAACTCCTTCCGTCATCACCTGCGTGATGCCAGCTGTTCCCCTTCTGGCACTTTGTGCCACCTCCCCCGGCCGGGGGAGTCTGTCTCAAAGAAGGAGTCTCTGGCGAAAAGGACAAGCCTTCGGTTTTGCCAAAGGCCCCATCTCAGAGGGGGCTGTCTGCGAAGCGGACTGGGGGAGAGTTCACTTGAGGATAATGCTGCAATGCGCGCTTCCTCTTGCTCAAAAGCGACAAATGCGCTATACTATAAACACAACAACTGCACCGGTTTTCCGGTGAGAAGTGAGGGATAACATCATGAAAGTGATTCTCAAGCAGGATATCAAGGGCATTGGCAAGAAGGACGAGATCCACGAGGTCTCCGACGGCTACGCCCGCAACTTTCTGTTCCCGCGCAAGCTGGCCGCTGTGGCAGATGCCAGCGCTGTGAACGTTGCCCGCAGCAAGGAAGCTGCTGCCGATTTCCACGAGGCTGAGACCGTAGCTGCTGCCAAGGATCTGGCCGCAAAGATCGAGGGCAAGACCGTGACCATCAAGGCCAAGGGCGGTGCATCCGGCCGTCTGCACGGCAAAGTCACCGGCAAGGAAGTTGCCGATGCTTTGGCTCAGCTGGCAGGCGCACCCATCGATAAGAAGAAGATCGAGCTGGAGACCAAGGACATCAAGGATGCCGGTGTGTTCAACGGCAAAGTCCGTCTGCACGTTGGTGTGGTCGCTTCTTTCAAAATTATGGTGGAAGTGGAACAGGCCTGATTTTTCTGCCATCTGCGCCCCCTCACAGCAGGGGGCGCTTTTTGGCTTTTCAGCGAAATGATGCAAAAGGATAAACTACCATGCCGAACGAACGACATTATTCCAATGAACTGAATCTGGAAAGCGTGGGCATCAACCTGCCCTACAACATGCAGGCAGAGCAGAGCGTGCTGGGTGCGGTGCTGCTCAAACCGGAAACGCTCACCGACTTGGTGGAGATCATCCGGCCGGAGATGTTCTACACCCGGCAGAATGCGCAGATCTACTCCGAAATGCTGCGCCTGTTCACCGCCGACCAGACCATCGACTTTGTGACGTTGCTGGACGCTGTTATCTCGGACGGCGTGTTCCCCAGTGCCGACGAAGCAAAGGTGTACCTGACCGGCCTTGCCGAGACGGTGCCCAGCATCTCCAATGTGAAGGCCTATGCCCAGATCGTGCAGGAAAAGTATCTGGTGCGCCAGCTGATGGGCGTTGCAAAGGACATCCTGCAGGATGCCGGAGATGAGCCGGATGCCGACCTGCTGCTGGAAAACGCGGAGCAGCGCATTTATGAGATCCGCTCCGGCCGCGATTCCAGCGCACTGACACCGCTTTCCTCCAGCATGGTGGAGACCCTGACCAACCTGCAGAAGATCAGCGGCCCGGATGCGGACAAATACAAGGGCATCCCCACAGGCTTCCGCCTGCTGGATACGGTGCTCACCGGCCTTGGCCGCGGCGACCTCATCATCCTTGCGGCCCGCCCCGGTATGGGCAAGACCAGCTTTGCACTGAACATCGCCACCCGCGTGGCCATGCAGCAAAAAGTGCCGGTGGCCATTTTCAGCTTGGAAATGACCAAGGAACAGCTCACGAACCGCATCCTTTCTGCTGAGGCCGGCATCGACAGCCAGGCATTCCGCACCGGTGCCCTGCGCGCCGAGGACTGGGAATATCTGGCCCTTGCCACCGAAAAGCTGCACGATGCACCCATCTATATGGACGATACCTCCGGCATCACCATCACCGAGATGAAGGCGAAGATCCGCCGGGTGAATCAGGACCCCACCCGCCCGAATGTGGGTCTCATCGTCATCGACTATCTGCAGCTGATGACCACCGGCCAGCGCAGCGAGAACCGCGTGCAGGAAATCAGCTCCATCACCCGAAACCTCAAGATCATGGCAAAGGAAATGAATGTGCCCATCATCGCGCTTTCTCAGCTGTCCCGTGCGGTGGAGAAGCAGGGCAACAACTCTTCTCACCGGCCCCAGCTGTCGGACCTGCGTGACTCCGGTTCTATCGAGCAGGATGCTGACTGCGTCCTCTTCCTTTACCGTGATTCCTACTACGCCAGCCAGAACCCCGATGGGGCCGAGGTGGATGCCGATACCGCGGAGTGCATCGTGGCAAAGAACCGCCACGGCGAGACCAGCACGGTGCCGCTGGGCTGGGATGGCGCACACACCCGCTTTATGGATGTGGACTTCAAACGCTGATGAACGACGAAACATCAAAATTGATCGCAAAAGTAGAACGCTTTGCCCGGCAGGAGCAGCTGTTTGCGCCTGCGGAGCCGGGCCGGGCTCTGCACCTGTGCGCTGCCGTTTCGGGCGGGGCCGACAGCATGGCGCTGCTGCGGGTGCTGCTGGAACTGCGGGAAACCTTTGGGTATCCCCTTACGGCCTGCCACGTCAACCACGGCCTGCGGGGTGAAACTGCGGACCGGGACGAAGCCTTTGTCCGGGCCGAGTGTGCCCGGCTGGGGGTGCCGCTGACAGTCTTCCACCCGGCAGATGTGGGAATGGCTGTGCCGCCCCATGCCGGGGAGGACTGGGCCCGCAGACTCCGCTATGCCTGCTTCGCCCAACTGCTGGCAGGCGGGATAGACTGCATTGCAACGGCCCATACTGCTACTGACCAGGCCGAGACCCTGCTGTTCCGGCTGGCCCGGGGCACCGGACTGCACGGGGCAGGGGGCATCCGGCCCAGGCGGCCCGGTTACTGCCGCCCGCTGTTGGGCCTGACCCGGGCCGAGACCGAAGCGCTCTGCGCCGCCTTTGAGCAGGGCTGGGTGACGGACGAGACGAACGAGTCCGATGCTTACGCTCGCAACCGTCTGCGCCATGGGGCCGTTCCGGCCCTGCGCAGCGTCAACGATGCGGCAGAGGAAAATCTGGCCCGCTTCTGTGAAAAGGCGGCCCGCGCGGATGCTTACTTTGCCAGGCAGGCAGAACAGCTGCTTTCTGGCGCACGTCTGGATGCAGCCCAGACTGCCCGTAAGGCCCCGGAAGCCAAGGCAGCATGGCGGCTGGAGCCGCTGCAGGGCGCTGACCCGCTCATTCTGGAAGCGGCGCTCCACAGCCTTGTTGTTCCGGTGCGGGATGCCGAGGAAAAGTACATCCGCCTGCTGGCAGAGCTGGTGGAGCAGGGGAGCGGGGCGGTGCAATTGACCGATATGGTCCGTTTCTGCGCAGGCAGCGGGATGCTCTGGCAGGAAAAGAGTCGGCCGGAAGCGGCTGCGATCCCTGCGTTTTCGCTGCCGTTTGCCCCTGCCGATGGGGCGGAATTTGCTCTGCCTGGGGGCCAAACCCTGAAAACACGGCTTTTTGTAAGCGGATTTCGAGAAAAAACACAGGGTGTTCATAAAAAAGACTTAAAAAATCGGGCGGATTATGCTAGAATAACCTTGTTATATTCTGCCCTTACGCTGCGCACCCGTCAACTGGGAGACCGGTTCCGGCCTGCGGGGCGGGGGCTGAGCAAGCCCCTGCGCAAATGGATGAATGAGGCAGGCATTCCTGCCGGAATACGAGAGGGCCTGCCGCTGCTGGCGGCGGGCAGTGAGATCCTGTGGGTCTGTGGGGAGGGCTTTGCCGAGGGGCTGGCCCCGGACGAGGAGACTGTACAGATCTTGCAGTTGGAATTGGAAAATGGAGGAACAACCCATGAGCATGAATGACGATATCAAGAACATCCTGGTCAGTGAGGAAGCACTGAAAGCCAAGGTTGCCGAACTGGGTGCACAGATCAGCAGGGATTACGAGGGCAGAAACCTTGTCCTCGTCTCCATCCTCAAGGGTTCGGTGGTCTTTATGGCCGACCTGATGCGGGCCGTGACCATCCCCTGCAGCATTGATTTTATGGTCGTGTCCAGCTACGGCGGCAGCAATACCACCACCAGCGGTCTGGTCAAGATCATCAAGGATCTGGACGGCGACCTGTCCGGCAAGGACGTGCTGATCGTGGAGGACATTCTGGATACCGGTGTCACCCTTTCCAAGCTGGTGCCCATGCTCAAGATGCGCAACCCGAATTCCGTGAAGATCTGCACCATTCTGGACAAGCCCAGCCGCCGCAAGGCCGACATCCAGCCCGATTACGAGGGCTTCCAGGTGCCGGACGAGTTTGTGGTGGGTTATGGTCTGGACTACGATGAGAAATACCGCAACCTGCCCTATGTGGGTGTGCTGAAACCGGAAATCTACGCATAATAAAAACGAATTAGAACTGGAGTTGATCCCTTTTGCAACCGAAACGACCTCGCTTTAATCCCCTGATCCTGGCGCTGGCACTGGCCGGTGTCCTGATGATCTGGTCGGTGCTGGGCACCAGCGACAGCAGTACCGGCGGCTCCACCATGAGCTACTCGACTGTGGTGCACTACTTTGAGAACAATCAGGTCACAGCCTTTACGCTGGACCGCAACACCAGCATCATCACCCTGACGCTGAAGGAGGGCAAGCAGGAGCTGCCCGAAACCACAGGTGCCACCGCTGCCACACAGGCTTCCGGCGGTCTGCTGAGCAATATGTTCTCCTCCTCCACCTCTTCCGTGGGGGCGACCAGAAACGATGACGGCACGGTGACGGTGCGCTACAAGCTGCCCTACGCCTATGTGTTCATCGAGAACGTCCAGCAGTATATCGATTCCTACGACGCAGCCAACCCGACCGCGCCCATGGAGTACGATTACACCACCCTGAAGGAGTCCATCCCCTGGATGGAAATCCTGTTCTACCTGGGAATGCTGGGCTGCACCGGCTTCCTGCTCTTCTCCATGATGCGCGGCGGCGCTGGCGGCGGCGGTATTATGAACGTGGGCAAGGCCAAGGTGAAGGACGAGCACGAGAACAAAAAGACCGCGACCTTTGCCGACGTTGCCGGTGAGGACGAGGAAAAGGAAGAGCTGAAGGAGGTCGTGGAGTTCCTCAAGAGCCCCGACAAGTTCAACACGCTGGGTGCCCGCATCCCCCACGGCGTTTTGCTGGTGGGCCCTCCGGGTACCGGTAAGACCCTGCTGGCCCGTGCCTGCGCCGGTGAGGCGGGGGTGCCCTTCTACTCCATTTCCGGCTCCGATTTCGTGGAAATGTACGTCGGTGTTGGCGCGTCCCGTGTGCGTGACCTGTTTGATAAGGCCAAAAAGACCATGCCCTGCATCATCTTCATCGATGAGATCGATGCCGTGGGCCGTCAGCGCGGCGCAGGTCTGGGCGGCGGCCACGACGAGCGGGAGCAGACCCTGAACCAGCTGCTGGTCGAGATGGACGGCTTTGAGGCCAACGATGGTGTCATCGTGATGGCAGCCACCAACCGTGCCGACATTCTGGATAAGGCACTGCTCCGTCCGGGCCGCTTTGACCGTCAGGTCTATGTGGGCCTGCCCGATGTCAAGGGCCGCGAGGAGATCCTCAAGGTCCACACCAAGAATAAGCCTCTGGCTCCCGATGTCTCCCTCAGAGTCATCGCACAGCGCACCGCAGGCTTTGCGGGTGCTGACCTGGAGAATCTGGTCAACGAGGCCGCTCTGCTGGCTGCCCGCCGCAGCCGTAAGGCCATCACCATGGAGGATATCGAGGAAGCTTCCATGAAGGTCATGGCAGGCCCTGAGAAGAAGAGCCGTGTTGTGACTGCCGAGGAAAAGAAGCTGACCGCCTACCATGAGGCGGGCCACGCCGTGGCAGGCTTCTATTGCAAGCACCACCCCCGCGTGCACGAGATCACCATCATTCCCCGCGGCCAGGCTGGCGGCTACACCATGTATCTGCCTGAAAAGGATCGCAGCTATGTGACAAAGGGTGAGATGTTCGAGGATATCGTTTCCAGCCTGGGCGGCCGTGTGGCCGAGCAGTTGATCCTGGAGGATATCTCCACCGGTGCCTCCAACGACCTGCAGCAGGCAACCAACATTGCCCGCCAGATGATCACCAAGTACGGTTTCTCCGAGCGCCTGGGCCCTGTGGTCTACGGCACCTCGCAGGAGGAGACCTTCCTGGGCCGTGATTTCACCCAGGGCAAGGGCTACAGCGAGAGCACCGCTGCCGAGATCGACGGCGAGATGCGGGATATCATCGATGAGGCTTACGAGACCTGCCGCCGCACCCTGACGGAGCACATCGACCAGCTCCATGCGCTGGCACAGGCTCTGATGGAACGCGAAAAGCTGAACGAGCAGGAGTTCAACACTGTGATGGCCGGCGGCAAGCTGCCCCCGCGTGACGGTGACGAGCCTGCACAGGAACCCGCCGCACCGGCAGCCCCTGTGGAGACCGCAGAGCCTGCCGAGAGCGCAGAGCCCGCTGAACAGGCGGAGCAGGCCGTGCTGGGCGAGGAAATGCCCGACCCGGCGCAGGATGCCCCGCAGGAAAACGAATGATCGAAGGGAGCGAGTGTCGTGGAGGAAAATTTTAACCCGGTCGCACGCACCCGGGCCAACTATTATACCCCGGGCAGCCCGGTGCAGTTCGTCTGTGTGGAACTGCTCAAGGGCGAACTCAGCGGCGAGAACGCAGTCTGCCTGACCTTCAAGAACATCTCCAAGGTTACCCTGACTGCACTGGAGATCCACTTCAAGTGCAAGGGCGTGGACGGTATCATCCTGTGTGAGGATGCCTTTGAATACCGCGAGATCGAGGTCAAGCCCGGTGAGAGCTTTGGCATGGACGATGCCGTGTTCGTGACCCAGAAGGCCATCACCAGCGTGGATGTGGTCCTGAAGAACGTATACAGCGGCAAAAAGGTCGTGCATCTGGATGCCATCAAGCGCGTTCGCCTGCCGGCCCCGCGCCGCCTGAGTCCGGAGCTGGAAAAGGCACTGGAAAGCCGGATGAACCGCACCGGCCTCAAGTATATGCCGCAGGTGTTCGAGAACGGTTGGTACTGTGCCTGCGGTTCCTTCCACCCGAAGGAAGAGGACACGGTCTACTGCACCGAGTGCGGCTGTGACCGCATCCTGCTGCAGAACGCCCTGAACACCCTGCTGCAGCCCGGCCAGAAGGCCGCCCCTGCAGAGCAGGCCCCGGCGGCGGAGGCCACCCGCGTGGTGAGCGCCGCCCCGCAAGAAGAGCCGACCCGCATTGTGGCCAGCGCGCCGGTGCAGGCAGAGCCCACCCGGGTCATCCCGACGGCCCGCCCGGCAGAGCCTGTCGGCGCTCCGACCAGCTTTGCACCGCCGGTGGAACACACCCCTGTTCCGGAAGCAGAGCCTACCCGGGTGCTGGATGCCGCCACCCGCGCGGCGTTCCCCGGCAGCGGTGCAGCGGCTGTGGATGACGAGGGCACCCGTGTGATGCCTGCTGCTGCCCGCCGTGCCGCCCCGGCCCGCCAGCCGGAACCCGAGGTGGAGCAGTACGATGAGGAAGACGATGCGGAAGAGAGCCGTGACGGCATTGCTGAGACTCTCGTCCGCTGGGTCCCGCCCATCACCGCCATCGTCTGCGCAGGCATTGCGCTGTGGGGCTTCGTCTATTATCAGTTTATGATGTAAATGAATGACGGAGGAGGCTGCGCTTCCTCCGTTTTTTGGTTGTACGAAGGAGAAACGTTATGCCCGACGAAGCACTGCAAACCGCTTTTGAGATCAAAACTACCTGCGATGAGATCAGCCGCAAGCTACTGCGCTGGCACTGGGAGAACAAGCCCGGGGAGCACAGCCTGGGAGCCCTGCTGGATCACATCCGCACCCGCCAGCAGGAGAGCCCCGAATATTATGACCGTCTGCCCGATCTGGCGGGCCGAAACAGCTGGCAGCAGCTGGATACCACCCTGTGTATGCGGGTGCTGCTGGACCCTGAAAAGGATGCTGCCCGCCCGCTGGATCTGCTGGGCAATACGGAGCACCCGGCTGCTGCCCGCCGGGCCTGCAACGCGGTGCGCACTGCCCGCAATGAAGCGGCCCATGCCTCCGACCGCACGGCGGTTGCGCAGGCGGCGATCCTCTTCAACGAGGCCGTGGAAGCACTGGAAGAGGGCTATGCAGGCGCGCCCCTGCGCACCAGTGAGCTGGGCCAGTATTACCGGCTGGCTGAGGATTATCTGAGCCGCTGCGGAGCCAAAAAGCCCATTGCGTCGGCGGCCCCGGAAGAGAAAGCATCTCGCGCGGCAAAGTCCGGCCAGAGCACTGCGGGCAGGAAAAAAGAGGGGACTTCCGGCAGTGCTTCCCGCCGCAGCAGCACAAAGCAGAACACGAGCGGCCGCAGCTCCGGCGGCAGATCCCAGAACCGGAAGCAGGGCGGCAGCCGGAACAGCCGTGCCCGGGCCAGGCAGAAGCAGAAACAGGCCAACCGCACCGTTCTGCTGGTGCTGCTGGCGATCCTGGCCGTTGGTCTGCTGATTCGCGGCTTTACCATGAACTGGCAGTGAAAGAGTGAGGAAACTATGAAGCAAAAACTGATTTTTCTGGATATTGACGGTACTTTGCTGCCTCCCGGTGAGATGACCGTTCCGGCCAGTGCCGTGGAGGCCATCCGGCAAGCCCGGGCCAACGGCCACAAGGTGTTTCTGTGCACTGGGCGCAACCTGCGCATGACGAAGCCGCTGCTTGCCTACGGTTTCGATGGCTTTGTCTGCTCTGCAGGCGGCTATGTAGGCTGTGATGGGAAAATTCTCGTGGATCTTCCCATGGAGCCTGCGCAGGTCGAGGGCCTGCGGGAGGTGCTGGGGCGTGCCGGTGCCGAGTGCACACTGGAAGCCCGGGATGATACTTACGGCGGCATCAGGATGATCGAGCGGTTCGCCCATTTGTTCCCCCGCAAGCCGGGGCAGCTGAACAGCGAGGCCGAGCGCTGGCGCAAAACGATGGAGTATGGCATGACCATCCGGCCCATTGAGGAATACCACGGAGAGCCGGTTTACAAGGTGGTGTTCATCGCCCCCAACGAGGCCTGCCTTACCGAGGCAAAGCAGCTGTATGAGGATCAGTTCATCTTCTGCGAGTCCCGGCTGGGGGATACCCCGTCAGCCATCGTCAACGGGGAACTCATCAACCGCAAGTTCAACAAGGGCACCGGCATCAAGGCTATCTGTGATGATCTGGGGTGTTCGCTGGCCGATACCATCGGCTTTGGCGACAGCGACAATGACCTGCAGATGACCGATGTGGTAGGCATCAGCGTCTGCATGGCCAATGGCTCCGACAACCTGAAAAAGCTCTGCGACCGCATCTGCCCGGCTGTGACGGAGGACGGCGTGGCAAGGGAGCTCAAAACTCTGGGCCTGATCTGAGAGCAGCCTTCCACAAAAGAAGAGATGATAACAAAAAATTCCCGCTCCATCGAGCGGGAATTTTTGTTAGAGAGGGTTATTTCTGATGGACTGCCTTGTGATATACCGCATAGGCGATCACGGCAGAGAGGGCCTCTGTAATCCAGAAGGCGTGCCAGACACCGGTAGGGCCCATGCGGCCGCACAGCACCCACGCAATGGGCATGATGAAGATGATATAGCGGCAGAGGGAGATGACCAGCGAGGGCACGCCCTTGCCCAGACCCTCCAGCGCACCGGAGGAGGTGGTAGACACTGCCGAGACGATGAACCCCAGGCAGATGACCCGCAGGGCGGTCTGGCCGATGGCGATGGTCTCGGGGTTAGAGGTGAACAGACCCATCAGCGGGCCTGCAATGGTCAGGCAGAGCAGGGTGCCAATGGCCATGATCCCGGCGCTCAGGCCCAGTGTCAGGTTGTAGAGCCTGGACACACGGCCATGCTCCCGGGCACCGTAGTTGTAGCCCACCAGCGGGCGCATCCCCTGCACGATGCCGTTGGCCGGCAGGTAAAGGAAGGTCTGGAGCTTGTAGTAGATGCCCAGCACCGTCACATAGCTCTGGGAGTAGACCGCCAGCAGGCCGTTCAGGAAGGTGACCAGGAGGCTGGGCAGGGCCAGATTCAGGATGGCCGGTACACCGATGGCATAGAGCTTGCCGTCAAGGGCGGCATCGAACCGCAGGCAGCGGCGGGAGAAGCGGACGGCAACTTCGGTGGTGCAGTAGACATAGAGGTAGACCACAAGGGAAACGGCCTGCCCGATGCCGGTGGCAAGGGCCGCACCGGCAATGCCCAGGGCGGGCACCGGCCCAAGGCCGAAGATGAGGACCGGGTCGAGGGCGATGTTGGTCACGCAGCCGGTGATCAGCGCCACCATGGCAACGTTCATCCGGCCCACGGACTGGAAGATCTTCTCAAAGGCGAGGTCTGCCATGTTGACCAGCGAGAACAGGAACACGATGGTGGAGTAGGTCACGCCCATGTCCACCAGAGCGGGATCGGTAGTGAAGCGGCGCAGGAAGCCGGGCATGATGGCAATGCAGAGAACCATGCCCAGCACGCCGTGCAGCAGGGAAAACATCATGCCGTGGGTGGCGGCCCGGTTGGCGTTTTCGTGGTCGCCTGCGCCGAGGTAGAGCGCGATCTGGGCATTGATGCCGATGCCGAAGCCGATGGCCACTGCATTGACAAAGTTCTGGATGGGAAACACCAGCGAAAGCGCCGTCATGGCCTGCTCGCTGATCTGGGCCACAAAGAGGCTGTCCACGATGTTGTACAGGCTGTTCACCAGCATCGAGATGACGTTGGGCAGGGCCATGGAGAGCAGCAGCGGGAACACCGGTTTGGTTTTCATAAAAGTATCGTTCATTTTCATTGCTCCTGAGGGTCAGATTTGGATTTGAAGGCAAAGCAAAAGCCACACAATGGCTTTTATACCATTGTGTGGCGAAAAGTTGCAGAATGCTGTAAAAATCCACACGATATTTTATTGGTTCAAAGATACCACATCACAGGGATACTTGTCAAGGACTTTTTGAAATAAAAGTATGACTTTTCACGGCGGACCCTTGCCCTTGACAAGGGGCGCGGCGGCGGTAAAATAAGAACAGAACGCACAAAAGGAGGATCTGCCATGAAATGGATGATCGCGTCAGACCTGCACGGGTCGGCTTACTACTGCCGCAAAATGCTGGAGGCCTTTGAGCGGGAGGGAGCCGACCGGCTGTTCCTGTTGGGCGACCTGCTCTACCACGGCCCCCGCAACGACCTGCCCCGAGAGTACGCCCCCAAGGAGGTCATCCCCCTGCTGAACGGGAAAAAGGAGAAGCTGCTCTGCGTGCGGGGCAACTGTGATGCCGAGGTGGACCAGATGGTGCTGGAATTCCCGGTGCTGGCCGATTATGCGGTGCTTCCGGTGGGGCGGCGGCTCATTTATGCGACCCACGGGCATATCTATCATGTGAAAAATCTGCCGCCGCTGGCCCCGGGAGATGTGCTGCTGCATGGGCACACCCATGTTCCAGCCTGGACAGAGTTCGGGCAGGGAAATCTTTACCTGAATCCGGGTTCTGTGAGCATCCCCAAGGAGAACAGCCCCCACAGCTACATGACCCTGGAAGGAAACACGATACAATGGAAAGAGCTGGAAAGCAGCGCTGTTTTCCATGAACTGACCCTTTGATAAAGTCCCCCGGCCGGTTTTGTGGGCAGCTTGAAATTTGCCCACCGGTATGATATGATAAAACTGAAAACAGATCGGCAAAGTTCCGCAGAGCAGTGCTGTGCGGGGCAGGAGCCTTTTTGTTTCTGCAATGAGTTAGCTAAAACTAACAAAATGACGAAAACAGCGGGCTGGACTTGTGCAGTTTGACAGGGGTGCCCGCAGATACAGTATGGAGGGAACAACAATGGTAGAAACGATCCTGAGGGTCGATGGTATGATGTGCGGTATGTGCGAAAGCCACATCAATGATGTGGTGCGCAAGACCGCCCGGGTGAACAAGGTGACTTCTTCCCACACCAAGGGCGAGACGGTCATCGTCTCGGAGCAGCCGGTGGATGTGGAGGCGCTGAAGGCTGCCATTGCCGAAACGGGCTACACCGTGACCGGCGTGCAGACCCGGCCCTATGAGAAAAAGGGCTTCTTCTCGTTCCTGAAAAAGTAACAGCCCGGTGTTTCTGGCCGGGCTGATCATGCAAAACAGGAGGTATCTCGTTATGAGGATCTTGGTGTACGGCGCAGGCGTTCAGGGCTGTCAGCTGGCCCACAGTCTGGCACAGAACAAGAAAAATGTGGTCACCCTGCTGGCCCGGGGCGAGTGGAAGGGGGTCATTGACCAGAAGGGCCTGACCATCCGCCACATGCTCCAGCGGAAAACAACGGTGGATCGGATGCAGACAACAGATGTGCTGGCCCCCGAGGATGTATATGACCTTGTGTTTGTCACGGTGCAGGCCGGGCAGCTGGCCGATGTGCTGCCCATCCTCAAGGCAAACCGGAGCCAGTACTTCATCTTTGTGGGCAATGATCCCTATGCACAGGAGATGCTGCAGGCCATGCAGCGCCCGGTGGATAAGATCGCCTTTGGCTTCCAGAACAATGCAGGCCGCCGGGAGCATGACCGGCTGGTCAGTGTACACATGGGGATGGGAATGACCGTCGGCGGCGCAACCGCACCCCTGCCTGGCGCGTTCCGCCTGCGGCTGCAGGCTGCCTTTGAGGGGACTCATTACAAGCTGACCTATTACAGCGATATGGACGAGTGGCTCAAGAGCCACATCGCCTTTATCCTGCCCTGCGCCTATGCCTGCTATGCGGTGGATGGGGAACTTTCCCGCACCACAGTGGAACAGCGCAGGATGATCGTGGATGCCGCCTGGGAGTGCTGTGAGATGCTGAAAGCGGCAGGTGTACCCGTGAATGATGCAGAGAACACCGACCGCTACCGCGAGGGTACCAAACAGCGGAAAAAGACCGAGCGGATGGTCTACTGGATGGCGCAGACAGTCGTTGGGAAGTGGTGCATTTCGGATCACGCCATGCGTGCGGTGAGCGAGATGCAGTATCTGGATGAAGCATTTGCCGCCCTGCGCGCCACCACATTGGTGGAGATGACTGCCTGGGATGAACTGCGCAGATCCCTACCCAGAAAGAAGTAAGAGCCGGAAAATGTCCGGAGCATGAGAAAAAGCCTGTCGGTTTTTGTGCTGACAGGCTTTTTTCTATTGGTTCAGCGCCCAGAAGGCGGCAAGCTGCTGCTCCAGCTCTGTGGTGCTGCGCAGGTATTGGAGCTGGTGCCAGTGGCGGGGGAACAGGCGGGTGTATTCGGCGCGGGCAAAGCGGTCATCCAGCAGAAGCACCACGCCCCTGTCCTCCTGCGTGCGGATGACTCGGCCCGCCGCCTGCAGCACCTTGTTCATGCCCGGGAAGCGGTAGGCGTAGTCGAAACCGGTGCCGCCCGCCTCGTCATAGTAACGGCGCAGGATCTCCTGCCGGGGGTTCACCTGAGGCAGGCCCACCCCCACGATGGCGCACCCGATGAGCCGGTCGCCCACCAGATCCACGCCCTCGCCAAAGATGCCGCCCATGACCCCGAAGCCCAGCAGCGTTTTTGCGGGGCTTGGGCCGAACCGTTCCAGAAATGCCGCCCGGGCCGCGTCGTCCAGACCACTCTCCTGGGCCAGCGTCCCGATGTCCGGGTAACGGGCGGTGAAGTCCTCATATACCTGCCGCAGATAGGCGTAGCTGGGAAAAAAGGCCAGATAGTTGCCCACCTTGGCCCGGGCCAGTGCGGCCAGCGCATCCGAGACGGCCTGCACACTGGCCTCCCGGTCCCGGTAGCGGGTGGAGATGCCGGGCAGGCAGTAGAGCCCCAGATGTTCGGACGGAAACGGGCTTTCCAGTGCCACAGCCCGGGCATCGGGACAGCCCAGCACGGAGCGGTAGTAGCCCGGCGGGGTGAGCGTTGCGCTGAACAGTGCCGCGGCCCGCCCGGCAGCAAGGCTGGCATCCACAAAGGGGGCAGGGTCAAGGCAGAGCAGCTCCCATTCCAGCTCGCTGCCCCGGGCTGTCAGCTGGGTGACAAAATGCGCGTCGTACCGCTCTGCCGCCCGGGTGATATCCTGCACCGCAAAGTAGAGCTCGAGCAGCTGGGCGTGGGTATCGGCCTCCGGGTTGGCCTCCAGCCAGTCCTGCAAGGGGGCCTGCAGGCTGAACAGCAGTCGGAGCAGCTCCTTCGGCAGCTCTTGCAAAAAGACCGTGCCATCCTGCGCCAGCAAAGGCTCCGGCAGCGGGAAGACGGCTTCTGCCGGTTCGGTGTCCAGAAGGCTGGTCTGTTGGGTGAAATCCTCTGCCGGCGATTCGGTGGGCGCTGAACCCCGGCGGGGGGCCAGCTTCGTTACCGCCCGCCGTGCTTCCAGAAAGCCCCTGTCTGCCTTTGTCAACGCGGTTTTCAGTGCGCTTTTTCCTTTGCCGATGGCCCGTCTGGCATCGGTCAGGCTGCTCTTGCAGAACCGCGCCGAGTACATGGCTCTGGCCCGGTCCGGCAGGTTGTGGGCTTCGTCGATGAGAAAAATGTAGTCGCCCGCCGCATCGAAAAAGCGCCGCAGGTGCACGGTGGGGTCGAACAGATAGTTGTAGTCCCCGATGACCACATCACACCACTCGCTCAGGTCCAGCCCCAGCTCAAAAGGGCAGACCCTGTGCCGCCGGGCAGTCTCAGTCAGGGCGGTCCGGTCATAGGGGACGGCGCTGTCCAGCAGGTCGGCCAGCGCATCCTTCAGTCGCTCGTAGTAGCCGTTGGCGTAGGGACAGGCTTCCGGCAGGCAGGCGGGACGGCCCTCAGCATCCTTGCACAGGCAGGCCTTCTCCTTGGCCGAAAGGGTCACGCTGCGCAGGGAAAGCGCCGGGTCTGCTGCCCGCAGACGGGCCAGTGCATCCTCAGCAGCGGTCTGTGTCGTGTTGCGGGCGGTCAGGTAGAAGATCTTTTCCCCCCTGCCCTCGCCCATGGCTTTCAGGGCAGGGAAGAGGGCACTCATCGTTTTGCCGATGCCGGTGGGTGCCTGGCAGAACAGCCGGGTACCGCCCTTCTGCTCTGCCTTGCCCGCAGCACAGGCGCGATAGACCTCCCCGGCAAGGGCGCGCTGCCCGGGACGGTAAGCTGGAAACGGAAATTGCAGGGCCCCAAGGCTCCGGTTCCGGGCTTCCACCCAGTCCAGCTGCCGCCGTGCCCAGGGAAGATACTGCCGCAGTAAGTCGTTGAGAAACGCATCCAGCTCAGCGGCGGAGAAGTGCCGGGTATAGCGGATGATCTCATCGGTGTCGATCTGGTAATAGGTCAGCCGGACATCCAGTGTTTCCAGCTCCCGCTGCTCGGCGCAGATGGCCCCGTAGACCATGCCCTGTGCCCAGTGGCAGGGGTTCATGTCCTCCGTGATGGCATCGGTGGGCGCGGCGGTGGTCTTGATCTCGTCGATGACCACCGTGCCGTCCTCATCGGTAAAAATGCCGTCGGCACGGCCCTCGATGGTGAACCCGATTCCCTCCATCGTCCGCTCTGCCGTGAGGAACACCTCAGCGGCGTAGCCTTCACCCGCCGCCTTCTGGAGCCTGCGGTGGATGCGTGCGCCCTCGTTGGCCCGGTCAAAGCCGGTAAAGCGGCTGTCGATACTGCCGGTGCGGAGCAGGAACTCCACCAGCTCCCGGACAGAGAGACGGATGGTTGGCATGGGGTTCACTTCCTTTCAGGTTGTGCACAGTATGTTGGGAAACTAAACCCCTCAGTCTCGCTATCGCTCGCCAGCCCCCCTAATAGTGGGGCCTCTGGCGTTACGTAAAGTTTTTTGGGGTTCCCCTTTACGCACAAACTACATCGCTTTGCCAAGGCCGCCCCTACTAGGGGCGGTGGCAGCCCAAAGGGCTGACGGTGGGGTTTAACAGCAGGGCCTACCCGAGACCCAGGATCTTTTGACAATTTGCTGCAACAGCATTCACCTGGTCAAAATCCACGGCGGCCCGGTAATAAGTCTCCAGCTCATCATGGCAGTTCTTGGCCTGAGCCATCAGGGCTACAGCCTGGTCGATGAGCTCGGAGGCGGCACGGTCGTTGAAGCGCAGGCGGGCGCGGAAGCCGGACAGGTTCTCCCGGTCCACAAAGCGGGTGCAGCGCACGGCCTGCACGCCGGGCAGCTGGATGGGATGCCAGAGGTTGTCGGTCAAAAAAGCCAGCCGCAGGGCCGGGATGAAGATGTGGTCGATCTGATCTTCAGGGTGCATGGCGCAGGGGCAGGTGATGATGTGGTAGCCCCGGGCCAGTGCTTCGGCCCGGATGAGTTCCAGCAGCAGGCGGGAGACCGCCCCATAATCATCCCGGAATACCACATACCGGTCGGCCAGCGCTTCTACCGTGCCCCGGTAGAATACCATCCCCTTGGGGGTGATGGCTGAGAGCAGCCGCAGCTCCTCGCTGGCGGTGCCCTCGGTGCGGGGAAGCAGCCGGGTGCAGAGCCGCTTGACGTAGCGGCGCACCTTTTCAAAGTTGGCGCTGCAGGCCTCGGCCCGGCGGCTGTCCAGCATCAGGCTGCCCGCCGATGCGATATACCGGGCTGCCCGGCCCCGCAGGGCGGCATTCCGGGCAAACAGGGCCTTGACCTCGTCCCGGTGGGGAGCCAGCTTTCCGGCATCCATGGTGTGGTACAGGCTCACCACCAGCTCATCAGCCCCGGGCGCGTCCGGTTCCACCACATGGGGCGCGGTGGCATCGATGATGGCGCGTTTCTGGTCGAGGAAGATGACCCCGTCCAGACTGTCCGGGTCGCTGGCACAGTGGATCTTTTCGATGCGCTGGCCCTGCTGCTCGGCGGCCTGGGCCAGATGCTTCATCAAGGTGGATTTGCCGCATCCCGGCCCGCTTTTGATGAGAAGCATCTGCATCCCGGGCTCCCGGCGCAGCGGCTCAAAATAACCCTTGAAGCCCGCCGGTGTGGTGGCCCCCAGAAAGAAATCGGGGGAACGGCTTTGGATCGTTTTCATATCAGAACACCTCACTTTTGCTTTAGGGTATGCAAAAATGAAGGGAGATGATACTTGGACAGAGGGGTTAATAGGTATGCAGACAGACTTCGTTTATTTTATCCCGCAGGGCCACAAAATCCGCAAAGGCGGCGGGTTTGTTCTGCGCCTGCCGGAGCAGGGCGGCGGGGTGGAAGGTGCCCATAAACCATACGCCGTTCTTTTGCACAAAGGTGCCGTGCTCCTTGGTCACGGAGAAATCGGTGCGGATCATCCGCTGGGAGGCGATGCGGCCCAGGCAGACCACGATCTTTGGCTGCAGCAGCTTGAACTGTTCCCGGAGCCATGGCATACAGGCCTCGCTCTCGGTGGGCAGCGGGTCACGGTTGTGGGGCGGGCGGCACTTGACGATGTTGGCAATGTAGCAGTTTTTGCTCCGGTCCAGATCGATGGCAAACAGGTATTTGTCCAGCAGCTGGCCGCTGCGGCCCACAAAGGGCAGGCCCTGCTCGTCCTCGCTCTGGCCGGGGCCTTCGCCCACGAACAAGACCTCGGCGTTCTCCACACCCTGCCCGAACACGACGCTGCGGCGGGTGGTGTGCAGCGGGCAGCGCTGGCAGGCGAGGCAGTCGGTTCTCAATGTTTCCCAATCCATAAGCGCAGTATTCTCCTATTAATTAAATGACATTTTCTTAACAAATTATCGCCGGATTTCTTCTTTAAAATATACCACAAAATTCAAGATTTGTCTTGAAGTTTTCTGACTCTGTGCTAGAATAAAAAGGAAGGGCACACCTGTGGTGCCCGGGAATAATTGCAAAGTAATTTCGGAGGTAATCAATAATGGCTGATATGTTTGCACCCCTGGTAGCCCAGCTGAAGGCAAACCCCAAGACGATCGTTTTCACTGAGGGCAATGACCCCCGCATCCTGGAGGCCGCAAGCAAGCTGCTGGCTGAGGGCGTGTTGAAAGTCGTTATGGTCGGCAACGAGGCAGAGTGCAAGGCTGCTGCCGCTGCTGGCAATTTTGATATTTCCGCTGCTGAGATCATCGACCCTGAGAACTACGCCGGCTTCGATGAGATGGTCAACACCATGGTCGAGCTGCGCAAGGGCAAGCAGACCGCAGAGGAGTGCACTGCTCTGCTGAAGAAGTCCAACTACTTCGGCACCATGCTGGTCAAGATGGGCAAGGCTGACTGCCTGCTGGGCGGCGCTACCTACTCCACTGCCGACACCATCCGTCCCGCTCTGCAGCTGGTCAAGACCAAGAAGGGCGCTCATCTGGTGAGCTCCTGCTTCATTCTGGACCGTGACTGCGGCGAAGAGGGCCTGAAGCGCATCGCCATGGGCGACTGCGCTGTCAACATCGACTACACCGATACCGTCGATAAGGCGACCGGCGAGGTCAAGGTCACTGCTGCCGCCAAGCTGGCTGAGGTCGCTGTTGAGACCGCTAAGACCGCAAAGCTGTTCGGCATCGACCCGAAGGTCGCTGTCCTGAGCTTCTCCACCAAGGGCTCCGGCAAGGGCGGCACCGTCGCTCTGAGCCACGACGCTGTCATCAAGGCTCAGGAGATGGATCCCGAGCTGGCTGTGGACGGCGAGCTGCAGTTCGACGCAGCCGTTGCTCCCGAGGTCGCACAGGTCAAGTGCAAGGGCAGTAAGGTCGCTGGTCAGGCCAACACCTTCATCTTCCCCTGCATCGAGGCCGGCAACATCGGCTATAAGATCGCACAGCGTCTGGGCGGCTACGCTGCCTACGGCCCCATCCTGCAGGGCCTGAACGCTCCCATCAACGACCTGTCCCGTGGCTGCAACGCCGACGAGGTCTACAAGATGAGCCTGATCACTGCCTGCCAGTCTTGAGCTGACTGATTGAAAATAGCCGCCGCATTCACCGTACAAAACGGGCAGAATGTTGAGACCTCAAAGGCAGATTTCAAAAAATGAGTATAGAAAAGCTGAGCATCTGTGAAAAAGCAGGTGCTCAGCTTTTTGCATTTTCAGTTCCGAAAAATTCTACTCTTTTTGAGGGAAAAAGATGAGATTTTTGCTTTCCGCTTTTCGTTGGCGCTATTTTGCAACAGCCCCTTTACAGGTTTGCTCAGTTCTTTTCGATATACACGCTGGTGGAGGGGAACGCAAAATCCACACCGTCGGCCTGCATGATGTCCATAATGTTCAGGTTCAGGTCGTTCTGCATCTGCAAAAATTCCGCGTAGGCGTTGGTCAGCAGGTAGGCGGAGACCAGAATGTTGATGCTGGAATCACCAAAGTTTGCAAGCTGTACGATGTTGGTACCCTTGTTGGTGTAAGGGCTTGCGTCCAGCATGGTCTGCAAGTCTTTCATCAGCTGTTCCAGCTTCGGGCGGGTGGTGCCATAGGTGACACCCAGATTGAACTTGTAGGGCCGCATGGTGCGCAGGGCGGCGTTCTGCACGGTGGCAGAGCAGATCTTGCTGTTGGTGATCACATTGACGGTTTTGTCCGGCGAGCGGATGCGGGTGGAGCGGAAGTTGATGTCGATCACTTCGCCTTCCACATCGCCCACAGTGATCCAGTCGCCCACCGAGAAGGGCTTGTCCAGCAGAATCACGATGCCGGAAAACAGGTTGCTGGCGCTTTCCTGTGCGGCCAGCGAGATGGTCAGACCAACCAGACCGGCACCGGCGACAATGCTGCCGATGGGAAAGCCCACTTCTTGTGCCAACGCTGCCACGCACAGCACGATCACCAGCACCTTGTAGGCGGTGTCCAGCAAAGAGCAGAGTGTTTTGTTGGAGCGGATCTCCGGGCTGCAGGAAGCCAGCAGCAGGTCGGCCAGATCCGATGCCGCATACAGGCCTTCGCAGACCAGCAGGGTCATGACAAGGCGGAAGCAGACCAACAGCAGCTTGGCAATGCCGGGAATGGCCCAGGGCAGGGAAGCTGCCGCCAGATATACGCCAACCGCAGTGCACATGCGCTGGATGGGTACCGCAAAGCTGCGCAGCAGGATGGGAGTGCCGTTAAAGTGCCACTTGCGGGCCAGCAGTGCCGGAATGCCCCTTTTGCTCAGCCAGCGGCGTACCAGCCATGCGGCAAGCAGAATGAGCAGTGCGCACTCTGCGCGCGCAGCCAGTGCAAACCAGCCCTCCAGCAGTACAGAGCCAAGCTCAAACGAAAGATCACGAATAGAAAAGATCATGATAACCTCCTGAATTTTATACGACCCATCTATGATACCATACCGTACCCACCCGGGCAAGAGCTTACAGAGAAGGGAGCTTGAAAGAATTACTTTGACATTTTTTGCACAAATTTTAAGATGCCCTCTTGACAAGCTGGGCCTGCCACGCTATACTTTGTGCCAGAAAGTTCGTTTCAGGGCGGGGTGAGATTCCCCACTGGCGGTAAAGTCCGCGACCACCCGCAAGGGTGCTGACC
>ERZ857785.1915-NODE-1915-length-20239-cov-3.249059_pt1 | contig 20239 bp, 12 predicted proteins | sample MGYA00519763_ERZ857785 | MGnify/ENA primary metagenome ERZ857785 (study PRJEB31778, sample SAMEA3449365) | human gut metagenome | biome: human gut; feature: human-associated habitat; material: faeces | place: United Kingdom | collected 2010/2012 ...
CGCGAGCGCGGCGAAGCAGGCCGGCGCTCAGGTGGCGGCACCGGGCAAGCCCAAGCGGCGCATCGCCATGCCGCAAAGCTCGACGCGCCTGAAGCAGAACCAGGCGGCGAACCAGGCCGCCCCAGCTCAGGCTGGGGAAACGGGTGCAGCGCGGTCAGCGCGGCAGCCCGCCTCGCGGCCTGCAGGGTCTTCCGCTACGCAGCCTGCCGGGCCCTCTGCGGGATCTTCTTCCCCGCAAACCGCCTCGCAGCCCACCAGGCCTTCGGTCTCGCAACTGTCGAGGCCTTCCGTGACGAAACGCGGAACCGGCAAGCCGACGAAGGCGCGCAAGCCGTTGAACGTCCCTTCGGTGCAGCCGGGCGGTGACGGGAACGCCCCGGCGTCTGCGTCCGGGGAATCCGCTGCGCCTGCCGAGCAGGCCTCCACAGCGGAAGGCAAAGGCGCCGCGCTGAAGCGCCGTCTGAAGCGCTTCTCGGTCGCAAAGGCCGAGAAAACCGCTTCCGATCAGGCGAAGCAGATGGAGGGGGCCGTCTCCGAGGCCGATGCCGAGCAAGCGAAGGACGCCGCTCGCGCCGCCATTGCCGGGGAGGCCGCCAAGCGCAGGCTGGAGCGCCGGCAGCGCATGCTCAAACGCGCCGGGGAAGGCGAGGTCGCCGACGCGGCAGGTCAGGGCGTTGCCGAAGGCGATGTCGCACAAGGCGGGGAAGCCGGCGAGGGATCGCAGGCCGGCGAAACGGCGCGCAAGCTCCCGTTCAACTTGTCCGAGCTGCACCTGACCTGGCCCGTTGTCGCCGTGTTGGTGGCGATTGCCGTGGTGGTGGTCACGGTGGGCTCGTTCTCGTGGGGTCGCTGGCTTCGCTATGACGACGCCGCCGACTTCCAAGGCGCGTGGTACGCGAACGGTACAACGTCCCTGGTCACGGTCGATGGCCAGGAGATCCATCTGACCAGCGACGTCGCTTACGGCTACACGCTCGACACGGGGGCGAAGACCATCACGTTCACGTTCGGGGACCTGCAGGGGCAGGGGCGCTACCGCTTCTCCGCCGACCGCAGCGAGCTGGTCATCACCGACGGCGACGGGTTCTCGTTCTGGGGCAACCTGTTCAGCGATATCGGCTGGCAGTTCGGCCAGCTCATCACCGGGTTGCAGGGCAAGGAAGCCCCGCGCGAGGAGGTCGTCGACGGCGTGACGGTGCTCGATCGCACGCCGGGCGAAGGAGCCGTGGCGGCGCCGGCAAGCTCGGCTCCGGCCCAGGACGCCGACGCGTCCTCCGTGGACGACGCGTCGGGCAACACGGGCAACGGCGAAGCTTCCGGCGGCGAAACCGCTGACGGCGACGCTGCCAGTGCGGATGCGTCGGGCGATTCCGTCGATGGCTCCAGCGGTTCCGGTTCGCAAGAGTTCACCGGCGCGGTGGCCGAAGGCGGCATTGAGTCGGCGGGCAGCAACGCGGTGACCCTCGAGCAGCTGAAAAACGGGTCGTTGCGATGATGCATGACGGCGCCTGTGCGGGCGGGGACGCTTTGACGGACCCCGTCCGCGTCGAGCGCATGGAGGTGCGGCGCGGGCACTTGGTGTGCCGGGTGGCGTTCGACGCCGCTCCGCGCGTTACTTCGCCCCAGCTGATGTCGCACGTGTTGGCCATGGTTCCCACGTTGGCGCAGCATGCCTGCGTCAACGAGCGCGGCACCACGTTCGCCGCGGTCATGGACTGCACCCCGCTGCCGCATTTGTTGGAACATCTAGTGGTTGACCTGCAGGTACGTGCGGAATCGGGGCAGTGGTTCACGCTGCCCGGTGCCGCTGCGGAAGCTCCGCCGTCCACGGCGGGCGCAACGCACGATCGCCCCATCGTGGGCACCAGCGAATGGCTGGACGAGGCGGCGGGCATCGCCCGCATAGACGTGAGCTTCGCCGACGACCTGGTGGCTCTAAGGGCCATGCGGGATTCCGTGGCGTTTCTCAACAAGCTGTTGCGCGGGTGACGCGCAACATACAGGGAAAGGAGGCCCGAGATGGGCTTGAAGATAGCGGTGATCGCAGGCGGCGCGTTCGAGGCCGAGCGCTCGCTTGCCGCGGCGAACGACGTGATGGCGGCGCTGAAAGAGGCCGAGCACGAGCCCGAGCTGTTCCAGGCGGACGGCTCCCTCATCGACGATCTGCTGCGCGCGCAGCCCGATGCGGCCATCAGCTGCCTGCGCGGCGGCGACGGCGAATCCGGCGACATCCAGGACGCGCTCTCCGCGATCGGCCTGCCGTGCGTGGGCAGCAGCGCGGCGGTGTGCCGCCTCGCCTACGACAAGGCGGCGCTCGCCGAGGCGCTCCAGGCGTACCACAACCTCACGGAGGACCTGGTCACGGCAACGGCTCCGCAAACGTTGACGCTTTCGCGCCGCGCGTTCGAGCTGTGGGGCATGGAAGCGGCGCTTTCCCAGGTGGAAAGCCGTTTTCCTGACAGCTTCCCGCTGTGCGTGAAGCCCGCGTCCGGCAGCTCCGCCCATGGCGTTTCCCGCGTCGAGGACGCCGAACAGCTGGCAGAGGCGCTGCGCGAGGCGTTGAAGATCTGCGAGCGGGCGCTCGTGCAGCCGTGGGTCGAGGGCGTGCAGCTGGGCGTGCCCGTCATCGGCACGGGTTGGAACGCCTTCGCGCTGCCCCCGGTGGAGATCGTGGCGAAGGAGGGCTGGTACGACGCCGCGGCGCGACAGGCCTCTGGCGCCGTCGAGCTGCACGTTCCCGTGCGCAACGCGTCGCTGTCCCCGAGCGAGGCAGACGCCCAGGCCATCCGCGCCGAGATCGAGCGCGCGGTGCTGGAAACCTATCGCGCTCTGGGCATGCGCGACTGCGGCTGCATCGACCTGATTTGGGACGGCGCGCAGGCCATCATCTTGGAAGCCGTGGCGAACCCGTGCTTCTCCGCTGAGGCCCCGTTCGCGCAGGCGGCCAAAGCCGCGGGCCTTACGTTGCCCAATCTTCTCAATGAGCTGGTCGAAAGCGCGTTGGACGCATAAATCGGCAGATAACGGGGGCCTTTGCGGCCCCCGAGCTTTATCCGGGCCCTTCGCAATCTAACAAGTAGGCAACCTTTTTCTGCAGGTATTGGAAAGTCGGCAAGTCCTTGTTGGCTTGCTCGTATAATGGCAGCACAGATGATCGTCCCGCATATTTAGGAGGCCGTGATGAGCAACAAACTTGGTATCTTTCTCGCAGGTGGAGCCGTTGGTGCCGTGGCGGCTTTGCTGTGCGCTCCCCGTACGGGCCAGGAAGCCCGCACCATGGTTGCCGAAAAGGTGAACGAGGCCTGGGGTCAGGCACAGAACATCAGCGCCGACGCCGGCGTGAACGCCCAGCAGGTGTATCAGAGCGCTGCCGCCCGCGGCCAGGAGGTCGTCTCCTCCGTGCAGGCCAAGGGCCAGGAAGTGGCCGGGCAGGCCGCTGCCCGTGTGCAGGAGGTGGCCAGCAACCTGAAGCCGTCCTTCACCCAGGACAACGACGAGCTGCGCGACAAGATCGAGGCGGCGCGTCAGCGCATCGCTTCCCAGGTGGCCAAGAACGCCGAGGAAACCGGTCAGGCAACCGAGCAGGTCGTCGAGGCCGTGGCCGAGGCCGTCGAGCCCGCTGCGGAAGCGGTCGCCGAGGCAGCTGGGCAGGCCGAGGAGCCGAAGGCCGAATAGCATCCTATTCCAATCGTGATACCGAAGCGGCGTGTCCGGCCTTAGGCAGGTTTCGGCGCGCCGCTTCATGCTGTATAAGGGGATTTCCATGGCAAGCAAACTCATCACCACCCATGAGCTGACCGGCACGCGCGTTCTGGGCGGCAAGAAGGGCACGAAGCGCATCGGCAAGATCCGCCGCTTCGTGTTCCACCCGAAGGAGAAACGCGTCATCGGCTTCGTGGTGAAGCGCCCCGACCTGCTATGGATGTTCCATCGCGCCGACGTGTTCGTCCCCATCGACGGCTACGACCTGGTGGACGGCCGCGTCATCATCCGCCCCGATGCCGCCGCAAGCGGCAAGGCCTATTGCAAGAAAGAAGGCCTGAACTGGGACGACTGCGTGCTGTGGGTGGGCCTTCCCGTTATGAGCGAGGACGGCGAGTCCTACGGCATCGTGGGCAACGTCACGTTCAACCGCCTCACGGGCACGGTGGATTGCTTCGAAACCGACAACGGCGCAACATCGAACGCCCTGCTGGGCAAGCGCACCATCCCCGCCGACATGGTGCGCGGCTTCAAGCGCGGCATGGGCGCCGCGCTGGCCAACATGGGCGCCGAGGGTATGGAGGGCGAAGAGGTGCAGCTTGGCGCTATGCTCGTCTCATCCCAGGTGGCGAACCTGAACAGCGAGGGCGGCGTGGCCGAGAAGGCCGGCGCCGCAACCGCCGTCGCCGTCGACAAGGTGCAAACCACCGTCGACAAGGCGAAGCCCGTGGTCAGCAAGGCGGCCGCGGCAACCGGCGAGGCGGTCAACAAGGGCGCGTACGCCACGGGCAAGCAGATCAGCAAGTCCAAGCACATGTTCCAGGATTTCAAGGCGGAATATGACAAGGCCGTGGCCCCGTCGGACGGGCAGAAGAAGGCCGCTTCCGCAAGCAAGGCATCTTCTTCGAGCAAGGTTTCAAGCGCCAAGAAGAAGGCCGCCCCGAAAAAGAAGAACATGTTCGCCGCGTTCAAAGACGAGTACGACAAGGCACGAAACGGCGACTAAGCCGGAAAGCGAAGTGGGCTAATTGAAGCGCAAGGAAGCAAGAGCGCAATCGAACACCCGCAAAAGGGGCGCCGTCAAGCGCAAGAACAAGGCGGCCCGTAAGAAGAAGCGCGAGCAAAGGCAGCATCAGGGCCTTCGCGAGCGCGCGCATGAGCGCAAGGAAGAGCTGCAACAGAAAGCCAACGAGGAAACGCAGGTGCGCGGCAGGCCTGTGCGCCGCGGCGATATCTTCAAGATCGTGGGCCTGGCGGCGTTCGTCGGCATTGTAAGCCTGGTCAGCTGGTTGGTGCGGCCCTACATCCACATGATGTTCGAGCCCGGCGGCATTGATCAAGTCATCGACAGCGTGCGCAACGCCGGCCCCATGGGCTTCCTTATCCTGCTGGCGCTGCAGTTCTTGCAGATCGTGGTGGCGTTCATTCCCGGCGAGGCCACGCAGATGGCCGCTGGCATGCTCTACGGTCCCTGGATCGGCGCCTTAGTCATCTTGCTGGGCAGCATCTTGTCGAGCGCGTTCGTGTTCATGGTGGTGCATCGCCTGGGTGCACCGTTCGTGAAGGATATGGTGTCCGAGAAGTGGATGGAGAAGTTCGAGAGCTTCGAGCGGTCCGGCAAGCTGGAGCTCATCGTCTTCGTGCTGTTCCTCATTCCCGGCATGCCGAAGGATATCTTCACGTACCTGGTGCCGTTGACCGACATGCGCATGCGCACGTTCCTGCTGCTGTCCAACATCGGCCGCATTCCGGGCATCTTGGTGTCCACGTACGCGGCAAGCGGCCTGGTGGATGGAAACGTGTGGCAGAGCATCGTCATACTCGCGGTGCTGGCCGTGGTCGCGGTGGTGTGCGTGATCTTCCGCGAGCAGCTGATGGGCGTGGTCGAGAAGTTGGGGAAGAAAAGGTAAGGGAAACGCCATGGATCCGATGAACGAACGCAGCGCAGCCGACGAGCTGGCCGCCGCCGAGGCGGAGCTGAAGGCCGCGCAGGAACGTCTCGACGCAGCACGTCTGCGTATGGCGTCCGAACAACCGCAGCCATACGCGCAGCCTGCGGACGCGCCCGTTGATTCGCAGGGGGCGCAATCGCAGCCGCAACCGTATGCTCAGGCGCAGCAGGCGCCGTATGCCGCTCAGCCGGCATCGTTTGGCTCGCAACCGCAGCCCCAGCAGCCGACTCAACCGACTGCTGCTTGGCAGCCCGATGCGCAACAGGCGCAGGGCCAGCCCTACGTGCAGCAACCCCGTGATCAGCAGCCGGCCCAGCCGTACGCCGCGCCGCAGCAAGGGTCGCCGTACGCGCAACCTCAGCCGCAAGCGCAGGCGACCCAGCAGCCGTATGGTGCGCGGCCGGGCTACGGGTCGGTGCCGCCGCAGAACCCGTACGGTCAGCAGGCGCAATACGGGTACCAACAGCCCTACGTCGCGCCCGCGGTCGGCGAAAAGGACCATGTGGCGGCAGGCTTGCTCGCGCTGTTCCTAGGCTGGCTCGGCGTGCACAAGTTCTACCTGGGCTACAACACCGCCGGCTTCATCATGCTGGCCGTTACCATCCTGGGCAGCTTGTTCACGTTCGGCTTGGCAGGCGGCGCCATTTGGGTCATCGCCATCGTCGAGGGCATCTTCTATCTATCGAAGTCCCAAACCGAATTCGAGCAGATGTACGTCATCAACAAACGAGAATGGTTCTAACTGGTCCGCTTGCCTGTCGGCAAGCGGACGAGCTCGACGCTGCGGGACCCTGCGGCACGCCGTCTCGCCAACCGTTCCGCTTGCCTGACGGCAAGCGGATTGACTCGACGCTGCGGGGCCCCGTGGCACGCCATCTCGCCTTTCAGCTGCACAAGCATGGCCCGAAGGCCAATGCTTGCTTGCTTCAAGGCGATATGACGCACCACGGGGCCCCTCGCTGACTTTGTTGGCATCCCTGAGGTTTTCGCTTTCCGTCCCCGAGGTCACTGGGGGAGGGGCTATGGCGAACGCCCCTTGCGCCTGGCGTCCTCAGCGGTGGGAAAGCTCCGGCGAGTGGCCGCTTGCCGAGCTGGTCGCGGCTTTTTTCCGTGGATAGGCGCGGCTGGGTTGCCGCTTCGTTAAAATGAACCCAGACATGCGGCGCGTGCTGCGCCGTTTTTCTTGGAACTTGCATCCTATAAGGAGGAACATCATGCCCAAGATCACTCGCGACCAGGTGAAGGTACCTGCCGACGTCCTGGCGGACGTCCGCGAGACGTACGTCGACAACTACATGAAGGCAACCCGTGGCACGGGCCGTCTCATGCTGTTCGCGTGCGACCAGAAGGTTGAGCACCTGAACAAGGACTTCTACGGCGAGGGCATCGACATCGCCGATGCCGAGCCGGAGCACCTCTTCAAGATCGGCGATCAGGGCGTGTGTGGCGTTTTGGCTGGCCAGCGTGGTCTTATCGCGCAGTATGCCGCCGATTACCCCAACATCAACTACCTGGTGAAGATGAACTCCAAGACCAACCTGGTCAAGACCGCCCAGGAAGATCCGTACAGCCCGCAGCTGTACGACCTGGAGGCCGTGCTCGCCATGCGCGACAACGGCGTGAACATCGTGGGCCTGGGCTACACCATCTACCTGGGCAGCGAATACGAGTCCACCATGCTGGCCGAGGCCGGCGAGCTCATCGCCGCCGCCCACGCCAACGGCCTGCTGGTCGTGCTGTGGATCTACCCGCGCGGCAAGGCCGTCACCGCTGAGAAGGACCCGGACCTGATCGCCGGCGCCGCCGGCGTCGCGCTGTGCCTGGGCGCCGACTTCGTGAAGGTCAACCCGCCCAAGCCCGAGGGCGACGACAAGCGCACGGCCGCCGAGGCCCTGAAGGTCGCCTCCATGGCAGCAGGCCGCACGGGCCTGGTTTGCGCCGGCGGTTCCACCGTTGATGCCGAGACGTTCCTGACCCAGCTGCACGACCAGATCCACGTGGGCGGCGCAGACGGCAACGCCACCGGCCGCAACATCCACCAGCGCAGCCTGGACGAGGCTGTCCGCCTGACCAAGGCCATCAGCGCCATCACGCTGGCCGACTACACCGTTGCCGATGCCCTGAAGGTGTTCAACGGCGAGGCCGACTTCGCTTGGGAGGACTAACAGTCCAGCCTAATCGAAGGCAAAACCGATAACGTTGCCGCAAGCGTCCCTGCCGAATCGGCACGGCTTGCAGGCAGGTGGGCCGTTGGCCCCCGACAACGGATAACCAAACGCCCGGAAGGATCGCCTTCCGGGCGTTTTTTGCATTCACCGGGTTTTGTGCATATGCGCAAAACCCTTCGATTTCCAATGTTTGCCATGAATGCTTTTCATCATTACTTTGGAAAATGTGTACATTTTCGGTCTTTGAAATCCTACTAAAGCACTACAATGAAAAAGCACGCAAGACGCGGAGCTAGGCAAGATGCTGAAGGAGTTTGCGGGTTTTTGAGCGATCGAACGGCTATTCAGACAGGTGTCAAAGGCACCGGCCATCCAGTCGAACAGACGGATGCTTCGGGAAAATCCAGGCGCAAGACGGAGGAACAGGCCGCCGTGCGCGTTGGGGAGCCAGCCCTTCGGTCCGAGGAGCAACCCTCCCGGGCAAAGGACGAAAAACACTTGGTGCTGAAGCGTATTCTCGCTGCACACGAGCAATGGTTCGATGTGCGACGGGGATACGAGTACGCCGGCCGCACCTTCCCCGGGTATGCCGAGTTCCATTCCTATGGCGAAAAGTATGTGCTGGTCAAAAGCGCGAAGCTATGGGAAGTCGACACGCATGAGTATCTGTTCTTCGTCCTCGCCGATGCCTTGGATGAAACTCAGGTGCGCGATCTTGTGTCGTTCATGGAACACGATGGGCTCAAAAAGGTGGTTCCTAAGCCGAACCACATGTCCTCGGCAATATCCTTGGTGATCGTTGCGGATTCCTGTACCCAGGAAGCGGCGAAGGCGGTGCGCAAAACGCGCTTCCGCAAGAACTTCGCCCTGGGCATCCGCGGCTGGGCCGACCTTCGGGTGGCCGTCGCCGACCTCTCTGCGAACCGCGTGATAACGAACGCGGCGGGCAAACAGCTGAAAACCACGTTGGAGGCAAACCTGCTGCCGCGTTCCTAGCAACGGAAACGCAAAACAGAAGAGGGTTCCATGAACGCATTGCTTATCCTCCTTGTTGCTGCGGTCGTCTTGGTCATCGGCTATATCTTCTATGGCGGATGGCTGGCGAAGCAATGGGGGGTCGATCCCAAGAATCCGACTCCGGCGCACGAACTGGAAGACGGCGTGGACTACGTTCCCGCGCCGCCGTACGTGGTGCTGGGTCATCATTTCTCGTCCATCGCCGGCGCCGGCCCCATCAACGGCCCCATCCAGGCGGCCGTGTTTGGCTGGGTTCCCGTGCTGCTGTGGGTGCTCATCGGCGGTATCTTCTTCGGCGCCATGCACGACTTCGGCAGCTTGTTCGCGTCGCTGCGCCATAAGGGCCAGACGCTGGCCGTCGTGGTCGCGGAGAACATCGACAACACAGCGAAGAAGCTGTTCTGCATCTTCGCATACCTGACGTTGCTGCTGGTGGTGGCCGCATTCGCCTCCATCGTGGCGAACACGTTCGCCGTGGTGCCCGACCTGGACGGCACGAAGGCTGCCACGAACCTGGCCAACCAGCAGACGGCTATGATCTCGGTGATCTTCATCGGCGTCGCCGTCGTCTACGGCATCCTTACGCGCGGCCGTAACATTCCCGGCCCGGTGAACATCGCCTCCGCCATCGTGCTGATCGTCATCATGGTGGCCATCGGCTACAACCTGCCGCTCATGGGCATCTCCCTGTCGCTGGATTACAACACGTGGATGATCATCCTGGGCGTGTACATCTTGATCGCGTCGGTCGCCCCCGTGTGGATCCTGCTGCAGCCCCGCGACTACCTGTCCAGCTACCTGCTGTACGGCATGATCTTGCTGGCCGTCATCGGCATCGTGGGCGCATCCCTCACGGGCGCCGCCTCGAACCTGCAGATCCCTGCGTTCACGGGCTTCGTCGCCACGAACGCTGCGTTCGATGCCTCCACGGGTCAGGCCCTCGTCGACCAGGCCGGCAAGGCCATCACGAACAAGGCCGCCGCTTCGGGCTTCCTGTTCCCGGCGCTGTTCATCACCATCGCCTGCGGCGCCATCTCCGGCTTCCACAGCCTGGTCGCCTCCGGCACCACGTCCAAGCAGCTGGATAGGGAAGCGGAAGCGCAGCCCATCGGCTATGGCGGCATGCTCATCGAGTGCCTGCTGGCGGTTATCTCGCTGTGCGCCGTCGGCTTCGTGTGGAGCAAGTACGCCGCGGGCGGCTATGCCTCCCCGACCGCCGTCTTCGCCGACGGCCTGTCCCAGATGCTCACATGCATCCCCGGCCTGGCCGACGTGCAGGGCTTGGCATATGCGCTGCTCATCCTGGCCGTTTCCGCGTTCTGCCTGACCTCGCTCGACACCGCCACCCGCCTGGCCCGTTACATGTTCCAGGAGCTGTGGACCCCCGTCGATGTGAAGCACGAGGATCTGACGGGCGTGCGCAAGGTCATGACGAACCCCTATGTCGCCACTATCATCACCGTGGTCATCGGCGTGTTCCTGGGCATGACCGGCTACACCATCATCTGGCCGCTGTTTGGTGCCGCCAACCAGCTGCTGGCCGCCCTGGCGCTGCTGGCCGTGTGCGCATGGCTGGGCAACGCGGGCCGCAACAACAAGATGTTCTTCGTGCCCATGGGCTTCATGCTGGCCGCCACGCTCACCTCGCTGGGCATCACGTTCTACCAGAAGACCCTGCTCATCATGAAGGGCGGCGACATCTTCGCCCCTGCCGTGCAGGCGCTGCTGGCCGTGCTGCTGTTCGTGCTGGCCGTGGTGTTGGCCGTCAAGGGAGTGAAGACCATCGTGGCAACCGCCAAGCGCAATGCCGCGTAAGCCGGTGCTTCGCTAAAGGGAAGGTTGCGCGATTCCGCGCCTTTTGAGATTCGAAACCCCGTCGCAACTTCGGTTGCGGCGGGGTTTTCGCGTCTACTCCCAGAACAGTTTCGTGAGGCCGACGCGGGATTGCGTGCCGGTTTTCTGATACAGCGAGGTCAGGTGCCGTTGGAGCACGCGCAGGGAGATGCCCATGTCCGCGGCCACATGCTTGAGCGGGCGCTCGTCGGCGGTGACGGCGGCAAGCACCTCGGTCTCGCGCGGCGTGAGCGAGAAACGGCCGGCGAAATCCGCAAGGTGCGCTTCGGGGTCGATGGCGGCACCGTCTACGGAAGGTGCGGCGTCGGGTGTCGGGCGTTCCGCGGCTTCCGGCGCATGATCGGTTGCTGTTGATTGGACGGGCATGTCGCCATTGGCGATGCCATGTGCGGCTTCGCTGTCAGCAGGCGTGCGCTCGCTTGTTGCCGCTTGACCTGGCGTGATGTTGCCGGCGGAGCCGGGGGGGGCGCCGGCTTGCTTTCCGGCACGTCCTCCGGTTTCGCCACCCCTCGGGCGCGGGTTTAAATCAAGCATGCCGGCGGCGAAGAGCAGCGCGTTGATGCCGATGATCAGGGGGATCAGCAGCACGACAACGGCTATGGGGCTCGTCAGGTTGATCACCAGCAGCGCGGGGGCGCCGATCGCGATGGCGGTCACGTTGTTGAGCGCTCGTCCCATGCTGCACCACAGGTCGGGTGCGCGCAGGAACTGCGCTATCCAGACGAACACCGCGGTATAGAACGTCATGAACACGCCCGAGCCCAGGAAGTAGACGACCTCTCCGACAACGTACGGCCCGCCTGCCTCCACCCCGAGCATTGCGCCGACCGAGAGCAGCATCATCCAGAACATGGCGATGCCCAGGTAACGCGCCCGGTGCAGGTCGAATAACACGCCGCCGGCGAAGCCTCCGACTGCCATCAGAACGCGCGGCGTGATGTTGGTGTATTGGCTGGTCCAGGGCGAGCCAATGTCTATAAAGGTGTAGAGCGTGTTGAACAGCACGGAGAAAAGCAGCACCAAGGCGAAAATCACGATGACGGCGGTGCGAGGGGTCATATGATCGAGGCGCCATCCGGCGAACTTGCTGCTTTCGAGGCGCTTGCCTTTGCGCTGTTCCCGCTGTGCGGAAAATTCTGCAAGCGCGGATCGGGGTGGCCATATGCGCGCGTTGATCACGCCGAGGGCGATGATGCTCGCGGAAAGCACGACGGCCTCGACCAGATGGTTCGATGTGAATTCGAGCAGGGGGATTTGCGCGAGCACGCCAAGCGCGTGGCTGCTGCCGATCAACGTTGCGAACCGCGCGATGCTGCGCGACCTCACGCACGTTGCCCAGTACACGGTGGCGCCGGCAAGCCCGATAAGGAAGAACCCGACCGCGCCCATGCATGCGATCACCAGCGGCGACGACGCGAAAACGACGCCGACAAGGGATGCGACCCCAAGGACGGTGACGGTCCCCATGAACACAGGCCGGCCCTTTTCGCCGACAAGACGGTTATTAAGGGGAAAAGCCAGCAGGCCCAGGGCGCTGGCACCCTGAATAGGGAACTGCGAAAGGAAGGGGCCATGCCCTCCAGGCTGAGCTAGGTTGGCTTGGAAGAACAAGGTGGACTCGAGGAATACGAAGAAGAACAACGCAAGCGCGCAAAACAGCAGTCTATTTTCGCGTTTCGCGTTGCCCATCGCGCCCCTCCTTCCAGGCGTGTCTATGCCCTTTTCTTTATTGTATCCCTTGCTGCGTTTCCTTCGTTTTTCAATTTCCCCCAGATGGCTAACTTTGGCCGCGAGTTCTCGGGGAGTGTTTGTAGTTTGGCCGTATTGTCCATGGGGGTCGTTTATACGACCCCCTGACGCCCCTTCGTCCACCTGCGAAAACGGAATAGCCGGGTCGCACGTTCGCATATACGGCGTAGTTCCATGTGTCCCCCTTTGGCGATGATGTGACCAGGAGGTGCAACGGCTAAACGCCGTCTGCGCCGCTGGCGCGATGCGCGGTTACGGGTTGTGCGCGCGTTCGACGATTGGCGAGGGGTGTCGATGTTGGCGAACGCCATGGCATGGGAGAACCGTGCGGGAAGGAGCGGGCCCATGAAGACGTCAGGGTGCCGAAAAAGCCCGAGCGCGCATATGCAAGCGCGAGGGGATAAGGAAGGCCGCGATGCGGTGGAAGGAGGCGAGGACATGAAATCGACGAAGCGTTTCAAGGCAGCGTTAGCCGCTGTGCTGGTGCTTGCGTTGTCGCCGCTGTTCGGCGGCGCGGCGTTCGCGGAAGACTCGTCGGCGACAACGTACAGCGGCAACAAGACCGCCGTCACGGACCCCTCGACCATTTGGGATTGGCAGGGGCTTGTCGAGAATGACACGTCGAGCGTCGGACGTATCTGGACTGACAAGACCGTGTCGGACAATGAGATCAGCAAGAACGGCATCACCGTATCCAAGGAGAATGGTGCGGACTTCCTGACCGCGCTGACGGCGCTGTCGTCCACCTCTAACCTGTCCGATACGGCGACCACGTCGCTCGACATCGTGCTGGTGCTCGATGCTTCCGGGTCGATGGACAACTCAATGGGTGACGGCGATAAAACGAAGCGCATTGATGCGCTTAAGAGCGCGGCGAACTCGTTCATCGATGAGATCGCCAAGCAGAACGCGACGGTCAAGGATGCCGCCAAGCAGCATCAGGTCGCCATCGTTAAATTCGCTGGGGACAAGACCGACAAGGTCGGCAACGACACGTATTACGACGGTAGAAATTGGTACAACTACAGCCAGGTGATGAAGACGCTTGCTCCGTGCACCAATGACACGAAAGGCGACTTCTCATCCCAGGTGAACGCCATCAAGCCCGCCGGCGCAACGAATGCCGCTGCAGGCTTGGAGCTCGCGAAGGGTCAGGCCTCCGGTCGTTCCGATGCCAAGAAGGTCGTCATCTTCTTCACCGATGGCACGCCGACGGAATATAGCGATTTTGAACCGGCCGTCGCCTCGAGCGCCGTTGGGCATGCTAAGGTTATGAAGGATGCGGGTGCTGCGGTGTACTCCATCGGCATCTTCCAGGGCGCCTATCCGGCAAAGTATCCCGATGGGCAGGGCGTTTCCAACGAGAACAAGTTCATGCACGCCGTGTCGAGCAACTACCCGTCTGCTACGTATTCTTACGAGAGCGCGAGTTGGTGGTCGGGCGAATATATATGGAACTTCGGCGATCGTGCGAAGGGCTCCGATGGCAAAGACGCCACGTTCTACAAGAGCGCGACCAATGCCGATGAGCTGAAGCACGTGTTCGACGACATCTCCAAGGAGATCTCGAAGGGTTCCGGCTATCCCACGAAGACGAGCGAAGGCTTCGAGCACGAAACCGGCTACATCACCTTCGATGATCAGCTGGGCGATTACATGCAGGTCACCGACCTGTCCAAGCTCGTGTACAACGGAACGGTGTACGGCTGCAAGTCCAAGACCACGGACGGGAACGTCGACACGTACCATTTCAGCGGCGACGTGCATTCCGGTCTGGCCGCTGCCGACCTGAAGGACGTCGTGATCACCGTCACGCGTTCGAACGATGCTGCGGTGGGCGACAAGGTGCAGGTGAAGGTGCCCGCGTCTTTGATCCCGCTGCGCAACTTCGCAATCGACCTGGCGAAAGACACCATGAGCGTCTCGAACACCACGCCGATCTCGGTGCTGTACTCCTCCGGCGTGAAGCCGGCGGCGCTCGATCTGCTGGAGAGCCCCGATGACGCCATGAAGGAGTATATGGCGAATAACACCGACGCAGCGGGCAAGGTGAACTTCTATGCCAACAAGTGGTCCGGCGAGAAAACGGGTGACGCGGTCGCTACGTTCCAGCCGGCAACGGGCAATAGCTACTATTACTTCACGCAGGACACGTACATCTACACCGACGAGGCATGCACCACGCCCGCGAAGTCGGTGAAGAGCGGCTCCACGTACTACTACAAGCACAACTACTATGCCATGGAGAACGGCAAGCCCGTTGCGAAGACCGAGCATGTGTCCTTCCCCGGCGACGCCGCCGAGCAAGCCGAGGGCGCTATCGCCTGGGATTCCGCGGGTGCCTGCTATCTCAAGTCCGGCACGCCGCGTTTGACCTACGTCAACGAGCTGCATAAGGTCAAGGAAGAGAACCGCACGGCTACGGCCGCGGATGTGCTGAACCCGAAGTGGAGCGGCATCGAGCAGTCCGCCGCGCAAACGCTGATCAACGCCTATCTGGGCAACAACGGCAAGCTGAGCGTCGAAGTGCCCGGTACGCTGACGGTGACGAAGCAGCTGGCGCTGCCCGTTGGGTACAGCGCGGATGATTTCGCGAACGAGTCTTTCGAGTTCACCATTGCGATGCAGGATGCCGTCGGCAAAAATTTCAACGCCGTGGTGAAGAACGCGAGCGGCGAGCAGCAGGGTGATAAGTTCGTGCTGGCATTCGGCCAGGACGGCCAGGCGAAGCATTCTCTGAAGCCGGGCGAGACCCTGTACGTGTACGGGCTTTCCGCAGGCTGGGACTATAAGGTAAGCGAGACGCCGCGCGATGGTTTCATGGCAGAGGCCGACGGTGCTGAGGGCAAGATCGCTGCTGGCGAGACGAGCGCGGTAACGTATACGAACACGTATGCCGCATCCGGCACGCTGGTTGGCGAGACGTACCTTAAGGGCAAGAAGGTGCTGACCGGTCGCGAGTGGCTTGCCGATACGTTCGTGTTCATCATGAAGGACGCCGATACGTCCGTTGAGGCGCCGATGCCGCCGACCAACACTCTGGGCGCCAGCAAGGGCGAGGTGCGCGTTACGGTAACGAGCAAAGATGCCAAGGATGGCGTCCCCGTGAGCTTCCATTTCGAGAGCATCGACTATACGAAGCCGGGTACGTACACGTACCAGATTTGGGAATCCGAGGAGCTCAGTCAACTGAGAGCCGGCGTGAGCGCATCTCAGGCGTTGTACCAGGTCGTCGTGACGGTAACCGACGAGGGTCACAACGGCACGCTGACGGTGAAGTCTAAGATGACGAAGCTGGCAGACGATGATGGCGTGAGATATGAAAAGCCGCAGCTCGTCGAGAACGACACGGCGTCGTTCGTGAACGAGTACAATACCCGTGAGGTGAAGTGGACTCCCAGCGGCACGAAGACGTATACGGATGCGACGGGTGAGAACCCGCTTAAGTCGGACATGTTCCACGTCATAGTTTGCACGGACAATGTCAAGGCTCCGTTGCCCAAGGGCGAAGGCGTGACGCGCGTTGATCATGAGTGGGGCGGCAAGATGTGGTATGGCGCCCTGACCACGGTCGAGGTAGGCGGTAGCATCGCGTTCCCGCAGGCAACGTTCACGTTTAACGATATTCCTTCCGGAGCGACCGAGGCTACCTTCGAATACAAGATCGTCGAGGTGGTCAAGGTCGACGGTACATGGCGTGCCGTGCGAGACGTCCTGGCGGACAAGACCTTCGACCCGGTCGGCATGGTGTACGACCAGACGGTGTGGACCGCGAAGGTGACCATCGCGGACGTTGGCGGCAAACTTGAATTGAGCGCCAAGTACTACAAGAACGATAGCGAAGAGCCGATTACCGGCGCTATGTTCAGCTTCGATAACTCGTACAAACCCGAGCCCGCCAAGCTCGAGGGCGATACGGCGATTCACGGCACCAAGGTGCTGACCGGCCGCGATATGGCGGAAGGCGAGACGTTCGGCTTCAAGCTGAGCGCGGCCGATAAGGCTACGCAGGAAGCCATCGACGCCGGCAACATCGTCACCCCACAGGGTGCCGCCGAAGCTATGGTGAAGGGCGCGAAGGCGGGCGATGAGACCACGTTCTCCTTTGGCGAGATGACGTTCAACAAGCCCGGCACGTATTCGTTCGCGGTGCAGGAGGATAAGTACTGCGGCAACAATCTTGATGAAGTGGGCACCGCAACCGGCGGCATCGTGTTCGATCGTCACGTCCACAAGGTTACGGTCACGGTGACTGATGACCATAAGGGCAAGCTGGTCGCCGAGGTGAGCTACGACAACGGGCCGGCGAAGTTCGAGAACAAGTACGAGCAGAATGCGCAGTTCTCCGGCATCACCGTTCAGAAGACGCTGAACGGCCGCGATATGGCAGCCGACGAGTTCTCCTTCAGCATCTATGGCGTGGATAAGGAAGGCGCAGTTGCCGCTACCGAAGCCGAAGCTCGCTTGGTGGATTCCGACCGCAGCTTCACCAACGCTGCGCGTGCCGATGGCATCGCGTGCGATATGGCGAAGATGAACGGAGTCGCATTCACGCAGGATGATATCGGCAAAACGTTCGCGTACGAAGTGCGCGAGGTCGTGCCCGCTGCGGCAGATGCTAAACCCGGCGTCTCCTACGACAAGAGCGTGCATACGCTCGAGATCACGGTGGGTATGAGCGGCGATGCCGACAAGCATCTGACGCTGACCACCAAGCTGGATGGGGAGGTCGTCGATTCCGCGATCGTGGCGTTCGTGAACGGCTATCAGGCAACCCCGACCAGCTACGACACCGCAACCGCCGGCCTGAGCAAGGTGCTTGAGGGCCGTAATTGGACCGATACCGACAACTTCACGTTCGAGCTGAAGGCGCTCGATGGCGGTCCGCTGCCCAAGGATGCCGCGGGCAACGATGTGACCAACGTGACGGTGACCAAGGCGAACGCGGAGAGCTTCGGATTCGGCACGATCGAGTTCACGTCCGACATGGTGAAGGCCGAGCCCGACCATAAGCGCACGTTCACCTACGAGGTGCGTGAGGTCGTGCCTGCCGATGGCCATAAGCTGCCGGGCATCCATTACGACGACAACGTGGCTACCATCAAGGTGACGGTGTCTGACGATGGCTCCGGTATGCTCAAGGCCTCTGCGGTCGCGGAGAACACCAGGTTCGTGAATCGCTACGCCGCTGAAATCGATTACACGGCGGCGGGCGGCCTGAACGTGGCCAAGACCCTGACCGGCCGCGATATGGCTGAGGGGCAGTTCACGATCAAGGTGACCCCTGGCGACGAGGCGTCGGCGTACGCGCTAGGCCTGCCGCTGGAAGGCGCCGAGATCGCCATGCCCGCAGCTGCCGATGGTGCGCAAGCCGTGAAGTCCGCGCTGGGCGAACAGCACGTGGTGCTGCGTCAGGGCGACGTGGGCAAGACGTACACCTATAAGGTGGTCGAGGCGGTAGGCGAAAAGGTTACCGGCTACACCTACGACACGACGGAGTACACGGTAACGGTGGCGGTCTGGGACAACCCGGAAAAGGCTGCGCTGACGGTCACCACCGAGGTGGCCGGGCCTGAGGGCGTCAAGATGTACGTGTACGGCGCAGACCCGTCTGCTGCCGGTACGGGCCCCGCAGTGGTTCCCTTCGCCAACGCGTATGCCGCCTCCACTGATAACCCGGGCGGCACCGCCGCTCAAGTGACGGCGACCAAGGAGCTCACGGGACGTCCGCTTTCTGCTGGTGAGTTCACCTTCGCGGTGAAGTACGCAACGGGCGGGGACGACCTGCGGACGGCTAAGAACGCGGCCGATGGCACCGTGACGTTCGATGCCCTGCATTACACCACCGAGATGCTTGAGGGCCTGGTGAAGGACGGCAACGCCTCCAAGACCTCCGACGAGGGCGTCACCTCGTGGACGGTGAGCTACCTGGCTTACGAGAAGACCGACGGCCTGGCCGGTCAGGGCATCACGGCGCAGACGCAGCCGATCCCGTTCACGGTGACGGTCGTGGATAACGGCGACGGCTCGCTTACGGCAACGGCGAACCTGGACAAGGGCCTGAAGTTCGAGAACACGTACTCCACGGGCGATCCGGTGCAGGTGGGCCTGTCCGGCGTGAAGACGCTGCAGGTGGCACCGGGGCTTGATCCGGCCTCCATCGAGCGCAAGTTCACCTTCACGGTGACCTCCGACGATGCGGCAGCTCCCATGCCCGAGCGCACCACCGCCAAGAACGAGGCGGACGGCAGCGTGGACTTCGGCACCATTGAGTTCACGTTGGACGACCTCAACCGCGCTCTGGGCGTGAACGACCAGACGGCTATCGCGAATGCCGACAAGGCCGAAGCGGATGCCGCGAAGGCTGCCGACCAGGTTGCAGCACCGGCTAAGGAAGCTGACGCCGATGCCGCGAAGGCCGCCGATGCCGACGCATCGAAGGCTGCCGCAGACGCCGACAAGGCTGCCGCGGGTGCGGATAACGCTTCCGCCCAGGCAGCTGACGAGGGCGACAAGCCCGCGGCAGGCGACGGGCAGGGTACGGGTGCCGTGGTGGCTCCCGATACCGACAACGGCACGGTTGACGAGGTTGCCCCCGGCAACCAGCCGGCCGATCAGCCGGCTAACCCGGAGCCCGAATCCGGCAAGCCCCGTTCCCACGTGTTCACCTATAAGGTGACGGAGAGCGGATCCGTGCCCGGCGTGACCAACGACGCCGTAGCGACCAAGACGGTCAGCTTCAAGGTGACCGACGACGGCGCCGGCAAGCTGACGGTCGAGCGCCAAGGCGATGCGGCAACCCCGGCGTTCTCCTTCGCCAACACCTACACGGTGGAGCCTGCTAACTCCAGCGTGACCGACCAGGTGACGGTGACCAAGACGCTGACGGGCCGCGATATGGCCGCCGGCGAGTTCGCGTTCGAGCTGCTCGAGCGCGGAGATGTGGTGGCGACCGGCGTTAACGCCGCCGACGGCACCGTGACGCTGAGCGCGGTGAAGTACACGTATCCCGGCACGCATCGCTACACGTTGCACGAGGTCGGGGGCGGCACCGTCGCCAACGGCGTGACCTACGACGGCGCGACGTACACCGTGGTCACCACGGTGAAGGACAACGGCGACGGCACGCTCAGCGTGGCCCATGCGCTGGAAGGCGCGCGCGAGGTGACCTTCGCCAACGCTTACCAGGCGACGTCCACGACCGTGACCATCGGCGCCTCCAAGACGCTGGTGGGCAAGAACCTTGAGGGCGGGCAGTTCACGTTCGTGCTGACCGCCGCCGACGGCACCGAGCTGAAGGCGAAGAACGCCGCCGACGGCAAGATCGCCTTCCCGGCGTTGACGTTCGACAAGCCCGGCACGTACGAGTTCGCGCTCACCGAGCTTGACGACGCGCAGGCGAACGTGACGTACGACAAGCGCGCGTACAAGGTGATCGTGACGGTCGTCGATGACGGGCTCGGTCACTTGAACGCAACGGTGGCAGGCGATGCCGACGTGCTCGCGTTCACGAACACCTACGCTGAGCCTCCGGCGCCCGCGCAGCCCACGCAGCCTGGCGGCAAGGCCTTCACGCCGAGCGGGCTGGTCGGCAAGGTGCTGACGCAGACGGGCGATGACAAGCTTGCCCTGGTCCTGCCGCTTGCGGCAGTGGCCCTGGCGGGAGCGGCGTCCATCGCGGCGTTGCTCGTCATGCGCCGTCGCGATAAGCGTTAGCGCAGCCGAACCCGGCGAAGGCCGGATACGGAAACCCGCCGCCGCACCTGCATAGGGCGGCGGCGGGATGCAAGAAGGGGG
>ERZ857785.1916-NODE-1916-length-20224-cov-4.513610_pt1 | contig 20224 bp, 18 predicted proteins | sample MGYA00519763_ERZ857785 | MGnify/ENA primary metagenome ERZ857785 (study PRJEB31778, sample SAMEA3449365) | human gut metagenome | biome: human gut; feature: human-associated habitat; material: faeces | place: United Kingdom | collected 2010/2012 ...
CTGCATTTAATATTTTTTCGTCATTATTTTTCTTTAACTTATTTGCTGCATCAATTCCGGCAACAAATCCTGATGAGATTGATTCAACATACCCCTCAACACCAGTTATCTGTCCTGCAAAATATATATTATTGTTTTTAAGTAAATTATATTTATTATTTAATAACATTGTAGAATTAATAAATGTGTTTCTGTGCATTACTCCATATTTTGCAAATGCTGCATTTTCTAGGCCAGGAATCATTGAGAATACTCTTCTTTGCTCGCCATATTTCAAATTCGTTTGAAATCCTACCATATTATATAATGTTGCTTCACTGTTGTCTTGTCTTAATTGAACTACTGCATACGGTCTTTTTCCTGTTCGTGGATCATCAAATCCTACTGGTTTAAGAGGTCCAAATCTTAATGTATCAATTCCTCTTTTCGCCATTACTTCAACCGGCATACAACCTTCAAATATTTCTCTTTTTTCGAATTCATGTAATGTTACAATTTCCGCTTGAGTTAAAGCATTCCAAAACCTTTCATATTCTTCTTTATTCATAGGCAAATTAATATAACTACATGTATCTTTTCTATCAGACTTTTGTAAGTCTACATTTTCTATTTTTTCAGTATTATACTTAGATATCCTGCATTTCCATTCGTCAAAGCTTTCGTCTTTTCCTTTTTCCTGTTCATATCTATCACCATAAAATGCAATATTAAAATCAATGCTTTCCTTTTCTATAATTGGTGCTGCAGCATCATAAAAATGTAAACTTTCATTTCCAATTAACCTACTAATTCCGTCAGATAATCCATCAGAAGTAAGTGGACCTGTTGCAATTATTACAATGCCATCTTCAATTAAGTCTTCTATATAAATTTTATCATTTTCATTATCTTCTTCAGATTTACTAGTTACTTCTTTTCTAATTATTTCAATAAAGTTATTATTTTCAATCTCTCTAGTGACTCTTTTTGAAAATTCTTCTCTATCCACTGCCAAAGCCTGACCAGCAGGAACACTGGTTTCGTCAGCAATTTTTATAAGTAATGAATCCATTCTTCTTAGCTCTTCTTTTAATAAACCACAAGCATTTGTAAGTAAATTTGACTTAAATGAATTGCTACATACTATCTCTGCTAGATCATTATTCGAATGAGCCGGAGAATATTTGTTAGGTTTCATTTCATATAATTTTACTTTTATTCCTCTTTTTGCAATTTGGTAAGCTGCCTCGCAACCTGCAAGACCACCACCTATAATTGTAATATAATCTTTCATAATTTTTCCTCATACTTTTATTAGCGAAAATGCACATTCATTTCCGCCAACATATTATTCAAACAAATTCATAATTTCGTCTTTTGATAGCTTACTAATAAATGTTTCCTTAGTTGATAACATATCATCTGCAAGTTTTGCTTTTCTTTCTTGTAAATTATATATTTTCTCTTCTATTGAATTTTTAGTAATAAGCTTATATACTTGAACATTTCTTTTTTGTCCTATTCTGTATGTTCTATCTGTTGCCTGATTTTCAGCAGATAAATTCCACCATGGATCATAATGGATTACCATATCAGCTCCAATTAAGTTAAGTCCTGTTCCACCAGCTTTTAATGATATTAAAAATACCTTTATGCTATCATCATTATTAAACTGATTTACCAAGTTCATTCTTTCATCAACTTTAGTTTGTCCTGTTAGCTTCAAATATTGTATGTTTTCCTGCTTTAATGCTTTTTCTAAATACCAGAACATTGATGAATAACCTGAGAATAGTAAAATCTTATGACCTCCTGCTACTGCATCCTTTATAATTTCTATACACTGATTTAATTTACTACTTTCTCCATTATAATTTTCAATAAATAATCCTGGATGACAACATATCTGTCTTAATCTCATTAATAATGCAAGAATCTTAATCTGGCTATTTGCAACTCCATTTTCTTCAAGCTCTTCTTTTGCTTCTTTTTTAGCTGATTTTAAATATGAAACATATAAATCTCGTTGCTCGCCTTCCATTTCATTATTTAATACTGTAATCGTCTTTTCTGGCAATTCTGTTAAAACCTTTTCCTTAATTCTTCTTAAAACAAATGGCTCTATCATTGCTTTTAATTTTGTCATCGCATAATTGTCTTGCTCTTTTGAAATTGGTGTTTCGTAATTAATCTTAAATTTATTGTATGTAAATAAATATCCTGGCATTATAAAGTCAAATATTGACCATAATTCCGAAAGCGAATTTTCTATCGGTGTTCCTGTTAATGCATATCTTGTGTCTGCCTTAATTTCCTTTATTGCTCTTGCATTTTTTGTATTGTTATTTTTTATATACTGAGCCTCATCTGCAATTATGTATCTAAAATTATAATTGCATTCTTTGTAAATATCTATATCCCTTTTTAACAAATCATACGAAGTTATAGCTATATCAAATTTAGGAATTGATTTAATTAGTTCACTTCTTTCTTCTGAGCTACCTGATATTACTGCAGTTTTCAAATCTGGTGTAAATTTACTAGCTTCTTCTTTCCAATTAAGACACAAAGAACTTGGACACACTACTATAATAGGCTTTTGTTTTTCATTATTTTTTCTTGTCTCTTCAATATATGACATTATTACTGCTAACACTTGAACCGTTTTTCCAAGACCCATATCATCAGCTAAGATTCCACCTAATTTGTATTCATCAAGTGTTTTTAACCAATCAAATCCAACTTGCTGATATTCACGTAATTGTGCATGCAATCCTTCTGGAAGCTTATAATTTTCTGAAATTTGTCTACTATACACATCATCAATAAGCTGCTTATATGATTCACTCTGCTTTATTACTGCATCGTTTTGCTTTAAAATTTTGTCCAAATATAAGCTACGATATACTGGAAGTTTAAGATCTCCACTAATTAGTTCCTTGTAACTTGTTCCTGTTCCTTCTGAAAGTTTTGATAACATGTCTAAAGTTTCATTTTCACTTAAATCAATAAAATCTCCATTTTTTAATCTATGAAACTTCTTTTTTAATGTGTATCTTTTCATTATCTCTTCAATTTCAGATGGCTCTAAATCAATACCTGAAAGATTTACATTTAATAAATTATTTTCTATTTTTACACCTATTGAATTTATTTTAGGAACTTTTATTTGTTTACTTCTAAATGCCTCTGTTGCTAATACTTCAAAATGAGAAATGTAATATTCAATTCCTTCTTTCAAAAATTCATAAATTTTATCATCATTTACAAGTACCAATTTATTGTCTGCACCTAGCATAAATCCCGAATTTTTAAATTCATCCAGTGTTTGTGATTCTGCTATTGCGTTTCTTGGAATATTACTATCTATTTTTTCAAAAGGACTAAATTCAATATCATCATACGCAAATTTTACATCAGCTGTTATATAATTACTTGGATTGTAGTCAAGATACACTTTTACTTTAAGCTCTTTTGGCATATATCTTTTTAGCTCTTCTTGATCTACACCATTTAATTCTATATCACTTCCTAGTTTGGGCATAATTAGTGAATAAAAATCCGCAAATTCGTCTTTTCTAAAAACTATCTCTTTAATAAAATTTATTCTAAATATATTTAATAATTTTAAAACTGTATTTTCAAATTTGTATGAACATCTATATAGTTTATTATCTCGTAAAAAATATATGTACTCTTTTCCTTTTATCACAGAATATGCAAATATGTCTTCATCTGTTGTAACTGCATATTCGCTCTTGCTCTTGTCAATTATATTAAATTTTATTTCTGGCTCTGAATCTATAAACTTTATTTTTTCACTATCATATTCAGTTTCCATGGCAATTTCTTGCCCATTCATTGCCTCAAAAAAATCATCCATTCCAGTACTTGTTAATACTATATGAGAATTATTTAGCACACTGACATAGTATTTATCTGCACTTTCATTAGTATATTTTATGATTTCAGCATATTTCATTAAGAAATTCAAAGCTGGAATACTCGAGTCTTCAAAAGCATCTTGTGTATGTACAAAATCTAATTTAAGTCCATATCTAAATTTTGCTTTACTTTGCATTCTGTCATAAAATTCAGGCAAATTCTTTATTTTATACATTTGTTTATTGCCAATCTTAAACTCAACTTTGACATCTTTTGAATTTTGATTATATATCATAACTGGCTCTAGTTTGATTTTTTCAGCTTGAATAGTACCTTTTTCTGCATGTGATTGTTCTTCTTCATAAAAAGTACTTATCATTTGTCTATAGATTCTATATTTCTCATTATTTATTTTTTTGCTTTTTGTTATAGTTTGTGTATTTTCTTCATTGCTTCCAGCAAATAATTTCGCATAATTTGAGTTATTATTAAATTCAATTGTTGTTGCTAAAATGTGTCTACATGTTCCATAAGTAGATTCATAGTCTGGACACGTACAACGCAAATCATCTATCTCTCCGTCTTTTGCTGATATGTATGTATCATAATCTCCATGATGACCTTTAACAACTCCATGAATTGAAAAATTACTTTCATCATGATATGTAACTTTAGTGATTGTCACACTTCTATTTCTTACTATTTCTTCTGCCTGTTCTCTGTCCTCCTGCGATGCTGCACTCTTTAGTTCATCTAAAATCACATCTTTAATAACCACAGACTTTTCCTCCATCCCGAAATTCAAACACAAAAGTTTTTTCTCTTTTCAACAGTTATCTATTATATAACAAAAGTCTAGTTTTGACAAGGCATATTTTCTTTTTTCATGCAAAGAAAACTCATTTTTATTTTCCACTTGACGAAAAAAAGACTCCTTAATTTAATTCATTAAAGAGTCCTTTTCATTATTTATTAGTCATTTCTTCTTTTGCTAATAATTCATTCCACCTTTTATCAACTTCTTTTTGAAATTCTTCTATCATCCATTCATTTCCTGGTTTAAACATATGTTTAAAACGTTTTTGTGGTTTTAAAAATTCTTCAACAGGAAGCTTTTTGGCTGGCTTATAAGTAATATGGTAAACACCGTGATCTACCTCATACAAAGGCCAGTAGCATGTTTCTATTGCTAATTTGTTCATTAGCATTAAATCTTCTGTTGCATATCCCCATCCTCTTGGGCATGGTGAAAGAACATTTAGGAATTTTGCTCCTGGTGTATAGATTGCTTTTTCTGCCTTTTCATATAAATCTTTAAAATTCATATATGCTGCTGTTTGAGCAACATAAGGCAAATGATGTGCAACCATTATCTCTGTAAGATCTTTTCTTGATTGCATTTTACCTGCTATAACTTTTCCAACTGGTGATGTTGTTGTATCAGCGAATTTAGGTGTTGCTGATGATCTTTGTATTCCAGTATTCATATATGCACCATTATCATAGCAAACATAAGTCATATCATGACCTCTTTCCATTGCTCCTGACAAGCTCTGGATTCCTATATCATAAGTTCCACCATCTCCACCAAAACATATAAATTTAGTTGTTTCATCTTTAGGTAATTTACCTTGTTTTTTTAATGATTTATATGCTGCTTCAACTCCAGATTCTGTTGCAGATGCTGATTCAAATGCTGTATGAATATATGAATCAGTCCATGCTGTATATGGATATATACATGTTGAAACTTCCATACATCCTGTTGCATTTGATACAACTACATGATCATCTTCATGTACTGCACGCAATATCATTCTTGCTACTACTGGTGCTCCGCATCCTGCACACATTCTATGTCCTGCTGTAAACCTTGATGGCTTTTTAGCAACAATTTCTTTTAGATTATACATAAATTTTTCCTTTCTTGCTTTTTAGGCATTTTTCTCTTTTAGTCCAAGATATCTATATGGATTACTCATATCTTTTAAATCTTGTAACTCTTTATACACTTGATTTATCTCTTTTTCAGTCACATCTCTACCACCAACACCATAAGTGTAATTTATCGTATTAACACAGATTCCTTTTACAAACATTCCAGATACTACATCTTCAAATAAAGGTCCTCCTGTTGCATTCAAAAATGGTACTTTATCTAAAACAGCTACTGCTTTTGCTTTTGATAAAGTTTCTGCGATTTCTTCTCCTGGGAATGGTCTAAACATTCTTATCTTTAAAAGTCCTGCTTTTATTCCTTGCTTTCTCAATGAATCAATAACATTCTTTACTGTTCCAGCTGTTGAATTCATACATACAATTACATATTCTGCATCTTCTAATTTATATCCTTCAAAGAAATCATATTTTCTTCCTGTCATTTTTTCAAAATCTTTTGCAACAGCTCTTATAACCTCTTTTGCATTTTCCATAGCAACTGCTTGTTGCTTTTTATGCTCTGTAAGATATGGTTGTAAATCCATTGGGCCAACCGCGATTGGTTCTTTTTTATTTAACAAATAATGTTTAGGATTGTATGTTCCAACAAATTCTTTTACTTTCTCATCTTCTATAAGTTCGATATTTTCAATAGCATGTGATGTAATAAATCCATCTTGACATACCATAAGAGGTAACATTACATTCTCGTTTTCTGCAATTCTATGAGCCATAATCATGTTATCATACGCTTCTTGATTTGTTTCTGAAAATAACATTATCCATCCGCTATCCCTTACTGCCATAGCATCTGAATGATCACTGTGTATGTTAAGTGGACCAGAAATTGCTCTATCAACAAGTGCCATAACGATTGGCAATCTTGAGCTTGATGCAATCTGAACCATCTCCCACATATACTCTAGTCCATTTGCAGAAGTTGCTGTCATTGCTCTTGCTCCTGCCGCTTCTGCACCAATGCACGCACTCATTGCACTATGCTCACTTTCAACAGCTACAAACTCTGTATCAACTTGTCCATTGTCTACATATGTAGAAAAATACTGCGGAATTTCCGTTGAAGGTGTTATAGGAAATGCAGCAACAACATCTGGATTTATTTGCTTCATAGCATACGCTGTAGCTTCATTACCACTTAAACGCTCTCTAATACTCATATTAGTTTTCCTCCTCTTTCATGATAATTGCTCCAAAAGGACATACTTTAGCACAAACTCCACATCCTTTGCAATAGTCAAAATTAAAATCTTTTCTATTCAAATCTTCTCCAACAGGAATAGCATCTTCAGGGCAAACTGGATAGCATAATCCACATTGTTTGCACTTTTCTGGAATATATTCAGGCCTCATACTTCTCCAATCACCTGTTTTAAATTCTCTTGCATTTCCTGCATCATATATTGTTCCACCTGGAGTCATATCTTCCCAAGGTGTATTTTTATCAATATTCATAATCTTCAATTCCTTTCTATTGAATCTTCTTAACTTGCTCAAGAGCAAGCTTTAATGCCTTCATATTTCCATCAATAACTTCTGGCTTTTTAGCAAATTTATGTTTAAAGGAATCTTGCATATCTTTTATAAAATCATCTTCTGGCATTATTCCAGCGACCTTCACAATTGCTGCTAACATTGGAGTATTAGGAAAATATTTTCCTAGTGCCTCTTCTGAAACTTTTCTTGCGTCTATTGTATACACGCTTCCTTTGTATCCTTTAAGCAATGGTGCAATCTCGTCAATTCCTTTAGTTGTATTTATTACAATAGCTCCATCTTCTTTTAATCCTGATGCAACATCAACGGCTTTAAGAAGTGTATCATCAACTACAACCACATAATCTGGTTCATAAATGTTACTATGTACTCGAATAGGACTCGTACTAATTCTATTATACGCAGTTATTGGAGCTCCCATTCTCTCTGGTCCATATTCAGGAAATCCTTGAATGTATTTTCCTGTATTGAAAGCTGCATCTGCAAGTAGAAGTGATGCTGTTTTAGCACCTTGACCTCCTCTTCCATGCCATCTGATCTCGATTAAATCTTTCATGAACTGCCTCCTTTATTGTATTTATATTATATAAGTATTTTCTTTTATTTATACAAAATAAGTATATATTTATTCGCCTATAAAGTCAATGTGCTGAACTATTATTTATCTAAAAAACATGTATAAATAGCCTATTTTGTCAAAAAAATTTTTATTACTCTATGCAAATTGCCGAATATGTAGTATAATAACTAATATATAAAGGAGGATACTATGACAAGTAAAGATAGAGCCTATTTAAGAAGTCTTGCTAATTCTATAGAACCTGTATTTCAAGTTGGAAAAAGTGGAATTACAGACAATCTTATTAAACAAGTAAATGATGCTTTAGAAGCACGTGAATTAATAAAATTAACTGTACTTGAAACTGCACCTGATTTTGCAAAAGAAACGGGTGAAAAGCTAGCTATGCACACTAACAGCGTACTAGTACAAGCTATGGGAAGAAAAATTACTCTTTACAGAAAACGTTCTAAAGATTCTGAAATTAATATTAATATGTAAATAAACACCTCTGCATTACTATGAATCGAACCTCCGTTATTAGACAAAAAAGTTTAATAAGGAGGGTTCATTAAAATGTAGAGGCGTTTGTTTAATTTAGTGAAAAATCCTTTTGGGATTACTAAATGTAATGACTTTTTTATTGGGCAAAAAGCTCTTCTCTCATTACTAAATGTAAGGCTTCTGTTAATTCATTTCGTGTAAATATCTATATACTTCTCCCCAATTATAAAGTGTTACAACATTTGGATTATCTATTATATCATACGATGGTGCATCTTTCATATAAATAGTCTTTGTCCCAGCATTTGCAATGCTTTCGCAGTTATACTTTGAATCATCGATCATTATGTCTATATTTTCATCTTTGCAAACTTTAGCCTTATCTAAAATTGACCAATAGCACTTCGTAAATATATCCATTCCAGTTTCTTTAAAAATATTTTTTGTAATTTCTATAATTTGCTCATTATGGATTCCCCTTGCTGTTATGATATATAAATCATTTTCTTCTTCTTTTAATTTCTTAAGAATCATTTTAGCGCCTGGCATATAGTTTGCTTGACTAATTATTTCTGGTTGATACTCATCTAAAAAATTGTCTTTTTCTTTATCAGTCCAGTCAAATCTATCTTGAAATTTAAGCTCTCTATTATCCTTCTTGCTATTTTTTCCAAGCTCAATCATATCATATAATTCTGTATACACTCTGTATAATTTTTCCGAGTCAAATATAACTCCATCTAAGTCTATTCCTATTTTCATAAAGGCTCCTTTGTCAATTAATTATCCACATTATACGCATTAACTGTTAATAAGTCAAGGTTATCTACTGGGCTCATGTTGAGTATTTGCGGAATTTGTGTTCTTTTCGGCATCAGCAACATTTCTTGGTATTTGAGTGAATGCAAAATTTGCATCATTTAAAAGTTACTTTTCTGCATCAGCAACATCTCTCGGCGCTTGAGTACGTGCAAAATTTGTGTCGTTTGTAGACTTTTTTTCATATTTTGCAGATTTTATAATATATCTAAAAATATCATTTGCTCCTTTGCTCTCCATTTTAGCCGCTTTTTCCGGATCATTTACAATCGCATCCAAATACCCGTCACTTCTAAATCCAACTTTCTCATGTGACCTATTCATTGCCTGAGTATATTCCACCTTGTTCTCTTTGCTAAATGGAACTAATATTCCTCGATTAAGTGTCATCATATTCAAAAGAGCTCTGCTAGTCCTTCCATTTGAGTCAGGAAAAGGATGTATTCTGATAAACCTGTATGTCAAATCAGATGCTTTCCTTAAATATTCCAGATCACTTAATTTATTTCCATTGCTATCACTATTCACTAAATCAGCTATTTCTTGAGTTAAATTATTCATTGCTTGCTCTAGCCCATTAGTACGCAATAATTTTGCTCCATCATCATTAGCAGAAAAACCTACATCTACATTTCTATAACCGGTTACCTGATTCATATAAACTGCTTTTTGATGGCTTAAGGAAATTTTATTTATCTCTTTTAATTCAGTCTCAATTTGCTCAGGAGTTAAGCCTCGCAAATCTGTTGCATACGCTGTTAATTCAGCATTTACATCATGAAAAATTTGAGTAACATCTCTTGCAACCATCTGCATACTTGGAGCCTTTGCATACATTTCCTTCACATTTATTTTTATTTGATTACATAATTGTTCAAAAGATTTTTCATTGCTTCCAACAACCGAAATGGAAGTTCCATTAGTAATTGATTCTGCAATTTTGTTTCTATATATATCTGAATACATATATCTAGTCATAAATTTAGCACTACTATCTAATGTAGCCTTATTAGTTATTCCGGTATATTTAGCAAGAATACCTTTGTATCTTTTCTCAAAATCTTGCATCTTAAATTTTTTATGAAAAAATTTCTCTTTAAAAACTACAAGTGGACTTTGAGGTGGAAATCTCCTGTCTTTCTTACTTTTACTGCAATCTTCAAGCACCATTTCACGAGCATAATCTTCATATAATTTATCTAATTCTGCATCCATGTCTCTACTTTGATAATTTCTTAAGTCAATAACAGGGTTCTCCATTATCGCCTCATATGTCCCTCTTTCCGAGTCAATTCCTTTGTATAAATGAACATCCCTATCAACTCCCATATACAAATTATCATGCACAATGAATTTATTCATTACATCTTTCGAAATATGGTCACCATTTTTAATCAATTCTTTAACAATTTGTTTTACTGCACTTTTAGTAATATCGCTCTCATATCTATGCACCTGCGGACTAATAACTGTTGATTTGCATTCACTTACAATCGCATCAATAATATCCTCATCAGCCTGTGTAAAATGCGAAACAACATTATTGGGTACATAATTTGTTTGTCTAAGCATATTTAATAATTTAATTGCTGACTGTCTATAATCATTCGTATTCAATGATTTTTCTCCTTCTCTTTAGTAATTATTTAAAATTTTATCTATCTCATTTCTTGAGCAATGAGCCATTTTATTATTTGTAATTTTTCCTGATAATTCTTTGCCAAACCATTCTGGTTTTACAAATTTTTCTGCCATTTCTTCTGATGGAAATTCAACTTCTGCAAATATAATTCCTTTAAATTCATTATCAAAAACATCTAGTTCAATTTTTAAATTATTTTCTATTGGAATAATATATCTATCCTTTTTTATTACATTTACTGGAGCTGTAGGTTGTATCTGATCATACAATTCTTTACTAATTTCTTTTTCAATCTCTTCTGTGCTGAACTTACCTATTTTTCCAATCTTGGCAGTATACACATACTTAACATTTCCGTCTTTTTCAATCATTCTTTTTCTAATTGTTGTAATTTTATCATGATACACATATACTTGTGTTATAGTCTTTTTCTCATAACTATCTAAATTTAACTTTGATATATCTTTTACTAGATATTTTCTCTCGATTTCCTGCATTTTAAATATTATTCCATCCCTTTCCCGCTTCACTTAAATAAAGTCTCTCATATTATTTACAAACTTTATTTTCTTTCAAATTATCATCTTTCATCATGCTCAACATCTGTAATTAATGCTGTTTTCATATTATTTCTTTTTCCACCATAAATGTCGTCAAATAGATTGTCTCCAACCATTAACACATGCTCTGGGCTTACTCCCATTTTCTCACATGCTTTTAAAAAATTTCTTTTCAATGGTTTCAAGCCAAATTGTATATAGTCTATGTCTTGATCTGCAAAATATTGTTCAATTTTTCCGTCTATACCATTGCTTAATATCGTTACTTTTAGCTCCCCTCTTAGGCTATCTATCCATTGTTTGTTACAAGGAGGAATATCTTTCATATTTTTTCTTAGGGTATTGTCGACATCTATGATTATTCCTTCGATTCCATAAGCTTTTAGTCGTGCAATTTCATCTTTGCTTATTTCGCCTACTTTGCCATATTTGAAATCCGGTATTATCATTCTTGCTAATATTTCATGCACTAATCCCATTAGTTTTTCTGCAACAATTTCGTCTATCGTTTTCATTTGATTTCCTCTTTTCTTGTTTATTGTTTTTCTAATATCCTTCTAGCATACGAGCAATCTGCTTTTAATTGTTTATTGTTTTTATGTGCATTTTCAATTACGTTTTCTACTAATTTTCGTGCAATGCCTTGTCCTTGGTACTTGCTATTTACTTCTGTATGTACTATATTCCAGACCTTACCCTCTTCTATAAATGCACATTCGCCAATTTTGGTTTCGTTGTCATAGGCTACTGATTTGTTGTTTTCTTTTTCGAATTTTATGTTAATCATAGGGTGTCCTTTCTATAATATATCTTTTTTACTTCCTTTTTGTACCCTTCATAAAGCATACCTACTTTTTCCAATCTTCCTTTTTGTTTTAATTTATTTTTGTCTTCTTCTGAATAATTTCCATCTAGGAAATTATTCATTTCTTCATAAAAGTCAACCCAATATATTCCGCCTTTACTATTTTCTTTAGTTTTTTCTATTAATTCATCTACATATTTCATAATTACATTCTAAAACTATTTGATATTCTACTGATTTTTAGTATTAGTCGTTTGAACTTGCTATATCATAATATTTAATTTTCTGAAAAATCACATATCTCCACTATTGTTGCCTTTCTGCCATCTTTCAATTTTATTTTATCAAATATTTTTATCACCATCGTTATTGCCTGCTTTTTATTTTTCGTTTGTTCCATATGCACTTTTCACTTTGATTATCTTTATTACATTTCGTTACTGTCTAAAAACAAGGATACTCCACATTTTTATTCTTCCGCTATTTTTTAACTTGGATTTTGTAATGATCTTCATCAAGAAATTCTTTAGCAATTACCTGCTTTCTTTTCCATTTAAGAACGTAATTTTCTAAATATCTTTGTTTCTTCTTCTAATTTTTTTAGTTTATCTAATACATTTGATTTTTTATCAGCATTAATGATTAATTAATATCTATTAAAAGCTTAGATTTCTCTAAGCCTTCTTTAATTATATATTTCTCTTCTATGTCCTATTTCTAATACTAAAATAATTATTTCTTTCTCTTGTATTTCACATATCACACGATAATCTCCAATTCTATATCTCCATTGCCCAGATTTGTTTTCAACCAGTCCTTTACCGTGTGCTCTAGGATTTTCAGTTCCTTCAATATTTTTTTCTAACCATCCTATTATTAAAGAAGAAGTATGTTTGTCTAGTTTTTTTAGTTGTTTTTTAGCTCTATCTGTAAATACAATTCTATAATTCATTCTAATCCTAAATCCTCCTTTACCTCTTTCAAAGTATAAGTTTTAGGATTTTTCTTATATTCTTGCATTGCTTTTTTGTAGCATTCTAAGTCGTACTCATCTTCTATCTTCTCGATTACAGCATTTCTTATTAAATCTGATAAAGAAATATTATTCATATCTGCATATGTTTTAATTAGCTCCGTGTCTTTTTCACTTAATCTTACTGAAATAGTCATATGTATCAACTCCTCTCTGTTATTATTGTATTACATCGTATTACATTTGTCAATATTATTATACTATTTTATTCAAATTAATGTGATAATATACAAAAACAAATACCACCGGAGCGCTATTCATTCCAATTTTTTCCTTTCGTTTTTTTAGTTAATTGCGTATATTCACCAATGTCTCTGTTGTCTAATCTTCCACCTTTTGATAGTAAATTATTAGTATCCTTTATTCTACTTGCTTCTTCCAACCATTTTTGTAGCAAATCATTAGCTTTTTACTTTTCTTCCTCCTTCATATTTTATATAAACCCTTTTTCTTAAAAGTTCCATCACATAGTGTTGAATGTCGTCGTTCGTTTTCAAGACCATTTGTGTTCTTTTCGCATTTCTTCCGTTATGTAATACCTTTTCATATTTAGTATAATCATCGCGTTTTTACTACTTATTATTTTTTCTTATTTGAACTGGATTTTGTATACTATCATATTTATTAGTTAATTCTTCTATTTTATCTCTTATTCTTTTATCTATTTGATTTATTTCAAAACCACTAGGATATATCTTTGCCAATTCTTTATCTAGATCCACCATATAGTCTTTGTTTAGTAAATCTAGAATTTGCTCTTCAGTCATCTCAAAATCTCCTTAATATAATTATCTTTTCTTTTTAATAGTCTATTTCTTCCAAAGAGCATCTAGGTCCAGCCGAAAAGTACTCCCAAAATGTTTTAGAATTAAATGTAAAAATTTATAATTCTATCTATATCTTGTTCATATATTCTTCTTTGATATATAATAAAACTATAAATATTCATATAGGATAAAGCACTAATACAAGAAATTATATATATTACTACAATAATGGTCGTATTTAACGCCAATAGAATTTAATAAAAAATATGAAGAAAAAAACAGCAAATTAAATTAGATTTATGATTTTCTTTAAAAGCCTCTTTTTACTAACTCCACTAACTAATTGAGGTATAGTTCATTTACAGTGTCTGAATAAAAAGTGTTCCGATTCGAACAGAAATTTAATCTATCAATGCATAATCCCCCTTATACGACTACTTTTTACTTCTATTATTATGTCATATTTTATTTATTCTATCAACCATTTTTTTCTTCTAGTGTTAATTTACCTGCCCTCTTTTTTACTTTCATTTTTTATTATGCTCATATCCATGGCGAGTATAAGGTTCTATTCATTTGTGTTCTTTTTGTAAATCTATTTGTTTAGTTTTCTTTCCATTACTATCATTAATAGGTAATAACTGTAGTCTCATTACCATCTAATAATAACACAATTCTAAAACGGCTTACTTGCTTGGAATATTTCATATTCTGTTTCATTGCTATCTAAAATAACACAATTCTAAAACTCCTTTCTAAATCTTGTATAATAAGAATAGATTTCATTACTATCTAATAATAGCACAATTCTAAAACTATCTGTTGAGGATTATCCTCAAAATTTTAGTTTCATTACTATCTAAAATAACACAATTCTAAAACTAATATCATATCCTGACCTGTGTAAATCAGTTTCATTACTATCTAAAATAACACAATTCTAAAACAATATTTTATACCTGAACAATATTTTTCAGTTTCATTACTATCTAAAATAACACAATTCTAAAACGGGTTATGTTGTTTTAAAAGTTCAAGATTAGTTTCATTACTATCTAAAATAACACAATTCTAAAACTTAAATCTTTTCCTTTTCATTAATAAATTTGTTTCATTACTATCTAAAATAACACAATTCTAAAACAATCTTTTAACGTTGTACGGTAAATTTCATGTTTCATTACTATCTAAAATAACACAATTCTAAAACGCTTCTGTTGGTATTGTTTCATTATCAAATGTTTCATTACTATCTAAAATAACACAATTCTAAAACTAAAAATTTAGAAGTATATTATCTTGCTAAGTTTCATTACTATCTAAAATAACACAATTCTAAAACCTCAAATTAGAACTTTTTACGGTCAATGACTCCGGCATATTTTAGATAATATTATTTAAATCTCATCAAAATTTTCATCTATAATATTCTTTTTTTCATATTTAAGAACATTTTCATAATGTTTATTCTCTAAAACTAATAATTTAATATTATTATACATTGAATATTTATATAATTCAAGTAAATCGTCCTCTTGTAAAAATGTTTTTAAGTTTGGTACTATAAGCAAATTGGCCAAATCAAACTCAGATAATAAATTAATAATAAACTCTATTTTATCAAGTACTGTTATATAACATGATGTATCAATTTTCACATCATAAGCTTTAATCAAATCTATTACCTCAACATCTCTATTCATATTAAATTCAAAAGGTAATTCATTAATTTCTTTTATAAAGTAATTTCTAAGTTTTAAAGCTATTTCTTCCAATTCGTCATCTTGTTTATTTTTTATATTTTGTGCCAATATATTGTAAATTTTATTCAAAATCTTCTTAGAATTAAAATCAATATTAAAAACATCTGTTAATACATATATCACTTTTTGCATATTCATTCTAGCATCGTCTTCCATTAAAACGATCTCATTGTTTTCCTGTTCACCATTAAACTGATTATTTAAATTATCAATTATTTCTGTAAATAATTTTTGATCATAAATTTCAACAATATTAACAATATTTTCATCAAACTCAATCTTTTTATCAAATCCCATTATTGACATTATCATAGTATTACAAGCCTTTCTGTATTATCCAAATTATTGTATGTCTTCTCTCCGAACAATATACTCCATAGAACCGAATTGCTTTTCTGTAATTATAAGTATTTGCACTATTCCCTTTGGTGGCTTATTCTTTACTATTTTTTCTCTCATTAAAGTTGTTACAGAGCTATTCAGTGTAAGTTTCGAATATACTGATTCCTGCATCATTATAAATCCTTCATCTATTAAAAACTTTCGAAATTTTGAATAGCTTTTTCTATCCTTTGACGTTTCCGTAGGCAAATCAAAAAATACCAAAATTCTCATAAATCTATATCTCATAATTTAAAATTTTACTTTCCAAATTTTCCAATGCATTAAATACACTCTGTACAAATATCGAAATTCCATTTGAAACATATTGTTCCTTTGCATCAATTACAATTTTATTATTTAATACATTTATTAATTCATATTTAAATTCTTTATTAAATTCATTTGATTTATTATTATAAACAATTTCATCAATTAAAGGTCTAAATGGTTCTATTAAGTCACATGATAAATTAAACTGATTAAATTCATTTTTATGATTAATCCCAATTTGCGTTATGTACCCTTTACAAGTTACCTCCCTATTTATTGCAGAAAGCAATATTGAATAGCCATAATCCAATGCTGCATTTATATTATTGCTTTCCCCTCTTATAAATTCATTTCCAAAAAGTAAATTAAAATATACTTTAGCCGCATGTCCTTCTCGATTGGTTTTGTCATCAATTTCTACTTCATTTTCATAACCCAATATTTTTTCGTATCCATTGATACTTAATTTTTTCAAAAGCATTGCTTGATTATGAATTTTATATTTTACAATCTGCTGCCATACTAACTTCTTATTCTCCTTTTTCCACTCTATTTCATTCAATATCTTTTTACTTGTATTAAAAGAACCATAGTATGGCATCACTTCTCCAACAGGATTATGCTTTTCATCACAGAATATTAATTTTATTTTATGGTTAATCAATTCATTAATTAAATAAGAAGTAATTGACGCCATACCATTTTCAATGATTATCAAGTTTATTTCCGAGAGATGAATCATTTGGAGTGTTTCACTTCTTATAATTAAATAATCATTTTTATAGCTTAATTTGCAATTTTTATGAATTGCTACCGTTCTCCATCCCATCCACTTTATACCTTCTTTCGTACATTCCAGTTACTGATTTATCAATAAAAAGCATTTTTTTTATTTTCTCCGTTTTAAACCTTTGACTATTTTTCCTTCCTAATGCAGTGGATTCATTTAATGCTTTTAAATTTCCTTGTCCTTTATGCATTATATCTATAATTCCATTTATCGCCGAAATTTTTTCTTTACAATCTGCATTATTAAATTTATCTCTCACTGTCATTGAATTCAATTTTTCATAAATTGAATTATAGCTTTTATATTCATTTTTCATTTTACTTAACAAATAATCATATACATTACTCATCTCTTTTAATATTTCTACTTTTTCATCTTCCTTTAATTGTGGTTTATTCATAATGTATATCAATTTATTTATATCATTTGAAACTATCAATTGTTTATTCGTTCCTATTTCACTATCACTCAATAATACCATCGGCTCGTTATTTTCATCCAAATATTCTTGATATTTCAAAATCTTTGTTTTAATTATTCTAACATTTGATGCACCTTTTTCAATTTTGCTTTTAATATATCCTTCAATTGTAGTTTTTTCATTTTTTATATCATAACTAACTTTTATAGGAATTCCAATTAATTCAATTTGCTGCTTATTTTTATCATCAATATAACTAAAAATAGTAAAATATGCTTTATTTTCTCCTGAATAACCACCATATTTTTCAACATCTTTATTTTCCTTTAAAGGAATTACGGGTTTTTTATTCTTATCTTTAGGACTATATAGTGTTTGATTATAAAATTCACCTGTTTGCTCTTCTAATTTATGTGTAACAAAACAATCTTTATAATTTAATATTTTCTTAATTTCTTTAATATTTGTATTATTTATTATCATCCCCATTATAATTCCAGATTTATTCTTACTAATACTATTTTCTTCACTATTTCTTATGTATTTTTTTACATATTCTTTATAAATATAATCATCTTTATAATGCAACTTAGTGTCTATTACATTACCAATTACACTTATAATATACGCATCTTGTGCATGATGATAATCATTTACATTTCTATTCTTATATATTTCAAATGTTTCTCTAAAATTATGCGTCAAATTTGCTCTTATTGCAAATATATTTGAATTTTTATATTGATTTACAAGTAAATTAGTTACATATTTGGTACTTTGTCGTGTTTCAACAAGCTGACGTGAAACAAATTTAACTTTGTCATCCGTAGTTTCAAACATCTTTCTTCTTGTCAAGTTATGCAATTTCTTTTCATCAATTAATTTATTTTTATACAATAGCTTCCACCAATTCTCTTGTCTATTTATTATCTGCTCATTTAATAGTAAGCTACCACTCTTTCTCTGATTTTCTTCTTTGTATACCAAAACCTTATTTGACAAACTATCATCTTTTACATAACACTGTGGCAATATATGATCAACTTCATATCTACTTAATTCATCAATATTCAATGGTTTTGAACTATACATACATTTTCCCATCTGTGTAAAATATAAATATAATCTTTCATTAAAATCCTTATCACTCTGTTTATCTTTTAATTCCTGATAAATTTTTGGATTATATTCACCTAGTGTCTTTAGTTCATCAGCAAATGAATTATAAATTTTAAGTAATGCTTTCGCACGATTATCCTTACGTCCTTTTTTACTCTCTTCATCTCGTGCAAACTCAATATAAATGTTTTTAGGATCCTTTTTCATTATTTTTACAATTTCATTTACAACTTTTACAGTCTGCCATACTGCTCTTTTATTAGCTGGAGAGACTGGCATTTCATCAATCATATCATAGGAAAATTTATCATTATATATAGATTCAATTCTACTTTCAATTTGCTTGTCAAAACCATAGTCTTTATTATTAATAATTTGCATAAAGTTAAATTCGCTTGAGCGTAATTTTTCCATTATATTTTTTCCATCGTCATATGCTTTTATATTAACAAGTAATTCCTTTGACAATCGTGACCATCCACTATAATTTTTTCTTGCAATTTTGTCAATAATTTTTGAGTCTAAATTATATTCATTTTTTATTTTTCTCTTAAGAATCTTTTTATCTTCAAATATTGTAACCCACTCTATTATTTTTTCAATCATTTCAATATTATTTTCATCAATATTTCCAAATATTTCTCTCATATCAATATATGATATCATATTAGACATAAATTTATCTTCTTCTGCTAATCCAGAAATTGTTTCAATATTCTTATATATCTGAAAATCTATTAAAAATTGTTTGAAATCTTTAAGTTTAACGTTTCTTTTTATTTTAAACAATTTATCTATTATTAAGTCTTTAGTTTCTGGAGACAACTTATATCCATTAACGCGTATATTAGCTAGTTCATTTCTAACACAAAACTCTGAATATAAAATAGATTGTTTTGGAATTACATCCTCATTTAAAAGATATGTACATTTATTGGTCATTCTTCTTATAAACTTTTCAGCTGTTGCATCAATATCAACTACTTGCTCAAAATTCCAAGGTCTAATTTTTTCTTCATTGTTTCTTACAATCCATGCAAATTTACTGTTATTATTTTTAGCAAGCGGACCAACATAATATGGTATTCTAAATTTCATCAGTGCAAGAATATAATCTTTATTTTCTTTTATACTTGAATAAAATTTACTCTGATTATTTAAAATTTTCTCTAATTCTTGATAATGTAATTGATAAGGTATTGCTGCATTTTCAGTTGTATTAATTTTCTTCAAGAAATTATCCTTTTCAATTTCATTCATTATGTCAGTTTTCTCTTGACATTCTGGAACACCTTCTAAATCTTGTTTAATCCTCTTATATAAATCTTCAATAGAAGATTCTGAAATATTTTTATCATACAAGGCATAACTACCTTTTTCTTCTTTTCTAAACATTTCATTATATTTGACATTTAGTTTCTCTTTATATATTTTCTTTAATTTTAATAAATCTTTTTTATATTTATTATAC
>ERZ857785.1920-NODE-1920-length-20198-cov-5.624435_pt1 | contig 20198 bp, 19 predicted proteins | sample MGYA00519763_ERZ857785 | MGnify/ENA primary metagenome ERZ857785 (study PRJEB31778, sample SAMEA3449365) | human gut metagenome | biome: human gut; feature: human-associated habitat; material: faeces | place: United Kingdom | collected 2010/2012 ...
TTAAGAAAAGTAATGAAAGAAAAGATTGAAAAAATGTATAAGTTATATAATGAATAATAAAAAAATAAAGCCTAAAATTTTGAAGTAGGCTTTATTTTTTTAATTTGATGATGACATATTCTGTCTAGGTAATAATAGTACAATAAAGATGTGGTACTTATTGTATTAGAAATTATTCTTTATCATCATCTTTTAAGTTAGCTAGTGAATATTCACAACATTGAATAACCAGCTGATTAAAGCTTATATTTTTTTTATATGCTAGATATTCAAGTCTTTCAATTAATGTATCTGGCATACGAATAGTTTTACTTGAAGATGTTTTCTTTTTTATTTCAAACATTAAGTATCACCTCCATAATTATATTTTAAGTGCAAAATTAAAAATAATATGCAAGTAAAATATAAGTGCAAAAATAATTGCAATATAAAATCCAATCTATTATAATAGAATATGTAGAAAAAAATAAATTTATTTGTAAATATGTAATTTCTTAAATATATTAAAGGAGGAATGTTTAGATGTATAAAAATAGTTTTTTGGATGTAAATAAACCAAATAGCACTTTAACCAATAATGAATATCGTAGATTTAAAATAGAATTAGAAGCTATTAATAAAGAAAAAGACAACTACCCTATAATGATGTTTATGAAAAGTACTATGGAAAAAATAGCAAGAGAGAAAAAAGATAATTATGATTTTAAAGTTTCAAGTTTATTTGATTTCTACAATATTGAAAATAAAAATCTGTTTGATGATTTAGATAAAATATGGGATGTATGTTATGAAAATATAATTAACTCAAAGAATTTTTTAAGGTTAATTATAACAACCTTTTACACCCCTAGCAATAATGATAGATACCTTTATGAAGAATTAGTGAGAAAATATAAAGAACTAGTATGTATATATTGTTGTAAATTTGTTGAAGGTTTGATAAATGGATAATTATGATATTTTTGAAAGCACATCATTAATGTATATAAGGGAATATGCTTATAAAAATGGCAATGCTATATATAACTTTATGGAAAAAAACAGTATTGGAAAAAGCACATATGGAGCTTTAATGGATGCAGCTGCTAAGGGAAAAGGAGTTATTGCTCATAGATTATATGGACATCATTTAATTTATGATTTTCCAATAAATAATTTAAATGAAGTAGCACCATTTTTAAGTCATTTATTCTCAGATTTATTTACTAAACAAGGATTACCAATATTACCTAGCAAAATACTTGAGGATTTAGGCTTACTTAAATGTTGTGATAAGTTAAAAGGAAGTTGGAACTTTGTTAATGGTTTTGATATTTTAGCAGGAACTGTATCTATATATGAAGGAATTGATAAATTTAAGAGAGCTTTTTCAGAAGAGTTCTCTGTGGAGACATTTGAAGACTTTGCTAATACATTAGGAGTAGGTGCTTTAGAATTAGCTATCTCATTATCAACATCTAATCCATTTTTATTAATTGGTAGCATACTACATTTAACTTCAGGTATAAGAGGAATGTTAAATGATAATTCTATGGTATATTTAAAAAATTTACATTATGGATTATCATTAGAATTTTCAATAAATAAATTAGATGTCAATAAAAGAATAAAGATATATAGTGCTCAAGAATCAATAAAAAAATTTCAATTAGAAGAACATATAAAAAAATTAAGACCTTTGAATAAGTTTTAATATAACAGTTCTTATTATTACTATATGAGGGAGTGTGATAATTATATTTAAAATATTATTATTTGTTGTTAGAGTTATAATAGAAATTACTGAATCTTAATATGAACTTTAAAGAGATATTATATAGAATAAAGTTAAATAAGTTTCTGTTTATTTTATAAGGTATTAAAATAACTATTAACAAATTAAAGGTATGTATTATAAGTATAAAGATGAAAATTTATTATATGAAAAGGGTTGATAAATATGTTTAAAATATTATTATTTATTATAAACGTTATAGAAGAAATTACTGAATCTTAATAATGAACTTTTCTAGAAAGAAAACTTATTTTATTCGTAGGGTTAAAGATAATTAAGTTTGTCTTTATATGGTATTAAAATAATTCTTAGAAAAAAAGAGTCTTAGCTATCTTTTAAAAAGAGTTAAGACTCTTTTTGTTTATGCTTTAAAAGTATTGATAAGGATATTTACTATCAATAAAAAATTTTATACCCAATACTAAAGAATGAAAGCAGTAAAAGTGATATAATATCTGAGCTTGTAAGTAATTTAGATATTGAAGAAATTTTTGATATATGTGAAGAAACAACACTTGAATTAGATGGCATAAGATATTTAGCAGTAACTATAGAAAGCTTTTAATAAATAGACTACTTTTAAATTTAATTTTAGATGTAGTCTATTTTTATTTATAAAAAAGAATGAAAGGAGGAAGTAATTATGTTAATGAATGTATTAAAGATAATATCAATAGTATTAAGTGCTGTAGCTGTTATAGCAAAAGATGATAATTAAAAAATAAATTTGTGGAGGAAAATGAAAATGCCAATAGGTACAATAATACAAATAATAATAATGATTTTAGAGTTAATACAAAAAGGTTTAAGTGAAGGTGAAGCTATATTAAAAGCTTCTACAATGTTTAATGTTCCTTGTGAGTTGATAGAGAAAATATTTTTAAATAAGTAAAGGGGAGAATAAATTTGTTTGGTTGTAGTAATAGGTATCAGACCAAGGGTATAATAAATAATGTAAATATTAACTTACAGCTTTTAATGTGGAATTTAATAGATGAGCTTAAAGAAAAGGTAAGAGTAGATTATTTGCAGATATTTAAATTAAGCAAAAATAGTGAAGGTAAGATAGTAATAGAGCATAGTCAAGAAGTACCTAAGTATAAAGCAGTATATGAAATAAATATAGATATGAATGATACAGAATTACCTATGAAAGTATATGTCATAGATGAAAAGAGTTATAGTATAATGCTTTTAGCTGAAGAATATTAAAAACTGTATACTTTCATAATTAATGTGAAAAAAGAGTAGAAGGAGTATAATAAAAATAAAAGTTATAAAATTAGGAAAGGAAAGATGAAACATGACTGTAGTAGAATTAGCTAATGAATTAAAAAGAATGTATGAAAGTGGAATTCCTGCTAAAGAGCAAGCAACAATGATACACCTATTTGGAATTAAGTATGCAGAAGTTATAAGAAAAAATGGATATACACCTAGACAGATATTAAAATATGCTGGGATGCCAGAATCTTAACAAGTTGAAATAAATAAAGGTATAAAACTATCTAAATATGTTGTAGTTAAATAAAGGAATTTATAAAAACCTCACTTAAAAGTGATACGGAGAAGCGTATCTGTGGAGAACCAAAATTGCTAGAAAAAATAATTAAAAATTTAATGTATTAAGTTTTAAAAGAACAGCTGAAGTTATTTCAGTTGTTTTATTATATATAGAAAATATACAATTTCAAATTATGAACAAGAAAATTATATAAATTTTATTATTAATTATTAAATAAAAATAGGAGTCCTATTATTAGTATTTACAACAAGTGGTAATCGTATATTATGAAGTAGTTTACATAATTATACAAATATAATTTTAAGGGAGAATGATTCTTATGAGATTAAAAAAAATGAAGATTTGTAATTATAGATCTTTTAGTGAAGAGAAAACAATTGAATTCAATGAATTAACAACATTTATTGGTAATAATAGTAGTGGAAAAACAACTACTTTAAGTGCTTTACAAAAATTATTTGGTACAACAGCTGCTGAAAGAAATTTAACTAGATCTGATTTCCATTTAGATAAGGATGAAAAAGCAGATGAAATAGAAACTAAGGATTTATACATAGAGACAATATTTGAATTTTCAGAATTAGAAGAAGGGGGTAATAGTAATGCCATTACGATAATGTTTAAGCAATTAACAATTGATGATGAAGGAGAAAAACCATATTTAAGAATTAGGCTAGAAGCAACATGGAATAGGGGGACAACAGTAGAGGGAAGTATAGATACACGAATATATTATGTAAAACAATCTGAAAAGGAAGATACAATAGAAGAATCTAATAAAACTACTGTTAAAAATAAAGAATTACAAAGAATTAATTTAATATATGTTCCAGCTTCACGAAATCCAACATCTCAATTAAAAAATGCATCTAATTCTATACTTTATAGGGTTTTGGCTAATATAAATTGGACAGATAAGGTTAAGGCTGCAATAGCTAGTAAAAGTGATGAATTTGAAAAGGAATTTGAAAAAGAAAATGGAGTAAATCTTATAAAAGATGCAATAAGAACTGAATGGACAAATTATCATAGTGATTTAAGATATAGTAAAGCAGAATTAAAGTTTAATAATCCTGATATGGAAACAATATTAAAAAAGGTTGATATAGAATTTGCACCAACAGTTACTGGAAGGTCTTATAGGGTTGATGAATTAGGTGATGGATTAAAATCATTATTTTATATTTCATTAGTAAATTCATTATTATTTTTGGAAGAAAAAATTTTAGAAGAGGATAATGATAAGGGATTAGAACATAAAAGTTTTAAGTTAGTACCACCAATATGTACAATTTTAGCTTTAGAAGAACCTGAAAATCATATATCTCCACAATTATTAGGAAAAGTAATAAAAAATATAAAAAATATATCTAAGAAAAATAATTGTCAAGCAATTATTAGTTCACATTCTCCTTCAATTGTAAGTAGAATAAGTCCAGATGATATTAGATATTTTAGAATAGAACAATCTAAGTTGAATACTGATGTACGAAGTTTAGAACTACCTTCAGTAGAAAGATATTCAGAGGAAATTTATAAATACATAAAAAATGGAGTAATTGCATATCCAGAACTTTATTTTGCGAATTTGGTTATACTAGGGGAGGGGGATAGCGAAGAGATTTTATTGCCTAAAATGATAGAAGTCTTAGGTGATGGAATAGATATAAAGTCAATTTCAGTAGTTCCTTTAGGAGGTAGGCATGTAAACCATTTTTGGAGGTTATTAAATCAATTAAATATTCCTTTTATTACATTATTAGATTTGGATAGAGAAAGGTATTTAGGCGGATGGGGAAGAATTAAGTATATTTGTGATGAATTGATAAATATAAATAGAATAACTAAAAAGGATTTAGAAAACTCAAGTGATATTAATATGCTTGGAGAATTTGATGATATGAATAATTGGAATGTAGAAGATACAAATGAAATGAATAAGTGGATTGAGTTTTTAGAGAAATATGATGTTTATTTTTCAGCACCATTAGATATTGATTTTTTAATGATAAAAAATTTTAAAAAAGAATATTTAAATATATTAGAAGATAATGAAGGTCCATATATAAAGGGAATTGGTAAAATAGAAAACTTAAAAGATGAAGATAAACTTGGGAAAAAGTATAGTGAAAGATTACAAAATGATATTAAAAGTACATTAAAGGATAAGAGTACATCAGGAAATACATTTACAAGAGAAGAAAAAGAATTGATGATATGGTATAAATATTTCTTTTTAACACGTGGTAAGCCAACAACACATAGAGTTGCATTATTAAATATAGAAGAGAAAAAATTAATTGAAAATATGCCAGATGTTTTTAAGAAAATAAAGAGCAATATAGAAAGTAAATTAGGTTAAGAGAGAGTTTTTGGGATGGTGGAATAATTGGAAGGTTTAATTCAGAAAGAGAAATGGATTCCTATAGATGGTATGATTCTAGAAAAGAATGCTTTAGATGTAGTAAAAAGTAATAACAATATGCTTGTAGTTGCAGGGCCAGGTGCTGGAAAGAGTGAACTTTTAGCACAGCGAGCATATTATTTGTTGCAAACTAATGAATGTAAAGAACCACGAAAAATATTAGATGTTAGTTTTAAGAAGGATTCTGCTATTAATATTAAGGAGAGGGTAATAAAACGTTGTGGAAGTGAATTAGCTTCAAGATTTGATTCTATGACATTTGATGCATTTGCAAAATTATTAGTAGATCAATTTTTGAATGCTATTCCAAGTGAATATAGACCATTAAGAAATTATGAAGTAATAGATGATAAGGATTTAATAGAACTATTGAGAGAAAATGAAATATTTAATTATAAATACAAGTATCAATATATGAAAGAAATTGATAAATTAACGAGTGGAAAATTACCGTTTAATGGTATAGATGATGTGAAGGAATTATGGAAATATATAGCTGATAATGATGAAACTCAGAAATGCTATTTGACTTTTAGAATGATAAATAGATTAGCAGAATATTTAATAAGAAGTAATCCTTTGATAAAAAAAATATTAAATATGACATATTCTCATATATTTTTAGACGAGTATCAAGATACTACTTCGCTACAGTATGATTTACTGAAGACTTGTTTCTATGGTGAAGATACAGTAATAACGGCTGTTGGCGATGATAAGCAAAGAATAATGGTATGGGCAGGAGCATTAAGAGATGCATTTGAAAGATTTATAAGAGATTTTAATGCAAATAATACAATGTTAATTATGAATCATAGAAGTGCGCCAAGATTGTTAAAAATACAAAAAGCTATATATAGAGAATTCTTTTATAAAGATAGAGAGGTTGAATTTGATATAGAAAATAATCCAAAATGGAATGCGGATGATGGAGAATCATATTTACATTTATTTAATAATGATGAAGAAGAAGCAAAGATTATTGCGTTAGAAATATATAATCTTATACAGAAAGGATATTCACATAGAGATATATGCATTTTAGTAAAACAAACTCCTGATGTATATTGTAAAAAGATTATTGAGTTTTTAGCAGAGTATGAAATATTAGCTAGAAATGAAGTAATATATCAAGACATATTAAAAGAAGATTTAGTATTGATGTTAAATAATTTTATTAAAATATTAATAAATGAGAAATCGCCAAATGAATGGGCAGATATTTTGGAATTAATGTTTGAATTAAATGGAGATAAATTAAAAGACTTATATGATATTAATGAATTTGAAAAAGAAATTAAATGTAAAATTATTGAGTTAAAAGAAGTGTTATTAGGGGTATTAGATAGGCAATCATTTGATAATTTTATATATAACTTATTAGAGTTTATAGATATAGATAAGTACAAAGGAAAATATGATCAATATAAAAATGATAATACATTCAAATATTATATAGATCAGTATTGTGAATTATTATGGAATGAGTATTCAATTAGTAAAAATTGGAATATGGCATTAAATAATTTAAAAGGAGAAAATTCTATTCCTATTATGACAATACATAAAAGTAAAGGTCTAGAATATGATGTAGTATTTTTTATAGGATTAGAGGATGGAGCTTTTTGGAATTTTAATAATCAAAAGAATGAAGATTTTTGTACATTTTTTGTAGCTTTATCAAGAGCCAAAAAAAGGGTGGATTTTACTTTTTCATCTAATAGGAGCTCAACTAAATATCAAAAACAATCTTTAACGAATATTAAGGAATTTTATAAAATTTTAATAGAATCTAATGTTGTTAATGTAAATAATAATTTAATTAAAAAGGACCTTACTTAAAAGCAAAGGTCCTTTACATTCTAGTACCATTATAACTTGGTATAAATATAAATTAATTCAAGTAGATTTTTTGCTTTGGTAGTTATTAATAATGAAGTATTATTTTCAATTATATTATTTAATAATTTTATATCTTCAATAGTAATATTATGCGCATTTATAGTACCATCAGAATTTACTTGTAGTTTAGAATAAATAGCATCAATAACCTTTGAATTACCAGAATTGTTTATAGGTAGTAATTCTTTATAATATACTTTAGTAGCATTTATTATTTCAGTAGATAAAGAACTACATAGAATAGATTTCATTTTTAAAATAATAGTTTTAGCATCAACAGTATTAAGCAATATTTAATGTTATTTTTTCAAGTTCATAGTTGAAAAAATTATCATCTAAAGTTTGTGAATTAATGTAATACATATACTCAGCCAACTTCTTTAGAAATAAAGTTTTTCATTTCTGATGTGATAGCAATAGTATTTCCTTGAATGTTTGATTTAATAAAGTTTTTCATTTTTAATCATATCCCTTCTTATTTGAATTTTGATTCTTATGCAATATAAGCAGGAATTCGGAACAATTCAAGTTTTTATATAGATTTAAAAAAAATATATATAATCATTCATTTTCAGTTTATCAAAAATCTAAAATTAGTTATTGACAAAAATAATATGAAGGCTTATCATATTGTTAGAAGGTAGGTTTAAAATAAACTGAAAAATGGTTAGAGGTGGTTTCGTGAGAGAGTTTTATGGAGAAAATAACGGTTGTATATTTGTTTGTGCAAGAGAATTCTCTAAAGAATTTTGGAGAAAAGATAAGGTAACTGTTGTTATAGTTGAATTAGAATCATGGTATATTAAAGAAAAATTAAAATCAGGAATAGATGTAAATCTATTTGATTTAAATGAATATAGTAAAGCTAGAATATAATAAAATTTTTTATATATTTCATTATAGATTTATGGTAAACTGAAAATAGGTATAAATTCGGAGGTAGCTAAATTGGAAAAATTAAGATTATTAGTAAACATAATTAGTTCAACAGGAATTAAAGGCAGAGCTGCAAGAAAAGTTGTAATTGCAATTAGTGGAATAAAATATTTGATAATGAATGATATTAAGTTGCAAGATTTATCTTGGTATAGATTAACCCAAACAAAAGAAATATTTAGAGATAATTTAATAGATTTGAAAGAGAAAACTAAGTTACTGATAATGAATTCATCAGATTTAAATATTTTCTTAGACAAAGTAGAAGAAGTGGAGTTCCAAAAAATAATATATTCTTTAGATAGTATTGACAAAGGTGTTAAAGCCATAGACTTAGTAAAGTTATATAGAAGTATGGCGAATATTGAAAGAGAGTCAGGAGAATATGTGACTAATGATAACGTATTAGAACTTGGTGTAAGAGCTTTAAATATTGATGAAAATTCTACTATTATTGATAATTTTAATGGAGAATCAGGTGTTATTACCAATATATGCGATCAATTTAGTAAAGAAGGTAAGGATTTTTCAAGTATAAAGTTTTTTGGGCAAGAAATTGATAAGGACAGCTATGAAATTGGAGAGTTTATTGCATATCTATTGTTAAATAATAATTTTGAAATACATTTAGGTGATTCTATTGAAAAACCAGCATTTATTGAAAAAGATACATTGAAAAAGTTTGATTATGCAGTATCTGTTTTACCTTTTATTATTAAGCATAAAAGTGATTATGTAGATAAATTTAATAGATTTAGATATTTTAAAGATAAAAAAATTAATTATAGTAATCCTTCATGGGTACTTGCAGAACATGTAATATCAACAATAAATGAAAATGGTAAGGCAGCTATATTAATGCCAATAGGAGCTTTATTTAGATCATCTATAAGTGATGTTACTGTAAAAAAAGCATTAGTAAATGAAGATATAATTGAATGTATTATTAAAATGCCAGCTGGTATTTTAAATTATACAGGTGTTCAAACTTGTTGGGTAATAATTAATAAAAATAAAGTACTAGAAAGAAAAGACAAGATTCAATTTATAGATTTAAGTGAGAAATCGGAGATGATAGGAAGACGAGAAAGAGTTATTCCAAGTGATTGTATTGATAAGGCACTATTAGAATTAAGTGAAATGAAAGAGTCTAATATATCATTTATTGTTGACAGAAAAGATATAGAAGAAAATAAATATAATTTAGATATTTTTGAATATATGAAACAAAAGGAGTTATTAAAGAATATTGATCTAGGAGTTGTGTTAAGGTTATCAGATGTTGCAACAATTAGAAGAGGAGTTCAAGCAACAAAAAGTAAATTAGATGTGCTTAGTAAGTCAAATAGAAAGTCACACTATTTAATAGGATTGGGAAATATTATCGATGGAAAAATAGTATTAAATGAGGAAGATAAAATAGCAGCAGAAGATAGATGGATTGATTTATATGAAGTAAGAGAAAGAGATGTTCTATTAACTTCTAAAGGAAGTGCATTAAAAATAGCTATAGTTGATAAAAACATTAAAAATGCAATATTATCATCAAATCTATTTTTAATAAGGCTTAATCAAAATAAATATAAGCCTGAAATATTGAAATATTATTTAGAAAGCAAGAGAGGACAAGAATTATTAAGTACAATAATGAAAGGTGCAGTTATTAAATCTATTTCAAATAAGGATTTAGAAGGGTTAATTATTCCTAACATTAAAATTGAGAAACAAGAGATTATAAAAAATAAAATTATGGATGCGAAAAGACAGTATGAGGAAATAACTTTAAGAGCAAGAGAAGTTTATGATAATAACATGAAGAACATTGAGAATATGATTAGTTTCTCAAAATAAGTATAAGGGGTCTAAGGGGGAAATGGAGAAAATAGATAAACATAAATTAATTATTACTATAATATTCTTTTTGATGGCATTTCTGAATTTTTATAAGTTGTTAGATATAAAGTCTTATGGAGTGTTTGGGTTGACTTTTGGAGCATTATTGATATGTATTTCGACATGCTTTGAAGGGAGCCTTAAATTTGGCAAAATAGATATATGGTGTGGAATAAAAAATATTTTTTATTCCACAGGATGGATATTTATTGTTGTAAGTATTTATTTAAAAGATAATGAGCTTTTTAATGGACTTATTGAAGCATTTGATAATAATACATTAATGTTATTATCATTAGCTTTTACCTTTTTATCTTTAATGGTTTCAGAATGGGGGCAACGATGTCAAAAGAAAATAATTGAACAAGAAGGTAAAAAACTTGATGAATTAATAAAAGAACAGGATAAAAGGCAAGAAGAATTAAATAGATTAATTAAGAAATTAAATGATAGAAAAAATGGGGGAGATCAAAATGGCAGATAGAGAGAATTTTAAGAGGTTAGAGATAGAATTAAAAAGGGATAAGGATAAAATATTTACTCCTTGGCAGATTCAAGATTTTATAGGAAAGTTAGCTAGTACTTATTATAAGTTAGACTTGATTAATTCAATTTCCAATAAGATAAATTTAGGCGTAAAAAAGGAGAATATTTTTATAATTGATGAATCATTTAAGTATCAAAATAGTTATGATTTCTTGAAAACTTCAAATAAATTAAACTTAAACAATGAAAAGGATTTTAAATGTTTTTATCATTTTGGAAATCCTGTAAGTATGAATCCAGATACTACAATATTAATTTTAAATTTGAAGTTTAAGTTGTTCAGAGATTTGAATAAATGTTTAGGAAATAAAAAAGTTGATAAGATAGAGAAAAGATTATTCCATGATGTAGTGTTAAATAGCAATAATGAAATAGGCGATGAAATATTAAATCTAGCCTTTGAAAATATAAAGTCTATTGAAAAATCAAAGAAGGAAAGAATCAAACAAGATTTAATTTATATACAACAAAGATATGAGCGCGAATATGAAAAGTATACAAAGGATGAACTATCAATAGATTTCTTTAAATCAATAATAAATTCCGAAAATCTTGATGAAGAAGAACTTGCGAAATATCAGGAAATTGAGGATAAGTATTTTAAAGAATTTAAAAGATACTTCAATAAATTAGATAGACCTATTGTAGGAATATATATGCCTGAAACCAATAGTGTTGAACTTTTAGGGGCATCATTTATAAATAAGAAATCTAGAGATGAGAGGTTTTTGGATATAAAAGAAATTTCACATAATAGTCCACCGTATTGTCATTTATTTATGGGATTAGCGTTTGTAACTCCAACAATAATATTAATTAAAAATATTATTAAAGCTAATTCTAAAAAAATAAATAATAGTAGTAATGAAGCTAAAATATTAGAACTAAAAGAAAAGAATGAAAAATATAAAGGTTCAATAGAAGAATTAGAGAGACTAATTGAAGAAGAGCATTTAGAAGAATATAAAAAGATTTCTAATGGATATACTCAAAATAGTATTCAAGATATGCATGAACAAGTTATTGAAAAAAGTATAAAGAATATTAAAGAGTGCGGATTCGAGAATGGTAATTTAAGTTCTAATATTATTTCTTTTGATAAATATAGGAATAAGGGGGAGCAATAATGTCTAATTTCACGTTTTTAAATAAGAAGTGGTCAAGCTTAGCTAAATTAGGAATGCAAGCAGAGAATTATTTGCATACCGATAACAATGCATCGATGCTAAAGATGCGTATGTTTGGAGAACAAATTATAGACTTGGTATTAGCAGGGTTAAATATTGAAGTAGATAGGTTTGCTACTCAAGACGACAAAATTAAACTGTTAAGACAAGAAAAAATAAATCAGTCTATTCCTGATTTGTTTGACATAGTAAGGCGTTATGGAAATAAGGCAAATCACCAAGGGTATGAGAATAAAAAGGATGCCCTAGAATGCTTAGTTTCAATGTATAAAGTTGCAGCCTGGTTTTATATAAAAGTTACGAAAGATACATCTATAAAGCCATTAACTTTTAAAGTGCCAAAACCCAAAAGCACTAAGGCTCCAGTATATAACATTGAAGATTATGCTAATGAAAAAGAAGAAATTAAAGAAAACCATACAAAAGAAGTTAATTCTCTTAAAGAAGAGCGAAAAGGAATTATTGAAACTCAAGAAGATAAGAAGACTGAAAGAGAAGTAGAAGAAACTTTAAATCTTAATGAAGCTGAAACTAGAAAGAAACTCATTGATATTATGTTAAAAGATGCAGGTTGGGATATTAACAATAAAGAGTTAGTAAAATTAGAATTGCCACTAGAAAATCATAAAGAACAAGGTAAAAAAGGTTTTGCTGATTATGTATTATTCAATAAGAAAGGAAAGCCTGTAGCAGTTGTAGAAGCAAAGAAATCTTCTGTTGACCCAATTATAGGACGTCAACAAGCTGTAGAGTATGCAAATACAATAGAAAGAGATTATGGCATAAGACCTATAGTTTTTTATACAAATGGATATGAAATATATATGTGGGATGACAGACATAGCGAACCAAGGCAAATTTGGGGGTTCTATACTTTAGATGATTTAGAGGAATTATATTTCAAAAATAAATACAAAAAAGATTTAAATAAAATTGAAATAGATAAGAATATTGCAGGTAGACCATATCAGATTGAAGGAATAAAAAGAGTTTATGAAAGATATTCAAATGGATATAGAAAAGCTCTTTTAGTAATGGCAACAGGGACAGGAAAAACAAGAACAGTTATAGCATTAACTAAAGGGTTAATGGAGGCTAATTTTGTTAAGAGGGTACTGTTCTTAGCTGATAGAGATGAACTTGTTAAACAAGCTAAAGAAGATAAGAACAGTTTTAAGACATTTATGCCTGAACAGATATCTTGTAGATTTACTGGTAAAAATGCGGATAATAGAGAAGCTACACTATATTTCTCAACATATCAAACTATGATTAATTATTATAGTAAATTTAGTGTAGGCTTCTTTGACTTGGTAATATGTGATGAATCTCATAGAAGTATATACAAAACTTACAGAGATATTTTAGAATACTTTGATTCAAATATAATAGGGCTTACAGCTACACCTGTTGATTTTATAGAACGTAATACTTTTGATTTATTTAATTGTGAATCAGAAGACCCTACTTTTAATTTTTCAGTAGATCAAGCATGGAGTCATATACCACCATATCTTATTGAACCTAGAGTTATTGATGCAACTACAGACTTCTTGAGAAAAGGAATTAAATATAGTCAAATGACTGATGAACAGAAGCAACAGGTTGATGAAGAAGGCTATGATGGTGATGAAATAGAGTTCACTAAAGATGAACTTGAGAAGAAGGTTACAAATAAAGATACAAATAGATATATCTTAAAAACCTTAATGGATAATGGTATAAAAGTAGGAGATCACATAGGAAAGACAATAATATTTGCTAAATCTAAAGGTCATGCTAATTTATTAGATTCTTTATTTAACGAAATGTATCCGCAGTACAAGGGAAAACTTACAGCAGTAATATATTCTGGAGTTAAAGATAAAGAAAGACTTATAGAAGATTTCAAAAATGAAGAGTTTCCAAGGATTGCAATTTCTGTTGATTTATTAGATACAGGAATAGATGTACCTGAGATTGTTAATTTAGTATTTGCAAAACCTATTTATTCAAAAGTTAAGTTTTGGCAAATGATAGGTAGAGGAACAAGAAGATGCGATAACTTGTTTGGTGAGGGCTTAGATAAAAGTGAATTTGCTATCTTTGATTGTTATAAAAACTTTGAATTCTTTGAAATGAATCCAAAAGGATTTATACCAAAACCACAAAAAACATCTATGCAAGTAAGGTTTGAGCTTATGTGCAAATTATTAGAAATCTATAAATCAAAGAAAGAAAGTTCTATTTGTGCTGAATTCGTAGAAAAGATTAAAAGAGATATTTCAGAACTACCAACTGAAAGTATAGAAATAAAGAAAAATAGAAAGAAGATAGAGCAAGTTAAAAAGGATGAATACTGGAGTTATTTAAGTGAAGATTTTATTAAAAAGTTAAAGTTAGAAATAGCACCATTAATCCAATGGATAGAGGCAAAGGATAACTCAGATGCAATTGCTTTTGATAACTCTATTTATAGAATACTTCAATACTTTGAAGTTAATGATAAGGATGGATTAATAAGAGAAATTAATACTACAATGGAGAAATTAGCAAGGTTAAAACTTAATATCAATCAATTCGATGGAAAGAGAGAGCTTGTAAAATCATTATTAGATCCATCAGGTTGGGAAGAATTAAGTTATGAAAAACTTGAAAAAATAAGAATAGATTTAAGAGAACTTATGAAACATAAAGGGGCAACAGCTAGTAGTTTTGTGGTATTTGATATAAAAGATACTGGAGGGGTGATTAAAGAAGTTAGTGCTGGATCAGTATTGTATGGTGCTAATATGGAGCCATATGAGAAGAGGGTAAAGACAGCTATAGAGGATAAATTAAATGATCAAATGATAATTCATAAAATAAGAAAAGGAGATAAGTTATCCGAAGTTGAATTAGAAGGAATTTATTCAATTTTTGGAGAAGATTTTGTTTATAGTATAGATGAGCTTTCAAGTAAAACAGACATAGATAAAGATGATATTGTTGGGATTATTAGAAAGTTTGTTGGTGTAGATGAGATTGAGTTAAATAAAATTTTTGAAGAATTTATACAAAAACATCATAATAAAATGAATTCTACACAAATTAAAACTTTGGAATTAATAAAAAATGATATTGCTAAAAATAAAGGAATATCTTTTGCAGCATTATTTGCACCACCATACACATCATTTAATCCTAATGGTGTAGATGGTATTTTTGGAAGAATGGCTGATGAAGTATTTGATTTAATTGCTCCATTTAAAGCGACATATATATCTTAAATTTAGGGAGGACTTAAAATGTTAAATTCAGAAATAAAGAGTAAAATAGATAAACTATGGAACGGATTTTGGTCAGGGGGAATTTCTAATCCTCTGACTGTAATAGAACAAATTTCGTATTTATTATTTATAAAAAGATTAGATGATATAGATAATGCTAATGAGAAAAGGGCAAATAGAATTGGTAGACCTCATAACTCGATTTTTAAAGAATTAAATGATAAGTTAAATGAAAAAAATAATGATGAGAATTCTAATTTCAACTGGGAGTTATTAAAGTGGAGCCAATTTAAGCACCTAGAAGTAGAGAAGACGTTTGAAATAGTATCTCAAAAAGTATTTCCAGCAATAAAGATAATGGGAGGAGAAGACTCAAGCTTTACAGCTGAGATGAAGGATGCTGTATTTATGATACCAAAGCCATCCTTATTACAAGAATCTGTTAGAATCATAGATGGTATTAATATGGATGATGCAGATACTAAGGGAGATCTATATGAATATTTGTTATCGAAATTAGCAACGTCAGGTGTAAATGGTCAGTTTAGAACTCCAAGGCACATAATAAGAATGATGGTGGAATTAATGGATCCAACATCAGAAGATAAGATATGTGATCCTGCATGTGGTACAGCTGGTTTCCTTGTAAATTCTTTAGAATATATACTTGAGAAATATACAAAGCCAGAAAGTATATTTAAAGATGAAGAGGGAGTTCTTCATAATAGAATTGGAGATATGATGAGTAATGAAGAGTGGAAACACTTTAGAAATGAGATGTTCTATGGTTTTGATTTTGACCCTTCAATGGTTAGAATAGCTTCTATGAATTTAATGCTTCATAGTATAGATAATCCTAATGTAAGGCAAATGGATTCATTATCAAAAAGATATGAGGAAGAAAATAAATATACATTAGTATTAGCAAATCCGCCATTTAAGGGCAGCATAGATGCAGGTGATGTTAATGAAACTTTAACTAAGGGAGCGAAAACTACTAAGACAGAATTATTATTTATGAAGCTTATAAATAGAATATTAGATTTAGGTGGAAGATGTGCAGTTATAGTTCCTGATGGAGTATTATTTGGCTCAACTAAAGCGCATAAGGATATTAGAAAGAACTTAGTAGAAGAAAATGCATTAGAAGGTGTAATATCTATGCCATCAGGGGTGTTTAAGCCATATGCAGGAGTAAGCACAGCTATCCTTATGTTTACTAAAGGTGGAGAAACAAATAAGGTGTGGTTCTATGATATGCAAAGTGATGGGTTCTCACTAGATGACAAGAGAAATAAGTTAGATGATGATGGAGATATTCCAGATATTATAGAAAAATGGAAGGCTATTAAGGAAGATAGTGCAATTGAACCTACTAAAGAAGATAAGTGGTTCTGGGTAGAAAAAGAAGAGATAGTTGGTAATGATTATGATCTTTCTATAAATAAGTATAAGAAAGTTGAATATGAAGAAGTAGTATATGAAAAGCCAGAAGTTATATTAGATAAAATTGAAGCATTAGAAAAGTCAATTTTAGATGATATAGCTGTGATAAAGGAAATGGTGAGTAGTTGTGAATAGATTTAAAGATTTAAATGAATATACTAGGATAAAAATTGGTGATTTAGCAGAAGTAATAACAGGTGGGACGCCTAGTACCCGAAAAAATGAGTATTGGGATAATGGTACAATACCTTGGTTACCATCTGGTGAATGTCAGGATAAAGAAATAAATTCAGCTAGTAAATTTATAACTGAAGAGGGAATGAAAAATAGTGTAGCAAAGTTAATGCCTAAGAGCACAGTAGTAATTGCTTTGACAGGTGCGACGACCGGAAAAACTGGAATTTTAAATATAGAGGCAACTGCAAATCAGTCAGTTACAGGGATAGTTCCTAATAATAAATTTATACCTAAGTATATATTTTATTATTTAAGAAGTATACGAGAAAAAATATTAAATGATAGTTACGGAGGAGCCCAAAAGCATATAAGTCAAGGTTATGTAAAAGATATTGAAGTATTATTACCTTCGTTAGAAATACAAAAGAAAATAGTCAATATTTTAGAAAAAGCAGAAAAGGCTTTAGAAAAAAGAAAAGAGGCTATTAAGTTATTAGATGAATTAGTTAAATCAAAATTTATCAAGATGTTTGGTGATTTAAATAGCAATTCAAAAGGGTGGGTTATTCTTAATTTTAATGAGTTTGCAGTAATAGATACTAATATGACTAAAGACTTTGAAAAATACGCTGATTATCCTCATATTGGTATAGATAGTATAGAAAAAAATACAGGTAATATTTTAAAATATCAACTTGTTAAAGATAGTAGCTTAAAAAGTGGTAAGTATTTATTTGATGAAAGACATATTATTTATAGCAAAATAAGACCAAATCTAAATAAGGTAGCTTTACCACAGTTTAAGGGAGTATGTTCGGCTGATGCTTATCCAATCTTATGTTTAGATGGAATTGTAGATAGAAGTTATTTGGGTTACGTGCTTAGAAGTGAATTTTTTTTAAGTTATATACTTACTTTTAGTGGAAGAACTAATATTCCTAAAGTAAATAAAGATCAGTTAAGAGGATTTAACATGCCAACACCACCAATAGAACTTCAAAACCAATTTGCAGACTTTGTTAAACAAGTCGACAAATTGAAATTTGAAATGGAGAAAAGCTTAAATGAATTAGAAAATAATTTTAATTCATTAATGCAGAAAGCATTTACTGGAGAGTTATTTTAGAAGTAAATATAGGGGGAGAAATGGATTTAATTAAATCAATAGTAGAAAAGTTAAAAATAAAAGAAGTGGTAGGAATTTTATTTTGTGCAACTTTAATTATTACTGCGTTACCTCAAGAAGTATTAACATATTTAAAACTTTCAGAAATTAGAGATAAGTATCAAATGTATATTAGTTTATGCTTGATAATAACATCAGCATATTATATGTTTAATATACTAGGATTTGCAGGAAGGTTTATTATTAAAAGAATAATTAATGAAAAAAGAATAGCTATTAAATATATGAAAAATGAAATGAGTGCAGACGAGATGGGATTACTAATTGAGGTTTTCTATGATAAAAACAATAATATTTTTAAGTCATCGGGGTATATAGAATATTCAGATGGTAGAAAAGCTCCTTTAGAAAGTAAATGTATACTATATAGAGCGTCAAGTATGAGTAATATAGGAATATATGCTCACTGTGCATTTGCCTATAACTTACAACCTTATGCAAGAGAGTTTTTAAATAGAAATTTAAGAAATGGAAATATTAAAATACAAAATAATTCATTTGAGTATATGTTAGCTTAAAAAATAAGAAATATTAGGTTAAAACTTGAAATGGTGAAACTCCTCTATTATATTATGAAAAATAATTAATAGAGGAGTTGATTTTTATGAATAAAAAAGTTAGAAAATGTGATTATTGTGGACATAATGAAAGGGTTAAAGAACAACATGATTTTATGTTAGGAATGGATACTGCACAATTAGTATGTGGTAGTAATTGTGAGTTTGAATATAACATGTTTAAGGGAGCGTTGATAATAGAAAGAGATTATATGTTTAGAAAATTGAATGAGGAGTACAAATTTTATAGTTGTGAAGGATGTAAAGAAAGAGAGAGAAGTATTAATTCTAAAAAATATTTTGATAAAATGCTTGACATAATAGATAATAATGATTTAGATATATATGATAAATTATCACAAGTTTATAAGGTTGAAGAAGAGTATTTCCAAGAATTTGGAGATTTTTAAAAATAATATTTGAGAATATAAAATATCTTTAGATATAGTGTAGCTATATTTAAAGGTATTTAATTATTATTTAGTGAAACTTGTTTTGAAAAATTAAACAGAACAACTCTTTTATAAAAAGGGATTATATAGATTATAAATAGGAATTAAGAATCATTTAGCAGTGTTAGCTTTTATAACAGCACCTAGGGTGAGAATACTGCAATCCGTTGTAGCTATATTTATAAATATAGCCACACTTGCAAAGGCAAGCATACGGGCTTATTACTAACCAAAGATTTTATGTACATAGCAAATCGTCTCAGTATGATTTACTGAGACGATTTGCAGCAGGGCTGTAAATCCTCATCCTGTGAGGGATGAGCGAAACGACTTGACTGAAAATTTAATGAAGCAAAAAAATAACTAAAAATTTTAGTGAAGTATTGAAAAAATCTTATCTAATAATTTGTTAATAGGTAAGAAGTATGTATACTGTTTTAAAACTAACAAGGGAGATGGTATACATGAAAAAAGAAATTGAAAAATACAATTGGAACTTGGATGATAAAACGCAGAATATTTATGATAACTTATGCGTACAAATAGAGAAAGTTTTTAGGCATTGCAATCAGTCATCGTATAAGACTAGGGAGAGATATGAGTATGGTGTGAAAAATTTTGCAAAGTATATGGCAGATGCATTTAAAAAGCAGAATGTAAATAACATAAAGCCTAAACATTTATACACATATGTAAAATTTATGCGGGATATGGGATACTCTATATCTTATGTAACTACAAATCTTTCATCAATAAGATTTTTTATTGATCAGAATGGAGGAGATAGTAGTAAATTGCCAACTAATAATAAATTAGATGTAATTAGTAGAAGTAAAGAAGAAAGAATAGGAGATAATAAGGCTTGGTCACCTATGGATATGGAAGTATTTGTAAGATAATATTGGAATCAAGAGCTTTTTCAAAAAGTGAAATGGAAAGAATAA
>ERZ857785.1940-NODE-1940-length-20013-cov-3.302936_pt1 | contig 20013 bp, 15 predicted proteins | sample MGYA00519763_ERZ857785 | MGnify/ENA primary metagenome ERZ857785 (study PRJEB31778, sample SAMEA3449365) | human gut metagenome | biome: human gut; feature: human-associated habitat; material: faeces | place: United Kingdom | collected 2010/2012 ...
AGGCAGAGCTTGACCGTGTAAACGCAGCATTCCCTAATACAGAGGAATACCTGATACAGAAGGAACTGCAGAAAGCGCTGAATACAATAACAATACCTAATTCGTTCAGTATACGTGGAAACATCACACTTCCAGAAGAAGTAAACGGTATAGAGATTACATGGAAGAGCAGCAATGCAGATGTAGTCACAGATACAGAGATAGACGGAAAAGCAGCCGGAGTGGTAACAAGAGGAACAAAGGACGAGTGGGTGACACTTACGGCTACAGCAACAAAGGAAGACGTAACAGTAACAAAGACAATCAGGGTGCGTGTACTTAAGGCGCCGGCAGCCATCACGGAAGATGACTATGCAGGATACCTTTTCGGCCACTTCATCAGTGAGTCAAATGCAGACGGCGAGCAGATATACTTTGCAACAAGCAGCGACAGACTCAACTTTACAGACATGAACTGCGGCCAGCCTGTACTCAGAAGTACGGTAGGCGAGGAAGGAGTAAGGGACCCATACCTTTACCGTTCGCCTGAAGGAGACAGATACTTCCTTATAGCAACAGACCTTTCAATCTACCACAGAGGCGGATGGAAGAAGAACGAACAGGGCTATTATGATCCAAGTACAACAGGAAGCCACTACCTTGTACTGTGGGAGTCAACAGACCTTGTAAACTGGGGAACACCAAAGCACATCAAGGTAGCGCCGGAGAATGCGGGAATGGCATGGGCGCCGGAGATGATATATGACGACGTATCGGGACAGTACATCATCTTCTTTGCATCAAGCATCATGAACCCGGAGACAAAGTACAAGGCAAAACCAAACGCTATCTACTATGTAGCAACAAGAGACTTTGTAAACTTCTCGGATACAAAGCTCCTTATTGATAACCAGACAGACGGAGAGGAAGAAGGAAAGGCAAGAGAGATCATCGATACAACAATCCTTAAGATCGGTGATACATACTACAGTGCTTCGAAGGACGGAGACAACGCTGAGATAAACGGCGGAATCAGGATAATGAAGACAAAGACCCTTCTTGACCCGACGAGCTGGGAGAAGGTATATGACCTTGACGAGCTTGGTCTTGACCTGACGGGCCAGAGAGTATCAGTGCTCACAAACGCATCACTTGAGGGACCGGAGCTGTTCCAGTTAAACAAGAAGGACTGGACAGACCCGGAGAAGCCGGAGTACGTGCTCATGGCAGACCAGTATAAAGCAGGAGCAGGATACCTTCCGATAACAACGACAGACATTGAGGACACCACAGGCTCATCATGGAAGCTGTTAAGCAGCGGAAGCGACTATTCATTCGACCTGTTAAAGAAACGTCACGGAACAGTGCTCAGGCTGACACAGGCAGAGCTTGACCGTGTAAACGCAGCATTCCCTAATACAGAGGAATACCTGATGCAGAAGGAAGTACAGATTATTGCTAACTCACTTTCTATTCCAAATGCAATGAGTCTTACTGAAGATTTTGTAGTACCAACAGAGAAAGATGGGGTAAATATTGCTTGGACCAGTAATAATGCTGCAATTAGTTTTGTTGAGGAAGATGGGGTTCTTAAAGGAAAAGTAACACGAGGCGCAACGGCTTCATCATTTATTTTAATAACAGCAACATTGACTAAAGGTGATGTTGTAGTTACAAAGAGAATATTTGCAAGAGTTGCAGCGGCAGAGGGAGAAACTCCGTAAATATTAAGTAGTAACACTATAAAGTGGGGACGCCAGTTTTGAATGGTGTCCCCACTTTTTAATAATGGTGACGTAAAATGACGTTTAAATTGGCAATTAGGAGAAAACCGGAAACTATGAGTGAGTAGAGGTTGCAAATGTTATTTCACTAAGATATGATTATTGTTTAGATAGTAAACTTAGGATTCCTTCTGCTTTATGTGGCGCAAAAAACGCTCGAATGTATAGAGTTAGTATAAAAAATATGTATATATGGAGAGATTACATTGATTGAATATAGGATAATAAAATTAGATGAGCTTAATAGAAAGCTGTTTGGTAGTTTTATACGACATCAGGTTGTTACTAAATGCTATAGGAAAGAAGACGGTAAATGGACAATAAAAGATGCGCCCTTTATTGATGATTGGAATGAGGAAGAATATGATTTTTTGGTTACATGCCTGAAAAACACGATAAAAACAGGTGGATTGGTATACGGAGCATTTTTAGACGGTGTATTAAAGGGGTTTGTTTCAGTTGAGACAGGTATTTTCGGAGGAGAGAACAAATACCTTGATTTGTCAAGTATCCATATTTCAGAGGATATGCGCGGTAATGGAGTCGGAAGCATACTGTTTAGAGCCGCTAAAGAATGGGCAAAAAAGATGGGAGCAAAAAAATTGTATATATCGGCTCATTCAGCTGTGGAAACGCAGGCATTTTACAAAAAAATGGGTTGTGTGGAAGCAATGGAATATAATGCGGAGCATGTAGAAAAAGAGCCGTTTGACTGTCAGATGGAATGTAGTTTGTAAAAAATCTGAAAGCATATAAAATCTAATCGCTGCAAGTTCGTAAAGTGTCCGCCACCCCGATTGGTGCGCCTTATGGCGCACGTCTCTAATGGGTGTAAATTCCTAATAATAAACATACTTTTTAGTTTCCGTGTCAAAATAGCAGCCTTCATATTCTTCCCATAAATACTCAGACCATGCGCCAAAATGAGCAACCGGGTCATTTATAAAGCTGCCGGCGCCGAAAAAGCTTTTTATTCCATCATTGGTTATATCCATAGACAATGCATGCTCTTTTCCGTCTACTACAACGGTATAATATACCGTATAAGAATCCGGTTGTCGGTCAACCGCAAGGAATTCAAAGTCTTGTATGCCTCCTGCGTCAATCAATAAAGAAGCTGATTCGCAGAATACACGCTCTGCATCATCGTCAAAATTTTTAAGTTTTTCTTCATCAAACCATTCATCCAGCCATTCTTTTTTAAGGGGTTCTATATTCATATGGCTGAAGGCCGTTTCGTAGTCTCCTTTTTTCAAGTCTTTCAGAAATGAATTTGCAATCAATATTTCGTTTATATTAGTAAAAGATATACCGCGTCCATGATATTGTCCCCATGTTAAAAAACATATTGGTACCAACAAGATAACAACTAAAATAGATGCTATCCATCTTCTTTTTATCTTGCGCAAACCTTTCCCAATAGCTTTCTTCGCTATTGTTTCCTCAGTGCTCAGTTCTAAAGAGGGTTGTACTTTTGAGGTTTCATATATTCGTCTGCATTCTTCGCAGTTTTTGATATGCTCCAAAACTATTTCCTTACTTTGCTCAGAACATACATCATCCTCAATTAACGGTATTAAATCTCTGATTATTTCGCACTGTATTTTCATTTCATTACCTCCTGTACTATTTGCATTCTTGCTCTATAATATGTTACTCTTGCCCAGCTCTCTGTTTTTTCGTACAAATTTGCAATTTCTTTTAATTTGATATTGCTGAGTGCGTGAAGAATAAATACATTTCTATATGGTTCCTCCAAGTTGAGCATTGCTTTTCTTGCCCGTATATACTCGTCTTTTATTATGAACTGTTCCTCTAAAAGCATAGAATTTTTAGGGAGCTTGAGTTCATCTAATGGAATTTCGGAATATCGTTTATTTCTTTTTAGTTCTTTCAGCCAGGCGTTTTTTCCGATTTGGCATAGCCAGGTGTATATACTGCAGCGCCCTTCAAATTTATCAATGTGCTGCAGGGCTTGGAAAAAAGTTTCCTGTAATAGTTCTTCCGCTAAAACTTCGCTTCCGGACAGGGATAGCAGAAACCCGTACACTTTTCGTCCATATTCTTCATACATTTCTTGAAATGTGGACACATTTTATTCCTCCCGTCTGAAGGAACCATACCATATATAGTTCCATATAACTGTAATACTTTGTAAACCATCCATAAAAAAATGGTTATTGCGATTAAATAAATCGGCCACGATAAATTTAGTTCCCGCAGCAATATTGCAAAGGGAACGTGTGCAATATATGCCGGCATTGTGTTGGCTCCGGCTTTTGTAAATGGAAATCGCTTGTCCAAAGTCCACGTCAGCAAGAAAAATCCTAACAAAAATCCGATAAAATAGCACAGTAGTCTTAAATAGCTGCCATTTTCCATATTGCTATAGGGGTCGGCGTGATATAGGAATGTAACCTGCAATTTATCTCCGATAAAGTACACAATCATTATACCTATCAGCAGAGCCACAAGGCCTGCCGTACGGAATTTTTTCCAATTTACCCTGCTGTCACATATTGCACCAAGCCAAAAATACGGAAAAAATACTATGGTTCTTGATAGTGAAAACTCACGACCTATGATATTTATATATCCGGCAACACTCCCAATGAATAACGCCAACATAAGTATTATAATATTTCCTTTGCCTTTTGCAAAATAAAACAACAACCAAGTAATACCAATCCAGCAAGCGCAGCTGAGCAGATACCATAAATGCCAATAGGGAGTTATCAGTTTCAAGGTTCCGTTTTTGATTAAATAAGCTGTAGTTTGCAAAACAATATATATCGGCAATAATCGTTTTAATTGTACTGTGCAGGAACGGCAGTCGGTTATAAAAAGACCTGATAAAAATGCAAACAAAGGCATATGTACAAGATATATAAACTTATATTGCGTCATTAGGACGGTATTATGCCAAATTTGAGTTTCAATCGTATGTCCGTAGATAACCAAAAATATTAAAAGTAACTTTAAATTGCAATATCGTGCTTCACGCAGCTTTATCATTTTTATCACCCATCTGTATGTTAGAGTCAGCAGGCGGCAAAACGTTACAAAATATTTTGTGATTAGGACAACGGCATAATTTTGCTGCTTTTTCCCTTGCTTCATCATGCCTTTCACTTCTGATAAATGATTTCATTATCTATACAAGTACCTATGAACGAGGATTTATTCGATTGTTTAGATTATCTTAACAACCCAAGCAATAGTAAAAAATTTCATTTATTAAACTGCTTTGAAAAAGAATTATTGTACTATTTTGAAAAATTATCAGAAGAAGACCGTAAAGAAATTATTGAGTTTACCAAAATCAAGGCTCATAAAAACCATTAGCATCGTTAAAATCTTGATTTATTTTGAATTCACTTGAAATATCTCCGTGAGAATGTTATTATAATTATACAAAGGGAAAGCACCCACTCCAAAGATGGATGCTCTGAGTTTAGACGAATGTTTGTCCTTACGGACGACGCCTATCCTGTGGACCAGACAGGATAGGCATTTTTATTTTCGCTTGTTTCTCTTATTGAGAAAGGTAAGCAACGCAACAATTAAGCTACCAAAGGACATCAGCAATGCCAATATCCCTATAAAAATCGAAATGATTTCATAAGCTGTCATCGGCGCCACCTCCCTTCCTATGTATTCCGGCAAGCCGGTATTCATAAACTCGGGAGGTTACCACCCTGTCATGGGTACTTTCCGTGGGAATAGTGTATCATGTATTTGGTTTAACAACAATAAATTTGGCAATTAAAAAAAAATAACAAAAATATTTAATTTTAGGTGATTCGATATGATAAAAAACACAATTACATACAAAAACAAAATTATTCTTACACTTTATCATCAGGATTTTCCTAATGAAAATCTTACTTTAAAGCGTTCTAAAAAAGAACATATAAAAAAGAATTGGATTATCTTCACAGAGGAATATGTCCCAGATGATGAATGGAACAAACTAACGGGTTATGCATGGGAAGAAAGAGCCTTGCTCATACCAAAGGAAAAATATAATCCTTATTACGAAAAAGCCTGTGCTAATATGATACATCGCATTTATCCCAACAAGCCGTCTGTTATATGGAAAACAGACGGATCAACCATTAGTGAAGATGATTTAGGAGAAATGTTGGCTTTTATCCAAAAATATACAGGTATGGATATAAAAGAGCATCCTGTATTTCTTGGAGATGTATTTTTATTTTCTCCATCAGAATTTGAATATCACAGCAATGAAGAAAACTCGATAATATTCCATAAATTAAAAGCAGGAATGAAAATTATAGTGCATTTTAAAAATCAACATAATATTCTTCAATCTAAAACCATTGATATTGCAACAGATACAGATGAACTAGAGGTTACGGCTGAATGCAATTGGAACAATCATGATGTCGAAATTTATAAAAACAATAGCTTGATATACATGAATGAAGATATTTCTTACATAAGGTGTATGAATTTAAGTTACTCTATTGTAGGTAGAAAGAAACGAATTCCATTAACAACCTTGCAAGAGTATTATGAACTCGAACAACAAAAAGATTTTGAAAAAAGCATAATCGGTACGCCTCCAGAACCAGTCCAAGAATCTTTGGATGAAATCAACAGAACGCTTGTGCGCAAGATGAATAACTTAAAGGTTTCAGATAAATTTCTTTTTGTTCAACCTGGAGAACGAAGTGTTGCAATGAAAAAAATCACAGATATCATTTTTCGTGCAACAGACGAACTGTGGTTAATTGATTCTTATTTCGCAGATAAGGGGAGTGGGCTCCAACAAATGACGGATTGGCTTCGATTAATCGTTAATTCCTATGCTGTAAGTAAAAATATTATTTTCTACTGTAGCAATGAAAATAAAGCTCTAAATGCAACACAATTGAAAAATCATATGAAGAATGATCCTATTATTCTAAATACCATTAAATCTCGACAAACTGAAGGAATACAACTATTCCAAACAAAATTGGCAATTCATGACCGTTTTTTAATTATACGAAACGCCGATGAATATTTAGGTCTCTCTATTGGAACTTCATTTAATTCATTAAATACTAATCATTATTGTATTCACGTTCTTGCACATAAAGAGGCAAAAGAAGTTCTTAAAATATTATACGATTGGATGAAAATAAATGTAATTGCTCGGGAGGAATGCAAATATGACAAATGATGATATTAAAAAACTTGCTGAAGCATTACAACATAGAGAAAATGCAAAAGATTCCAAAGTACAAATAAATAAAGTTCTTCGAAATAAAAGTTGTGCAACGATTATTAGGGAATTTAAACATCTAATGCCTGAAATACACAATAAGGATAGAAACAAGTCACTTTTAATTCTTGTTTTATCCATTTTACATAAAAATATTGGTTTATTAGATAACCTTCAAAAAGTCTTATTTACAGAAGGTTTAATTCCAAATTTGTATGGTGCCTTATGCATCTTTTTCAGCGGAAAAAGTTCTACATTACACCTGAAAATTGAATTAACAGATTCACAGTTTCCTAACCGATATGATTATTTAACTCGTTTTTCCGGACAATTTATGGAACGAAAGATCCGTGACGCTTTATATGCAGTCAAAATTCTTTCTATGAGTGATCAAATAAAATTTGAAGAATTAGCTTTTAAAGATAGCACACGCCTGATACTACTTAATATGGAATCTTTTCAATTAAATGCATTCCCATCTGATACACTCATAACGAGATTATTAAGAGATGGTGATGAGCTACAAGCTAATATTGGTTTTTATTTTGCAGTCTGGGATATTACAAGAGATGTACATGATTACGAACAATTAAGAAAAAATCCAACTTCTCCGTATACTAAAACTAAACGACAGATTAATAAAAATATAAAATGCCATTTAGAAGCATTCTATAACTTTTATAATTGTTGCTCAACAAATAGAAAAGCATCCTTGCTCGTAAATTATATTCTTTCCGAAAGGGAATACCCTGTCCAATTCGGACATTGGTTAATGGAATCAACATTGCAAGAGGCACTGATTTTCGAGATAACCTCATCCGATAAAATAACAAATTTGGATAGATTATGTACAATAGCACATCTCATACATGATTTCCCTTGCAGAGATAATAATGGTGTTCGAGTTAAAAAGGATAAACTTTATGTTGCAGTTGTAATGGTTTTAAAAAACTTTATTTTAGAAAAAAAGGGGATTTATTCATGGGATACTTCACAAGAAAATATATTCCGAAATATATGCAAGGTAATGCCACAGAGATATTTAAAACAGTTATATAAATTTTTAGAAAAAGAATCAAAAGAATTGATGGTTTCAAAATTAGATGAAATGGTTCGGTTTTCTATATACCTTGAAGATAAGCGCCGCTGTGATATCTATCAGGGGATGATGGATGTAATAGATTCTTTTAAGACTAAATAGCCTAATAATATACTATTGGTGTTTAAAAAAGCGTAACGGCAGATCGCAAATCTGTCGTTATTAGTTACCATACTTCTAAGATATCATTAGATGAAAACCGGAAATATTCCATAAAAAGATTGCAATTGAATATCACAGGCAGGATATGTTATTATAAAAAACGGAATAAATTCAATTAATTGTATAATCAAAGGAGAAAATCATGGACAGACAATTTAATACGCCGTCTGAGATTATTGAGGCGAACATCGGCAGCGGAGTAACGAAAGCCAATATGAATATTGTAAAAATGATAATACTTGGAATGCTGGCAGGCGCTTTTATTGCAGTAGGCGGTACAGCAAGCAATGTAGCAGTACATAATATATCTAATGTAGGCGTGGCAAGGGCTTTGGCCGGAGCAATATTTCCTGTCGGTCTTATGATGGTTGTAATAACCGGTTCAGAGCTTTTTACCGGCAACTGTCTTATGGTTACGGCGTTTTTTGATAAAAAAATTAAAGGTATGCAGATGCTTAAAAATCTTGTGATTGTATACATTTCTAATCTTGTAGGTTCGGTAATAATTGCAGGGCTTGTATATCTTTCGGGTCAGTTTAATTATACTGACGGTCTTCTCGGAGCGTATACAATTAAGGTTGCGCTTGCAAAGACAACGATTGCTCCGGGTACGGCAATTGCAAGCGGTATACTTTGTAATATGCTTGTATGCCTTGCTGTAATTCTTGCTCTTAGCGCAAAGGATATTATCGGAAAAATATTCGGAATATTTTTCCCTATAGCATCATTTGTAATATGCGGATTTGAGCACTGTGTTGCCAACATGTATTATATTCCGGCGGGAATATTTGCAGCGGGAAATGAGGATTATTTAACAAAAGCACAGGAGCTATATGGTATAACTGCAGAGCAGTGCGCAGTATTTAGCTCGCCAATGATTATTAGAAGCTTTATTTGCGTTACGCTTGGAAATATTATCGGCGGAGTAGTGTGTGTAGGAATTCCGCTGTATGCGGCGCATAAGCATACAGGCAATAAGAAATAATTATGGAGGTACGTCATGTATACAGCGTCAGAGAAACGATATAATAATATGAAATATGAAAGGTGTGGAAAAAGCGGTATACTTCTTCCGCGCGTTGCACTTGGAATGTGGCATAATTTTGGCTCGGTAGACAGATATGAGACAATGAAGGAGGTAATATTTGCATCATTTGATAGTGGAATAACCCATTTTGACCTTGCAAATAACTATGGACCGGTATATGGGTCTGCTGAAGAGAATTTCGGAAGAATACTTCGTAACCATATGATACGTTACCGCGATGAGATGATTATATCTACAAAAGCCGGATATGATATGTGGCCGGGGCCTTATGGCAATAATGGTTCAAGGAAATATCTTATTGCCAGTCTCGACCAGAGCCTCAAGAGGATGCAGCTTGATTACGTTGACATATTTTATCATCACAGACCGGATACCGATACGCCGCTTGAAGAGACAATGGGAGCCTTGTCTGATATTGTCAGACAAGGAAAAGCCCTGTATGTGGGACTCTCAAATTATAATAGCGAGCAGTTAAAGCGTGCGGCTGCTATATTAGAAGATAACAAGACTCCACTTCTTATTACGCAGCCAAGATATAATATGTTTGACAGATGGGTTGAAGACGACGGGCTTCTTGATACAGCAAAGGAATGTGGCGCAGGGGTTATATGTTTCAGTCCGCTTGCACAGGGAATGCTTACTGACAGATATATTAATGGTATTCCAGATGACAGCAGGGCAGCAAGGAATGGTTTTTTGCGTGCTGACAGTATAACGCCGGAAGTTATATCAAAGGTAAAGGCTCTTTCAGAAGTGGCGGAAAGCAGAAACCAGAGTCTTGCACAGATGGCGTTAAGCTGGGTGCTTCGCGGCAACAAGGTCACAACGGTACTTATTGGCGCCAGTCGCAGGGAGCAGATTATAGACAATTGCAGTATTGTAGATAAGCTTGAATTTTCAGAAGAAGAACTTAAGTTGATTGAACAGATTTTGAATGGATAAGAATTTTTTCTTACCCATTCATTATTTTCTGAAACTTTTTCGGGGTGTATCCGGTTATTTTTTTAAATGTAGTAATGAAGTTCGAGTAATCATTAAATCCTGAATTATAGCAGGTTTCAGTCACATTCATGCCTTCTGAAAGAAGCTGCTTTGCTTTTGAAATACGAGCCATTATAAGATAATGGAAAATAGTCGTATCGGTTTCCTTCTTGAATTTGTGGCTGAGGTAATATTTGTCGCGTGAAAGCATATCGGCCAGTGAATCAAGAGTAATATTTTCTAAAATATGCGAGTCAATATATTCGGTTATAAACGCTACATCCGAAGAATACTGGCTTGGAGATATGAAAGACTGGCCGTTATACAGATTATTAATATAAATTAAAAGCTGTATAACATATGTATCAAAAAGCAGATTAACGCCAAAATGGTTGTGTTTATTGTCTTTGCATTGTGTCATTTTATTAAATATATCTATTATATAATCTTTCTGAAGATGTGAAAGAAGCAGGACGTTATTACCTGCTATGCGGTTATTGAAACATTCAGAAAGATTAGTTTTTTGGTCTGAAAATCTTGAAGTAAAAGTATCGGGTATATGAAAATATATTCTAGTGAAACTATTTTCTGTATTATTAGTAAGTTTATGAGGGTCAAGGCTGTTGATAACAGCTACTGAGCTTGAGGTAATATGATAACAGGAGTTTTTAATGTATAAATTAACGTCGCCCTCTAAAATCAGATATATTTCATAAAAATTATGCATGTGGTAATCCATGTTGTTCGTGTAAGCATGTATTGAGCTAAGTTTTTGAAAAGCTATCTGTTGGTAACCTTCCATATATGAAGCCTCCGTATATACAATTTAGTGTTTGTATAATTGTAACATATTAATCTTGAAAAAAATATATAAATAAAGCAATATTTACAATAAAATAGACAATTATAACAAGGAATATGTTAATTTTGAACGGTAAAATGCTTGATATAAAGAGATAATCGGAGGGATTTCAATGAACAGAAAGATAGTAGCATTTATGTTAATCCTGGCAATTGTTTTAGGCGTAGTAAATACACCTCAAATTATTGCAGGAGCAAAAACAACGTCAAATATTAAAAGCATAAAGATAATTAATCCTAAAAAAGCTTCACTCAAACTTAAAGTCGGAAGCAAATTCAAACTGAAGATAAAGATTAAGCCGAAAGCGGCGTCCAAAACAAAAGTAAAATATTCTTCGTCAAAGAAAAAGGTGGCAGCAGTATCAGCCAAGGGTGTGATAAAAGCGAAGAAAGAAGGAAAGGCAAAAATAACAGTTAAAGCAGGAAAAGGCAAGAAAACTATGAAAAAAGATACTATTAAAGTCAAAGTAGTGAAAAATGATTCGGGTATAATTTCTGTAAGTACCCCGGTTCCTTCTGTAAATACAGACACTCCGCCGGTATTCACAGCTACGCCAGAGCCGGCACTGCCTGACGGAACATTTACTATTGCGTCCAAAAAAGAAGCGGTACAGTTGTTCATAGACCAGTATGTTAATGATTATGAGGGACTTAGGCTTGTTTCTGAATGCTTTGCAGAAGATATTAAGATGGTTTCTGATGCGGATTTAGATATAGTTGTAGACAATACAAAGCTTAAAGGCTCGGTTATAATAGCAGGCAGTGTAGATAATAATATGCTTATTAATAAACTTGTACAGGAAGGAAAGCTTAATGTAGATGAAATCAGGGGAAAATGGGAGGTATATAAAATTGATGTTGTAGAAAATCCATTTGACGGTGTAGATAAAGCGCTTGTAATTACCGGAAGTGATAAGAGAGGTACTATGTACGGATTATTCTCTATATCAGAGCTTATGGGCGTTTCTCCCTGGGTATACTGGGCTGATGTTAACCCTGTGAAAAAAGATGAGATATCCTTTAAATATTCCGAAATACGTACAGTATCAAAAGAGCCGTCAGTCAAATATAGGGGTATATTCCTTAATGATGAGGAGCCATCTTTGGGAACATGGGTAAATAATAAGTTTAAGACGACAAGCGGCGGTAAGTTCAACGAAAACTTTTATGAGCATGTATTCCAGCTTCTTCTCAGACTTAAAGCCAATTATATGTGGCCTGCAATGTGGAATTCATCATTTGGGGCAGACGGTGTAGCTTTTCCTGAAGCCAGCGCTGAGCTTGCCGATACATATGGAATAGTAATGGGAACTTCACATCATGAACCAATGATGCTTGCGCATCAGGACTGGGTCCGTAATAAGTCAAAGTACGGAAACGGACAATGGGACTGGGTTACTAATCAGGAAGGACTTACAAAATTCTTTACATATGGGGCGACAGATTTTGGAAAATATGATAATGTATGTACAATAGGTATGCGAGGAGACGGGGATGCAACGATGCTCCCTGAGGGAAGTACGGTTGAAGAAAATGTAACTCTTCTTAAAGAGATAATTACCGCACAGAAAAATATTCTTAACGAAAATGGACTTTCTGACAAGCCAAAAATGATTGCGCTCTATAAAGAAGTTGAAGAATACTGGTATGGAGATGATGAAACAGAAGGACTTAAAGAGTGGGATGGTCTTGATGATACAATTGTTCTTTTAGCAGAAGACAATTATGGAAACCTAAGGACGCTTCCAACGGAAGAAAACCGTAACCGCGCAGGCGGATGGGGAATGTATTATCATTTTGATTATAATGGAGCTCCGGCGTCATATCAGTGGACACAGACTTTCCAGCTTCAGAAAGTTTGGGAGCAGATGTCTATGGCTTATGATTACGGAGTAGACGACATATGGATTGTTAACGTAGGAGACCTTAAACCTATGGAGATGCCTATATCATATTTTCTTGATATGGCATATGACTTTGACACATGGGGAACTGCTAATATAGATAGTGCAGATGAGTATGAGAATAACTGGCTTAAAGAGCAGTTTGGGAATTATCTTACTGATGAAGAAATAAATGATGTGGCTGACCTTATTGATGAGTATACGAGAATAACTACGCTAAGAAAACCTGAAATAGTTAAAGCAGACACGTTCAGCCTTGAAAATTATAACGAGGCAATGAGAGTGCTAAAAAGTATTAATGATGTAAAAGAAGCGGCGGACATGTACAAGGAAAAGCTTCCTGATGAAGCACAGGCAGCTTATTATCAGTTGGTATATTATCCTGCAGTTGCAACTACTAACGTCATAAAAATGCAGATATATTCAGGAATTAACAAGCAATATGTTAAGCAGGGGCGTGCAAGCGCTAATGTATATGCGGGGCTTCTTGAAGAATCCATTGAATTTGATAAAGAGCTTGAGAATATTTACAGCAAAAACATGCCGGGAGGCGTAGGAGATAAATGGGATGGAATGATGGCGCAGGCTACCAATGCAAGACATGTAGGATATGATAGTTGGAAGCCTGAGGGAAAATATCCTGAGGCGCAGTATCTTAATAATCTTCCTGATAACCCGTCTATGCTTGTCAGCGTGCAGGGTGAATCAAAGGTACATGAATCAGGAAGTATAGATTTGCAGGAATTTACAAGTATTAATAAAGAGCATTATTATATTGATATAGCAAATGCAGGAAAGAATCCTTTTAATTATGAGATTACCACAAGCGCTGATTGGATTAAGGTTACAGATACAAATGGAACGGTAAATACACAGGATACGGTTGGCGTTGAAGTTGATTTTGACAGTTTGTCAGATGACGCAACGGGAACGCTTACTATAAAAGGCAATTCACAGACCGTTACAGTTAATATCAAGGCTAATGTAATAGATGTAAGCGGTATGGATAATATGACTTATGTTGAGGCGCATGATTATGTATCAATTGAAGCAAGTCATTATTCAGAAAAAAATGCCGGAGGTACAAACGCAGAGTGGAAAGAAATAAATAATTACGGCAGAACTCTTTCATCAATGAAAGTATTTCCGACAACAGCTTCGTTTAACGGTTCAGATTCGCCATATGTTGAATACAAATTCTATGTTGATTCAAGTGAAAGGTATTCTATGCAGACGCAGATTGCACCGTCTAACAATGTTGACTGGAATAATGTAACAATGAGATTTGCATATTCTGTTGATAATGCTCCGCTTAAGGAGGTTGACACAATAACGTCTAAGTATATTGCGGGAACATGGAGAGATTCAACATGGTCTAACGGAGTAAGAGATAATATAAGGACAATAACGGAAAGCCTTGGTAATCTCAGTGAGGGAGTGCATACAATAAAAATCTATGCCGTAGACCCTGCGATAGTGCTTGAAAAGCTTATAATGTATCCAAGTTCAAAGACGCTTAAGAAATCATATCTCGGACCTGAAGAAAGTTATTTTGTAGGTAAAAATGTACAGTCGGAGTTAATTGCAGATATACATGAACAGTAAATTATAATGCTAAAATTAATAAATAAGCGAGGATAATTATATGGATAATGTAAGAATAGGAGTTATAGGAGTCGGAGGAATGGGAAGCGCCCATTGTAAGCAGATTGCAGAAGGTAATATACGGGGCATGACGCTCACAGCCGTTGCGGATATAAAAGATAGCAGAAGAAAATGGGCAAAAGAAAATCTTCCGGAGACGGTACATATATATGATAATGCTGAATCCCTTATGGATTCGGGAAACGTGGACGCAATATTTATAGTAACTCCGCATTATTTACATCCGGTATATGCTATTGAAGGTTTTAAGAGAGGACTTCACGTCCTCTCGGAGAAACCTGCCGGCGTGTATACTAAGCAGGTCCGTGAAATGAATGAAGAAGCAAAAAAACATAACGTTGTGTTTGCACTTATGTTTAATCAGCGTACTAATCCGGTCTATAAAAAGATGAGAGAAATTGTACAGGGCGGCAGATATGGTGCGGTTAAGCGTGTTAACTGGATAATAACAGACTGGTATAGGACGCAGGCATATTATAATTCCGGTGAATGGCGTGCTACATGGGATAGAGAAGGCGGCGGTGTTTTACTTAATCAATGTCCTCATAATCTGGATTTGCTTCAGTGGATATGCGGTATGCCTTCTAAAATAAGAGCGTTTTGCCATGAGGGGAAATGGCATAATATTGAAGTTGAAGATGATGTTACGGCATATTTTGAGTATCCTAACGGAGCAACAGGAGTATTCATTACTTCTACCGGCGATGCTCCGGGCACTAACCGGTTTGAAATTGATTTAGAACGCGCCAAGCTTGTAAGTGAGAATGGAAAGCTTATGATGTATGAAATGAAAGAAAATGAGCGTACATTTTGTTTTGAATCAAAGGAAGGATTTGCAAAACCTGAAGGCGAATGGATTCAGGTAGAGACGCCGGGGGAAAATAGCCAGCACAATGGTGTGCTTCAGGCATTTGCAGATGCAATCCTTTATAATACTCCGCTTATTGCTGACGGATGCGAGGGTATAAACGGGCTTATGCTTTCTAATGCCATGCATCTTTCTTCATGGACAGAAAGTATAATAGAATTGCCGATAGATGAAGAGCTGTTTCTTAGAGAGCTTAATAAAAGAAGAAATACTTCCGAGAAAAAAGAAAGTGTGACAGAGGTTACGTTTGATACGGCAGGAACTTACGGAAGCTGAGGAGTAAAAGGAATTTTTTGGAGGTTTATGATTATGTTGGAAAAAAGTTTGATTTCAGGATTTGCAGATGAGATTGATTCGGCATTTGACGTGCAGCTTGGCGTGCTTGAATCACTAGGGCAAAAATATATTGAGTTAAGAGCTGCCGACGGAATCGGAATTGTAGATTTTACTATGGATAAAGCAAAGGAAATAAAAGAAAAAATGGATGCATGCGGCATAGCTGTATCTGCAATTGGCTCCCCTATTGGAAAAATCGGTATTAATGATGAATTTGAGCCGCATTTTGAAAAATACAAGCATATAGTAGAATTGGCGCATTACTTTGAAACGCCTAATATAAGAATGTTCAGTTTCTACCTGCCTGATGAGAATTTGCCTGAGAAATACCGGGATAAAGTTATGGAGCGTATGGAGAAACTGGTGGATTATGCAAAACAGGAAGCAGTTACTCTTTTGCATGAGAATGAAAAAGGAATATATGGCGCTATGGCAAAAGAGTGCCGTATTCTAATGGATGAGTTTTACGGCGAAAATTTTAAATGTATATTTGATTTTGCAAATTATGTACAATGTAAGCAGGATACAAAAGAAGCTTACGAGCTTCTTAAGGATTATATAGCATATATTCACGTTAAAGATGCCGTATGGGGAACGGGTGAGGTGGTGCTTCCCGGTACAGGAGACGGTAATCTGAGGTATATATTCAATGAACTTGATAAAAAAGGATTTTGCGGCTTTTTAAGTCTTGAACCTCATTTGTTCCATTTTCAGGGATTTGATGCGCTTGAGAGGGGAGAAACGGAGGATAAGAAAGAAACTGATGGAGTAAGGGCATACAAGGCAGCGTATGCAAGTCTGAAAAGGATATTATAATACGTAATTATTTATAGTTTTTACGGTATGACGAAGGAGTTTCTTTCATTAATCTGACAAATGCACGGTTATAATAGCTGATATTGTTGAACCCGCACAGTGAAGCAATTTCAGCTATTTTTTTATCTGTATTAAGGAGAAAATCGCAGCTTCTTGTTATTCTTATTTTGTTAAGGTATGAAAACGGTGTATAACCCGTGAATTCTTTAAACTGTCTGCAAAAATGTCCGTTGCTTAGTCCGGCACAGTCTGCCATTTCATCAAGCGTAAGCGGATTCATATAGTTTTCATCTATATAATCAACACATTTTTTAAGATAAGGCTGTATATGTTCGTTAGCAGAGTTTTTCATAAGGGCATGCATATGGTTATTGTATAATAGCTGCCAGATAATAAGAAGATTTCCGCGAATAATAAGCTCATAGTATTTGATGTCTTTATCTATTGTTTTGAATATGGTGTTGAGACAGGACAGGACTGTAGACTGCCAGCTGTCGGTATCTGTTCTGTATATAGGTATAATACAGTCCATTGTATGATAGTTTACGGGAAGAAGATATCGTTCGCAGTATGATGGAAGTATCTCTGTAAGCATGGCTTCGGAAAAAACTATTGCATAAAATTCGCATTGTTCATTTTCAATCTTATTAGCTCCGGCAAAGTGAAGAAGGCCCGGAGGGACCATAATTGCGTCGCCTGAATTTAGTGTAAATTTCCGCTCCTCAATAAAGAAATCAACCGTTCCTGATACAAGATAGAATAATTCCAGCTCTGTATGACAGTGGAGGTAAAGTACCTGATGATATGGATGAACGGTTATGTGGTGCAGTGAAAAGGGACGTGACTGCGTCTTGTGTACATAGTTTTCTATAGGTTTATTGGTCGTTTCATGTATCATGTCTGAGTACCTCCTGTAATCATATAATAAAAACAATATGTCAAAATAGTGTTAATTTATGTTGATATTGTTATAGATATGGAAAGTACCGTGTTATATACTTATAAATATGATGAGATAATATAATTATTTTGGTGAAACGGAGATGAAAAAACTATGGGTAAGATAACAATTTATGAGGATAAACTGATATATCAGAGAAGAGATGAGCTTACAATTTTAGAGCCTTATGGACCGAATTGTATAAGATGCCGTTCAACTAAGAATTCTAAGATTTCAGATGAAAACTGGACGCTTCTTCCTCCTAAGGAAGGAGCGGAATATTCAATAACCGGAGATGAATCTGTGGCAGAGATTACGAACGGAATGGTTAAGGTAAAACTTGAAGCAGGTAATATATGGTATGGGGGAATAATTAACTTTTACAGAAAGGATGAACATATTCTCCATACAAAGTATGAGGGACATTATACCGGAAGAAATGTACATAGGGAAGGCGACCACTATCAGGTTAAAGTAATATTTGACGCACATGAAGGAGAGCATTTTTACGGGCTTGGACAGGAGCAGGAGGACCAGTTTGACAGAAAAGGAAGCACGGTTAATCTTGAGCATTATAATACCAAGTCGGCTGTTCCGGTATATTATTCTTCGATGGGATATGGATTTTTGTGGAATAGTCCGGCGCCGGGAAGATGCGAGACTACTAATAACCACACAATGTGGGTTTCGGACAGTGCATATCAGGCAGATTTTCTTGTATATGCAGCAGAGACGCCTAAGGAAGTGCTTGGAATATATGCTGACCTTACCGGACATGCACCGAAGTTCCCGCATTGGGCTGCGGGGTTCTGGCAGAGCAGGATGCGGTACGAGACTCAGGATGAGCTTATGAAAGTTGCGAGGGAATATAAGAAAAGAGGGCTTCCTCTTGCGGCTATTGTTATAGATTTCTTCCATTGGCCTGAACAGGGAGAATGGATGTTTGATGAAAGGTTCTGGCCTGACCCTAAGGCAATGGTTGATGAGCTTAAGGAAATGGGTGTTGAACCTGTAGTTTCCATATGGCCTACAACCAATCCTAACAGCCGCTATTACCGTGAGATGGATGAAGCTAATATGCTTATAAGGACAGAAAACGGAACATACGGAACATTTGATTTTTACGGTATGCAGACATTTATTGATACGACCAATCCTGAAACACGTAAGTATGTATGGAAGCTTGTTAAGGAACATTATTACGATTTGGGAATCAGAAATTTCTGGTTAGACGAAGCAGAACCTGAGATTCGTCCACAGCAATATCATAACCTTAAGATGTATGCTGGCAACGGAGCACAGGCAGCAATGCTTTATCCGTACTGTTACAGCCAGCTTTTTTATGAAGGGCTTAAAAAAGAGGGTGAAGAGGACATTATACTTCTGACGCGTGCGGCATATCCGGGAACACAGAAATTCGGTTCGTTAGTATGGAACGGCGATATTCAGTCAACCTTTGATGCATTAAGGATGAGTGTTAAGACAGGGCTTTCTATGGCGATGAGTGGAATTCCTTGGTGGAATAGTGATATCGGAGGCTTCTTTAACGGAGACATAGAAAGCGATTATTTCAGAGAGCTTATTGTAAGATGGATGCAGTTCGGTGTATTTTGTCCGGTTATGAGAATACACGGCACAAGAAACAGAGTGAAAGACCAGGCGCCGCCTGCACCGGGAATACTTGCAGAGACCGGAGGATACAATGAGCTATGGAGCTTTGGAGAAGAAGTGTATGAGGTTCTTGTAAAGCTTGTAGAGCTCAGAGAAAGGCTTAAGCCGTATATATGGAAGTATATGGACGTGGCGTCTGAGACAGGTGTGGCTATAATGAGACCGATGTTTGTAGAATTTCCTGATGACAAAGAATGCTATACACTTGAAGACCAGTATATGTTTGGAGAGGATATTCTTTTTGCACCGGTTGTTAATAAAGGACAGACCGAAAGAAAGGTATATCTTCCGGAAGGTATATGGACAGATGTTAATACAAAAGAGAAGATTAACGGAAAACAGTGGATTACATGCAAAGCAGAGATTAATGAATTCATTGCATTTGTCCGTGACGGAAGCGACGTCATAGATGTGTTTGAATGATGCCGGAGGCAAAAGCCCTTTAAAGTTGTATTAGGGATGCATGAAAAGTAAAAAGGAGAAGGATATATGGATAAAATAAGATTAGGAATTACCAGACGGGGAGTAATAAAAAACAGTCGTCTTAAGCAGATTGCAGCGTATATACTTTGTTTTGCGCTTACGGTGCCTGTCGTTGCGGGAATTAGTCCTAAAACAGCCGACGCAGAAGAGACAGAAGATGTTTATGCACCTGTAATGAATGTT
>ERZ857785.1950-NODE-1950-length-19909-cov-4.276015_pt1 | contig 19909 bp, 14 predicted proteins | sample MGYA00519763_ERZ857785 | MGnify/ENA primary metagenome ERZ857785 (study PRJEB31778, sample SAMEA3449365) | human gut metagenome | biome: human gut; feature: human-associated habitat; material: faeces | place: United Kingdom | collected 2010/2012 ...
GTTTATCAGTTAATACAATTACTATTTTGTCCATCTTCAATTACTTGCATAAATTCGATGGACGCGTCTTATATCCCCATAGCTGAAGCAAAGGGTTTTACGACGCATTGGATAATATAATTTTCACACCATAAAAATTCCCCTGAACGCGGATAATTTTCCGTATCCAGGGGATTCTTCTTTCTTCTCTATAATTGCCAGCTCATTACCATCATATTGGTCCGGATTTTCCCGAAAGCTACTCTGTTCAAAGTACTTTTCGTCCGTTTACAGTCAGCTTGAAGGTTGTTCCCAAAATTTCTGCTGATTTTCTGCAGAACATCATCCGATCAAGAAAAATCTCAAAATAGTCATACATGGAACAGATATTTTCATCGATCTGAAGGTTCAGTGCGATCACAGATTTTTCTTCATCAATCTTAAGCTTCGAATCTGTCACAGCATAATTCACACGATCGTGAATATCAAACGCAGATCTTTCCTTCTGGCGTACACGGCTTCTTCTGACATCAGTTTTGTCCGCAATGATAAGTGCTGCTGATATAACATCTTCCGGGCTTCCTGTTGATTCATCGTGATTTCCGATTGCAGCTATGACAGTTACTCTGTCCTCAAGAGACATGTTGGTATCCTTCAGCAGATCATTTGCAAGAAGGGCACCGTATTCCGCATGATGGTTTCTGTTAATCGCATTTCCGATATCATGCATATATCCGGCGATTTTTGCAAGCTCGATCTCATGCTCCGGATAGCCTAGTCTTTTCAGGATCTTCCCGGCCTGATGTGCTACCTGAACACAATGTGCCTGTGAATGATCTGTAAATCCAAGCTGTCCCAGGTTTGAATTTCCCTTTTTCAGATATGCATTGATTTCCTTATTATTCGCTACATCCTTATACTTCAAGTTTTTTTACTCTCCCTACGTGTTTCGTGCAGATATTCCCACTCTGCTTATGCTTCTTAGCCATATAGTCAGAGTCTCTTTATTGCGTCCATTGCCAGCGATGATCTCTCGCATTCTTCAGCTGACAATGTGATCTGCCAGCAAAGAGGACTATCCACCATATGTTTCGCCGCATAGCTTAAACCATTTGTCCTTTCATCCAGAAAGGGCCTGTCGATCTGCTGCGGATCTCCCAGCAGTATGATCTTCGTTCCCTGGCCTGCTCTTGTGATAATGCCCTTTACCTGATTTGGTGTCATATTCTGAGCTTCATCAATGATCAGATATGTCTTCGCAATAGACCTTCCTCTGATGAAATTCAATGCTTCCGTCTGAATGATTCCACGTTCAAAAATCTCCGCTATCTTATCACTCAGCTCGTCTTCATCTTCATATCTCTTCTTTTCATCCGAATCAAGGATCTGTTCCAGATTATCGATCACCGGTCTCATCAAAGGTGCTATTTTTTCCTTTTCATCGCCCGGCAGAAATCCTATATCATCGTCAAACTGTGCGTTGGGTCTGCATACGATCACACGGCGATATTCCTGTGCCGGATTGTTATATACCTTTTCCATTCCAACAGCAAGCGAATAAAATGTTTTCGCGGTTCCCGCCATTCCTTTGATGATAACAAGGGGAGCTTCTTTTGCATCTGTCATAAGGGCTTCCTGCATAAAATATTGTCCGACATTTCTCGGTGATATTCCATAGGGCTTGCTTTTTTTGTAAACAAGCTGGACTATCTTTCCTGAGGATACTCTTCCAAGAAGTGTCTTTTTTGTAGACTGATCCGGCTTCAGTATCACAAATTCATTCTCATGAAATTCCGGTATGGTATGATTTCCTTCCTCGTCACTCTGATAAACCTCTTCAAGAGAAATTCCTTTTTTCTTGAACTCCTTGACCTTATCTTCCGGAATGTATACTTCTGTACGACCGGTATACTGTGCATCATCATCTGAGATCTGCTCACGCTCAAAATCCTCTGCCTGAATTCCCATGATCTGTGCCTTCAGACGAAGTACGATATCCTTTGTCACCAGAATAACCTGCTCATCTGTTTCCGCAAGACCTCTGCATACCTTCAGGATCCTGTTATCCGGTTTGTCATCCGGAAGATCCGGCGGCAGCTCTACGTGTACAAAATTTTTTTCAATACGAAGAATACCACCGCCGGAAAGTGCTACTCCCTGTAACAGATCACCCTTCTGCCTGTACCATTCCAGCTTTCGGACTGCGGCTCTTGCATTGATTCCTTTTTCGCCCTCTGCCTTTTTAAGTCCATCCAGTTCTTCCAGCACCACCAGCGGAAGTACCAGATTATTGTCCTCAAAACACTCCAATGCATATGGAGCCTGGATCAGTACATTCGTATCTATCACATAGGTTTTTATCATATATGCATGCGCTCCTTTTCTGACTTCTGTCCCTTTTTCAGAAAATATGGTAGCATGCTTATTTTTTCGGTACTATCTCATTATTATGATTTTTGTATAAAATTATCGTAAAATCTTCTATTCCATGATGAAGCGGAACCTTCCTACAGTGCCTCTTTATACAGTGCCAGGATATCCTCCCGAACGGTTTTCTGAGGATTTATCGCAATGTTTCCGCTTTTCATGGCATCCTCTGTCATCTGCGCAAAATACTCATCCGTAACCCCTGCATCCGATAATTTCGCAGGGATCCCAACCTGTGTATTCAGCTCACGGACTGCCTGCTCCAGCATTCCTTTTGAAAACTCAGACTCACATTTCTCTTCCGTGGAAATATAATTATAGATCTTCTGATATTTTCCGAAGGCTGCCTCTTCGTTATATTTCACGATATACGGAAACAGGATTCCGTTTGCAACACCGTGAGGCACATTGAAAAAAGCACTGACCGGATGGCTCATGGCATGGATATTTCCAAGTCTTGCCCAGGAAAAAGCAATCCCGGCAAACAGAGAGCCTGCCAGCATATCGGAGGCTGCTTCCAGATTGCTGCGGTCTGCCACGTAGGTGCGGATGCTCCGCCCGATCAGCTCCATTGCTTTTTCGCTCATTGCCTCGGAAAATGGAGATGCGTCCAGAGAAACGTAAGATTCCTCTGCATGGATCAGTGCATCGATCCCGCAGGCAGCTGCCACGGAAGCCGGTGCGGAGGTGAGAAGCAACGGATCCAGAAGTGCATAAGCCGGGATCAGCTTATAGGAAAATACTGTAAGCTTGTAATTTCGTTCGTGATCGGTAATAACAGAAAAAGCCGTAACCTCTGAACCGGTTCCGGCAGTTGTAGGAATGGCGATCAGCGGGATGATCTCCCCCGGAACCTTGTCTGCACCTTCATATTCTGTGATGCTGCCGCCGTATTTCGCCACAACGCCTACGGCTTTTGCCACATCCATCGGGGAACCGCCGCCAAGAGCAACAATAAAATCCGCTCCGCTTGCCTGGAACGCTTCTGCTGCACGTTCCACAGTCTCCACCGATGGATTTCCTTCTGTATCACAAAAGGTGCTGACTGCAATGCCTGCCTGTGTAAGGATTTCTTCACACTGCCCCACTACGCCAAGTCTGTTCAGTGTGGGGCCGGAAATGATAAAGCCATGTTTTCCGCCAAGCTTCCCGGCTGCCCCGGGAAGCTCCTTTAATACACCTTCACCAAAAAGAATATTCTGCGGTACGGAAAATGTAAATCTTTTCATGCTGTTCGTCTCCTCCGCTTATTCTGAAAGTGCTTTTACTGTCTCTTCAATGATGGCAGCCGCCTGATCACAGTCTTCCTCTGTAATGATCAGCGGCGGTACCATACGGATGGTATGTGCTCCGATGGCCGTGATCAGGAGATGTCTGTCCAGACAGCCATGCTTTACATCCACACCGGAAATAGTATCATCAAACTCCACGCCTACCAGAAGACCCTGACCACGAACCTCTTTTACATGAGGGATCTTTGCAAGCTTTTCCATAAAATAGGTGCCCATTTTTGCCGCATTGCCAGCCAGATCTCTGTCAAGAAGTTCACCAACCTCGGCCAATGCTGCAGCACAGGAAACCGGATGTCCGCCGAAGGTTGTTCCGTGAGAACCAGGTGTGAAAGCTTTTGCCACTTCCTCTGTAGCACAGATCGCACCGATCGGCATACCTCCTCCAAGTGCTTTTGCCATGGACACGATATCCGGTTTGATCCCGTAATGCATATAGCTCATCACATTACCGGTTCTGCACCAGCCTGTCTGGACCTCATCAATAAGAAGGAGCATATCGTTCTCATCACAGAATTCCCGGAGTCCCTTCATAAATTCCATGGTTGCCGGATGGACACCGCCCTCGCCCTGTACAGGCTCTATCATGATGGCAATGGTATTTTCCGTGCAGGCATCTTTAAAAGCCTGAAGATCATTGTACGGTGCATAGGAAAATCCGTAGGTCATGGGACCGAAGCCGACCTGGCATCCGTTTCCCGGCTGTCCGGTGGCGGACATGGCACCAAAGGTCCTTCCATGGAATCCCATTTTTGCAGTTACGATATGATAACGGTTCGGACCATATTTTTCGATTCCGTATTTTCTTGCCATTTTGATCATGGCCTCGTTTGCCTCTGTACCGGAGTTCTGGAAAAAGATCTTATCCATTCCGATGGTTGTGCAGACCTTTTCAGCAAGAAGTGCCTGGGGAATGGTGTACGGATAGTTGAAGGTATGCATCAGTGTCTGCGCCTGGTCTACAACCGCTTTTACCACCTTTTCATTGCAGCTTCCTGCGGAGTTTACTGCGATACCTGCATAAAAATCCAGATATTTTTCGCCCTTCTCATTGTAGATATACTGGTCTTTTGCACTTTCTGCCAGAAAATCCATTCTCTCATAGGTCTCGATCATGTATTTGTTTACTTTTTCCTTGATATCCTCAAATGTCAGTCCTGTTTCTTCCAGCTTCATTTCTTTTCCTCCCCTTTTGTGATCTGTTCTGATAAGATCTGTTCCCTTGTGATCAGACCCTTCATCACCAGATATTCTTCGATCATCTTTACGCATCCTGTAATTCCGACTTTTTCACTGTTCAGCGTCATATCGTAATTGACGGGATTGGTCCAGTAATTTCCTTTTGTATAATATTTATAATAGTCCGCTCTGTACTTATCTGTGTTCTCAATGGTGGCTGCTGCCACATCTGCGGATACCTTCATCCTCTGCATGGTCCGCTCCAGACAGAAAGCACGCGGTGCTTCGATATAGATACTTACCACATTTTTTCTGCCCTTTAAGACATAATCCGCGCATTTTCCAACGATCACGCAGGATTCCTGATCTGCCAGGTTTCTGATGATCTGTGACTGATACTCAAACAGCCGGTCATCGGAAACAAATTTCTCATTTCTTGCAATGTACTGCCTGGATCTGGGCAGCCCTTTAAGAAATCCTGTAAATCCTCCGTTGTTCCGGATACGCTCATTGATATCCAGGAAGAGCTTTTCATCCAGTCCGCTCATCTGGCTTGCCAGTGTCAGGATACGGTTTTCATAGCAGTGGATCCCCAGATCTTTTGCCAGCATGGAGGCGATTTCCTTTCCGCCGGTTCCAAAACCTCTGGCAAAGGTTACAATAAAATTTTCCATTTTATACTCCTTCCTATCCTGCCAGATAACGGCTCAAAAATTCTCTGGTACGGGCATTTTTAGGATTTTTAAACAGCTCTGCCAGAGGTGCGTCCTCCACAATGTAACCCTGATCCATAAAAATCGTCCTGGTGGAAACATCTCTGGCAAATGCCATCTCATGAGTCACAATGATCATGGTAAGGCCTGTGGTCGCCAGCTCCTTCATAACATTTAAAACCTCTCCTACCATCTCCGGGTCCAGCGCTGATGTAGGTTCATCAAAAAGCAGGACCTCCGGATTCATGCAGAGCGATCTTGCAATGGCAACCCTCTGCTTCTGCCCACCTGAAAGCTGTGTGGGATTTGCATTGATAAACGGTGCCATTCCTACCTGCTTCAGATGTGTGATCGCCCGGTCAAAGGCTTCTTCCTTTGACAGATGAAGGACTTTTCTTGTACAGAGCATACAGTTCTGGAGAACAGTCATGTTGTTAAAGAGATTAAAGGACTGAAATACCATGCCCACCTTTGACCGGTATTCATTGATCTCCTTCTGGACTGCTCCGATCTCTTTTCCATGATAGCGGATCTTTCCGCTGGTCTGGGTTTCCAGCTTGTTGATACAGCGAAGCAGAGTGGATTTTCCGGAACCGGAGGAACCAACGATACAGATGATCTCGCCCGGCTCCACGTTGAAATCGATTTTTCGCAGTACCTCATGCTGCCCGAATGCTTTACTTAATTCCTCAACGGATATGATTGCATCACCCATTATTTTTCCCTCCTTACGGATTTTCCATATATTCCACTGCCAGTGCGTAGTTCTCTGTTTTCTTCATCTTCTTTTCAAGGAATGTAAACAGACGGTTGAATACAAAGCAGAGTACAAAATAGATCACTGCAATAACAAGATAGGATTCAAAATATTTATAATAATTTCCGCCTACAGTTTTCGCTGCCATAAACAGCTCCTGAACTGCGATAACATTCAGAACGGAAGTCATTTTCAGATTTGTAAGAAATGTATTTGCCATCTCAGGGATGATGTTTTTGAAGGCCTGCGGAAGTACTACATAGATCATAGTCTTCATAGGTGACATTCCCATGGCCCAGGCGCCTTCCCTCTGTCCCATATCAATGGAACCGATACCGGCTCTGACAGTTTCTGCCATGTAGGCTCCGGTGTTCAGTACCGTTACCATAACACCTGCAAACAATGGTGTAATATTCACATTTGCCTGACGGATACCATAATACAGGACCATTGCCTGAACGATCATAGGCGTATCTCGGAAAACCTCCACATAGATCCTGCAGATTGCCTTTAAGATTTTAAAAATTCCTTTTTTCAGAATGCTGTCGCCTTCATTGATACGGATATCCTGGATGATACCGATGATATAGCCCAGCAGGAAACCAAGAATGGTTCCTGCTACAGCTATATAGAGAGTCAGCCAGGTTCCTTCCAGAAACATACTGGAATATTTTTTTGCCAGAAAGATCATCCATTCCAGGGAATTGGACGGATCTGTAATTGAAAAGCCTAACATATCTCCACCTCACTTGGACTAGTTCGCTGCCGGCTGCTGTGTCAGAACAGTATCCATCAGCTCATCCATTTTCTCTTTATCGTTCCAGCCGATGTCATCCATGGCACCCTGCAGCTTATCTCTCAGCTCTGTGTCATCTTTTCTTGTTGCGATGCAGACATTGACCATTTCATCATCATCTTTAAAGGTATCCTTCTCATCCAGGTTGATGATCTTCAGATCCTTGTTTGTCAGTGCTGCTGATTCTGCTGTAGGAACATCTACAACGCAGACATCTGCAACTCCGTTGGAGATTGCCATAAAGCACTCGGAGGTTGTCTCATAGTTTCCGGACTGCTCTGCACCGTCGATCTGATCCAGAAGCGGTACCCATCCGGTTCCAAGCTGTGTGGTAACCTTGCAGCCTGTTCCTGCAAGATCGGAAAGGCCTTTGACATCGTCATATTTGCCGCCTGCCTTTACTACGATACAGTTATCTCTGTAATAATATGGTTCTGTAAAAGCATATGATTTTTCTCTTTCTGCCGTTTTTCCCATACCTGCGATGATACAGTCATAATCGCCGGCATCCATGGAGATTCCGATGGAGGACCACTCAACCTTGTGAATCTCCAGCTTCATTCCAAGCTGATCTGCAAGCTTCTGGGCTACTGCCACATCGTAGCCATATGCGTAATAATCACTGCCGTAAATAGGTTCTGCCTTGCTTCCGTCCGGGGTTGTGTCTGTATCCTGGGTCCAGTTGAACGGTGCATATGCACATTCCATACCAACCCTTAACACATCCTTATCGGATTTGTCTGCTGCCCATGTGGAAGCTGCTGTAGATGCTAACATTGCTGCGGAAATAATACCTGTGATCACCATTTTGCCTAAAAGATTTTTTTTCATATTCGTTTCCTCCTCTTCTACATAGCTGGCACAAAACATATTTAACTGGTCGACCTGAACGTTTTCGCCTGTAAACAAAAAGGGCGCTGAAAGAAATTTTTCATTTCCTTCAACGCCTTTGTTGTTTGATAGACTTCATTATACTCAGGAGAAGCTTTTCGTCAACTTTCATTTTGCACAAACAAACTGTTCATTTTGCACAGTGTTGTAAATATATGAACCTGATCTTCAGGAAAACATCAGCTGTTTGATCAGGATACAGTTTATTATATCCAGATATTCCATATAGTCATCCAGTTCAAAATCTATCAGCTCCTGGATCTTATTCAGCCGGTACTGCAGGGAATTTCTGTGGATAAAAAGCTCCTTCGCCGTTTTTCCGACGCTGAACCCGTTCATGTAATAGGCAAGCAGGGTATCCAGGAGAAACGTTCCGTTTGCATGATCATATTCCTCCAGCTTTCCCAGCCGTTCATTGCAGTAATTCAGGATCTCATCATGGTTGTCGTTATTGAACAGATACTGATAGATCCCCATGGCTGTTGCACTTAAAACTTTCTTGTGCTTGGGATTTGGAAGTATGTCTTTTTTGGGGATCAGACGCTTTGCCTCCTGATAGCTGGTGCCGAAATCTGCCGGATTGGTGTAGATACCGCCCAGGATACAGGTGCTTCGGATGGTTCCGTGAAACTGCGGACTGGCATCGATCTTCTGCAGAACCTTCTCCAGCTCATGTTCAATGCTTTTGTCTTTTTTTGCCTCAAAAAGAAGGACAAATTTGTTGAGAAACCGGAGGAACATGGGCTTACCTTCCATTGCCATGACTTCCTGGTTCAGATAATTGGCATAATACTCGTAGATATGCTCATCCTGCTCCAGATTGATACCGTACTTCCGGTCAGCCACAATGATCCCGACTCTGCAGGGTGTAGTAAAATTGATCCCGAACTGCTGGGAGATTTTTTCGATATAGCGATCATTAATATCATAGCCAAACAAAAGATTGTAAAGATAATCTCCCATCCGTTTATTCTGCATTTCATATTCCAGGATGATCTTTCCCACACTCTGGGCAATATCCACAAAAGAAGCTCCTTCCCACCGGATGTAAAACAGCGGAAGCTTCAGTTCATTTGCTTTGTCGATCATCTCCTTCGGGACGGGCTCCTTGTCATCGGTGATAGAGATCCCAAAGCCGGAAATTCCAAGCCCATACAGTTCTTCCATGGCTTTCCCGGCTTCTTCCAGGTCAAACCGGACATAGTCTGCCACACACAGAGCAAAATTCCCCTGGTTCATATGCTCCTCAAAAGGCCGGGTCTGCACCATATAGGTCCATGTGACAGGTCTTGTGAGGCCTTTTTCCCCGGCGATCAGCTCCACTCCGTCCAGCTGCAGCTCCAGTATATCCTGACAGGTGATCATATGCATCAACTCCTTATTTTTGCAGTATTTCACACACTCGCATCCATAAACAGGCAAAACAATATCTGATCTTCTCATCCTTCCGTTATCCTAGCAGAAATATCGGATTTCGGCAACTTATAAAAAAACCTGGAAGAACTCAGCCACAGGCATTTTATTTCTTCCAGGTTTTTCTGTTTTCAGATTCTCAGTCAGCTGTTTTTGATCCGGCAGCCGGCACAGCTCTGCATCCAGTTACATTCAGATTTATTCTGCCTGTGGTTTGCGTACCTGTGCTGTACCCTTCTTTGCTCCGACAGATTTTTCAGCATGCTCTTTCACAAGATTTCGTCCAAGCAAAGTCAGGCATACAAATGCGATCACTGCAAAAACAGCTCCGATCCCAAATACCACGTTCATCTCATAACCATTGCTGCTCACCAGACCGGAGATCGCCGGTGCGCCAAAGGTTGCGAATACGATACCGAACATAACAAATCCGTAATTTTCTCCGGTGTGTTTCATTCCGAAAATGGAGCTTGTCAGAGACGGAAAGCTTCCCATGATGCCGCCATAGCAGCCGTACATCAGCACAACGGCAACCGTTACTGCCAGGGATCTTGATACAGCGAGAACTCCCATAGCGATCACTGCCACGATCAGCACTCCTTTGATGCAGACGATCCTGCCCACTTTATCTGCCAGTGTCGGAAGCACCAGTCTTGCTCCCGCATTGACAATGGATCCAAGCATAACGGCACTGACTGCCACTGCAGACGGGATTCCAAGGTCGATCTGGTAGGTCTGGGATACCGGTGAAACCATAAAATAAGAAATCAGTCCAAAGAACATGGTCGCAAGAAGAAGATAAAAATTCTTTGTTCTCATCATCTCTCCGGATGTATACTGCTTCATCTCCGGTGTCCCGGACTTTGCCGCAGAGCCACCTGCGTTCACTAGACTCTTATCGGGTGCCTGAAAAAAGATACCGCACAGGATCCAGGAAATCGTGATGGCCACGCCAACGATCAGAAGGGTTTTCTGCACACCTTCCGCTTCCAGCAGCTTTCGACTCAGCGGCGCCAGGAAAAATCCACAAAGTCCGTTGGCAGTTACCACAACACCGGAAGCAAATCCAGTACGGTCCGGGAACCATCTCTGCACGGTTGCCAGGATCACCGTGTAGATCATTCCCTGTCCAAATCCCTGCATCACTCCATAGGACAGATACATAGGAAGCGGTGTGGGAACGATCAGAAATGCAGATGCCAGGATTCCTGCCGCAAAGATCCCGCCTCCGATCCATACAATCGTCTTTTCCTTAAAGCGATTCTGCATCCTTCCGCCTACGATGTTTCCAAATACAAAGGTGCTAAGTGCCAGATAAAAACACATGGATGCCTGTCCCTGACTCCAGCCTGCCTGCTCCATCACATAGGGCTGATAAATAGACCATACATGGGGATATCCGGTAAAAAAGATCGCAAAAGCTCCGAATATCATAGTCAGCAGACGCTGTTTTTTCTGTATTCCTGTCATAATTTCCTCCTCTGAAAAAGATTTCCGGCCTGCTCTGTACTCTCTGCCCACAGAATGCAGCCTGTTTCTGTACACACGATCTGCACGTTTTCCTGCACATTAGCTTCACTTATCTTTGATATTCTTTTGTTTGCGTGCCATTATCTTTTATTTGCGTGTCAAATGCGTGTTAATTATGTTGTGTGTATGTTATCACACGCAGTCTTATTATGCAATATAAATTTACAGCTTTTTCTGTTTTCTCATTTTTGTCCAAAGTTTCCTGTTATTTCTTTGTATATTATTCACAACGGCGTTGTTTTATGCACGCATGTGCACGCATTAATTCTTGTATAAAATCCTTATTTCATCTAATATATTTCAAATTTTGATCCTTTTCCTGCAGCAAAAAAGCACGCATTTTAAGCAGGCGTGCTTTTCCGTTTTTTTATCTCTTTTTCACTTTATCTGTTCACAGCCCCATAACTGTCCCTTAAAAAATTATCTATATTGGATATTTTTAAATACACAAGTAAGTTTTATAATCTGGAACCAACAGAAATCAAACACAAAATCAATGATTACGGAGGATAAAGATCATGTCTGCAACAAACGAAAGATATAAACTGAACAAAGAACTGGCACAGATGTTAAAGGGCGGTGTGATCATGGATGTCACAACACCTGAGCAGGCAAAAATTGCCGAGGCTGCCGGAGCCTGTGCGGTTATGGCTCTGGAGCGTATTCCTGCCGATATCCGTGCAGCAGGCGGTGTTTCCCGAATGAGTGACCCGAAAATGATCGAAGGGATCCAGAATGCAGTTTCCATTCCAGTTATGGCTAAATGCCGTATCGGACATTTTGTGGAAGCACAGGTACTGGAAGCCATTGAGATCGACTATATTGATGAAAGTGAAGTTCTTTCTCCTGCTGATGATGTTTATCATATCAATAAAAGAGAATTCAAAGTTCCTTTTGTATGCGGTGCCAAAGATCTTGGAGAGGCACTCCGCCGCATCAATGAAGGTGCTTCCATGATCCGTACAAAGGGTGAACCGGGAACCGGTGATGTGGTTCAGGCTGTTCGCCATATGCGCATGATGAACAGTGAAATTGCGAAAATCAAGGGCATGAGAGAAGATGAGCTTTTTGAAGCAGCGAAAGAGCTGAGAGTGCCTTATCATCTTGTTCAGTATGTTCATGAAAACGGCAAACTGCCGGTTGTCAACTTTGCAGCAGGCGGTGTGGCAACACCGGCAGATGCAGCACTGATGATGCAGCTTGGAGCAGAAGGTGTATTCGTAGGGTCCGGAATCTTCAAATCTGGTAATCCTGCAAAGCGTGCGGCTTCTATTGTGAAAGCAGTTACCAACTATACAGATGCCAAACTGATCGCTGAACTTTCGACAGATCTTGGCGAAGCAATGGTGGGAATCAACGAACAGGAAATCGAATTATTAATGGCAGAAAGAGGAAAATAAGATGACGATTGCAATCTTGGCAATGCAGGGAGCATTCTTAGAGCATGGACAGATGCTGGACCGCCTGGGCGTGGACCATTTTGAAATCCGGAAAAAAGAAGATCTGAACCGTCACTTTGATGGTCTGATCCTTCCGGGTGGAGAAAGTACCGTTATGAGAAAGCTTCTGATCGAACTGGACATTTACGATACATTGAAACAGAAGATTGAAGACGGGCTTCCGGTATTCGGAACCTGCGCCGGACTGATCCTTTTGGCAGAGCGGGTGGAAGACGGAGTTCCATGTTTTGGTACGATGAATATTCTGGCAAAGCGGAATGCGTATGGAAGACAGCTTGGAAGCTTTTATACAGAAGATGAGATGAAAGAAATTGGAAAGATTCCAATGACATTCATCCGTGCTCCGTATATTGCAGCGGTGGAAGACGGCGTGGAAGTGCTGTCAACGGTAGAAGAACGAATCGTTGCAGTTCGTTATCAGAACCAAACTGCGGTTGCATTCCATCCGGAATTAGATGCAGATTTGCGGATTCATGAGCAGTTCTTGCATCAGTGTCAATAAAAGCATTCTGAAAAAATAAAACAATAAAGCGGATGTTCCTTCCACAAGTTTTTGAAAACCTGTTGAAACGGAGCATCCGCTTTTTTGATGTTTGTGGAAAAGAAATAGGCTGCGGCTCTCGTATTCGTTCCCATTTCTGATTCTATCATTTTCATGATACAAAAAAGCCGTCCTGTACGTAACTGCACAAGACGGCTTTTTGTGGAGTAGTATATTAGATGGTAATCGAGTTTGCAAAAAAGAATTCTTTACCAGCGTCCGCCCGGACGGTTATTCCCACCGCCACTGCTGGAACTGGAAACACTGCTGCCACCGCTCAGTGTTCCGCCGGTTGCATAGCCATCGGCATTCATTGTGCCGCCGCTATAAGTGCCACCGCTATAAAGTCCAACGCTGCTGACATCACTGCCACAATAGAACAACATCGCATTGCTCATATTCATATCAGATGGAACAGTCATAATACTGGAAACATTGCCGGAAGCATCTGCTGCTGCAAAGGTTTCCCCTGCGGTTGCAGAAACGGTTCCGGAAAGATAAGTTTTGTTCGGCGACTCAAACATATCACTTGTACCGCAACCCCAAACAGTACCACCATTAATCTGGAAGCTATAGTTGCCATCGCCCTTGTCGAAGATGCCGTTGCCGCCAGTTGTTGGGCCATAAACCAGAACCGTACCGCCATTGATAATCAAGTCACCATTAGAGTCCAAGCCGTCACCTTCTGCCCGAACAACCAGATAACCATCGTTGATAGTGAGCGTGCCAGTGGAGGAGCTCATGCCGCCTCCCCAGCCGCCACCGCCCCAGCCACCATTGTTGCCGGAGCTGTCGTTGCCGCCTGCGGCATTCAAGCTATCATCGGAAGCATTGACATGAATATTACCACCATTAATCTGTAAATCTACGGCTTCCAGACCTTCATAGGATTTCGTAATCGTTACCGTTCCTGCCTGAATGTCCAGCTTGTTATCGGCATGCATGCCATCGTCGCCAGTAGCTGCGGTGACTGTACCGCCTGTCATGGTAATGTTGGTTGCGTGTACGCTGTCATCTGTGGAGTCAATTGTAATCGTACCGCCAGCAATCGTAATATTGCCTTCGATGGTATTATTGTTATCATCGGTGCAGCCTGCCTTCAAGCCCTTTGCACTGATGTCTGTCTTATCGAAGTTTCCATCTCCACCACCGCCTGGGAATCCGCCCCAACCGCCAGTATTGCTGTTAGAAACCGGACAAGTGGTCTGAATATTGATGTCCCCACCGTTGACAGTCAGTGTCTGCGAAGAATGGAATGCATCTGCATAAGCAGTTGCCTGAACGGTACCGCCGTTAATGGTCAAGTAACCCTTTCCGCTGGTGGTATCGGTGTCTTTTGTCTTAAAGGCATCGCCTGCGGTAGAAGTTGCAGTTACGTTCAGATTCTTGTAATCCGTTGCAGAAGCGTTGCCGATGGTAATGCTGTCATTGCCACGGATTGCATCGTTCTTTGCAGTAACGGTAATCGTTCCATTATACAGTTTCAGGTCATTCTTGCAGACCAGACCATCTTCTGTATTGCCGTTGATGGTCAGGCTGCCAGAGCCTTTCAGCTTCAGGTCATCCCGAGCGAACACTGCACCGCTGACGGTATTGGTAACGCCATCGCTGTCTACATAAGTATCGGTATGGCTTGTTCCATCTGAAATCGTATTCACAGTTCCGCTGGAGCTGTTCAGTACCACTTCATCGCCAATTGCTTCTACATAAATCGGGGCTGCAGTTGCATTGCTGAGCGTTGCATTTTTCAGGCACAATTCTACAACGCCATTTGCATATGTGGTTTTATCTACATTGACCACGATGCGAGCATTGCTGCTTTCCCCAGTAACGTCTACCGTTGCCGGCTGCGTCAGTGTTACAGTGCTGCCGTCTACAGCGATACCGCTGCTATTCGAGGCGGAAACATCCTTGCCCGAAGCGTTCAACAGCTGTACACCACTGTTGCTGTAAGAAATCGTTGTAACAGCAGTATCATCTGTCGGTGTGACAACTGTTCCAGTTGCTGCAACCTGATAAAATTCAGTTGCTGTTCCGCTCATCACAAATGTGCTTTCCTGTGTGGTACTGCCGGATGGCGTGTGTCCCTGTTCCGCACTATTTACCGCTGTGGTATAGCTGCCGGAAGCCGTCAAGCCGCTGCCACTGAGAAGGGCATAGCTGCACTTCTTATTCGTAGTCATTTCATAAACAGTGTTCCCATTTTGCTGTACGGTAATCGGCTGCTTCTTTGCCTGCTCTGCTGCAAAGTCCAGCATCATGACACCCTGCGTACAGCCGCTGAGGTCAACCGTTGCCAGACTGTCGGTGCTGTTGGTGATCTGATAATCGGTTGCTGTTGCCAATACATCACCGCCCGTGATATTCAGCTTTCCGCCGTCATCCAACCGGAATCCACGGTCACCGCCTGCAACCACTGTACCACCAGAAATGTTGATATCGGTTGCAGCCTGTATTGCATCATTTCCAGCCTTTACGCTAACATTGCCGGAAACGATGTTGACCAGTTCCTTTGTGGACTTCAAGCCATCTGCGGAAGCGTCAACCGTTACGGTTGCACCCTCTACAGTCAAGGTCTTTTTCGTCTTAATGGCATCTGCATCCGAAGTGCTGTCTACGTCTGTATTTACCGCAATTGTACCGCCATTCAGGTTGATATTCTTTGTTGCATACAAGCCTGCATTCATCGAAGAAGTAACCTGCAACGTACCCGTACTATTTTTTGTCACGGTCAACTTGCCGTCCGCATAAATAACACCGCTGGTATCAACATTGGCTGCTGTTGCCGTATCCGTAAAGGTATTTGTTCCCGTAACGGTCAACTTTGTCTTTACTGCCGACTGTGTATAGATACACGGTGCACCTGTGGAGGAAGTCATCGTGACATTGTTCAGAATCAATTCTACATCATCGGCATCCGCAGTGGTATCCGGAATATTAACCAGAATCTGTCCATCTGCCATGCTGCCATCTACGGTATACGAACCGGAAGCAGAGATGGTAACGGTCTTTCCGCTGACACTTGTCACGCCCTTTGTGTCATTTTCTACGGTAATGCCGCTGTCGCTCAGATGAATTGCAATGGTATTGGTTACTGGATTGCTTTCCAGAACCGTCCGCTTGATCATTGCCAAGTCAATGACATTGCAAACGCCATCTGCATTGTAATCAGCATTTGCTCCGGCTTCTGCGGAGAGTGTCCGTTCCTGTAATAAATACTGCTGCATCGCAACCACGTCACTGAGGTTTACGTTTCCATCTAAGTTTACATCACCTGCCAGTGTGGAGGCTGCTGCCGGCAATGCCGGAAGACTAGCTGCTAAAACTGTTGCACAGAACAAGCTGGCAACTGCTCCCCTGCCAAACCGTTTTTTTGCTTGTTTCATAGGTAATCGCTCCTTTTTTTCCGTTTACACGACCTGAATGGCTGTCTTTCTGTTTTTCATTGTAACGACTGTTTCTGAAAGTAAACTTAAAAATGAAACGACTCTTGAAAAAAATGTGAAACTTGCACAAACAACATCCGCCTATTTTTCACAACCTGTCCAAATTTCAAAGTGATTTTCGCTGAAATGCAAAAAGCCGACCGATGCATCGTCTGCATCAGTCGGCTTTTGTTTTTGCAATTATTCTGCCCGTTTCCGGACAATTGTTCCCTTTGGCACTGCAACCGGACACGGGAATGCACATGCCATCATTGCATGATTGGCAACGGTAATCCGTTCCCCTGTTTCATCGAACAAGTTTCCATTCAGGGGAATGGTAATCGGCTGCCGTTCCGGTGCAAGCAGTTCCACGGTATCTTCTGCAAAGAACCGATTTCGCTGGGTCACATAGAGCATGCCATCCCGCCAGTCGTCTGCAATCGCAATGACATCAAAGCTGCGGTCATAGCTGTTATCCGTATACCGCTGCCCAGCCTCTGGCTTTCCGAAGAAGAAGCCCGTGCAGTATCCACGGTGACTGACTTTGTACACTTCTTCCCGAATCCATTCCGGCAGGACAAAGCCCTCCGGCTGCTGCAAATAAGCATCCACAGCAGAACGATACGCATTCGTCACCACCGCCACATAATACGAGGACTTCGCTCTGCCCTCCAATTTCAGGCTATCTACGCCAGCAGCCAACAACTCCGGAATGTGGTCAATCATGCAGAGGTCTTTTGCATTCATGATGTACGTTCCCTCGTCGTGCTCTTCCACTGGAAAATACTGTCCCGGACGAGTTTCCTCCATCAGACGATATTTCCAGCGGCATGGCTGGGCACAAGCCCCCTGATTCGCATCCCGTCCTGTCAGATAGGCGGACAGCAGGCAACGCCCTGAAAAAGATACACACATTGCCCCGTGAACAAATGCTTCCAATTCCAAATCTGCTGGGGTTTTTGCTCGAATCTCTGCGATTTCTTCCAAGGAGAGTTCTCTTGCCAGAACAACCCGTTTCACGCCCAAATCATAGAGAGCGTTTGCCGTTTCATAGTTGACGATACCCATTTGGGTGGACATGTGAATCTCCAAATCCGGCAATGCTTTCCGAATCAATGCCAGCAAGCCCAAGTCGGCAACAATCACTGCATCAATGCCCGTTTCTGCCATCTCTCGCAAATAGGGCAGGAACTGCGATAAGTCTGCATTGTGTGGCAGGGTGTTGCAGGTCAGATAGACCTTGACACCCTTTGCATGGGCAAGCTGCACGGCTGCTGCAAGCTGTTCCGCTGTAAAATTCGCCGGTGCTGCTCGCATGGTAAATTGCTTTCCGCCCAAATAGATGGCATCCGCACCGTATTGCAAGGCAAACTGAAATCGTTCCCAGTCCCCTGCTGGTGCTAATACCTCTGGTTTTCTGATGTTCATGCTCTTTTTATTCCCCATTCTCTTCCGATTGTGTTTCTGTGGTCGTCAGCAAATTGCCGTATTCATCTGTTGGCGGTTCAGTTGCAACGCTCGTTCCCACGCCAAAGACAACCTGCGTTTCTTCCTGGCTGTCCTTCGTGGTCACTGCTGGCTGGCGAGTCCGTTCTACCTTTTCCATAATTGTTTCATGTTCCTGCAAGGTACGGCTGAAATAGGTTTCCTTTGTATCCAAGTTGGAATAGAAGTAATAATAATCCGTTTCTGCTGGATACAGGGCTGCCCGAATCGCATCCATGCCCGGATTGCAGATTGCCCCCGGCGGTAAGCCGTTCGACTGATAGGTATCATACGCTGCATACAGTTCCGGATCTGCCTTTTTGATGTTCGGCTTGATGACTTCTTCCACATAGTTGGTGGTTGGGTCAGACTGTAATTTCGGATATTCGTTCGGATGGTTCAACCGATTCCAGAATACAGAGGAAATCTTCGTCATCTGATCCACCGTTCCGGCTTCTGCCTGAATCATGGATGCCAGCGTCAAGGTCTGATCCAAAGACAGATTCAGTTCGTCCATTCGTTCGTAGTATTCCGGTGTAATTTTACTGTTGAAGTTCTCCAGAATCTTCTGGCACACCAAGTCTACATCCATATCTTCATAGAAAATATAGGTGTCCGGGAACAAATAGCCTTCCATCGGATAGAACTTTTCATTGACAAAGCTCGGCAGGTGGGATTCATAGGTATAGCCGTATTTTGCATTCTTGTTGAAAAATTCCAAGAATTCTTCTGCCTTGCAAACGCCCGTGCTCTCCAGCATATCAGCTGCTTCCCGCAGGTTGATGCCCTCCGGAAATGCAATCTGTACCGTTCCGGCTTCGTTCATTGCTGGAGATGCCAATTCTTCAAAGATGGTTTCATACGCCATATCCGGACGAAGTTCATGTTCGCCAGCGGTGAATTGTCCATCTTTATCACTTCTTCCTGCAAAGAACGTAAACACTTTCGGATGGCTGATGATGCCAGCTTCTTTCAGAATGTCGGCAATTTCACTTGTATTCGAACCGGACGGAATGTTTACAATACGAGTTTTCGTATCGTTATTAATGCCAAGCAAGTCCCGACCAAATGTCATGGTCAAAGCGGAAACCACAACGGAAACCGCAATGACTGCAAACGTAATAATCAATGCGGACAGCCCTCTGCCCTTCCGCCGTTTTTTCTTTTTCTTCTTTTTCTTCTGCTGCTGTGGCGGTACTGGTGTTGGCTCTTGCTGACTGATGCCGTCTAAATCTTCATAGAGCTGTGCCGTTTCCGCAGCAGAATACGTCTTTACCGGAGCAGCATGCTTTCCACCTGTGTTAGTCTGAAATGCCTGTGTGCTGCCAATGTTCCAGTCGGGTTCTGGCAGGTCGGCATCCCGTGGGTCAACCGGTGGTGCTGCTGGCTCTGGAGTGGGTGTAGGTGCTGCATGGGAAACCGGTGCACTGTTTTCCGCAGCGTGAGAAACCACCGGAACGGGTTCTTCTTCCGCTGCATGAGAAACGGGCGGACGCTGCGGTGGTTTTGCAGACGGACGGTTCGGGCTAGTATCATCGAGAATCTCCCGTAAAAGGGCATCTCGTTCCTGCGAGCCGGTCTTATGTTCCTGATCCATACAATTCCTCCTCTGTCTGTTCTGTAATTAAATATTGCACGGGGCAATCGGTTTCTTCTCTCGGTAAAGTTTCTGCAACGTGCATCGACGGGCAATAACCGACCCGAATCAACTGCGGATGCTGCTGCAAAAATCGGTCATAATAGCCACCGCCATAGCCCAGCCGATACCCTGCCCGATCAAATGCCAGCCCCGGAACTAAACAAACACAGCCTGTTTCCGGCAGCGGTTCGAGGGTCGGGCAAGCTGCATCCGGCTCTAAAATGCCGTATGCACCCCGATGCAGCTGCTGGGAATTCGTCACCTGACAAAACACCATCTTCCGTTCCGGCAGGCATTTCGGCAATCCTACAATCTTTTCATCCTGTAACGCCTGTGATAAAATCCATTCGGTTTCCGGTTCTGCAATGGTTGCTGCATAGAGCAA
>ERZ857785.1951-NODE-1951-length-19868-cov-25.946046_pt1 | contig 19868 bp, 10 predicted proteins | sample MGYA00519763_ERZ857785 | MGnify/ENA primary metagenome ERZ857785 (study PRJEB31778, sample SAMEA3449365) | human gut metagenome | biome: human gut; feature: human-associated habitat; material: faeces | place: United Kingdom | collected 2010/2012 ...
GACCATGTGGAACCCGATGACGACGCTCGGGATGAAGGTCACCAGCGTGATGACCATCATCAGCCGCTTGACCGTGCGCTCGCGGACCTTGTCGATGAAGACCTTCTTCTCGTATTGCAGAAAACGCACCATGGCATAGGTCGCCAGCGCGATGAACACCGAGTTGATGAAGAAGAGGTAGAAAGCGCCGATGAAAAAGCGGAACTGCCCCGTGGCCAGTCCGAAGCCCGCCGTACAGAGGGGCGGGATGAGGGCCGTGGCGATGGCCACGCCGGGAATGACGGTCGACGTGCGGTCCTGCCGCGTCTGCGCCACGATGCCCGCCAGGCCGCCGAACAGGGCGATCAGCACGTCGTAGGTCGTAGGCACGGTGCGCGCCAGCAGCTCGCTGCTGTTCGACGAGAGCGGCGAGATGAAGAAATAGACCGTCGAGGTGATGATGGCGACGATGAACATCAGCGCCAGGTTGCGCAGCGACTTCTTGAGCAGTTCGAAATCGTTGATGCCCAGCGCGAGGCCGACACCCATGATCGGGCCCATGATCGGCGAAATGAGCATCGCGCCGATGATCACCGCGGCCGAATTGACGTTCAGGCCCAGCGAGGCGATCATCGTGGCGAAGATCAGCACCCAGAGGTTGACGCCGCGGAACTCCACGCCCTTCGAGACGGAGGCCACGACCTCGTCGCGCTGCGCCTTGTCCTCGTCGAGGCTGAAACGGCCCTTCATAAATTCGCGCAGCTCCCCGAGCCACGCCGAAAACGAACGTTTTACCTTTTGTGTATCGTCTGTACGGTTCTCTTCCATCAATTGCGTTTCGATTTGAGTTACTCCTCCCCGTCCTCCCGGACGCGGCGGACTTTGGGTTTTCCGGCCACGACGATCACGAACTCGCCCTTGGGTTCGGTCGTGCGGAAATGCCCGAGCACCTCGGCGACGGTTCCGCGCACGGTCTGCTCGAACTTCTTGGTGATCTCGCGCGACACCGAAACCCGGCGGTCTTCACCGAAAACCTCGGCGAACTGCTCGAGACACCGGACCACGCGGTAGGGTGATTCGTAGAAAATCATCGTGCGCTCCTCGCCGGCAAGCGCCTGCAACTGCTTCATCCGCCCCTTCTTCTGGGGCAGGAAGCCCTCGAAGCAGAAACGGTCGCACGGAAACCCGCTCTGCACCAGCGCCGGAATCAGCGCCGTGGCGCCGGGCAGCGTCTCGACCTCGATCCCCGCCTCGACGCACGTGCGCACCAACAGGAACCCGGGGTCCGAAATGCCGGGCGTCCCGGCGTCCGACACCAGGGCGGCATTGCGTCCTGCGACGATCGCCCCGGCAACCATTTCGACCGTGGCGTGCTCGTTGAACTTGTGGTGCGAACGGAGTTTCTGCTCGATGCCGAGGTGCTTCAGCAGGAACGACGTCGTGCGCGTGTCCTCGGCGAGGATGAAATCCACCTCGCGCAGGACGTTCACCGCGCGCAGCGTGATGTCGTCCAGATTCCCGATCGGCGTAGGTACGATATAGAGTTTGGCCATCGTGTCAGGCGAATTTGCGTTCGAGCAGTTCCATCATAAACTTCGCGCCGTCCGAATTGGGATTCCAGGCGTAGTTCTCGGCAATGTGGATCATGCACTCGTCGAAATCGTCGAAGGCGTTGAGCGTCGCGATCGCCTCTTCATAGGCTTCGCCGTCGCCGCCGAACAGATCGCGGATCAGCAGGAACTTGTCGTTGATGCCGATGGCGTTGCGAAGGTCGGCGACCGGTTCGCCGCGGCGCAGTTCCGAAGCCATGTCGCGCCGCGGAGCGATCGTATCGGCCAGCGTCTGCACGTCGTGGTTGATCACCTCGCCCAGCACGGCCCCGACAGGGACCGCAACCTCCCTCGCTCCGGATTCGGCCTCCTCCGGCTCGGCGGCGGCAGGCGCTTCCGAAACGGTGACGGGTTCCGCCGCGGACTGCGGCACGGACATTCCGGACTGCGGCCCGGGACCTGCGGACGCAGGCGCAGCCGCCGGTTTGGGAGTCGCGGCAAACCCGGGACGGACAGTCGGTCCGGGCGTCGCAGCGGGTTCGGGACGGGCAGCGGGTTCGAGCGTCACAGCAGGTTCGGGACGGGCAGCAGGTTCGGGACGCTCCGCCGGTCTTTCCGCCGTTTCGGGTCTTGCGGGCTTTTCGGCGGGCGCGGGCGTATCGTAGAGCGACATGATGACGCGCTGTTTGTGACGGTGGCGGACGGTCTCCTCCTCCAGCCCGAACAGCGTGGGCGCGATGTATTGGGGTTTCTCCGCAGGAGCGGGTTCCGGAGCTGGCGCAGGAGCGGGTTCCGGAACGACGACCGGTTCAGCCGCAGCGGCAGGTCCGGGCGCAGCGACCGGCTTCGCAGACGGTTCAGCCGCAGCGGCAGGTCCGGGCGCAACGACCGGCTTCGCAGACGGTTCAGCCGCAGCCTCGGATTCAGGCGCAACGACCGGCTTCGCAGACGGTTCGGGCATGGCCTCGGATTCGGATGCTGCGACCGGTCCGGATTCGGCGGCCGGTTCGGATTCTCCGGCGACGAATGCGGCTTCGGACGCCGCTTCGGGATCAGGCTCAAATCCGGATTCCCCCTCAAGTTCCGGCTCGGAATCCGACGCCGCAGGCTCCGCCATTCCGGGCGTCTCCGTATCGGGATTCCCCCCGGCAAACGCCCCGGCAGAATCGGCCGCGACCGTCGTATCGGGTTCGGAAAACGGCTCTGCGGGTTCCGCCTCCGCATCGAGCGCGGGTCCGGAAACGGCATCGGGACCGGGTTCGAACACGGCTTCGTCCGTCGGGTCGAGCGAAAGCACCGCCCCGAGGTCGATGGGCACCGGAGCCGCCGCAGGCTCCGTCTCCGCAACCGGGAATTCCGGAAGGGATTCCACCTCCGTAAAGCGCACCGCATCGTAGAGCGTCCGCAGTTTTTCCAGCGCCAGGTCGCGTTCGAGGGCCGGAATCTCCCCGGAAGGCTCCCAGCCGTCGACAATCGCGGTCAGCTTGCGCAGTTCGGCACGTATCGTCTTCAAATCCATCATTGCGTACTGTTTTGACCTTCAAAGGTAGAAAAAATTTGCGAAAGCCCAGCCATTCCCCGGAACCTTTTGTCCGAAACATCTCCGAACGGGTTTTTCCGGGACATCCGGACCGTCCCGCCGGGCACGGAAAAGGGAGCGGCGGCCGAAGCCGCTGCTCCCTTGCAGCTGTCCCGCACCCGCGGCGTCGGCCGCCGTGCCGGAGAGACGAATCATTCGGAGATCCGGAAACTGCCGCCGAGCGTGCAGTCGGAATCGTGCCCTACCCAGACATGGTAGTCGCCCGGCTCCTGGCCCCACTTTTTGTCGAGACGCCAGAACGAAAGGTCGTCGGGCGTCAGCGTGAAGGTCACCTCGCGGCTCTCCCCGGCGCGAAGCATGACCTTCCGGAAACCTTTCAGTTCACGAACCGGACGCGTCACACCGGACAGCAGATCGCGCACGTAGAGCTGCACGACCTCCTCGCCGTCGCGGCCGCCCGTGTTGGTCACGCGGACCGACACGCGAACCTCGCCGCCGACGGCGGTTTCGGGCGTCAGCACCCGCAGGTCCGAATAACCGAACGTCGTGTAGCTCAACCCGTAGCCGAAACAATACTGCGGCGAATTGGGTACGTCGAGATAGCGCGAAGTGTATTTGTTGGGCTTGCCCGACTCGTCGGCCGGACGTCCCGTGCTCTTCATGTCGTAATGGATCGGAACCTGCCCCACCGTGCGGGGAAAGGTCATCGGCAAACGCCCCGAGGGGTTGTAGTCGCCCGACACGACATCGGCCAGCGCCTCGCCCGCCATCGTGCCCGGATACCAGGTCAGCAGCAGGGCGTCGGCAAGTTCCGCTTCACGGGCCAGCTCCATAGGACGACCCGTAACAAGCAGGACGACAATCGGTTTCCCGGTTTGCTTCAAGCTCTCCAGCAGGTCACGCTGCGCGTCGGGCAGCGCAAGCGACGCAAGGCTTGCCGCCTCGCCGCTCTCCCCCGCCTTCAATCCGAGCGCAACCAGCACCACGTCCGACTTCGCGGCTGCGGCCACCGCCTCCGAAATACCGCCTTCGAGGGCCTTGTGCGGGTCGCATCCGCGGGCATAGGTCACACGGTCGGCTCCGAAACGCGCCCGCAGTCCGTCGAGAAAGGTCGAGGTCCGGCCGGCCTCGGCGAAATGAACCCACGAGCCGATCAGGTCCCACCGGGAATCGGCGAAAGGTCCCACCAGCGCGATCCGGCTCCCCTTTTTCAGGGGCAGCACGCCGCCGCGGTTCTCCAGCAGCACCATCGAACTGCGGGCCACGCGGCGCGCGGCATCGAGATGTTCCGGGGCGTAATAGCACTTCTCGCGCTCCTTCGCCTGGTAGCGGAAAGGATCGTCGAACAGCCCCAGGCGGAACTTCACGGCCAGCACCTCACGGCAAAGGCTGTCGATCAGCGACTCCGGGATACGCCCCTCCCGCACCAGTTCGGCGGCATGGAACAGGTAGGCGGCGCTCATCATGTCCATGTTGACCCCGGCGCGCAGGGCCAGTTCGGCAGCCTGCGCATCGTCGCCCGCCACGCCGTGAGCTTTCAGTTCGCCGATCGTGCCGTAATCGGTCACCACGAATCCGCCGAAGCCCAGTTCGTCGCGCAGCAGGTCGCGCATCAGCCAGCGGTTGGCCGTGGCCGGAACGCCGTCGAGGTCATTGAACGAGGTCATCACCGTCGCGGCCCCGGCATCGAGCGCCGCCCGGTAAGGCGGCAGGTAGCTGTCGCGGAAAACCCGCTCGGACATATCGACCGCATGGTATTCGCGCCCGGCCTGCGGAGCGCCGTAGGCGGCGAAATGCTTCACGCAGGCAAGGACCGACGAAGGGTCGGACAAGTCGCCCTGATAGCCCCGCACCATCGCTTCGGCGACACGCGCGCCCAGATAGGGGTCTTCGCCCGCGCCCTCGGAGACACGGCCCCACCGGGGGTCGCGCGAAACGTCGCACATCGGCGAAAAGGTCCAATGGATGCCCATGGCCGAGGCTTCGCGGGCCGAAACGCGGGCCAGCGACTCCGCGGCGGCAGGGTCCCACGAGGCGGCGACGGCGAGGTTGATCGGGAAGATCGTCCGGAAACCGTGGATCACATCGGCGCCGATCAACAGCGGGATGCCCAGCCGGCTCTCCTCGACGGCGATCCGCTGCAACCGCTCGGTCTCCTCGAAGGACTTGATGTTGAATACGCTGCCGCAGCGCCCTTCGCGGACCAGCCGTTCGACGGAAAGTTCCGTCTTGTCGGGTCCCGTGACGGCGCCGCCTCCGCGCTGCTGGACCAGCTGGCCGATCTTTTCGTCGAGCGTCATGCGTTCGACCAGTTCCGCGGCGCGCCGCCGGTCCTGCGGGGTGACGGGCTGCGCCCCGGCGGGATACAGCACGAGGGCCGCCAATACGGTAAAGATGCTATTTTTCATCGGTAAAAGTTTGAAAAGACATGCGAAGGTAATGAAAATACCGCAAAAAAAGGGCTTCGGACGGAATAAACTCACTCCCGCCCGAAGCCCCCGCGATCGCAGCGGCGTCACTCCTTCACGCAGCGCATGCCGTAGGCTGTGGTCATCTTCCGTTCGTAATAGGTCCCCTCGCCCGTGGCGTCGCCCGCCTTCCAGTCGTACATCGGGAGCGGCTTGCCGCCGGCGAGCGTCGACGAACAATAGGCTGCCGAACGCCCCGGATAGTGGATGCGGCCGTTATCGCCCTTGCGGAACATCGTCGACGGGCCGATGAGGGTTCCGCCCGAATTGAGCGCATACCAGCGGCTGTACGTGTCGCCCGAGTCCTGGTTCTTGGCGGCGTTGCCGTCCACGTAGGCAAGCAGCGACTGCCATTCGGCCGCCGTCGGCACCCGGTATCCCACCGGGCAGGGATCGTTCAGCCCTTTGCCGCCCTCGGTCCAGCCTTCGGACATCGCTGCGGACGACCGGGTATAGAACGTCGTCGGATTGCCGTTTGCCGTTGCGGCGGTCATCTCCTCGCCGCTGATCTGCCAGCCGGCGGTGCGGGAGGCGTTGAAAACCACCTCGCGCGTCATCGCGCCGAAAGCATCGGGATACTCCGCATGCCCCTCGTAATATTTGTTCTTCGAGAGGATCTTCGCGCCGATGAACGGCTCCTTGCGGCCCCACTGATAGAACAGTCCGTAGGAGCGGAAATCCTGCACACAGGCCTTCGGATCGGTCGAATGGTATTCGGCCCCGACATTGCGGTCCTGCCAGGCGATACCGCCGACGGTCACGTCCGAAGGCATCTTGTCCACGACCCAGACCAGCCACGACCAGACAACCGCGCCTTCGGCGTCGAACAGCGCGACCAGCCCGCTGCCCTGCTTCGACTTGGCCGCAGTGCAGATGATTTCATTCCGGGAAGCGTCGTAGTCAAGCCCCGAAAGCAACTCTGCGTCGGTGGTCCAGACCCAGTCCGCCGCAACGCCCTTCACATACGCGCCGTCGGTGCGCCGCGCCGGAAACGCACGGGTTTCACCCGCCCGGACCACGACCGTATTCGCTCCGGTCGACCGCTGCACGACGGTCACCTGCTGCGGTTCGACGCCCTCCATCTCGGAGGAGACGGTCAGCGTCGCGCTGCGCGGACGCACGCCCTCGCCGTCGTCGGTCAGCAACAGTTTCACGACCGAACTTTTCGTCCCTTCGGACTGCGACACGGCGCACCAGTCGGTCGCGCCCTCGATTTTCCATGCCACGGATGCACGCAGGTTCAGGGCCGGTTCGCTCCCGGCGCCGTAGACGGTTATATCGGCGCCGTTCTCCGCCAGCACGAGGATCGGCTCGAACTTCTCCTGCGTCACGGTCACGGTGTGCTTCTCTTCGCCCGCGGCGTAAAAACGCACCGCGGTCGTGCGCTCCTCGGGCAGGAAACTCTGGTCGACCGTCAGAACGATCTTCTTCGTGTGCGAACCTTCGGCGACGTTGGTGCGGCACCAATCGTCGTCGCAGGAGACCGTCCACGGCGAATCGGCCGTGATTTCAAGGACGCTGCGCCCTCCGAACATATCGAACGTCACGTTATCCTCGAGCAGTGAAAGGTTGGATTCGGCGACCTCGGGATCGTCGCTGCACGCCGCACAGCAAACGGCTGCCGCGACGGTCAGAAAAAGAAAAAGTCTCTTCATCGTTGAAGTTGTATTTAAGGTTTTGTTCGAATGTCGTATTTACCAGGACACGGACGATTCGTAGGTATGCCCGAAACTGTCGGTGACCCGCACCATGCCGCCCCGCTCGCTGCCCGGATCGACCCGGAACATATGCCACGTATTGGTCGGCGTCCCTCCGCGCACACCCGTCGCCAGCACCTCCTCGTAATAGGGATCGGTGCGCTGCGTCCGCTCCATCGCCACCGCCTGCCCGCCCGAAGCGGGAATCCACTCCACGGCGCTCCAGGCCGTGTCATAACCCCAGACATTGGCATAGACACAGGCCGAATTGGTGCGTCCGGGTGCATAGAGGCGCATCTGCATATCGCGCTTCCCGCCCGCCGGCTTGTAATACCACGAGAGCCGTTCGCCATCGACCTCGACCACGGCACAGCCACGCGGCGTGCCGTCGCAGTTGACGTCGCCGTTGATGAACAGGTCGCCCGGCGTGCGGGCGATGCAGTGCATGACCTTGCGTCCGTCGTCGTAACGGTAAATGTCATGGTAGTGCTTGTGCCCCCCGAAGGCATGGACCTTATAGGGGCTTATCGCATCGAGGAAACGCTGGAAATTGCGGTGGTTGCGCGCTGCGGTGTTCTTCGTGTGATAGAGAATCGGGCAATGGGACGAGACGACGAGCGTGCTGCCCGCCGGAACGTAGCGCAAATCGGCTTCGATCCAACGGCAAATTTCGTCCGTAAGACCGATCGTATACTCCTCTTCGGCGGTCGGCGCATGGTCGAAAAGGATGTTGTCGAGGAACAGATAATGGATTTTCCCGATGTTCACCGAGTAGTTCGCCGGACCGAAATAGCGTTCGTAGCTCTGCAAGGCGAGCGAATCGGTCAACTCGGCCGGATCGTGATCGTGGTTGCCCGGCAGGCTGAAGGTCGTGAAGCCAAGCGTCTCCAGCCCCTGACGGTACTTCGGGAAAAGCGACATATCGTTCCAGACCAGGTCGCCCAGGCTGACTCCGTAAACCGGGGTCGAAAGCCCCTGCACGGTTTTCAGCACATCGGGAACGACATGACCGAGATAGGAATCCACCGACGTGTTATCGGCAGCCAGCTGAATGTCGGCCATAACGATCAGCGAATGGCGGTCGGCCGGAGTCTTGCGTCGTGTCAGCGTAAAATCGGCCCGGTTGACGGCCTGTTTGCGGTCGATTTTGCGGTAGAACCGCGGACAGCCCTGCGTGGCGGGAATCTCGCAGTCGGCAGGCACGGAGACAAAGACGAAATTGCGCCGCGCGAGGTCGGAGGCCAGATAGTAAATCCCCCGTTCGTCGGTCGCCGTCACCTCCAGGCCGTCGCTCACCACCACCCCGGCAATGCCATTGCCGGCGCTGTCCTTCACGATTCCCTTCACCGTCATTCCGGCCTTATCGGGGATCTGTCCGGCGGTCGGGCCGTCGTCACCGCCGCCCTCCGAGGAGGAGCAGGCCGCCAGGACAAGGGCGGCGAGGCACACCGACAGAAGCCGCATGTAGAATTTTGACATATTTTTTTGCATTGAGGATGCGGAGGAGGCCGGACCTCCTCCGCATCACGGTTATTTCATCACGACCCGGATGATTACGCTGTTCTTTTCGGGACGCACCTTGCCCTGATCATCGGCCCTGACGGAAAGCGGCAGCACATAGGAGGAATCAATGCCGTCGGCAAGCATCGAAGCGGCATCGAAGCGGATTTCGGCACGGTCCATGACCCTGTCCCCCGACAAGCGCACTTCGGGGTCGAAGGCGAAATACCTGTCGGGCATCACCTTCAGTTCGAGTCCGTTTTCCACGTTATAGACATCGAGCACGGAGGGGTCGACCACCAGTTTCACGGTGATTCCGTCGTCATTGTAACCGCCCTTGTAAAGATAGAGATCGTAAACGCACGCCTGGCCCGAAGCGGCATCGTATTCGAGGACCTGGAAATCGTTCTTCGGGATGCAGACCATAGTGTCCACCGTCTCGTAGACGACGTAATCGTCGCCGCACCCTACGGCTCCCAGCAGAAGCAGGAGGCATATCGCAAGATTCTTCATCGCAATCGGATTATTAAGGTTAGTAACCGGGATTCTGCACGAGGTTATAGTTGATATTGATTTCGCTCAACGGAATGGCCATCCAGTAGGTCTTGGGGGATTCGAACGTGCGTACGCCGCTCTCCTTCATCGTGGAGACCCGGTAGAAATCGGCCGCCGTCCTGCCGTCGAGATTCCACGCCTTGGGACGCCGGGACATCGCTTCGCCCGCCTCTTTCCAACGGCGCAGGTCGTGGTAGCGCATGCCCTCCATCAGCAGTTCGATCGAACGCTCCCGGTGCAGCACCTTGCGCAGTTCGTCGCCGGTGGGAATGCCCCCGGCCAAGGCCCACGAATCCTTGAAATCGGGCAGCCCCGAGCGGCGGCGGACCAGATTCAGGTAATTGAGGCTCGCGTCGCTCAACGACCCGTTGTATTCGAAATCAGCCTCGGCATAGCTCAGGTAGAGTTCCGCAAGGCGGATGTAAGGATAGGCATACTTGCGGTAGGTCCACGACTTGGTGTCGTAGTTGAAGGCCGACTGGCGGTGAATCCACTTCTTGAGAATGTAGCCCGTACAGCTCTGGTACTCCTTCGAGGCGTCGAGCACACTGCCCTGCATCTCGCCGGCGCGGCATTTGAGAATGAACTCCTCGCCGTTGATGGCGTACTTGCCGCGGTCGTAGCCCACCGACGCATAGAAGCGCGGCTCCTTGTAGACATGGAGGTTGGCAGTCTCCTTTTCGGCATTATAGGCATAGGGGTCGATATGCATGGTCTCGGGGTCTCTGTCCCACGGCAGGCCGTTGTGCGTGTAGTACATCTCCACGCACTCGAACGTCGGAACGATGTTGATGCAGAAGCCGTCGGTACTGTACGGCAGCTTCAGGCGCGCGCCTCCGTAACGCTGCAAGTGCTCGATGCCGGTCTGGTCGCCCATTGCCCAAAGGTACTCGGTCGTGTTCCAGAGCGGTTCGACGAAGCAGTCGTGGTAGTTGATCTCGCCGCGCTCGGCAGCGGTTGCAGCCGCAGTCGCGTTCGGGCTTTCGTAGAGCCTGTGCCCGTTGTCCTCGGCCAGCGTGATCGCTTCCTGGCAGGCGTCGAGCGCCCACTTCCACTTTTCGGGATTGTAGGTCTGGCTCATCAGCGGCGTGCCGTCGTTGTTGCGGAAACGCGCGTAGAACTCCGTGTTGCCGTTGCAGAGCGGACTGGCGGCATAGAGCAGCAGCCGGGCCTTCATCGCCTTGGCCGCCACCGAGGTGGCGCGCCCCAGGTCGGCATCGGGACGCGTCGGATACCCGTGCAGCAAATCGGCCGCGCGGTCGTAGGTCTCGGCGATGAACGTCACGCATTCGTCGAACGGACTGCGGGCCACATAGACCTGCTCCTCGGGAAGCCCCATGTCCAGCTGCCCCCTGACGAGGATGACCGGGCCGTAGTGAGTCAGCAGCACCCAGTGGTAATAGGCGATCAGAAAATAGGCTTCGCCCTTGAACTCGTCGGCCACGGACGGCGAGATGCCCGGGACTGCGTCGATATTGTCGATCATGATGTAACAGTAGCGGATGCCCTTGTACATGTCGTAGTTCGTGCGTCCGGACGGGGAAGAGGTCGTCGCGTCCCACAGACCGTAGTAGGTCTGGCTGGCGTTCTCCTCGTTGTAGAGCATGCTCTTGTAGGGGAAATAACGGGTCTGGCCGTTGGTGGCGGTGATAATGTCATCGCCGGCGCAGAAGTCGGGCATGTAGCGGTAGGCCGCGATGTTGGGGGCGTAGGTGTAGAGCGTATTGAGGTACTTGCGGGCCTCCTTGGAGGTTTTGAAGATGTCCTCCTGCGTCGCCTGCCCCTCGGGAACCACGTCGAGGAAATCGCACGCGGCAAGCGCTCCGGCGCACGCAAACAGCAAAATGGATATGATTTTTTTCATGTCGCTCGAATTTTAGAAGTTATACTGAAGGCCGAGTTTCACCACGCGCTGCAACGGGTATTTCAAGCCGTTGCCGCTTCCCATTTCGGGGTCCCAGTATTTGAAGGGCGAAATGATGAACAGATTCGTGCCGGCCAGATAGGCGCGCAGGCTTTTGTACGTGAAACCCAGTTCGACGCTCTTCAGGCGCAGGTAGCTGCCGTTCTTGATCCAGAACGACGAGGTCTGCGTGTTGTTGGCGTTGTAGCGGTAATCCAGGCGCGGATAGGCGGCATTGGGATTGGGATCGGCTTCCGACCAGTGGTCGTCGGCAACGTACTGCGTCATGTTGAAGCCCGAATACTGATTGTCGCGGAACGGATGCATGTCGTACATGCGCAGCGAGACGCGCGCCGTGCCCTGGAAGAAGAACGAGAAGTCCCAGCGTTTGTAGTTGACCGAGGCGCCGAAGCCGTACATGATCTCGGGCACGGTGGGATAACCCAGCGACGTGCGGTCGTTGGCGTCGATCACGCCGTCGCCGTTCATGTCGCGGTATTTGATGTCGCCCGGCAGATAATCGGGCATGAAGGTCTGCCGGGGCGAGTTGTCGATCTCCTCCTGCGAGGCGAAAAGGCCGTCGGCGACCAGTCCGTAAACCGAATTGACGGGTTTGCCCAGCACGGAGTTGTATTTGTTGGGCAGGTATTTCGCCTCGTCGCGGGCCTTCACCTCGTTGTGCGCATAGGTGAACGTTCCGCGCACGGAGACCAGCAGGTCCTTGTTGAACGCCTTGTTGTATTCGAGCGAAACATCGACGCCGCGGTTCTCCACCTCACCCAGATTGCCGTAGGGCGTGACGCCCGAAAGGCCCATCGTCGAGGGCAGCGAACGCCGCTGCATGAAGATGCCGGTACGATTTTCCTTGTAGACGTCGACGTTCAGCGTCAGGGCGTCGAACAGTCCCAGTTCAAGTCCTACGTTAAGTTTGGTGCTCTCCTCCCACGTGGCCAGGGGATTGCCCACGGTCTTGATCTCGTGTCCGGTCTGCTTGACGAAGTTGGGCGAAAACCACACGTAGAGCGCCTTGTTCATGTTGACCGTCGTGAGATAGGGGAAACGGACGATGTTGTTGCTGCTGTCGGCCAGATAGTCGTTGCCCGAAAGGCCGTACGAAGCACGGATTTTCAGCAGGTTCACCTTGCTGCGGATACCTTCCCAGAACGGTTCGCCCGACACGACCCACGCTCCGGCGATCGAGGGAAAAAACCCGAAACGACGACCCGATATAAAGTTCTCCGAGCCGTTGTAGCCGAAGTTGAACTCCATCAGGTAGCGGTTGTCATACCCATAGGTAAAACGTCCGGCAAGACCCTGCTCGCGGTAAGGGAGCACCTTGTACTCATCATTGGTGGGCTGATTGTCGACCTTCTCCTTCTGGTGGTAGACGAACAGGGCGTTGACGTCGTGTTTGCCGAACGTGCGCGAATATTCGATCTGCCCCTGCAACGAGATCTCACGGTAACCGTTCCGCCCCGTGGAGGTTCCCAGATAGGACGATCCGGGCGTGCCGATGCTTTGCAGGTTGTAGTCGAAAGTCCCGTCGCCGTTGTCGGTATAGTCGGTCATTTCGTAATAATAGGGAGAAAAAGAACGGTAAGTCGCCGCATAGGTCTTGTTGTAGAACGAGACCATGCCCCGGACTTTCAGTCCCTTGGTGACGAAATCGAGGTCCTGGTCCACCGAGAAGGTCGTGGTGATGTACTGCGTGTGGCGCTGGCCGTATCCGCGGCTCAGCAGGGCATAGGGATTGATGTCCGTAGAGCTACCATCCCACGAAGGGGCATTTCCGAAAATCGGGTCGTCGAGATCCTCCACGGAGCCTTTGGGATAGATGGCCGGAAAAGCGACCGGATTGGCGCGCATCGTATAGTAGAACAGGTCTTTCACCTCTTCGACGGGACGGTGCCAGAAAAGCAGCTGCGTGTTCATCTTCAGACTCACGCGGGTCGTTCGGGTGAGCTGCGCGCCGACGTTGGCCTGGAAAAGGTATTTCTGCGAATTGATGTTGGTGTTGAATTTCGACTCCGCGGGCTTCTTCAGGATACCGTTTTCGTTGAAGATCGAAGCATTGAGGAAATAGTCGACCACCTTGCCGCCGCCCCGCACATTGAGATTCATGTTCTCGTTGACCGTAAAATCCTTGAAAAGCATCGAATACCAGTCATTGTCGGGATAGACGTAGGGATTGAGCCGGTTGCGCGTGCCCGTGATCTTCTCGTCCGAAAAGTGCTGCACATAAGTTTCGCCCGCCGGGGTGCGGGTGCGCAGCGCCTCGTTGTAGTTCTCCATGTAAGTCACGCCGTCGGCGATGTCCTGCACGCGCGTCGGCATCGAAATGCCCGACTCGAGACGAACGTTGATCGCCATCTTCTCCGACTGGCGGCCGTTTTTGGTGGTAATGATCATTACGCCGTTGGCGCCGCGCGAACCGTAGAGCGCCGTGGCCGTGGCGTCGCGCAGGATCGAAAACGACTCGATCGCCTCGGGCGGAATGTTGTTGAGCATCTCCGAGACGATCTCCACGCCGTCGAGAATCAGCAGCGGCGATTTGTTGGCCCCGAAGGTCGAGATGCCGCGAATCCAGAAATTCGCACCGTCGGCGCCGGGTTCGCCCGACGACTGGGTCGAGATGACGCCGGCGATCTTGCCCGCGAACGAGGTCGAGAGGTTGCTCGACGTCACCTTGAGCGTACTGGGACGCACGACCTGCACGGCTCCCACCAAACTCTCCTTCTTCTGCGTGCCGAAGGCCACGACCACCACGTCGTCCATGACGTTCGACGCCTCGATCAGCGTCACGAGCTTGAACAGTTCGACATCGGCGACGGCGATCTTCTTGGTGTCGTAGCCCAGAAAAGCGAAGGTGACGTGTTTCGTTCCCGCCGGCACCTTGAGGGTGTAGTTGCCGTTGATGTCCGAGGTGGCGCCGACGGTCGTCCCCTCGACATAGACCGAAACACCGACGATGGGCTTGTTGTCGGCCGAAGAGATCACCGTCCCCTGCAGGACGATTTCCCTACCGGAATCCGCAGCCGGGAGGGGGGGGGGCGACGGCGGCGTTTTTCCGGGCGGGCGCTTTCGAGATGATCACCTGGTTTTCGCGCACCCGTCCGGTCAGCTCCGTTCCCTTGAGGACCGCGGACAGCAGTTCGTCGATGGTCGCAGACCTGACCGAAACCGAAACCCGGCGGTCGAGCAGCGGCCGCACGTCGTCGGTGTAAATGAAGGCGTAGCGGCTGGTCCGCTCGACCTCGGCAAAGACGCTCGACAGCGTTGCGTCCTTCATCTTCACGGTCAGCGACGATTTGGCCCCGGCGTCCTGCCGGGAGGCCCGGACGGGCTGGAGATTCACCGGAAGCAACAGCATCGCCGCCGCAAGAATCCGCAGCATACGGCATGTCGAGCCACTCCTCACAAAGAAAAGTTTCTTCATAAGTAACAGTATTAAGGTTAGTATTTAAGACTGGAATTGGTTGTCAGCGATATACGGCGTCGGCGCAATCGTCGGGGGCAGGCCTCACCGCCACCGAGCCGTCGGGCCCCCGGACGTAGGCGATCCGGAAAATGTCGGAGAGCACGTCGAGCGTGCCGTCCAGGTCGTCGAACAGGATCAGCTTGCCGGTACACTTCCGGCTCCCGATCTCCCCGGAGCAGGTTATTTCGATCTTGTAGAACGCAGCCACCTTTTGCAGGACTTCGAACAGCGTGTTCGAGGTGAAGAACAACAGTCCGTCCTTCCAACTGATGTATTTATAGGGATCGACCTCGTAGACCGAATAGCTGCCGTCCTTCATCGAGAAGCGTTCCGAAGGATTCAGCGTCACCGATTCGCCGTTGGCCACGTCGATGGCCACGGAGCCTTCGACCAGCACCACGGCCGACGAACCGTCGGCCCGGGGCGCGGTCGTCACGTCGAACGACGTGCCCAGCACGCGGGTCGCAAAATGGTCGGTGTGCACGATGAAGGGACGGTTCGCATCCTTCGCCACCTCGAAATAGGCTTCGCCCTCGACGAAGACGTCGCGCGTGTCACCGAACGCCGACGGGAAACGGAGCACCGACGCCGAATTGATCCACACCCGCGTCCCGTCGGAGAGTTGCAGATGTGCGCGCTTGCCCTTGGGGACCACCAGTTCGCTCGTATGCACGCGCACCTCCTGCCGGGGCGTCCTGCGATCGGTCTCCGCCCCTTCGTTCTCCTTGCCGTCGATCAGGATTTCGCCCTTGGGCGTAAGGCTGATACGGGCGATGTCGTCGTACACCTCGCGGCTGCCTTCGCGGGTCACGAGCGTGATGTTCTCATAGGCCTCGGCCGAAGGCAGCCCGGAACCCGTGAAATCCGCACTCCAGAACAGGGCCGCCACGACGCCGGCGACCAGCAGGGAAGCGGCGGCGAAGAGCGCCGTCCGGTTGCGGCGGCGGGGAGGGGCTGCAAAACGGCGCCGGGCGTAATGGTCGGTCAGGATGCGGTCGAGCAGCAACTGTTTCTCCACGGACGGCAGCGCGGGATGGGTCTTGCCCACACGGCGCACCAGGCTCACGGCGCGCTCGAATTCGACCAGGTCCTGCGGATGGCGTTCGGTGTAACCGCACCAATAGCCGTCCTGCGCCCACTCGGGATCGAGACACCACAAAACGAAGTCCGGGTCGGAGGTGAAGAACTCCGCCGTGTGCTTCTTAATATCGTCCGGTTTTATCATTGATTCCAACGTAATCTTCAAACTGCATGCTGCGGCTGCGGCGCCGCGCTCTCCCCTATGACGGCGAATCCGCCGTTTTGTCCCCCTCGAACCGCAAAAAACAGCGTCCGCCGTGTCAAGTGGCTATTTTCATCGTCTTGCCGCACTCCCTGCCCTTCCGAAGTTTGCCCAGCCCCTTCGACACGAACTTGCGGACGGCGTGGGGCGTGGCGTCGAGTATGACGGCGATGTCGTCATACTCCATCTCGTAGACGAAGCGCAGCAGCAGCGCCTCGCGCTGCTTGGGCGAGAGCTGGTTGAGCAGCGACTCGATCGTTTGGCGGATGCGCAGCACGTGCTCCGATTCGATCATCGCGTCGAGCGAGGTCAGCGACACCCGCAATCCCGGCTCCCGGTCCGAAAGGTCGCATTTGTCCACCCGCGAACGGTGCAGGTCGACCAGGCGGTTGTGAACGATCCGGAAAAGGTAGGCCTTGATGTTGACGATGCGGCCCAGGTCGACCTGGCGGGTCATAATGTCGAGGAATATGTCGTGGATGACATCCTTGACCGTTTCGTTGTCGAAACCGAACCCCATGCCGTAGGCATAGAGCGCATCGGCGTAACTGTTATACAACATAACATATACGTCGGTCTCTTCGGCATACTGCCGGTCGATTCGTCGGGTGTCGTACTTGCGTTGCCGAAACATTCGGTTCATTGGTTTGGTCGGTCATTCGATATAACGGAAAACCGTCCGGTTTGTCCCCCTGCAAGCGGTAAAAATCGAATAAAAAATGCGAAATAGCAAATTTTCGCTCCCCGGGGGACAAAACCGGAAACAGTTCGTCTTAAATTCGAAACCAATCTCTTTCGGAAAAATGATACGAAAACCGTATTTCAGTCTGTTCCTGCTCTGCCTGCCGCTCTTCTCGCTGTGCAGTTCGGGAAACGACGATCCCGCACCCGCCCCTGCACCTGGAAAAGAGTGGCTCGATCCGATTCGCGTCGCCACCTACAACATCCAGTACGACAACTCTTCCGATCAAGACAACAAATGGACGACCCGCCGGGATTTGCTTCGCCAACTACTCCAGAGCGAGAAGTTCGACATCTTCGGAGCGCAGGAGCCTTATCTGACCCAGATCAAGGACATCGAGCCGTTCCTCGACGGATACACCTGGGTCGGAGAAAACGTCATCGGTGACAAAACGGCCCAACGACGCCACTACAACCCCGTTTTCTACCGCAAGGACAAATTCGAAGTATTGGATATGGGATCGTTCTGGTACTCCGAAACGCCTTCCGCCCCCGGGTCCAAAGGCTGGGACTCCTATTCGCCCCGCATGTGCAACTGGGTGCATTTCCGCATCCGCGCGAACGGACGGGAATTCTACCATTTCAATTCGCACTTCGACCACATAGGGACCACGGCCCGCGCCGAGAGCGCCAAACTGCTGGTGGCCAAGGTCCGGGAGATCGCAGGCGGCAAACCGGCCTTTTGCACGGGTGACTTCAATTCGAACCAAAACACCGAAGCCTACAAAACGATCGCCGGATCAGGCATCCTTGCCGACAGCTACGTCCGCTGTCCGTCCAAGACCAACGGAGACTGGCCCACCTACAACGGCTACAAATACATCTCGACGCCTCCCGCCGCTGCGTCGCGCATCGACCACGTCTTCGTCACGCCGAAGGACACGAAGGTCGTTTCGTGGCGCATCGTCAACAACAGTTACAACCGGAAATACCCCTCGGACCACTTCCCGGTCGTGATCGAATGGTCGCTGGCCGAATAGCCAGCCTTGCTGCCGGCAAATAAAACCTCTTCGCCAGTTGGCGAAGAGGTTTTATTTGCCAAGGGATAAACGGAACGGACAGAAGCGCTTTTTTCCGCGCCCAGAGCCGGAAACCATCCCCCTTTCCGCTTTTACCCGCGAGCGTCTCCGATTATTGAAAAGAAATTCGTATCTTTGTGGGCTTGTTTCACGATAAGCGCAATTTGTCTGACAGCAACATAAACGAAACGAATAAATGGCGTTACAATGCGGCATCGTCGGCTTGCCGAACGTGGGTAAATCGACCCTTTTCAACTGCCTGTCCAATGCAAAGGCACAGGCGGCAAACTTTCCTTTCTGCACCATCGAGCCTAATGTGGGCGTGATCACGGTCCCCGACCGGCGGCTGATCCGCCTCGCGGAGATCGACAACCCCAAGCGCGTGGTCCCGACGACGATCGAAATCGTCGACATCGCGGGCCTCGTGAAGGGCGCCTCGAAGGGCGAAGGTCTGGGCAACAAATTTCTGGGCAACATCCGCAACACGAATGCGATCATCCACGTCCTGCGGTGCTTCGACAACGGCAACATCACCCACGTCGACGGCTCGATAGACCCCGTGCGCGACAAGGGCATCATCGACACCGAATTGCAGCTGAAGGATCTCGAAACCGTCGAGAACCGGCTCTCCAAGACCCAGAAGCAGGCCACCTCGGGCGGCGACAAGCAGGCCAAGCGCGCCGTGGAGCTGCTCTTGCAGTACAAGGCGGTGCTGGAACAGGGGCTTTCGGCCCGCACCGTGGAACTCGACAAGGAGGACCGCAAACTGGTCGCCGACCTCAACCTGCTGACCGACAAGCCCGTGTTGTACGTCTGCAACGTCGACGAAAAGAGCGCCGCGACGGGCAACGCCTACACCGAGGCCGTCCGGGAGGCCATCGCCGGCGAGCGGGCCGAAATGCTCGTCATCGCCGCCGCCACGGAGGCCGACATCGCCGAACTGGAAGACTTCGACGAGCGGCAGATGTTCCTCGAAGACCTGGGGCTGGAGGAGTCGGGCGTGGCGCGCCTGATCAAATCGGCCTACAAATTGCTCAACCTCGAAACGTTTTTCACCACCGGGGCCGACGAGACCCGCGCCTGGACCTACCTGCGCGGCATGAAAGCCCCGCAGACGGCCGGCATCATCCACACCGATTTCGAAAAGGGGTTCATCCGCGCCGAGGTCATCAAGTACGACGACTACACCGCCCTGGGTTCGGAGAAGGCGTGCCGCGATGCGGGCAAACTGTCGATCGAAGGCAAGGAGTATGTCGTCGAGGACGGCGACATCATGCACTTCCTGTTCAACGTCTGACGCCGCAACCCGGGATCGTAAAAAAATTAAAGAATACAGCTATGGAAAGACCAGTTCGGGTGCGCTTCGCGCCCAGCCCCACCGGGCCGCTGCACATCGGCGGCGTCCGTACGGCACTGTACAACTACCTGTTCGCCCGCCGGCACAAGGGAACGATGATCCTGCGCATCGAGGACACCGATTCGCAGCGGTTCGTCCCCGGAGCGGAGGATTACATTCTGGAATCACTCAAATGGTGCGGCATCGAGATCGACGAAGGCGTGGGCGTCGGAGGGCCTCACGCCCCCTACCGCCAGAGCGAGCGGCGCGAAATCTACCTCAAATACGCCCTGCAACTCGTCGAGGCGGGCTGGGCCTACTACGCCTTCGACACGGCCGAGGAATTGGACGCCCTGCGCAGGGAGGCCGAGGCGCGCGGCGAGGCGTTCGCCTATAATTATGCGGTGCGCGAAAAGCTGGCCACGTCGCTGGCGCTGCCCGCCGAGGAGGTGAAGGCGCGCCTCGACCGCGGCGACCAGTGGGTGATCCGCTTCCGGATGCCCGAAAACGAAACGGTCGCGATGGACGACCTGATCCGCGGACACGTGGAGGTCAACACCTCGACGCTGGACGACAAGGTGCTCTACAAATCGGCCGACGCGCTGCCCACCTACCACCTGGCAAACATCGTCGACGACCGGCTGATGGAGGTGTCGCACGTCATCCGCGGCGAAGAGTGGCTGCCGTCGCTGCCGCTGCACTACCTCCTGTACAAAGCCTTCGGGTGGACGGACGTGCAGCCCCGGTTCGCCCACCTGCCCCTGCTGCTCAAACCCACGGGCGGCGGCAAGCTCTCGAAGCGCGACGGCGACAAGATGGG
>ERZ857785.1968-NODE-1968-length-19703-cov-3.695185_pt1 | contig 19703 bp, 10 predicted proteins | sample MGYA00519763_ERZ857785 | MGnify/ENA primary metagenome ERZ857785 (study PRJEB31778, sample SAMEA3449365) | human gut metagenome | biome: human gut; feature: human-associated habitat; material: faeces | place: United Kingdom | collected 2010/2012 ...
GAGCGGCCTGTGCAGATCTTTTTTATGCTACGGTGGCGGCTTTCGGATTAGGATTCGTGATCAATGTCATACAGACTCACGAGTTGATCCTACAGATCATCGGGGGAATTTTTCTGATTATCGTAGGATTGAAAATCTATTTCGATAATCCCTTGAAGCAAATCCGGATGAAAAAGCGGGTCACTAAAAAAGGGTTGCTGGGTGATTTTCTGACCCTTTTTTTTCTGACTGTTTCTAATCCGGTGGCTATTGTCGTTTTTATGGCTGTCTTTGCCGGTGCTTCGGTTTTCGGAGATGATCCTTCGTATCGGATCGAATTGTTTGTTTTGTCCGGCGTGGTGATCGGCGGTGGTTTGTGGTGGTATACGCTTTCGACGCTGGTGAACATTTTCCGGAAGAAATTCCGGCTTCGGGTATTGATCACCATCAACCGGGTGTCCGGGGTATTGATCACCGTGTTGGGAGGCTTGGTGATTTTAGCTGCTTTCGAGCCTTTCCGGTCTTTGTTGCCCGCAGCCTGACCTATTTTTTCACTCTGTTCTGAAAGTGTAGGGAATCTCCCCACGTATCCAGTTGTATTTCGCATCCGCTTCGCTTGACGCTTTCCATCAACCGGCGTGTCGATTCCTCGGCTCCTTCATCCATGCCCGGCTTATTCTCATAGAGGCGGTAGTTGCCCCGGTTGCCGAGGGGAGTGATATTAGGCATGATTACGTTGGCACCGATTTCCAGCGCTTTTTCCCGTCCCTCCGGGTCGATTGCCTGTAAAGCTGTCGTCGCGGCGATATTGATATCAGGCATCAACAGCCGGAGACAACTGACCATATGCAGTCCTAATCTTAAACGTTCCTGTTGGGAAGGAAGGGCTTCCCGGTATCGCCATAGGGGAGTATCCCGGTGTTCCAGATAAGGTCCCATACCCACCATGTCGATATCCATCGATTTCAAAAAAAGCAAATCGTCGGCCAGATCTCCGGTCGTTTGAAAAGGAAGTCCGATCATCACTCCTGTACCGGTTTGGTAACCGCAACGCTGAAGGCTGCGGATACATTCCAGCCGGGTGTGAAAATCATGGAGCTGGCCGGCAGGATGAATTTTTCGGTAGAGTGATTCGTTCGAAGTTTCGATCCGGAGCAGATAGCGGTGAGCTCCTGCATCGAACCATCTCCGGTAGGTGTCTTCGGTTTGTTCTCCCAGCGAGAGAGTGATCCCCAAACGCTGGTTACTCAGGTGTTTGATCTCCCTGACGAGCCGTTCGATGCGTAGGATAAAAGCCGGATCATGGCGTTCGCCACCTTGTAACACCACCGAACCATAGTGATTCCGGTAAGCAAAGATAGCTGCTTCGACGATTTCTTCATCGTTCAGCTCGTAGCGCTGGGCCTGGCTGTTCGATTTCCGGATCCCACAATAAAGGCAATCTTTGATGCATACATTCGAAATCTCGATCAGGCCTCGCATATGAACGCCGTTCCCTATGGTCGCATCCCGAAGCTGTCGGCTATGCCGGAATAATTCTGCTTCCGTTGTATCCCGGCAATCCAACAACGCCACTAAATCTGTTTTGCTAAGTTCCTGTTTTCCCAATATCGTTTTTACCTCCATAGTTGTCTCTTTGACGGTAAAAATACAAAAACAAAAGAGAATCGGTATATTTTGAATTTAATTTATATTTTTAGCCGTTGTTTTGACTCGAAAATTTCGGTGTCGGTAGATTTTTTATCACTTTTGCAAAAATAGAATCGGTGAATAACTCTTTTAAACGGCAGACTTGGGAAGTATAAACGAACATATTATCCGGGATTTTTCGGTAGGACAGGAAAAGGCTTTTCGTATATTATATGAAAAATATGCTCCTGCTTTACGTTATTTTGCTGCGAAATATGTCGAGGAGGGAGAGGTGATCGACGATATCGTACAGGATGTGTTTGTTTGTCTATGGGAGAAAAGAGTTGATTTTAAAACAGAAGAAACGATCAAAGCTTTTTTGTATAAGGCTGTAAAAAATAGTTGTCTGAATACGATCCGGCATCAGGGAGTGAAAGATCGTTATGCCGAAGTGGCTCTCCACGAAGAAGAACTGGAATCTTTTTGGGATCATATCCTGGAAACCGAATTATTCGAATTATTATTAGGAGTTTTCAATGAACTTCCTCCGGCTTGCCGGGAGGTATACCGCCTGAGCCTTGAAGGGAAAAAACATGAAGAAATAGCCGAGATCCTTCAGATTACCGTAAATACCGTCAAAAAACATAAGAATAATGCCAACCATTATATGCGTGAGCGCCTGAAACATATTCTTTCCTTACTGGTTCTTTGTCAATTTCCTTAATAAACCACAGGGACGGGGCATGGGGCTATATTTCCGGGTCGATATTGCATGACCAATCTTTCGATTTCTGTCGGGAATCATTGAATTAAAGATTATTCTACACAGGTCTGGGGGCTCTCGACGGGCATGAAGTGAGTCTCGGCAAACTGAAAGTTTTTTAACAAAAACTACTCGTCGGCTTAAATTTCTGCAACCCTTGCAACTTCTATTTTTTAGTTAAAATTAAAAAAAATGACTTTTTATATTACACCAAAGCAGGGATTGCGTGTTATAATAGAAACAACCTGCGATTGAAGTGATGAATATTAAAACACAACGACACCTGAGCCGATTGATATTCCGTTATCTCCGGGATCAATTGAATGAAGAAGAAAGCCGGGAGCTCGAGCGATGGCGTGCTGCATCTGAAGCACATGAACTTCTTTTTCGGCGTTTGTTATCCTCTGCCCATTGGCAACGGAGTATAGGTCGTTTTGTGAAAAATGAATCCGATACCCAATCCGAATGGGAGATCATCCGGCAAAGAACGGTCGGTCGGGACAGGGGCAAGAGAACGATCCGCTGGTATCGTTATGCCGCAGCTATCTTTCTCCCTTTATTGATTGCCAGTGGTTATTTTATAAAATTGAGTCGTACTCCTCAAGAAAAAACGCTTATTTCAGTACCTTTTATTCCTGGGAAATCCTATGCCGTGCTCGAGTTGGCCGACGGAACGAGTATCGATTTGGGGGAAACAGCTGTCCGGGGACAAATGCAGGGGGGACATTGGGAGGTGAGGTCCGATTCTTTGAAGTATTGCGAAGAGGGAGTAAAGGGAGGGGAAGAATATCATACTTTAAAAGTGCCCCGGGGAGGAGAGTATACCTTGGTTTTAGCCGATGGCTCGAAGGTGTTTTTGAATGCCGAATCCAGCTTGAAATATCCCGTACTGTTTTCGGGCGATCTGCGCAAAGTGAAATTGGAAGGAGAAGCTTATTTCGAGGTAAAACGAAATCCGGAGAAACCGTTTGTCGTCGATATCGGCGGTATGCAGGTCAACGTGTTGGGCACTACTTTCGGTATCAGGGCTTATGCCGATGAAAGAGAAATTCGTACGACCCTGGTCTCGGGCCGGGTAAATGTGTCGGCCGGGAAACAGGTGTATGAGTTGAAACCTTCGGAGCAAGCTGTGTTCGATAAACAAACAGAGGCCGTGAAAGTGGCTGCTGTGGATACTGAGTTGTTTGTGGGTTGGAAAGACGGACGATTGGTGTTCGATAATTGTTCATTAGAGCGGATTTTGAAAGACTTGGGGCGTTGGTATTCATTCGAGGTGTTTTATGCCACTTCCGCAGCAAAAGAAATACCTTTTTCTTTGAATATCCGGAAGCATGAGAAATTTGCTCAGGTGCTGGAACTAATGCAGAGTACAGGAAAAATACAATTCGAAATAAATAAAAATACAGTGATTGTCAAATAATACAAAGGCAGTGCTGCTAACACTGCCCTGAAATTCATGTTCATTTCTGCTGCTAACAGATAATGAGCGTTTGTTGAACTTTAAATACAAAATTATGAAAAAAAAGTCTTTATACCCTAGTCCGGGGTGTAGAAAAATCATTCATTTTTTAGTGATGAAAGCGAGCTTTATTTTTTTACTGCTATTGACCTTGCAGATAAAAGCAAATGTCTATGCACAACAGTTGCGTTTGGACCTGAATTTACAAAATGTAACCCTCAAAGAAGTGATTCAGGAAATCCGCCGTCATTCTGACTTTAGTTTTGTGTATAGTGATGCCGATTTGGTAGGGATCACTCAACGGAATGTACAAATGAAGGATGCAACGATCGAGGAGGTATTGAAAAACTGTTTACAAGGGACGAAGCTGGTGTACGATATTACGGATAAGACCATTATTATCCGTAAACTCGATGAGGTTACCCAGACGAAACAGGTACAGGTTATCCAGGGACAGGTAACGGATGTCCGGGGTACACCCTTGCCTGGTGTAACCGTACGGATCAAAGGAACCCAGCTCGGAGTCTCTACCGATGTGAACGGTAAATTCCGTTTCGAATTGCCCGATACGAAAGAAGTAGTGTTGGCTTTCTCTTTTGTGGGAATGAAACCCTTGGAAGTCCGGTATAATGGCCAGAGTGACTTGAAAATAAAGTTAGAAGAAGAAGTAGCCGAAATGGACGAAGTTGTGGTAACCGGTATTTTTAAGAAATCTCAGGAAAGCTTTACCGGTTCGGTATCGACAATTACGGAGAAAGAACTGAAATCTTTTCGGGGACGTAATTTATTATCTACGTTGAAAAATATCGATCCGACCTTCAATATTATCGAAAACAATGTCTATGGGGCAGATCCGAACCATTTACCGGAAGTACAGATCCGGGGAACTTCCAGTTTACCGACGGTAGAGGACCTGAAAAATGAAACGAAAGTAGATTTGAATACTCCCTTGATAATCCTGGATGGTTTTGAGATCAGTCTCACCCGGATGCTGGATTTAAACGACGAGGATATTAGTTCTGTGACTTTGTTGAAAGACGGTTCGGCTACCGCGATTTATGGATCCCGGGGAGCTAATGGAGTGATTGTCATCGAGACTAAACAACCCGAGGCTGGAAAATTGAGGTTGTCTTATCGGGGAAGTGTGAATATCGAGGTGCCTGATCTGAGCGATTACGATGTATTGAATGCTGCCGAAAAACTTCAGTTGGAAGAGAATGCCGGTTTGTATAAAGACGAATGGGCCCATATAGAAATGGCGTTGAGGAAAAGGCAGGCCAGAATCAAACAGGAAATAGAACGGGGAGTCGATACCTATTGGTTGTCGAAGCCTTTGCGTACGGGTGTCGGTCACAAGCACAACCTGCGTTTGGAAGGAGGTGGGAATGACGGCTTCCGTTATTCTGCTTCTGTTCAATATAACGATATCCTGGGGGTGATGAAAGGGTCCGACCGGAAAACCTTTAATGGAAATATTAATCTGATGTACCAGCAAGGAAAATTATTGTTCCGCAATAACCTCGAAGTCGGATTGAGTGAATCGAATGAATCACCTTACGGATCCTTCGATCAGTATGTGAAACTCAACCCTTACTGGCGGGAACGCGGAGAAGACGGTAAAGTGTTGAAAGAACTCGAACAAAAAGGAGATTTTTGGACTACAGCCCCTGAAAATCCGCTTTACAATGCTACGCTCGATTTGGTCGATAAAAAGACTTATACGACTATTACCAATAACTTCGATGTAGAATGGAAACCCTGGGAAGGCCTGACCTTGCGTTCCCGCATCGGTTTGTCGAAACAGGTGAATGATTATGATAATTTTAAACCTGCCGACCATACCAAATTTAAGGATTATTCGGATGAACAGATTTTCCGTAAAGGAGAATATATCTATTCTTCAGGGAAAAGCTTTAGTTATGATTGGAGTCTGACTTTAAGCTATTCCCGTAACTTTAAAGAAAAACACGAGCTCTATGTCGGTTTGGATTACAATGTTGCTCAGGAAAAATCGCATTCTTATACTTTTCAGGTAGAGGGTTTTCCCCAATCCAATATTAAATTTTTGTCGATGGCTCTTCAGTATCAGAAAGATGGAAAACCTACCGGATCCGAATCGCTCAACCGGCGCATCGGTGTGACGGGGAATGTGAACTACATCTATGACAATCGTTATTTCGCCGACGTGGCTTATCGTATGGACGGGGCCTCCCAGTTCGGTAGTTCGAAACGCTTCGCGCCCTTTTATTCTTTCGGTATCGGTTGGAACATCCATAAAGAAAAGTTTATGGAAAATGTATTGTGGCTGGATCGTCTGAAATTGCGGGGTTCTTATGCGGTGACCGGATCGGTGAATTTCGATGCTTATCAGGCCCTTGCTACTTATGAATATTATACCGACGATCGGTACCGGTATTGGTTCGGAAGCCACCTGAAAGGTCTGGCCAATGATGACCTGGAATGGCAGAAAACCGACAAATGGAACTTCGGATTGGAAATCGGAGCATTTCATAACCGCTTGAAAGTGACAACCGATATATATACAAACCAGACTAATAATTTATTGTCTGAAATGTATCTTCCTTTGACGAATGGTTTCCCCAGTTATACAGATAATGTCGGTAAAGTGAAGAATAAGGGAGTTGAAGTGGCTTTGTCAGGATATCCCATCCGGAATACGGAAAAGAATATCATTTGGTCGGTATCTGCCAGCTTCATTCATGAAAAGAACGAGATTGTCAAAATCTCCGAGGCATTGAAAGTGGCCAACGAGGAATTGGAATTACAAGGAGGATCTAACCCGAATTTCATGTATCGGGAAGGAGAGGCTTTGCGGACCATCTATGTCGTCCCTTCTCTGGGGATCGATCCCAGTACCGGACAGGAATTGTTTATCGACCGCTTCGGTAATGTCACATTCAATTGGGATGCCCGTGATAAAGTGGCCTGTGGAGTAACCGATCCTAAATTCAGAGGAAATATCAATACTATGTTTACTTTCCGCGACTTGAGTGTGAACCTGTCTTTCGGTTATCGCTTGGGGGGATCTCAATATAATTCAACTTTGGTGAATCGGGTAGAGAATGCGGATACCAGATACAATGTAGACCGGAGGGTGTATAAAGACCGTTGGGTAAATCCGGGGGATCATACTTTCTTTAAAGATATCAAGAATACGCAGGAAACTCAGATGTCATCCCGTTTCGTGCAAAAAGAGAATACCCTCGAATGTCAGAGCATACAGGTAAAATACGATTTCTTACAGCCTTGGGTGAAAAAACACCTGGGAACCCAATATTTGTCTCTCTCTTTTAATACGGATAATTTATTCCGCGTATCGAGCATCAAGCAGGAAAGAGGTATCGCCTATCCTTTTTCCCGGAGATTTACTTTCTCTCTTTCAGCAACCTTTTAAAATTTCAGCAACATGAAAAAGACGATTTATTATATAATGATAGGCTGCCTCCTGTTAGGGACCGGATGTAGCGATTGGTTGAGCGTCAATCCGAAAGATAAAGTCGAGCAAAAGGAAATGTTTTCGGATGAAAATGGCTTTAAGAATGCTTTGATCGGTAATTATATTATGTTGAAAGACAGTAAACTGTATGGGAAAACGTTGACCATGGAGTTTTGTGAGAATTTGGCTCAGCATTGGAAGACGAATCCGCAGGCAATCGATGGGTATACCGCCGTTTATGATTATAAAAATGCCGAAGTCGAAAGATTGATCGAAGATATCTACGGGAAATTTTACAATACGATCGTCAATATCAATAATCTGCTCGGTTATGTGGATAATGGGATTTTGACTTCAGATATGCATGACCTGATCAAGGGAGAGGCATTGGCGATGAGAGCTTTCTGCCATCTGGATATTTTGCGGCTGTTCGGCCCCATACCGGGCGAACAAACAAAAGACAGGATCTTGTCTTATGTACGTACGGTATCTAAAGATTATCATGAGGTAAATACCTGGGAAGAGTATGTGGGCTATCTGGAAAAAGATTTGAATGAGGCCGAAGGTCTGTTGAAGGAAGTGGAAGAAAAAGGGATGAATGATGAGTTTTTCAGTTATCGGCAAAATCGTTTGAACTATTGGGCGGTGTTGGCTTTGAAAGCCCGTTTTTACCTGTGGATTCAGGATAAACCCAAAGCAGCGGAGTACGCCGGTCGGGTTATTGCCAACAAAAATTTCAGATTGAATCAAGGGGGAGATTTTGCTGCAAAAGACAATATTGCTTCCCCGGAGCATCTTTTTTCTTTGCATGTCTATAATCTGAACGATATCGTTTCTGGGTATTTTTTAAATGCCGGTGGAGTACAACAGGATCAAAACAAGGTGAAAACCGATATTTTCGAGTCGGATGTTACCGATTACCGGGTAACTTATTTATGGAATGAGATTACTGAAAAATCGGGAACCCGTTATATTCTGGAAAAATATAAACAGGAAGGGATGCCTGATGCCGGTTTACAGGAAGTTCCTTTGATTCGTTTGTATGAGATGTATCTGATTGCGATCGAATGTTCCGATCTGGAAACAGAGTATAAACCTTTAGTTGATGAGTTGGTTGCAGCTCGGAACATCTCTGTCGTAAATGTTTCTACCGTCGACCTGAAGAACGCTTTTGTGGCCAAAGAATATCAGAAAGAATTTTATGGAGAAGGACAGCAGTTTTTCCAAGCCAAACGCAGGGGCGATAAAACAATCCTTTGGACTGACATAGAAGGAAGCAAAGCAGTTTATGTATTGCCTTTGCCGAAGAGTGAAATTAAGTTTGAATAATTAAAAATTTGAACGTATGAAATTGAAATATTTAGTTGGAATAGGGATGGTTTGTTCGATGATTTGTAGTTGTTCGGAAGAATATATGTCCTTCGAAGGAACAGACCGGATACAATTTAAGACAAAAACCGAAGAAGTATATACTTTTGCTTATTATCCCGAAAGCATACAAAAAGATACCCTGCAAATCGAGCTGATCTCGGTCGGAGAAGTAACGGATTATCCCCGTACCGTCAGGTTCGAACAAGTCACCAAAGAATGGAAATATACGTACGATGAGGAAGAACCCGAAAAGGTGGTCGATTCCACTTATGTGGATATGGAATTTCCGGCAGTAGCGGGCGTACATTACGAATCTTTAGGCGAAAAAAACGAGTTGATACTGCCGGCGAATCAGAATGTATTGAAGTTGAATGTGATCGTAAAACGGGAAGATGCCGGTTTGCGGAAAAATGCCCGGAAATTGGTATTGCGGTTATTACCGTCTGATGACTTTCAGACCGGGGAGGTGAATAAACTGGTGAAAAACATCACAATCTCGGATAAATTGGAACGTCCTACCCGTTGGAAAGACAATAGTTACTACTATAAACTTTATTTGGGGAATTGGTCGGAGGTAAAACATCGTTTTATGATCGATATTACCGGACAAAAGTGGGATAATGATTTTTTGGTTTATATTATAGGTAATTATGATACGTATTCGCTGAGAGATTATTATCTGGCTAAAATAAAAAAGGCATTAGCCGAATACAATGCAGATCCGAAAAACAATCCTCCTTTGAAAGATGAGAATGGTAAAGAAGTTGTTTTCCCTTAAAAATGAATGAACTATGAGAACGATATATCTATTTTTATTGGCATTCTTGCCTGTATTATGTTGGTCATGCTATGACGATAAAGGCAATTATGATTATCATGAACTGAATCGGACCGAAGTAACCGGAATAAAGCCCGTTTACCGGTGTGATTTGTTGAGCCGTTTATCTATTCCTACTGTAATCCAGTCGGAAGATAAAGGGCGGACTTATGATTATGTATGGATGACTTATCAGACAACCGGGGATAAGAAAATCGATACCCTTTCGCAGGAAAAAGATTTAGATTGGATTGTTTCTGCCGATCCGGGAATTTACCGGCTTGTTTTTGAATATCGCGATAAACAGAACGGTGCCGCGAATTATATCGAGTCAGAATTAATAATAGAATCGAAATATTTCAGGGGATGGTATGTGATGAAGCAAAATGGGGAGACCACCGATATCGATTTCTTTTCTCCGGATTTTCAGAATATCGGGCTGATACAGAAAAGTCGTGGAGAGGCACTGACAGGTCGGCCCCGTTCCTTGGGTTATATCGGTGATTATGCTTATATGGACGAAGAACAGGAAGAAATGGTCAAGAATAATGCCTGTCTGATGGTTATATCGGAGAAAGAATTACAAGTGGTTCGGATCAGCGATTTGAAAATGTTAGGCGATTTCAATTCCCTTTTTTATGAGAAACAGGGTGTTGTCGCTCCTGGTAAATGGTTCGGAGGATCGGAGGAACACGGTTTGGTGAATGATGGGAAAGTATTCACTATCGACGTACATAGCTCCCCCTTAGGAGCGGCTAAGTTCGCTTATGCAAAAGCAGGTGATTATGAATTGGCCCATTTGATGACGAAGAACGGAACCATGAGTCCCCTGTTTTTTGATACCAAGAGCAGTAAATTCTGTACCGTTGCCCGTGGAAATTCGAATTTGCTTTATCTGAATAGTGACGACCAGTCAAAATTTCCTGAGGCTTATCCTGATCGGGACCCGCTTTACGCTGGTTTTCTCGACGAAGGGATGTGGGAAGGCGGAAAAGGATACGTTGTTATGCAGAATAAAGAGGCGACCCAAGCGCGTTCCATCCTTCACTTCGATTTGACCTGTCTGGTGTATTATGATCCGGCTTTCCTCAAAAACAGGATTACAGCCATCGATGAGATTCCGTTGGAAAGCGAGTTGACCCGGGCCGAATGTTTTGGAATGAACCGTACTTTCCAGATGTTGTACTTTTCCAAAGGCGATAAATTGTACTACTATGATCTGCAAAACAAACGGGAACAGGAAGTGAAAAGAGTGGGTGGACAACCCGCTGTGCCGGCAGGGGAAAAGATCGTTATGATCAAACATATTATCTTCGACGATAGCTATAGTGCGCCTGATGAATATACGAATAAGCTGGTTATAGCTACCGGAAACGGTAGTAATTACAAACTTTATCTTTTCGATACTTCGGCGGATAAAGTAAAGGATAATCCGGAAGTTTATCAGGGCGAAGGAATACCTTCCGAAGTGATGTATATGAGTTCAAAAATGGGTAATGGATATTTATGTTATTGATAGATAGTCGTGTGTGGTTATTAGGGATAATCTGTTGCCTTCTGGGGGGAGGAATCAGGGCAGAGGAGTTTGCCGTGATAAAGGGAAAGAGCGGGGGAAAGGTACCTGCCAGAGAAGTGCAACTGATGACTGTAGAAAATGGGGTACCGGTAAAATATGCCGGTACCACCATTGCCGGTAACGGTAGTTTTGCTTTTATGTTCCAGCCGGCAGAGGCCGGTTTTTATTACCTGTATGATGGAAAGGAATATCATCGGATGTATGTAAAAGCAGGGGATGAAATACATTTTCAGGGAATCGACGGGGATTGGAAACAAGTGGACATCACCGGTGAAGAAAATCGTCTACTGGAACAATGGAAAGAGATAAAGCGCTCTTTGAAAATGGATACCAGGACAGACGCTTATGGAGCCTATTTTCCCCGTTTCGATTCGGTTCGGCTGGAGGTGGACCGGTGGTTGCAAGAAACGGTTATCCGGGATTCCCTTTTTCAAAAGCAGTTGATGGAGACAATCGAATTCGATCTGTTGTATGATTTCATTTCTTATATTGCTAAAAATCAGCAATCCTATGAATCCGAAGAACAACAATCGGCTTATTACCGGCAGCTCATCGGACGCTTTCCCGTCGAAGATGACCGTATTTTACAACAACCTTATGGTATTCAGTTGCTCCGGAAATATTTTAATTATAAAAGGACTTTTGTCATACGGCAGGGAGAATATTCCTTCGATGACTGGTTAGCCGAAATCGGATCTCCGCTATTGAAAGCCGAATTTGTGTTGGCTGAAATAGATACCGTTAGTTTCGGGCGTTTTTGTGATTACGAACAGAAGTATTTTCCTTTGATGCAAAATGAGGAACAACGCCTGCGGTTATGTCAGTACCGGGGACGCCCCCATTCTACCCTTCAAAAAGGAGAACGGGCTTCTAATTTTATCTTTCCCGACACAGCCGGACACTACCGCTCCATGGCCGATTTCCGGGGGAAATATAAGTTTATCGATGTTTGGGCGACCTGGTGTGCTCCCTGTAAAGCTGAGATCCCTTATTTACAACAGTTGGAGGCTGAATTTCAGGGAAAAGAGATTGAATTTATCAGTATCTCCATAGATAAAAACCGGAAAAAATGGAAAGAATATGTCCGGGAACATCAATTAGGAGGCGTACAATTGTGGGCCGGTGATTGGAGTTACCTCCCGGAAGAGTTACATGTCGGTTCTATTCCCCGGTTTATCCTGATCGATAAAGAAGGCAATTGGGTAGATACCGAAGCACTCCGGCCTTCTAATCCTGCATTAAAAAAATTATTGAAGAATCTATTGAAAAAATGATCGGTTTGAAAAAAGTAATATTGACCTTCTGCGTTTATCTGATAGGAGTAGGAGGTATGGGAAACGTATGGGCCAGTAATAAAACAATACGGGATTTTCATGAATTCGAGTTGTGGCATAAACTATTGCAATACGGGTTATCTCCATCCGGCGAATGGGCGATGTGGAGAATCCAGGCTGCGGAGAAAACAGATACTTTGTTTGTCCGGCATATCGCGTCGGGAAAAGAGTACAAATATAAAAATACTTCTGCTCCCGAATTTTCCAAAGATTCCCACTGGATCGTTTTTTCGGAACCGGCGGGAGAAAATGCAGCTGCCGGTATTGCCTATCAGGTAAAACTGGTTTGCCTTGCTAATGGGGAAGAACAAATTTTCCGGGGAATGGAAAGTTTTACTTTTACCAATGATAGTAAACATCTGATTTTAAAAGGAGTAAATACAGAAAATGCCGTAGAGTTGAATCTTTATGATCTTGAAAAAAAACGGGTAAAGAATATAGCCAATATACAGGAATATACGGTCGATCCAACGGGGAAATACCTGGCCTATACCCTAAAAACTGAAAAGGGACTGAGCAATAGCCTAGAGGTATTGGAACTGAATGATTACCGTCTTCTGTTTTTAGAAAACGATAAAAACGGATATGAAAAATTGAAATGGACAGATCACGGGCTTCTGTTTATGAAAATGTTGTCGGACAGTACAGGGCAGAAGCAAGGCCGGGAAATTCATGTCGTCCGGAATATCGGAAACAAGCAGCAGGCCTGCTGTTTTGCCGCAGAGGCCTGGGCCGATTTTCCGGCAAATATGAAAATCAGTGAATATTACACGCCCCAATGGTCTGCTGATGGGAAAAAGCTGTTTTTCGGTATCGCTCCGGAACGGTATCAAGGGGAATCCCGGGCGGAAGTTACAGCAGATGTCGATATCTGGCATTGGAAAGATCAGGAAATTCAGTCGCGTCAGAAAAACCGCTATTACCTGAATCGTAGCCGGACCTATTTGTGTGTATGGTGGCCGGAAGAAAAACGCTGGAGGCAGCTGGCCGATTCTTCCTTGTTCGATATAGCCGGTATCTCTGCCGACGGGGCATTTGTTTTAGCTGTCGACGATCGGCCCTATCGGCCCCATTACCGCGAACTCCATCGGGATATTTATGTGATACAGACGGAAACTGGAAAACGTACCCGCTTGTTGGAGAATACAATATTGTCGGCTTCTTTTTCCCGCGAAGGAAAGTATGTTTACTATTTTAAGAATAAAAACTGGTGGGCATACGATTTGGCGAAAGAAGAATATATCAATCTTACCGCTCAGGTGACTACTGGATTAAGCGATATATATTACGATGGCCCCATCGATATCGCTCCCTCGTTCGGCATTGCCGGTTGGCTGAAAGAAGATAAGGCTTTTTGGTTTTATGACGAATATGATATCTGGAGTGTCGAGCCGGCTACGCTGAAATTGAAGCGGTTGACCCGAGGACGCGAAGACAAGATCACTTTCCGGAAATTTCAGCGCGGAGTTTTGACTCCCGACTGTAACCTGTTGTTGAGAGCTACCGGTGATGACGGGGCTTCCGGAATTTATCGCTTCGATCCCAAAGGGCATCATCGCCCTTTACTGTATGGGCCATTCGGTACATTACGTTTGGAACAGTCGGCAGATAAAAAGACGAACTTACTCGGATGGGCTGACAATATTACAGCTCCCGAATTATTCGTTTGTGATGAAAATCTGAACCGGCTTCAACAATTGACACATACGAATTTGCGTCCTTCCGGATTTATTTTCCGCAAGAGTGAATTGATCCGTTATAAAAATTCGCAGGGTAAGGAGTTGAAAGGAGCATTGTTTTATCCGGTAAACTATCGGGAAGGTCAATCCTATCCGATGATCGTTCATATCTACGAGAGACTGTCCCAGCATTTAAACGATTTTGTTTTTCCTTCGGCATCGGATCTTTATAATACGATGAATTATGTGTTACAGGGCTATTTTGTTTTTCAGCCTGATATCACCTATGAGGTGAACCGGCCGGGCGAATCGGCAGTAGACTGTGTTACGGCTGCTGTTCGGCAAGTGTTGAAAAGAGAAGATATCGATCCTGCACGGTTGGGCTTGATCGGGCATAGCTGGGGTGCTTACCAGACGGCTTATATCATCACACAAACTCCGCTTTTTGCTGCTGCCGTGGCAGGAGCACCTCTGACAGATATGATAAGTATGTATAATAGTATTTATTGGGAAAGCGGACGTTCCAATCAAGAAATGTTCGAAACGGGACAGGCACGTTTCAGATTACCCTGGTGGCAAATCTCCCGGCAATATATTTGTAATTCCCCGGTATTTCAGGCAGAAAACATTCAGACGCCGCTATTGATGATCTTCGGAACTGAAGACCAGGCCGTCGATTGGAGTCAGGGACTGGAAATGTATATTACCATGCGCAGGCTTGGAAAACCTTGTATCCTATTGACCTATGAGGGCGAAGGACATACAATCGGTGGACAAATGAATACCTTGGATCAAACCGGGCGTGTCATGGATTATTTCGATTATTATCTGAAAAAAACGGTTGCGGCCGATTGGATATTGGAAGGACGAACTTACCTGAAAAAGAAAGGAGAAGAATAATTTTACCAGATCATGCCGGCAGTGCCGGCATTTTTTATTAATTTTGCTTTGAAATAGCTTGTTGTATACCGACGTTAAATTGTATGAAAAAAGGGATTCTATTATCATTATTGGCCGTTATCCTGCTTGCTGTCGTTGTTTGTGCCATTTGGTATATCAATGAAGAGGGGAAAATGCGGGCCGGTAGTAAAGATTCTTTTATCCCTTACAATTCGGCTGTCGTGGTAACGATTAATGTCGGGGCTGAGTTAGCACCTGAGATCCGGCAGGCTTTTGCGGCCGATTTGAAAGTGTTTCGCCGGAAGTTGTTGGTCCGGATAACCGATACTTTACAACAACAAGGGCTGGTGAAGGCACATCCTTACGTTGTGGCAGCCCGGGTGGAAGGCAAGAGCGACGTGGCTTTCCTCTATGTGATGGATAACAAAGATGTCATTTCCCGGGGAGAAGTAACCGATTTTCTGAACCGGACTTTTGCTGCCGGAGGGGAGAAGGTTCGGAAATACGACCGGCATAAAATATATACTTTAAAACAAGGGAAAGAGATCGCTTATTTTGCTGTTTGCGGCGGTATTATCTTGTTGTCGGATTCGGACCTGTATATCGAAGACGGACTGAAACAATTCGACCTTGAAGAAGCCGGGGAAGGAGTCAAACCCCATTATCAGAATCTGAATAAATATTTTTCAGCCGGTGCCGGTATAAATATTCTGTTGAATACCGGAGCTTTTACAGAGTTGATGCCTTTGTATATCCAGGTTAAAAAGGTTTTTCCCCATGTCGATATTACCCGTTTTTTCAAATGGGGAGCTTTGGACGGAGATTTCAGCGGACAGGGGATTTGTCTGAACGGATTTATGAACTATAGTGGACTGGATGGTTCGTACATCGCTACATTGGAAAAACAACAGGCCCGGGAAGCGAATATCGACGGGGTACTGCCTTCCGGTCTGCTCTCGTTAGGATTGCTGAACCTGAGTAATCCTGCGGCTTACTTTGCTGCTTTGGACAATTACCGCTATACGGTAGGACAAAAAGAAAATATCTTCAGGCGAAAGCAGCAGTTCGTTAAGATGTTCGGAAAAGGACGCGAAGAAGAGTTGCGCGATTTGTTGCAGGGAGAGTTTGCTGTTGTAGATCTGGCCTATAATGAAGCGACCCGCGAAAGGGATGGGCTCATCGTAGCCAGTCTTAAATCGGGTAGCCTGTGTAAAGTGGTGTTGGAGAAAATGATGAAGGAATATGCCCGTTTCGATAATCAGTCTTCAGAAAACTATTTAAAAGAATATAACCTCGACCGGGAAAAAACTTTCCGTTACTATCTTTTCCCGGCTGATGATCTGGCTGCCGTTTATTGGGGATATATTTTTGAAGGGATAAAATGCCGTTGCGTGTTGGTGGAGGATAACTACCTGATTTTTGCTTCCTCCGAGAGTGCGGTAAAGAGTTTTGTCCGCGATTATGTGCATGGGAGCGTCATCCGCGATGCCGAATGGTATCGGCATCTGAAAACCCGTTTGGCCGGAAAATATAATATGGCTTATTTTGCCCGTACGGCTGAGGTTTTGCCTTTTTATACCTCTTTGACTCAGGGAAGTTGGCAGCAGTTCCTGACTCGACGTCAAAAGGAACTGTCTGTATTTTCTACCTGGGCCTGGCAGTGGTCCAACGAGGGAGATATGCTCTATACCACTCTTTTTCTGAGTACAGCCGAGATAAAGGATGAAATTCGTCCGCATGTATTGTGGCAGACTAAATTGGATGGGAAAGTGAGTATGAAGCCCGTTCCCGTGACCAATCATGTGACGGGTGAGAAGGAATTGTTCGTGCAGGACGATCGCCATACCGTTTATCTGATCAACGATGTGGGGCGTGTGCTTTGGAAACTTCCTCTCGGGCAGCAGATCAATAGCGAAGTATATCAGGTCGATCTCTTCAAGAACGGGAAATTACAATACCTGTTTTCTACTCCCGACAAGATGTACCTGATCGACCGCAACGGTAATGCAGCGGGGCGTTTCCCCGTCGCTTTCAAAGGAAAGTGCGAGCAGGGAATATCCGTGTACGATTACGATAATAACCGTAACTACCGCATCTTTGTTCCTTGTGAAAACCGGGAAGTATATCTGTACGGTTTGGATGGAAAACCGGTAGAAGGCTGGAATCCCCAAAAGACCGATAAACCGGTCGTTTCGAAAGTACAGCATTTCAGGGTGGCCGACAAAGATTATATCGTCTTTGCCGATCGGTATCGTTTTTATATATTGGACCGTAAAGGCAAAGAGAGAGTGAGAGTTTCTTCCGTATTCGATCTGAAACCTCATACCGATGTCTATTTAACCCGTAAAGGCGGACAACCGGTTCTGGTATTTGCTGGTAAGGGAGGACAGGTACATGTGGTGAATTTTTCCGGTCAGACAGAGACTTCCCGGGTAGAAGGATTGTCCGATCGGTTTGAAATGAATATAGTGGATTGGGATGGAAATGGGACCGGGGATGTTTTGTTTACCGATGGGAACCGGGTATTGGTCACCCGTTTGGATGGAACGCCGCTTTTCGAGAAGAAAATGGAGGCTAAAACTTTAGGTTTCCCTTATGTATACCGTTTCTCTGCTAAAGACGTGCGTGTCGGCTTGACCGATCCGGAACAAAACCACTTGTTTTTGTTATCGGCTGATGGAAAGCTGTCCAAAGGATTTCCCATTACCGGCGATTCGCCTTTTTCAATCGTCTTTTTAGGAAATGACGGATTTTTCTTGTTTGCCGGAACCGGAAACAATACGATCCTGAAATATAAGGTGCAACGATGACTTGAAGACGTTTAAAGTGAATGATTTAGAAAATAGATAAATTGCAAAAAATAGTTTTTCTAAAAATTTGATTTTCCAAAAAATTAACACAATTTTGCACTATTGTGTAAATGTTATATTTATGATGAAATTTTGTTTGAATTGGGGTGGTGCGGCTTTGTTGTCTATGCTGCTTTTGTGTACTTCTTGTGGTGATGCCGATCTTTTCGATACCGATAAATGGACCAATGAAATAGAAGGCTGGGAGCCGGGTGTTTCCTTAAAAGTGCTTCAGGGGTCTTTTACTCTTTGGGATTTAATCAATCAGGGCGATGACGATGTGGTCGTAAAAGAAGGAAATGATCTGATCATTCAATATACCGAAGAAGGTATTTATCATATCGATATCGGTCAGGTCTTCGATATGCCTGCTGAAGATTTGGAATTCGGCTACTCATACACGATACCCGGTCTGGTATCGGGAGTTCATTTAGTATTGGACCATCCGTTAGAAATTGAATTTCAGACTTCAACCACTTTAAAAGAAGTGCCTGATGGATGTGAACTGAAAAAAATCCAGGCTTCTGCCTGTTTTGTGTTACCGGAAATAGGATATCCTTATGAGATCGAGGCTACATTCCCCGATATTGAGATGAACGGTGAGATTTTGCATATTACGAAGTCTGTACCTGCTACCGGATCGGAGTCTATCGATTTAAACGATTTTATACTCACCCTCGATGCAGAGAAAAAGGTCGATTTAGAAGTAAATATTGTCATTCCGGCGGGAACTGAGGTGACGAATCCTGCCTTGGATTTGATATTTGGCTTGAATAATCTCAAATTCAAAAAAGCAGAAGGGAAAATCACGGTCGATCCGATCGCTATCGACCCGGATAAATTTAATATGGATATCGACTTTTTGGATGAAATCGGGGGTAAGTTTAAGTTCACCAAGCCTGAACTGAATATTATTCTCCGTAACAAAGGTATCGGTGTCCCGATGAGTGTCGATGCTACTTTCTATGGACAAAACGCAGAAGGAGATACGTTAACGCTGAAATTAGAAGAAGGAAAAGAGTTGCTCACTTTAGGGAATAAGTCGAATATCGTGCTTTCCGATACTTTAGGGTTGAATAAGGATAATTCCAATATTGTAGACTTCCTGTCTTTGCCACCGACAGGCGATATATCCTATCAAGGTACGGTGACGGTAAATCCGCAAGGAGACGAGGATAATGTGATTTACAGCGACGGTGAAATCGATCTGGATGCTTATGTCCGGATACCTTTCGCATTGAGTGCCGAAGGACTCAATTACAAAGACACGCTGAACGATATTGATATCGACCCCAAGTATGCGGATAAGATCAAAGAAGGTGTAATTACGATTACTGCTGTCAATGGACTTCCATTGAATCTCCGGATTCCGACCCTGGTGCTGTTGGGAGAAAATGGCGGGAAATTGGAAAGCCTTACCGCTGTGAAAGGGCGGGATATTATTCAGGCTGCCAACGGTAAGGAGAGTGTGCTGGAATTTAATCTGACTCAGGCACAAGCTAAAAAATTAGGACAAACAGAAAATATCCTTTTGGAAGTGAAAGCTTCGACAACAAATAATCAAGAAGTGGTTGTTGCTGCAGATGCGAAATTATCGTTCGACCTGAAACTGGTCGCAAAAGCCGTGATCACCGATCTGGACGATTTTTAACATATTCGGGTAAAGAGTCGGAATAAAAAACAATAGAGGTTACAAGGATTTCAAGGGTTCATTTACCTTTTGGCCTTGTAACCTTTTTGTCTTAAGAATATACACTCAATTAATTTATACCTAGGTTTAATTTTTTTTCTTTCTATTCCGATTTCGGATTTTATACCGTCAGACCGGTTCGCCTGGAACGGTCCGGTAAGGCTTTCGTTGATTTCATCGGTTCTTCTCCTGCTCGGAAA
>ERZ857785.1973-NODE-1973-length-19673-cov-6.907279_pt1 | contig 19673 bp, 25 predicted proteins | sample MGYA00519763_ERZ857785 | MGnify/ENA primary metagenome ERZ857785 (study PRJEB31778, sample SAMEA3449365) | human gut metagenome | biome: human gut; feature: human-associated habitat; material: faeces | place: United Kingdom | collected 2010/2012 ...
GGGGCATGCCCCTTGTTATCAATTCCTTAATTCCAGTTTCATTTTACAATACAGGATTGACATATAACCACATTCTTAAATGGAATTGTTTGGCATCTTCATTTGACATACCCGTTTGTTTAGAGATTGTTTCAAGGATTGTCTTTGCTGATCCTGTTAAATCAATAAAATCAAATGCTCCTTCATTTATTTTTCGGTTAAACATAATTTTAAATAATTCATGTTCTTCCTTAGCAAAACGAATATAATTGATTCCAATATCCTTGTATTCTAATTGACCTGTTTCACTTTTTAAAACTTCTCGATCAAAAATCTTTACAATTTCATCTATCACATCTTTTTTAAAACATCCATATTCTCATAAATATAAAAAAGTGGTTGTGTTGAACAGCCTAATTTCTTTGCAATCTTTCTGGCATTTAAAGCATTGAGTCCTTCATGACTAATAATCGAAATACTTGCTTGTAGAATATCTTCTTTTTGTATTTTTCTTTTTGCTGGCATAAAAGCCTCCTTTCTATAACTAATGTTATATATAACTCTTGTTATAATTATAACAATATCTTCTTGTCATTGTAAAGAAAAAAGGATATTTCAAAATATCCTAACCATTTAAATAAGCTGCCTTTAATAAGTTTTGTACAACTTCATTTTCACTTTTATATAATTGTTGTATTGTTCCTTTTTCTATGATTTTTCCATCATTTAAAACAAGAACCTGATGACAAAACTCATGAACCAATGAGAGATCATGACTAACGAAAAGAATAGCCATATGATATTTATAAACACATTGTTTTAATAATTCGATAATATCTCTTTGAATCACTTGATCGAGACTGCTGGTAATTTCATCACAAATAAGTAATTGGGGTTGTATAATCAATGCTCTAGCAATTGATATTCTTTGTAACTGTCCTCCACTTAATTCATGAGGATATTTTTCCAAACAAGCCTCATCCATACCTACTTGTTCTAATATCTTTTTAATAGCAGTCATCACTTCTTTTTTATTTAAATGATAAAAATAATGATAAGGTTCATAAAGAAACTGTTTGATTTTCATTCGTGGCGAAAAGCTTTCAATTGGATTTTGAAGAATAAGTTGTATATCTTTACGACTCTTTTTAAAATCAACTGTTTTTCCTTGATATAATAAAGAACCTGAAGAAGGTTTTTCAATACCTGAAACAAGTCTTGCAAGGGTACTTTTTCCACATCCACTAACACCAATAATACCAACAACTTCACCTTCATCAATGCTAAAATCAAGATGATTTAAAACAGTCTTATCGTATTTTTTTGTAAGATCTTTAGCTTCAAATAAACGCATTATTCTTTTCCTTTCATAATAGTGACTTTGTATAGGGATGCTTAGGAGCATTAAAAAGAGTATCTACATTTCCTTTTTCTACAATCATTCCATCTTTAATAACAACTATTTGATCTGCAATATAACGTGCTACTTGAATATTATGTGTTACAAACACAAAAGTTGTTTGTTTTTTTAGATTTAAAAGATAATCTAAAATTTGTTTTTGAATAACGACATCTAAACTGCTTGTCGGTTCATCAGCCAAAACAAGTGAAGGTTGTAAACATAATACTAAAGCAATCATCACTCTTTGAGCCATTCCTCCTGATAATTCAAAAGGATACTTGTTTAAAATAGTTTCTTCTAGCCCCATTTGTTTTAAATAATGAATAGCTATTTCTCTTGACTGTTTTTTAGAATATTTAAAATGAGTATGTAAACTTTCATAGAAATGTTCTTCAATATTTTGATAATCATCAAAATAAGTTAAAGGATTTTGAAAAATCATGCCTATTTTTTTCCCTCTATAACAATCTAAATCATTTTCTAATAAATTATCTTCTTTAAATAAAATTTTTCCCTCTGTAATTTTTGCATCATCACTTAACAATCCCATTGTTGCTTTAAGTAATGTTGATTTCCCACTACCGCTTTGACCGACAATAACTGTAATTTGATTTTTAGGAATCATTAAATCTATATGATGTAAAATTTCTTGTTCATTATAAGTCAATGTTAAATTTTGATAATTTAATATATTCATTTAAGATCAATATCCTTTGTAATCATATAATAGTCAACCGGATGACAAATAACTCCTTTGACCTTAGAGGAAGTAACTGTATTTAAAGGAACATAAGAAACATAAATATTGGCAGCATCATCTAAAATCATTTCACTTGCTTGAATAGCAAGTTGTTGTCTTTGTTTTACATCATAAGTTGTGGAAAATTGTTGAATCAAATTATCAAGATTTGAGTTTTTATAACGTCCTGTATTACTTGAACCCGTTGATAAATAACGTTGTTGAATAAAGATTTCTGGATCACCTGTAGGTGCACTTGAATCATTAGCCGAACATAAATCAAAAGTTCCTGCTGCTTTAATATCATTCACATTTTCAACTTGATTAAGTTTAATTTTAATACCAATCTTTTTTGCTTCACTTTGCATAGATTGCGCAATAATATTTGCATCTGCTGAACCATGATCCGCGCTTTCATAATAATTTAAAATGATTTCTTGTCCATCTTTTTCTCTGATACCATCATTATTCGTATCAACATAGCCCGCTTCATCTAAAAGACGATTGGCTTCTTTTAAATTAAGACTATAGCCATTAGAAACATCTCCATAAGGTAATGCACTTGAATAAAGACCAGTTGCTTCTTTTCCACCAATCAATTTAACAATACTTTTACGATTTACACTATAAGATAAAGCTTTTCTAATCGTTAAATCACTTAAAAATGTTGTTTCATTATTCATATAAATAACATTTGTACGTGGCCCTAAAACTTCTAAAACCTGATAATCTTTATTATTTCTAAATAATTTTAAACTTGAATAATCAATCGTATTCGCAAGATCAACTTCACCCGATTGTAACGCTAAAACACGTGCATCAGAATCTGCCACTTGACTAAAATGAACATGGTCAAGTTTTGCTTTACCATCGTAATATTTTTTATTTTTGCTTGTATCGATTGTTTTTTCTGAAACAAAATCATCCACCACAAAAGGGCCGGTACAAAGAGGATGATTGGCAATATCTTCTTCACTTTGACTTGCATCATAAATAGTAAAGAGTGGTTCACAAAGATTATTTAAGATTGCCCCACTTGATTTATTTAAATAAAGATAAATATCTTGCCCCTTTGCTTCAACATGATTTAAATCAAAATAATCAATCGCTCTTGTATTTTTTTCAAAAGCTCTTTCTAAACATGATTTGACATTTTCTCCTGTTACTTTTTTACCATTTGAAAAAGTAATAGAATCTTTTAAAGTCAATTTCCAAGTTGTATCATCAATTTGTTCATAGGATTTTGCAAGATATGGTTCCACTTCATATTTTTCATTAAGTTTTAACAATGTTTCCCCTACCCCAATACGACTTAAAACCCAACCATCATAATTATTTGTAGGATCTAAAGATGTTGAAATCCAAAACATAGCAGCATTAAGTGTTTTACTTGATGCATTTTTGTTTGAATTAGAACACCCACATAAAGTTGTTAACATAAACAAACAAAGTAATAATTTTATTTTCTTCATAACTTCTCCTCATAATGTTTAGGATCTAAATAATCCCTTATATCTTCTGATAATAAATTAAAAATTAGCACACAAATAAATAAAACAAGTCCTGGAAAAAACATCATCCAAGGAGCCACTTGCATAAATTGTTTACTTTCATAAAGCATCGCGCCCCATTCAGGTTGTGGTGGTTGACTGGCAAGTCCTAAAAAACTTAAACCTGCAAGTGAAATCATCATATTTCCAATATCTAAAAAAGCTGTTACAAGTATTTGTGATAAAATATTAGGTAATAGATAACGAATGATTCTTTGAAGTGGTGGGACACCCGACATTTTAGATATCACTAAATAATTCTTTTTCTTTTCTTGTTTGACAAGAGCAAGAGTCAATCTTGCATATTTTGTCCACCAAATAAGTGCTAAAGCAAATACTGTATTAAAGAGACCTGCCCCGATGATTCCTACTATTGCAATGGCAAAAATCGTATCAGGAAAAGCAAGTAATCCATTAATTATATTATTAAAAAAAGATTCAACTTTATCATTAGACAAGCCTGCAATTAAGCCAACAATCATTCCAATAAAAACAATTAAAAACAACATCAAAAAAGTCAAACCAAAAGAAGTTTTTGCACCACAAAGAATACGACTAAAAACATCTCTTCCTAATTTATCTGTACCAAAAATATGTAAGAAACTTGGTGGTTGTAAAGAGAAATCATAATTAACTTTTAAAGGATCATACGGCGCTAAAAAAGAACCAAATATGGCAATAATTAATAGTAACCCAGTAAGACCAATCTCAATTTTTAACTTTCTTTTCATTGAAACGCCTCCTTAATCGTGGATTTAATACTTGTTGAAAAATACCAACAAATAGATTAACAAAAACATAGATCAATGCCATATAAATTGCATAAGCTTGAATAATTGGATAATCACGATAACGAATAGCTTCTACAACCATGTTACCTAAACCTTGATATGAAAAAATCATTTCAATAATTGCTGTTCCACCAAGTAAATGTCCAATAGAAAGACCTAATAAAGAAGAAAGTGTCGTAAAAACATGAGGTAAAACATGTTTTAATAAAATTTCTGATTGTTTCATTCCTCGTGCTTTGAGTCCAATAACATAATCTTGATTTAATTGTTCTAAAATAGCATTTTGAATCATTCTTGTATAAGAACAAATCAGCGGAAAACTTAAACAACAAACAGGTAAAACAAGACCTTTTAAACTACTTCCACTAATAACAGGAAACAATTGAATCTTTACTGAAAAAAGCAGAATTAAAAGAAGTGCTAACCAAAAATTAGGTAAAGATAAACCTAAAAAAGAGATATTTTTTAAAATAGAATTAATCAAACTATGACGATGAGTAGCACTATAAATTCCTAAAGGAATCGAAAAAGCTAAAACAACAACAAATGAAAATATCGCTAATTTTAAAGTATTTGGTAACTTTGATAACATTTGTTGATTCACATCTTGTCCATAATGATAAGAATAACCTAAATCACCATGAACAAAATCATTCAACCAGTCAACATAGCGAACAACAATATTTTTATCGAGACCCATTTCATGTCGTGTTTCATTTAAAACTTCCTCGCTAGGTGTAATTCCTTTAGATAAATAATACATTTCAGCACTATCACTAGGTGCCAGATCCGTCATCACAAAAGTAACAAGCGTTACAAAGAAAAGAACTGAAAATAATGATAAAATTCCTTTCATTATTTAATTGCGTGTATTAAGAATTGACGAATCAATTCTTTTCCTTCCTTTGTTTTTTCTTTAGAAAGTATTTGACTTTCAACTTGTTGAAAACCAATTTCTTTTAGAATTTCTATATCATATCGAGGACGTAAAACATAAGATAACTTTAATTCCTTAGCAATATTATCAATAATAGAAACATCAATTCCTTCCATATGTTGATGATCACTATGCCCTGACCTATTATAATCTTGATCTTGATAGTAATAATAATGATTGCCATCAATATTTAAAAGATGTCCTTGTTTTTTTAAAACTCTAACCATCTCTTGATAGGCTTGTACAGGCTTTTCTAAATTCCATGTTACATTACGTGTGATAACCAAATCAAAAATTTCATCTTGAAAAGCTAAATCTTGAACATCCATCTTCTGAAACTCAACATTTGCCTTAAACTTGCGTGCATTGTTTCTAGCCTCTTCTAACATCTTATCACTATAATCAATGCCAATAACTTGGCATCCTAAATTTGTAAGCATAACAGAAAAAAATCCTGGTCCACACCCTAAATCTAACACTTTCATTCCTTTATTTATTTTTAGATAACGATTTATTAATTCTATCCATTTTTCTTGATCATGTAAAAGTTCTTCTTGGTTATCCAAAGAATAACCAAAAGAACGTTGATTCCAATAATCTGCAATTTTATTTAACTGACTTGTCATAAATTCTCCTTTATTTAACAAGATGATATATTTCTTGTAAAGAACATTGATGTTTTAACGCTAATTTTTTAGCACTTTCATATTCTGGATAACATCTTTTTTCACCATCAATTTCTACTTCTTTTACTTGAAGTTTTCCAAGAGGTGTTTCGATTTCTTTAATTTGTCTTTTTAAAACAGTTCTTTGTTCCTTACGATAACGAATACCAATAGTTGTTGTTTGCGTAAAAATCACTTTTTGTAAGAGACCCATCTTTTCTTCATTACAAACGACCGTCAAGCGATAAGCTGGTCTATTTTTTTTCATAAAAATAGAAGTAAAGAAAACATCTAAAGCTCCTTGATTTAAAAGCTGTTCCATTACAAAACCAAGCATTTCTCCACTACAATCATCAATGTTGGTTTCCATGACTATAATTTCGTTTTTTTTTTTAATTTCTCCAAGGGATACTTTTAAAACATTTGGAATTACCAAATCTTTTGTACCCGTTCCCCAACCTACTTTTTGAACATTCATAGCAGGCATTGTAGTAAATTCACTCGCAATTTCTGCGATGATTGCAGCACCTGTTGGTGTAACAAGTTCTGTATCTACATCAATTTGTCGAGTGATAGCATTACTTGCTGCAAAGATTTCAGATGTTGCTGGCACAGGAACAGAAATCATTCCATGAGCACATTCAATAAATCCATAACCATCATTAACGACACTACTATAAATAACATCTGGATTAATTTTGCATAATAAAATTGCTGTTCCAATAATATCAACAATAGAGTCAATGGCTCCTACTTCATGAAAATGAACATTTTCTAAACTTTCATTATGGACTTTGCTTTCAGCTTTAGCAACTCTTAAAAAGATACGTTTAGCAAGATCTTTCGCTTTTTCATCAATTTCACTTTCATCAATAATTTTATTAACATCGAATAAATTACGATGTTCATGATGATGGTGATGAGCGTGTTCATGATGTAAGTGTTCATGCTCATGTTCATGATGATGTTCATGTTCTAAATGAACATCAACATAAGTTCCTGTAATACCATTTTTCTTTTCTTTAGAAATATGAATATGATACCCATCCACATTTAATTTTTTTAATTCATTAACTAAATAATGAGGGTCATCAATCAATTCAGATAATGCTCCTAAAGTCATATTTCCACTAATTCCACTACTACAATCAAAATATAATACTTTCACTATTTCTTTCCTCCTAAACAATTAATGGTATGGGCCATAAATCCTGCCCCAAATCCATTATCAATATTGACAACACTAACCCCACTCGCACAGCTATTAAGCATGGCAAGAAGAGCTGATAATCCATCAAAGTTAGCGCCATACCCAATAGATGTCGGTACAGCAATAACTGGTTTATCCACAAGTCCTCCAACAACGGAAGCAAGGGCCCCTTCCATTCCTGCACATACAACTAAAACATTTGCACTTTGAATGATATCTAAACGATGAAACAAACGATGAATACCGGCAACACCCACATCACTGACAAGTTCAACTTCGTTACCTAAAAATTGAGCTGTAAGCATAGCTTCACGAGCAACTGGCAAGTCTGATGTTCCCGCACAAACAACAACAATTTTTCCTTTATTGATTTCTTTTTGATCTTCATCAATATAACAAATGTGCGATAAAGAATCATAAATCATTTGTGGAAATTCTTTTAAGATAGCTTCACTTTTTTCTTGGTCGACACGTGTAATTAAAATAGAATGGATATCATGGTCTAACATATTTTTTACAATACCGATAATTTGTTCCTTGGTTTTACCTGCACCATAGATTACTTCATGATTTCCCGTTCTTTTTTTTCGATTATAATCAATCGTTGCATAATCTAAAGGCTGTTCAATCAGTTTTTGAGCTTGTTCAATTGTTAGTTCATTATTTTTAACCTTTTGTAGAATTTCTAATGTTTTCAATATCATAACCTCCACTTCTAATTCCTTCTAAATCAAGTGTTACAAATCTAAATCCAAGATTTTTAATATTTTGAATCAATTCTTTATTTTCAATGATTTTCATAAAATCTTGTGGTTCAACTTCAAGACGTGCCACATCTCCATGTACTCTTAAACGTACATGAAGCATTCCTAAATCATGTAAATATTTTTCACCTGTTTCAACAAGTTTTAATTTTTCTAAAGTAAGCTCTGTATTGTAGTCAAAACGAGAAGCCAGACAGGCATTGGATGGTTTATTATAAGTAGCAATACCAAGCTGTTTAGAATAATCTCTAATTTCTTGTTTTGCTAAATTATTATTCGCTAAAGGCGAAATAATACCTAATTCTTCACAAGCTTTTAATCCTGGTCGATACACTTTTTCATCATCTTTATTTTTCCCATCTAAAACATAAGCAAAGTCATGTTCTTTAGCGACGGCAATAACTTTTGACATAATGCTTCTTTTACAATGATAACAACGATCTTTATGATTAAAATGAAAAGCTTCTACGTCTAATGGATTGACTGATAAAACCACATGATTTGAATCTTTTAATTGTTCAAGAGCACCTTCAATGTCTTCTTTTGACATCATTGCTCCTCGACATAAAACAGGTAAAACATTTTCTTTTCCTAATGTTTCAAGAGCTACATGGAATAAAAAGTTGGAATCAACACCCCCACTATAAGCAATCGCAACTTTTCCATAATTTCTTAATTCTTCTTGTAATAATTCTAATTTATTCATATAAATCTCCCTAAACTCCTCTATGACTTCTACTTAAAGGCTTCATTTAACATTGAAAAAAGTTATATTTATTATTTTACTCAAAAAAATATCGTATACATAAGTAGTTTATAGTTTCAACTATAATCGATACTTCATGTATACGATATCCTCTATTTTTCTAATTTTTCAATCATAACAACAAGGTCATCAATATATTCAGATATTGATTTTGATGCAACACCTACGACTTGAGCACTGCATTTAGAAACAGGAATAAAATATTTACGCGCTTCACTTTCTCCAATAGCTTTTGCCATAGCTGGTGTAATTTCACCATACATTGAATTTGCAAAAGCAACTCCAATTGGACCAACAACAATAGAGGCATGTTTAACATTATAAACAACAGCATTTTCCCCCGTTGCAATAATATCAGCACCACCCTTTTTTAGCTGTGTTGTTGCCATACTATTGGTTCCAACACCAATGATGGTATATTCTGGATGTTTTTCTTTTAAAACTTGTATAATATTTTTTCCAATTCCGCCACCTTGTCCATCAATAACAACAATTTCCATTTTCCCTCCTGATATATAATAAACTTCTTGTTTATTTTCGATTTCGTATCTCTATATCTTATTCATGAAAATAATCAGTAATTTCTTGCATATGTTTACTCTGTTGAACATGAAATGGACATCATTTATCACAATGGTGACAAACAATACAATCACTTGCTTTTAAAGCTAAATGATGATAATGATCTGTAGCAAGTTCATCTTTTAAACGAGCAAGATCATAATATTATTAATCAAGGTAATGTCTAACCCTTTTGAACAAGGATGACAATGTTTATAATAAACAAATTGGTTACAATTTTCTAATATTGGAAATATTCTTAAAATTGAATAATCTTTTTCTACATCAGATACTTCTAAATAATGAAGAGTACGTGTTAAATCACCATTTCTAATTCCTGGCAAAACTGTTAAAATAGACAGTTTATCTAAAGCATACTGCATATATTGAGTTTCTGTCAAGGCTTAATGAAATGGTGACTCATCTTCTTCTCAAAGTTTTCCTCCACAAAAGACTTTCATTACAATAATACCTACGCCTTCTTTTTTAAGACAACGATATAAATCCATACGTTCATCAATGGCGAAGTCTTCAAACTTCAAATCATAAGCTGAATCAATACTAAACATGTCAATATCTAAAACGTGATGAACAAGTTTTAGCGAATGTGATGATAAATCAATATGATAAATAATTGCTTTTTTTAATCTAATATATAATCTAAAGCACCATAATAGGTTTTAAATTCGTTGTCCAACCGTATTCTTCTGATGAATATTCAACACCAAAATGAATTTGTAAGTAAATTTGATTACTTCTTGACTTACTTATTTTAAAGAACCTACCCCTAAACTAATAATATTTATTTCTTCATTTCTATGTAGCAATTTTCTATATTCCGTTATTTTTCAAAATGACCTGCAACATCTTTTAAATATTGAATAATTGATAAATGTTGTGGACATACGCCTTCGCATTGACCACATTCAACACAGTCACTGGCTTTACCAAATGTTTTTGTTAAGTTGTTGTAGTATTCTCCTTGTGGTGTCCATCCTTTTTCTTCTACTTCTTGTAAATCTGCATTATATAATGAGAAGTATTTTGGAATGGCAATATTCATAGGACAACCATCAACACAATAAGCACATCCTGTACATGGGACAGTAATTGTTGAATTAATGGCAGTAACCGCTTTTTTAATTAAAGCATATTCTTCTTCATTTAATGGTTTAAAATCTTCCATATAACCTAAGTTATCTTCTAATTGTTCCATATTAGACATACCACTTAAAACCATCATAACGTTTTCTTGACTTGCTGCAAAACGAATAGCCCAAGAAGGAATTGACATATCCGGATGATATTCTTTAAACATCTTTTCAACTTCTCCTGGTACTTTCGCAAGTGTTCCACCTTTTACAGGTTCCATAACGATAACAGGTTTATGATGTTTTGTAGCTACTTCATAACATTTTCTTGATTGAACGCCAACACTGTCCCAATCAAGATAGTTGATTTGTAATTGTACAAATTCAAATTCTGGGTGTTCTGTTAAAACTTGATCAAGCAATTCAGGACCATCATGATAAGAAAAACCAATAGTTTTAACTAAACCTTTTGCTTTTTTATCTTGTATCCAGTTAAAGCAATCTAATTCATTATAAACTTCAATACTATGTGTATTAATATCATGTAATAAATAATAATCAAAATATTCTACACCTGTTTTTGAAAGTTGTTCATTAAAGATATGATCACGATCTTCTTTTGTTTTAATAAAACCTGAATGTAATTTTGTTGCAAGTGTATAAGCATCTCTTGGGTAACGTGATACAAGTGCTTCTTTGGCTGCATTTTCACTTGCAAATCCACAATACATCCATGCAGTATCAAAATATGTAAAACCTTTTTCGATAAATGTGTCAACCATCTTTTTTGTTTGTTCAATATCAATTTTTGAAGCATCATTTGGATCTAACGATGGTAAACGCATTAAACCAAAACCTAATTTCTTTTGACTCATTTCCTTTTTCCTCCTATTTATTTTCCTTAAATTAGCCTTCAAGTAAGTATTCTTACCTTTTATTATTTTATCATTCTTGCATAGTTGAGGCAAATACCTCTTTTAAATAGCGCACTATGTCTTTTAAGCATGGAACAGATTAATCATCTATTTCAATAAGTTCATATTCTCTTGAACCATATCCAAGTGCTGAGGCTGCTTCAATGGTATGAATACCATGACGAGATTCAATTCTTTCAATTAAATGATTTCTTCCCTTATCATTAGAAGCATAAACTAAATCAATACATGCTTGATCAATAGCAATTGGATCCGTTGAAATTAAAATACCAATATCATCCATACATGGATCTTCTGCCACTGCACAACAATCGCAATCAACAGACATATTTTTCATAACATTGATATAAACAATGTTTCCTTTAAAATATTCATGAACTGACTTAGCTGCATCTGCCATTGATTCTAAAAACAAATCATGATCAGCTGTCCAAATCTTTTCAGATTCTCCTGCCCCATGAATATAAGCTTTTCCATAAGATGAAGCACAACCAATTGAAAGTTGTTTTAAAGCGCCCCCATAACCACCCATTGGATGTCCTTTAAAATGAGATAAAACAATCATTCCATCATAGTTTTCCATATCTTTTCCAACATAGTTTTTTTGAATCACTTTTCCTTCAGGAATATCTAGAATCATATCAGGACCTTCTGCATCCATTAAATCTACATCAAAATATTTAGACCATCCATGTTTTTCAATTGTTTTTAAATGTTTTTCAGTTGTATTTCTAGATCCTTCATAAGCTGTATTACACTCCACAACTGTTCCATTTAACTTATCAATAATTGGTCTCCAAAAATCAGGTTTTAAAAAGTTTTGATTTCCTTCTTCCCCTGAATGAAGTTTAACAGCAATCTTTCCTATTAATTCTTTTCCTAATACTTCATACATTTCTAAAACCTTTTCAGGTGTTATTATCCTTGTAAAATAAACTTTTGATTTCATAAGTAATCCTCCTTTCAAACAAACTATAAACCTAAACTTGAGTTTAGAGTCAAGAGGATTTTTAATATTTTTTTAAAGTTTTCGTTCTCTTAAAATACCATAATAATTTTTATCAACACATGTCCCTCTTTCTACAAAACCACGCATTGAATAATAATCTTCCAAAGTTTCGTTTCCACGTAAAGAATCTAATCTTAAATATTCTTTTCCTTTTTACCAGAAGAAGCAAAACGTATCTATGAATATTTAGGGGAAATGTCGCCTGCAAGTTATGCCTTACGTTTTGCTGCTGGTTTTGATGAAATGATGATGGTTTTATCAGGAATGAGTGATATGGCACAAATGCAAGATAACTTAAGTTTCATGAAAGATTTTCAACCATTATCTACAAAAGAACAAGAAGCAGTTAAACAAGTCACAGAAATCTTCAAAAGTAAAAACTTTATTCCATGTATTGCTTGTCGTTACTGTATGGAAAAATGTCCAAAGAACATTGCTATTCCAGATTGATTTGCCTGCTTAAACGCTAAAAAAGTTTATGGAGATTGGAACAGTGATTACTACTACAACAATGTTCATACCGTTAAAAATGCAAAAGCAAGTGAATGTTTAAAATGTGGTTTATGTGAACAAATTTGTCCACAACATTTACACATTAGAGATTTACTTGTAGAAGTTGCAGAGGCTTTTGAAAAGAAATAAAAATAGCCAAAAAGAGAAATCGTAATGATTTCTCTTTTTTAGATAAGTTTTAAATATTTAAAAGCATTATATAAACCATCTTAATCTACATCATCCGTTACATAACTTGCTGTTTGTTTAACTTCATCATTTCCATTACCCATCGCTACAGAAAAACCACAAGCTTTGAACATTGGAATATCAACCACACCATCACCAAAAGCAATAGCATCTTTAGGATCAACATTTAAATATTTTAATAAAAGATGAATTGAATTTTCTTTATCAAATCCTTTAGCACGCGTTGCTCCATATAAAGCAAGTTAACCTTTACCGCCCCATGTATCAACCGTCATATCTGAAAATTCTTCTTTAGCATCTAAAAAGTCTTGATAAGATTTTAAAACAAATGCTGTTTTATTAACATCATCTCTAAATAAATTTTCTCCACTTATCATATGTCTTGAAAGTGGTGGTAAAGGTTTATCTGAGTAATCTTCTTCTAATCCATAAATATATTTATATCTTGTTAATCGTGATTTTTCTTCATAACCTTCACTTAAAAACATTCCATCATTACATTCTAAGCGGAAAGCTAAATCTCTTTCGTTACACCAATTTACAAAACGTGTGCATTGTTCTAAAGTTAATGGTTGATGAAAGATTACTTCATTATTATATTCAACATAGCAACCATTTCCGTAGATAACACCATCAAAGTTTAAATCCATATCTCTTGTTTCTATTTCACATCGACTACATCCTGTACAAATAATAATCTTGTGTCCATTCTTTTGTGCTTGTTCTACTGCTTTTTTAGCTGAAGCAGGTAATTTTGTTTTATAATCAATTAATGTTCCATCAACATCTAAAAATAAATATTTCATATTCAATTTCCTTCCCTTATTTCATTTCATTGTATCTAGAAAAGAAAACGTTTTCAATAAAATATGACATTAATTTTACAATCTTCCATTTTAATAAAAAACAAAAGGAATCCTTTAGATTCTTCTAGTACATCCTTGAGCCATTTTTTATATTACCGACGAGTCAAAACCATCACTCGTCATCATAGGATGTTTTAAAATATTCATCTATATTATAAATATTTACAGATAAAAAACTATTACTTTATAATCATGTTCATACTATTTTTCTAATTCATTAATAATTATATTTATTTTTTCATTATAAAGGGTAAATAATTCTTCTTTTGCAGATTCTATGTTAGAAATCATTTCTTCTTTTGAAATACCTTTTTCTTCCATCATATCTAAACATTTTGCTACAGTAACTCGATCACTTTCATGAATACTTCCCATCAGCATCCACATACATTCATTCTTATTTTCTTTATTATCCATACAATACCTCCTTATGTTTTATACAAATTAAAATTATTTATTTTCTAAATTTATGTAATATTCTATTAATTTTGGTTGTATTTCAGGATATGTCCATAAATTAGGGAGTTCATTAAATAAAACAATCTTCTCCATTTCACTATGCAAATTTTCTTCAAAAGAATATATATCTGCATAATAAAGCATTCCATAAAGTTCTTCTCCAGTATCATTAACTCTATTTCTTCATAAAATTGCACTTGCATACTTAAATTCTTACCAACTATTCTTACTTTTTTGTAACAGCAAATGTAACTGGATTAAAATCATAGTCATTCAGTAATGTTACAGCATCTATAATTTTTATCTTTCCCCTTCTTGTTAATTTATCAAAATCATACACCCTATATAAATAAACGCCATCATATTTATAGGTTTCAAAAAATAGTTTTTCATTTTTACTCATGAAAAATGGAGTATTCAGCCCACTAGATGTAGTTTTTACTTCGATTCGTCTTATTGTTCCATCTTCATTAATCGAACTTATATCATACCCAAGTCCATCACCTTGCAATCTACTAAGATGCAAAACACTACTAACAGAGGTAGGATCAAAATTAGATACTCTTTCTTGTTCATATTCCAAAATAAACTCTTCACCTAAATTACCTAAATCATCATTTTTATCTCTTAATTCTCCCCAATTAATTTTACGTCCTTTAAATATTTTAGATCTTTCTTTTCTTAGTTTCACTTGTTTCTTAGAGATTTTTTTCTTAGAAGTGCCAGTACCTTCTATTGCCGTAAATTTAGCAGGTTCATATTTTTTATCCAACAAAAAACCTTCCCTATAGATTTTTTGTTCCGTTGTTTGATGGCTGGCGATATTTCCTATTCTTTGCAAAATTTTAATTTCGTTACGAGTTGTGGACATTTCTTTATCTTCATCATCATATTCAAGTACTTCATGAAGCAACTCTTTCGCTTCTGTGACATTTATTTCCCCATATTTATCTAATAGCAATCTTACAGACTTTCTAATATCTCCTTCTGAATGCATTTTATTTTCTCCCATCTATATAGTTTATTATCTAATTAAATACACAAATTAAAAATAAAGCGCTTTAATTCTTTCTAAAGCTTCCTTAATATACGCAGCGCTTTGCTTATATTGATCAAAAATGATTTTAAATCCATCTTCATCATCACAAACAAAATTCCAATAATCTTTACCAATTAATAATTCCTCATCGGCAAAAAATTGTTTTACTCTTTCTTGTTTCCATTCAGCACCTTCACCATACATATTATATGCCGTTCCAAAAAATAATTTTATTTTCTCATCCGGTTTATCTATTAATGAATTTTTTAAAATAAAATATTCTTGTAATAAAGCTAATTTTTCTGTTTTTGCTTTCTTATTATCTAAATCTCCACCAGATTTTAACTCAATTAAATAATGTTCTTTCTTCTCCTCATTATAAAAATAATGATCTGTTACATGTGATTTATGAAAGCTTCTAATGTCAGCAGGAATCATACAACTAAAAGTATTGTAATCAGATACTTTAGGTTTAGCGTGTTTCTCATATTCTAAAATAATATAGTCCATATGCTGGGATTGTTGAGGAAGTAAAAAAGATTCAATATTACCTCTGACATCATAAGATAATTTTGCAATACTATTCCCTATATTTTCTAAAATTCGCCCAAATGAACTATCGAAGCTTCTTACAAAAGCACTATAAAACATAAACTCTTTTCCAAGTTCTGCAATAAAACAGTTATTTTTTTTACGATTAATTACTCCTTCAGGATCATCAACTTCGCTAGAATAACGTAATTCAAATCCCTCAGCAAAACTCTTAATATTAGAATCAATTATTTGTTGTATTGCTTTCTTCTTATTTTCATTCATTTAGCCCACCCCCACTTATTGGATAATTTGTAATTAGTAAATGTTGTGCATTTTTATCATTTCTATCTTGAAAACTCACGAAGTATTTTTTTTCAAAACTACTAATATATATCTTATCTCCATTAGCCGTCTTAGTCCCTTCAAGATATAAAGATGCTATATAATTAGTATTTTTAATAACTAGCATAAAATTAGCTTTACATTCTTTAATTAAATAATTTGCTAATCTTAATTGATCCTCTTGATTAAACTCATTTTTTGCGTAAGTACTAAATTCAGTATCATAAGGAGGATCTAAGAAAATAAAATCGTCTTTCTTAGGCGGATTTTCATGCATAAAATCATAAAAGTCCATATTTCCAATTTTTGTTTTGTTTAAATGCATTATTAAATCCCTATTTTGATAATAATCAATTTTATTTAGAAATGATTTTCTATTATAAGAAATTCCACCATATGGTACGTTAAATTGTCCTTTTTTGTTATATCTGAACATTGATGAATAACATGTTTGACGTATAAAAAAGTATATAGCTGTAGCAAAGGCATTAGAAATTCCAAATTCATCTTTATAATTAATCAAATATCTAAAATGCGTGTAAAAAGCCGATTTTAAGGAACATTCAATATTAGCAATTAAATCCTCTTGACTTAACTTTCCTTTAGATTTTTCTATACGTTTCATTCTAACCATTTTGTTCTTTATACTTCTAATTAATTCATTTACAAAATTTTCAATTTGACAATTAAAATTACGGCTAAGAAGTCCATTAAATTCATCAGCATTTGCTAAAACAAATTCAGCAATTTCATCATTCAATTCTTGTTCATTAAAAATATTATTCTTATAAAAACAATAAATGGTAATTAAATAATCTGAATGATTATCAACAACACTACTGATTATTTTCCAATTATGATCAAATGCTTTTAATTTTTCAAAAAATTCTTTATCTTGATTTTTTACCATGTTATATAAAGAAATTAATTCGTCAGACTTATCATTTATCAAATAATTTTCAGCATGTACTGCAAAATAAACTGCACCACCACCCACAAAAGGCTCATAATAATTATTTATTTTTATTGGCAAATTTGGTAAAATGTATTTAAGCTCTTTTTCTTTTCCACCTGGATATTTTATTAACGAAGAGAGCCTTTTACTCAAAATATTTTTCATAACAATCACATTCCTTTATGCCTCATTGTATCAAATTTTTTTATTTCTTAAAAGCATAAAATGATAAAGTCCTCAAAATATTAATTAATATTTACAAAAGTAACTCATTATAAAAAATATCTAACTATAAAAAAAGCATTATAAGGAGGAACTTTACATGAAAGAAAAAATAAATTTAATTAATGCAGATGCTTTTGAAGAATTAAAAAATATTAAGTCTAATTCTGTAGACTTAATCCTAACTGATGTGCCTTACAACATATCAAAATATTCCAAAAATGAGGTGTTTATTGGTAATAGAAAGTTAAATACAAAAATAGCTGATTGGGATGAAAATTATTTTGACCCCAGTCTTTTAGTAAATGATTTTAAAAGGATTCTAAAACCAGATGGAAATATTTTCGTATTTACAAGTTACAATCAAATTGGCCTTTGGCATAAGTATTTTGATGATGAATTTGATACTTTTCAATTTATGGTATGGCATAAAACCAATCCAGCTCCATGTGTCTACAAAAAAACTTTCTTAAATAGCTGCGAAATAATTATTTGTTTATGGAATAAAGGTCATAAATGGAATTTTATATCTCAAGAAAAAATGCACAATTTTATTGAAACACCTATCTGTGGATATCCTGAAAGATTGACCAATCCAAAACACCCTACTCAAAAACCTATTTCTGTTTTGGAACACATTATCAAAATAGCATCAAACGAAAACGATGTTATCCTTGACCCTTTTATGGGAGTAGGTTCAACAGGTGTAGCATGTAAAAATTTGAATAGAAATTTTATTGGTATTGAAATTAATAAAGAGTATTTTAAAGCCGCATTAAAGCGTCTCTTATAAATCATTCTCAAAAAATTTATGAAATAACTTGATATTTTTGAAATAGGGCTGATGATAAATCAAGAGGTAATTCTCAAATGAGATGCCTCTTGGTTTTTTAGGCATTTCTATTTTTTATCCATTATTTTTAGATAATAACTTATAAAATCAACAACATAGTTTGCTTTTTTATTTAAAACCTCTGTCCCCTTATCAATGACAAAATTATGTTTATTGATTTCAAACATTGATAAATCATTATAAGAATCACCCATAACATAAAGATCCATCCTCTTTTAAATGACATTTATCCATTAATTCTTTAATAGCATTCTTTTTACTAACACCTTTAAAGTAAACTATCGATATATTAATTATTTCTTTTAATATTGAATAATATATTCTTTAATAATTGTTGGCAAATATTCTCAACAGCCTTTAAATCTTTATTAACAATTTCTAAACAAATGGCAAATTAGCTTTAAACCAATCAAATAAATCATCCTACCAACCCACGCCCAAAAGTTATCTGTTTTTAATTGCTCAGTACCTGTTCCTCTATATCTGCCAGATAACTGTTCAATCCGCTACTCATCAGCAAATCCAGATATACAGTCCTGAGTATTACTTACATCTTACATAGATGCTACCCATTTCTTCAAAAATTGTTTTCTTCATTTTCTACTCCAACATTCTCATCATTCTGTGTCCTTTGAGTTCTTCTTTACTATCGTTTTAACTATTTCCTGCACCCTTGCTGGAAATAATGCAATTTTTCCTGTATGCTTGCCTTTTTCGACAGTTCTAATTATTTCTCCTGTTATCTGTCAATATTGCGCATACATAACGCTAATATGTAATACTATAATTTAACTCCTTTCGCATTTTCCCTTCCTGGTAAACTTCCACAGATACTTTATGACTGCCCAATTCAACAAATAGTCCGAAATTATATTTAAAAGTTTCCTCTTGATTCGTCAAATACATCAGTTTATTCCTGTCGACATTTTTATTTTGAGGATCCGCATTTTTCTTTTTGAATTCAATCACAAGAAGATTATTTTCATTGCTTCGTCTTCTGTGAATTATCAAATCAGGAATAAACCTTCTGTCATCGTTCAACATTTTAGGGTCATCCATATTACGGTTATATTCACAATCTAAATCTGCCCATTGAAACTTCTCAAGTGTACTCATTTTATTTTTCATATAATTTCCTATATGAAAGACCATACATCGTTCAGAAACCATATTCTCCTGATTGTTTATTTCAATTAAATCCCTTTCATTTTTATAAAATTTCTCCAGTGCTACATTTATTAATTTTTCTTAATTAACCATCTGACACATCTTTTGATATAACACCGTTAATCTCACTTTAAA
>ERZ857785.1975-NODE-1975-length-19672-cov-3.043126_pt1 | contig 19672 bp, 16 predicted proteins | sample MGYA00519763_ERZ857785 | MGnify/ENA primary metagenome ERZ857785 (study PRJEB31778, sample SAMEA3449365) | human gut metagenome | biome: human gut; feature: human-associated habitat; material: faeces | place: United Kingdom | collected 2010/2012 ...
AGTTAAAAAGCTTTTAGCATCATGCTATGACAGGGCAAAAGAGCTTCTTTCACAGAACAGAGATGTGCTTGATGCGATAGCTTCTTATCTTCGCGAGAAAGAAACGATTACGGGAAAACAATTCATGGATATATATAATCAGGTAAAAGGAAAAGCAGATATATATGAATAATTCATACAAATTACTTGCACTTGATATCGACGGGACATTAACTAACAGTAAGAAAGTAGTTCCGAATACTACAAGAGAGGCTGTTATTGATTTACAGAAAAAAGGAGTAAAGGTTGTGCTGGCTTCAGGACGTTCGGAATATGGTCTTATCCATATTGCAGATGAGCTTGAGCTTAGCAGGTACGGCGGATATGTAATGTCATTTAACGGCGGAAGAATTACTGAATGCTTAAGCGGACGGATTGTATATGACAGACCGCTTTCGTTATCTGATATAGCCGAGGTATATGATATAGCTGTGGAGTGCGGTGTTGGTATACTTGGTTATGAAAAAGGGTGTCTTATAAGCGGCAACGGAATTGATGAATATCAGATACAGGATTCTCTTGCGTGTCATATGGGGCTTAAGGAGATTAATGATTTTAAGGACTATTTTTCAAAGCCGTTTAATAAATGTCTTCTTACCGGAAAACCGGCGCATATAAAAAAAGTTTTCGGTATTGTAAAGAAACGGCTTGGGGACAGGTTAAGCATAACCATGTCGGAAGAATGTTTTATAGATATTATGCCAAATGGAGTGCATAAGGGAGCGGCAATAGAAAACCTTGTTAAGATGCTTGAAATGGATTGTAAGGATATTGTCTGCTGCGGTGACGGCATGAATGACCTTACAATGATTGAATATGCCGGATTAGGCGTTGCTATGGCTAATGCCAATCATCATCTTATAGAAAGAGCTGATTATGTAACTTTGTCTAATGACGAAGAGGGCATATTAAGAGTTATAGAAAAATTCTTTTAACTATAAAGTTACTATTCACGGAATAGGCAGGGTGACATATAATGTTTGATTTGGAAGAAGAGCTGAAAAAGCTGCCGGATAATCCCGGTGTATATCTAATGCATGATAATATGGATAATATTATATATGTCGGAAAAGCAGTAAACCTTAAGAACAGGGTGCGCCAGTATTTTCAGGCCGGCAGAAATGTATCTCCGAAAATTGAAAGGATGATAAGCCAGATAGCAAGTTTTGAATACATTCTTGCAGATTCGGAAGTAGAAGCGCTTGTACTTGAATGTAATCTTATTAAAGAGTATTCCCCGAAGTACAATACGATGCTTAAGGATGATAAAAGCTATCCGTATATCAAAGCAACAATACAGGAGCCGTATCCAAGGCTCCTGTTTACGCATAAAAGAAAAAAGGACAATTCAAAATATTTCGGACCGTATACAAGCATCAGCGCAATGAAAGAAACGCTTGATTTACTTATTAAAACATTTAAGCTTAGGACATGTAATAAGAAGCTCGAACAGGATGTTGTCGACGGACGTCCGTGTCTGTATTATCATATACACAAATGCAGCGCGCCTTGTCAGGGATATATTTCAAGGGAAGAATATCTGGATAATTTTAATAAGGCGTTATCTGTATTGTCCGGAAACAGTCAGGCTATTATCAGTAAACTCAAAGAAAATATGCGTAAAGCTTCCGACAATATGGAATTTGAAAAAGCTGCTGTTATACGTGACCAGATAAAGAGTATTAAAGCAGTGAGTGAAAAGCAGAAAGCATCGGGAAATGAGACTGAAGAACGTGATATTATCGCGATGGCGTCGGAGGAAGATGAAGCAGTTGTTCAGGTGTTTTTTGTACGTTCAGGAAAGATTATAGGCAGAGAGCACCATTATCTTACAGGTGTTTTGGGTGAAAATGAATCGGATGTAATATCTGCATTTATTAAACAGTATTATGCCGATACTCCTTACATACCAAGAGAGCTGATGCTTCCGTGCGAACTTAACGAGGCAGAATTAATATCAAACTGGCTTTCTGAAAAACGCGGTTACAAAGTGCATCTTGTAACGCCTAAGATTGGTAATAAAGGCAGGCTTATTGAGCTTGCAAAGAAAAATGCAGAGCTTGTGTTAAGACAAGATGCAGAGAGAATACGAAAAGAAAATGAGCGTACCACAGGCGCAATGAAGGAATTGTCAGATTATTTGGATTTACACGGTATTACAAGAGTAGAATCTTATGATATATCGAATACAAATGGATTTGAAAGCGTTGGTTCGATGGTTGTGTTTGAGGATGGAAAACCTAAGAAACATGATTACAGGAAATTTAAAATTAAGACCGTTATAGGACCTGACGATTATGCTTCGATGAGAGAGGTGCTGACAAGGCGAATAGAGCATGCGATTTCGGATATGGAAAAAATGCAGGATGGTTTTGCAAAGCTTCCTGATATTATTTTGATGGACGGCGGAAAAGGACAGGTTAATATTGCGCTTGAGGTGTTGGAAAAATATAATCTTCGCATACCGGTATGCGGCATGGTAAAGGATGACAATCACAGGACAAGAGGGCTGTATTATAATGGGAAAGAAGTTCCGATTGATATATCGTCTGAATGTTTTAAGTTAATCACCCGTATACAGGATGAAACGCACAGGTTTGCAATTGAATATCACCGTTCGCTTAGAAGTAAGGAACAGGTAAGGTCAGTCCTTGATGATATTAGCGGAATCGGCCCGAAAAGAAGAAGAGCGCTTGTGAAACATTTTAAATCAATAGAAGCAATACGCGAAGCCTCGGTAGAAGAATTGTGTGAAGTAAATGAGATGACAAAGACTGCAGCCGAGAGCGTATATAATTTTTTCAGAAATAATGCAGGAGGAAATGATAATGCATGATTTTTTGCCGGTTTCAAAAGAAGATATGAAAAAACGTGGGTGGAAACAGTGTGATTTCGTATATATTTCGGGTGACGCTTATGTAGACCACCCTTCTTTTGGTATGGCAATAATTACACGTACTCTTGAAGCATTCGGTTATAAAGTGGGCGTAATTGCACAGCCGGACTGGAAGGATGACAGAAGCATAACGGCGCTTGGTGAACCAAGGCTTGCATTCTTAGTTTCATCCGGCAATATGGATTCAATGGTTAATCATTATACGGTTGCAGGAAAGAAACGAAAAAATGATGCATATACTCCGGGCGGTGTAACAGGAAAGAGACCTGATTATGCAGTAGCGGTTTATGGCAATCTGATAAGAAGAACATACAAGCATACGCCAATACTTATAGGAGGAATTGAGGCAAGCCTTAGAAGAATGGGGCATTATGATTACTGGTCTGATAAAGTTAAACGTTCTGTTCTTCTGGATTCAGGAGCAGATATACTTATGTATGGTATGGGTGAACACTCTATTGTAGAGCTTGCGGAGGCTCTTGACACAGGTATAGACGTATCTGATATTACGTATGTGAGGGGAACTGTATACAGAACCAGAAAAGAAAATGTTCCTGATGAAGCGATTACTTTACCTTCATTTTCTGAAATAGTACAAAGCAAGAAAACTTACGCTAAGAGCTTTTATACCCAGTACAAAAATACCGACCCGTTTACCGCAAAGGTACTTGTTGAAGAATATCCGAATAAAGTATGCGTTGTGCAGAATCCTCCGGCGTATCCGCTTACTACGAGAGAATTTGACGATATATATACATATGGTTATATGAACACTTACCATCCGATGTATGAAAAAGACGGCGGGGTAAAAGCAATAAATGAGATAAAGTTCAGCATAACAAGCAACCGGGGATGTTTTGGCGGATGTAATTTTTGTGCGCTCACATTTCATCAGGGAAGAATTATTCAGGCAAGAAGCCATGAATCCATTATAGAAGAAGCTGTGCGGATGACAAAAGACGCACAATTTAAAGGCTATATTCATGATGTGGGAGGACCTACGGCAGATTTTCGTTTTCCTGCATGTAAAAAGCAGATGACGCATGGAGTGTGCAGTGATAAGCAGTGCCTGTTTCCTGAAATGTGTAAGAATGTGCGTGTTGACCATAGTGATTATATAAAGCTGCTTAAAGAGATAAGAAGTATTCCCGGAGTAAAGAAGGTATTTGTAAGGTCAGGAATAAGGTATGACTACGTTGCGGCGGATAAAAATGACGCATTTCTTTCGGAATTGTGTAAGCATCATGTAAGCGGACAGTTAAGAGTTGCGCCGGAACATGTATCTGATAATGTTCTTTCATGTATGGGTAAACCGTCGCATGCCGTATACCAGAAATTTGTCGGAAAATTTGACAGAATTAATAAACGTACAGGAAAAAAGCAGTACGTGATACCGTATTTTATGTCGTCGCACCCAGGCTCACATCTTACAGACGCGGTAAAACTTGCCGAGTATATAAGAGATCTTGGGTATATGCCTGAACAGGTGCAGGATTTTTATCCGACGCCTTCAACGATATCTACATGCATGTATTATACGGGACTTGACCCAAGAACGCTTAAGCCTGTATATGTACCTAAAAATCCACATGAAAAAGCAATGCAGAGGGCGCTTATCCAGTACAGACGTCCTGAAAATTATGAGCTTGTAAAAGAAGCTTTGTTAAAATGCGGGCGTAAAGACCTTATCGGATATGGCAGAAAATGCCTGATAAGGCCGAAAAAACATTACAATTGAATTGGTTGTTATCAGTATTGGGGCTTATGAGCAGCTTGCAGCAAGATATACAAAAATTAATTCTTGCGATTTTGGAAAAGGACTTTACATGTTAGCTCAGAAATATATAAATAAAATATATGAAATGCGATAGGATAGAAAAACATTAAAAGTTGCAAAAATATATTCCAAAATCATTGACGGGATTGCCTTTTAGTTCTTTTTATGTTATTTTAGAATAGAAAAATGCAAATGGTTGCAGAAATCTATTGTAAAAGGTGGTTTGTATGGAAATTCGCAGAGATTACTATTTGAGTAAACTTATAAAGAGAAAAAACAATGGGTTGATAAAGGTAATAACCGGTATTCGTAGATGTGGAAAGTCCTATTTATTAAATACCCTGTTCTACCATCACCTGCTTGAGAGTGGTGTGGAAGAAAGCCATATCATTCGATTCGCCTTTGATTCTGCCGATGACCTCTTTCTTATAGGAGAAAGTCTTATTAAGATTGAAAAAGAAAAAAGAGGTGCAGACCCTGAAAAGTTTATGGCATATATTCGTTCCAAGACTACAGAAGAAGGAATGTATTATCTGCTTTTGGATGAAGTACAAATGCTGGATTGTTTTGAGTCAGTATTAAACAGTTATCTTCGTAAAGATAATATGGACGTATTTGTAACCGGAAGTAATGCGAAATTTTTATCGAAGGATATTATTACAGAGTTTGCAGGACGTGGAGATGAAATCCATATGTATCCTTTGAGTTTCTCCGAATTTATGTCTGTTTATAAAGGCGATAAATACGAAGGATTGTCAGAATATATGCTGTATGGTGGTATTCCGTTAGTTGTTCTTAGAGATGAAGTAAATGATAAAGCAGCAACTTTGGAGAATTTGTTTGATGAAATATATATACGAGATATATTTAAACGTAACCGTGTTAAAAATCAGGGAGAATTAGAGGACTTGCTGAATATTCTTTCTTCTGCAATTGGTTCGCTCACAAATCCTGAAAAGTTGAAAAATACATTTAAGACAGTAAAAAAATCAAGAATCACTTCCCAAACTATTAAAAAGTATCTTGATTATTTTGAGGATTCTTTTTTAATTGAGTCTGCACAGAGATATGATATTAAAGGCAAGGCATATATTGAAACGCCGAAAAAATATTACTTTTCCGATTTAGGACTTCGTAATGCCCGTATCAATTTCCGTCAGTTTGAACAGACTCATGCAATGGAAAATGTTATTTACAATGAATTGCGTATGCGTGGGTATAGTGTGGATGTTGGTGTTGTACCGATAGCAGAAAAAGACAAAGAAGGAAATGTAATCCGTAAACAGCTTGAAGTGGACTTTGTATGCAACTTGGGGTCTTTAAGGTACTATATTCAATCAGCATATTCTTTGCCGGATGAAGCAAAGAGAACACAAGAAATAAGACCATTTAGAAAGATTGATGACTCGTTCAAGAAGATTGTCATCACGAAAGATATTGTCAAGCCACATTATGATGAACACGGAATATTAACTTTGAATATTTACGATTTCCTGCTTGACCCAACCTGTATTGAAAAATAAATTGGAGGATTGAATGAAAAGAAAAATAATTGTTATTTTGTTTTTGATAGTTTTGGCTGTGATTTTAACACTATTCATATATTTGTTGAAAAATAAGGATAAAAACATGATAACTGAACTTAACGCAAAAGATTATGATAAAGTGGAAATGCAGTTAGGCGAGTCGAGTTATACATTTTCTAACAGTGAACAGATAGAAGAACTGGTAAGCTTGATTCAATCTAAGAAATTAATAAAACGTACGGAATTTGATGATACCAAAGCGGGATTTTTGTTTATTATTGATTTCTATAAAGATAACAAAATTTTAAAGACAGTAGTAATCGCAGGTTATACTGATATAAGTATCTTCGATGAAGTCAGTAAAGACTCGTACTGTGAATATTATGATTTTGATGAAGCTTTAAGTGAAGAATGTTTTGAAGAATATAAGGAGTTCTTCTTTAAGTATTCAGGGTTTTCAGAGAATGAAGAGGATTAGATTTTTATATACATTCTTTCGTTTTAGTAATTTTAAGCCATAGGTTGTCTGTGAGATGACTAGAGCCTATGGCTTTTTATTTTTTACATAAGATGTATAAATGTAATAATAATACCTACAACAGCTCCAAGTAAAAAGAAAAATAAGTATAAAAAGAACTTTTTATATTGCTCAAATTTTGAGTCTTGTTTAGACCGTAGAGCAACATTATTAAGAATGAGATTATCTTGTTGCTTATCAGATAAATCAAGATGCTTACATGTTTTGGAGTCATAATTGTCAGTGTCAATTGGTTTGTCGGATTTAATATTATTATGTATCCTAATAGTTTCATCTGTTACTTGTGTCAATGTTGATTTGGATTGTTCAAAATATTCATATGCAGGTTTTGCATTTTTTGCATCAAATCCTTGCAATCTATTACTTGCCCATAAATAAGCATCGTCATGATGGTCTATATATACCAAAAGAACGGTATTTCCAGATTGAGTAAATATTGCTCTGAAATCTTGTGTTACTCTTGCACTCTTGAAATCAAGCTTTGTATTTAGTTTTTCTACTTTTAAGCTGTCGCTCCGTAGGCTTCTTTTCATTAGCCGAATGGTTTCCAGAGATTTTTTCTGTGTTTTCTTATCTAATCGTGAAAATGCATCTATGTAAGTATCGGAACAAACTATGTTTGTTGCCATGTGTATTCCCCTTCCCTTTTAATCTATGACGTTCATTAAATAACAATTGTTATAGATTCACTAAGATATAGTTGATGTTGTTATCCATGTAACATTTTACATATGTTTATCCGTACTGTCAAAAAATCTGTATAGCATTCTAGCCTCTCAAATCTTCAGTGAGTAGACAAACCTTTGTTTTTTGACAGCTTAATATTACGTATTAAATTTTCATAAAACCCCACAACGTGTCACATTTTATAATTTAGATTCGTCTATTTATTATAAAGTCGTGAAAGAAGGAGGATTAAGATTATTTGCAAATGAGGCGTTTAATCAGGAGGAAATGAAAGCTATAATTCCTGAGTCGTATACAATTAAGGATATTAATCTTGATGTGGTAGAAGAAGTGAATAATGGAAAGATAAGAATTTTGTCATGGGATGAAGCATGCAATCCTGCTTATGGATTTTGTGAAAATCCTGAAGTGTCTTCAAATACAAGGAAAGCTTCTGTAACAAATTATGCTTACAATAAAAGCACGGTTTATAATAACTGGTGGCTTAATTCACCGGGTGAAGGTGTAAAGGTGATGTGTGTGACTGAAAACGGTTATGTAAGTACACAGGGAATATTTATTTTCAATGACCAGATTGGGAAATTTGAGTATTTTGTTGTAAGACCGGTTATTAAGATTGATATAACAAAGACAGATGTATGGAATTATGCAGGAACAGTTGACTCTGAAGGTAAGAAAAATGAGACAGGGATTACTGTAAAACCTGAGGCAAGACCGACAAGTACGCCGAATCCTGACAGACCTGTTGTGCCTGATGATACGCCAAGTGTCGGGACTGATTCTGAGGTAAACCAGACAACGGAAACTGAACCGACTGCGCAGGCTGCTCCATCCGGTTTATATAAACCACAGGTAACGCCACCGTCAAAGAATACTGTAGTAACTTCTGCAAATAATAATCCTGCTGCCAATCCTGTAAAGGCAAAGATTAAATTGCTTAAGAAAAAGGGCAAAAATATTAAGATAAAAGTTAAGAAAGTAAAAGGTGCAGACGGATATCGAGTGTTTGCAGTAACAAAGGAGAAGGGTAAATATAAAATTAAGCTTAATATTAAAGCTCCTAAAGCGTCAGGCACGATAAAGAAGCTTAAAAACGGAAAGACATATTACATAAAAATCCGTGCTTATACGAATACGAATGGTAAAAAAATTTACGGAAAGGATTCCGATATTAAGAAAATAAAGTTATAAAGGCTTTATTTTCACTCAGTGCTCTTTGGTTTAGAAGGCTTATTTATTATTGCGGCTGTCTGATGGCAGCTGCAATATTCTTTTGGAATTGTATCTTTTGCAAAATATTCTGTTTTTTCGGAACCATATGAACTGCAAACGCCTTCAACTGCAAGCTTTCCGCATATACGGCATATAGAAACTTTACTTACTGAATCAGGAACGTCAAATTCTTTCTTTTCAAGATTCTTTTCGGTATGGACTCGTTCCATTATGGTTTTCCATATGGTTTTATGGTATGTTGTATTAACCTGGTCTTTGTTTAAATCCCAGCCGCCCCATATTCCTGCGGTGTAATATGGAGTATAACCTTCAAACCAGAGGTCTATGTCCTTTGATGTTGTACCGGTTTTTCCGGCAGCAGGCATATCAATGCCTGTAAATTTGGCGGCAGTACCTGTTCCGATGCTTATTACATCCTCCATTGCGCTTGTAAGAAGGTACGCTGTGGAATCTTTGAATACCTGTCTTGTTACAGGTGTTTTATCAATAAGGACATTTCCGTCATGGTCAAGTATTCTTGTATAAAGTACCGGCTCGGTATATACGCCGCCGTTGGCTATAGATGCATAAGCAGCAGTCAGTTCCAGATTAGTTACGCCGTCTGTAAGACCGCCGAGAGCCATAGGAAGCTGTATGTCGCTGAACACCTTGCCCGACTTATCAATTCTGCTGTCTACAAGAGTAGTAATGCCCAGATTTACAAGATAATCATATGCAACCTTCGGTGTTACTTTAGCAAGTGTTTTAACTGTAACAACATTCATTGAATTGTAGATTCCTTCGCGAAGTGTTGTTGTACCTTTGTATGCACTGCCTGTCCAGTTGTGAACCTGCACTTTGGTTCCCGGATAATAATATTTTTCATCTACTTCTGTGGAAGCAAGAGTCATTCCGGCAGTATCAAATGCAGGAAGATATGTTGAAAGTATCTTGAAAGTTGAGCCGGGCTGCCTTAATGAGCCGGATGCACGGTTAAGTGTACGCGCGCCGGTTTTCTTTCCACGGCCTCCTACCAGTGCAAGAACATGTCCGTTATGCTGGTCCATAAGCACAAATGATACCTGAGGCTGAATAATATAATTAATATTTTCACCGGTAATTGTATCGGTGTCTTTTACTACACTTTTCCTGTATTCTTTTATATAAGGCTTTGCAGATTTTTTGTCTTTAAAATAAATATTAAAAGAAGGGTTTTGTTTCAAAAAATATGCTTTAAGCGTCTGTTCATTATAATTGGTTTCCGTACCGTCGGCTGATATAACTGAAAGCTGATACGAAAGCTGATACTCGGAATTAGAAGGATAAAATGATGAATCATTAGTTACTTCATCACATATATCCTGTATCTGACGGTCCTGGGTTGAATATATTTTGAGACCGGCGCGGTATAATGCATTATATGCCTGGGTTTCAGTATATCCAAGCTCAACCTTCAGGTCGTTAAGCACCTGTTCAAAAAGTGCGTCGTTAAAATATGATGAAGTCTGTTCATTTCCTTTTGCTGAAATATAGCTTTCATTATATTCTGCAATTCTGTCATATACATTATCAGCAAGCGCTTCATTATATTCAGCTTCATCTATATAGCCCTGTTCTTTCATGTATTCCAGAACAGTAGCGCGTCTTTCTTTATTATTTTCAGGGTATGATATCGGATTATTTCCGGAAGGATTCTTGGTTATTCCTGCAATAACAGCAGCCTCTGAAATTGTAAGGTCGTTTACGTTCTTGCCGAAATACCGCTGTGAAGCAGCTTGTACTCCAAGCGTATTCTGTCCAAGGTTAATTGTGTTCAGATAGTATTCCAGTATTGTGTCTTTATTAATTTTGTTCTCAAGTTGGACTGCAAGATACTGCTCTTGAATTTTACGTTTTATCTTAGCAATATCTGTATTTTCAGAACCGCCTTCAAATACAGTATTTTTAATGAGCTGCTGTGTGATTGTACTTGCACCCTGACTTAAGTCTTTAGTGGAAAGTGTATTTGCTGCGGCACGTATAATTCCCTTTATGTCTATGCCGTTATGCTGTCTGAAACGCTCATCTTCAATTGCAATAAATGCATTCTGTACATGTGCGGGTACATTATCGAGAGTGACGTACACACGGTTGGCATTCTGACCTATAAGAGTCTGTGTAACATTGCCGTCCGTATCATATATCTTTGTAGAGTAGCCTTCTGGTGAAACATCTATTGTATCTATGTCAGGAGCGGTGTCAATTATTCCTTTGCAGACGCCGAGTACAGCCATTGTACCGAAAAGAATTATAGCTATGAACACAACTAAAACAAGCCTGAATGTCCATACATTCAGCTTTGAGGAAACCTTTCTTCCCGGAGAGGTAAGCCTGTTAAGTTCTGCTATGGTAGATTTCTTTCTGTAGTCCATGATGCGTACCTTTCATAATTCTGAGCATATGTTTTATGTGCTACCGTGAATAGTAACCTGATTATATCAAAAGATTTGTAATATGGCAAATAAACTTGCATGAAGATATACCAATATATTATAATTGCATCAGGGAGATGTGATATGAGCGAATCGTATAAAGTAGTTTTTAAAGGCGGCTGCGGTGAAATAACTGAAAAAAAATCACGTTTTATTGCACATGTGTATTCGGTAGAGAAGGCGGATGAGGCAGAAGAGATTATAGGAAAGCTTAAAAAACAGTATTGGGATGCAAGACATAACTGTTATGCTTATGTAATCGGGGATGATACGGCTATGCGAAGGTGCAGTGATGACGGAGAACCGCAGGGAACAGCAGGCAGGCCTATGCTTGATATACTGTTAGGAGAGCGTTTATGTAATGTACTTGTCGTAGTTACAAGATATTTCGGGGGCGTGCTTCTTGGAACCGGAGGACTTATAAGGGCGTATCAGGCAGCAACGAGAGAAGGCCTTGCAGCGTCTGATATAATTGAGAAGAAAAGCGCATATAAGCTTAGGATAACGGTTGATTATACATTTATGGGTAAAATACAGTATATAGCGCAGACGCTTGGAGTTATTACGCTTGATACCATATATGGCGACAAGGTTATATTTATAATGCTTGTGCAGACGGAAAATGAGAAGTCTTTTTGTGAGAAGCTTATGGAAGCTACGTCTGCTTCGTCGGTTGTGGAGAGGGAATGTGCTGTATGGTACGGAGTTTCAAAAGACGGGAGCGCACACATCCTTTCGGAACGTGAAGAATGATTTGATGAAGGTGATGGATAATAATGGATTTATTTGAATACATGGGAGAAAAGCAAAAAGAAAAAGAATCTCCGCTTGCTTCGAGGATGAGGCCGCAGATTCTTGAGGATGTTGTAGGGCAGCAGCACATTATAGGACGAGACAAGCTGTTATACCGTGCAATTAAGGCTGACAAGCTGAGTTCTGTTATATTTTACGGACCTCCGGGAACCGGAAAGACTACTCTTGCTAAAGTAATTGCAGGCACAACTAAAGCTGAATTTACACAGATTAACGCGACAGCTTCGGGTAAGAAGGACATGGAAGACGTTATTAAGTCAGCGAAGGACAATCGTGCAATGTATGGGCGTAAGACCATATTATTTGTAGATGAGATACATCGCTTTAATAAAGGTCAGCAGGATTATCTGCTTCCTTTTGTAGAAGACGGAACTATAGTTCTTATAGGAGCAACAACCGAGAATCCGTTTTTTGAAGTAAACGGCGCGCTTCTTTCAAGGTCGCAGTTATTTGAACTTAAGCCTCTTTCTTCGGATGATATTAAGATACTGATAAAACGGGCGCTTAGTGATAAGGAAAAAGGAATGGGCATATATAATGCCGTTATAGATGACGATGCGCTTGCGTTTTTATCCGAAACGGCTAACGGGGATGCAAGAAATGCTCTTAATGCAGTTGAGCTTGGAGTGCTTACGACGTCTCCTTCTGCAGACGGCAAAATACACATCACTATTGAAATTGCTTCCGAATGCATTCAGAAAAAGGTGCTCCGTTATGATAAACAGGGCGACAATCATTATGATACGATATCCGCATTTATTAAAAGTATGAGGGGGTCAGACCCGGATGCCGCAGTATATTATCTTGCACGCATGTTAAATGCAGGAGAGGACATTATGTTTATTGCAAGGAGAATAATGATATGCGCATCAGAGGATGTATCTAATGCCGACCCGAATGCTCTTGTTGTGGCGGTATCAGCCGCGCAGGCGGTAAAGATGTTAGGAATGCCGGAGGCAAGAATAATTCTTGCACAGGCAGCATCATACGTAGCATGTGCGCCAAAAAGCAATTCTGCAATTATGGCAGTAGATGAAGCTATGAATGTAGCGCTTAACGATACCAATGCGACAGTGCCGCCTCATCTTATGGATGCACATTATGGAGGAGCTGCACAGCTTGGGCATGGAATAGATTATAAATATGCCCATAACTATAAAAACCATTATGTAAAACAGCAGTATCTTCCTGACGTACATGTAGGAAAAGTGTTTTATCAGCCTTCTGATAATGGATACGAAAAAGTACAGAAAGAATATCTGAAAAGAATAAAAGAAGAAGCAGAAGAGTAGTTATTCTGCTTCTTCTTTGTCGTCTTCATCAGTTTCTTTGGGAGCTTCATATTTTGCATCATCAGCTTTCTTTTTCAATATTCTGTACATAAGAAGATATGCATAGAACATTACAGGAACGGCAACTGTTGCATATATGCATGCCTTAAAAAGCTGCGGCGTCTGCGGAGAAGTAAATATTGCAGCTATCAGTGTGACGATATACAGTCCGCACAATATTACAATTCCAATAATAGCGATAATTTTTTTCATAAAAATTTCTCTCCTTTAGTTGGCTTCAAAAAAATCCTTTGCAATCCAAGGCTTGTTCATTGCATAAAGGTGAATGCCTCTGACTCCGTGTTTAATGAGGTCAAGCTTCTGCATAACAGCATATTCAATACCTGCTTTTTTCAAGTCTTCAGGATTATTTCGATAGCGGTTTATTCTGTCTGTAAGCTCAGGCGGAATTGATGCATTTGATAAGTCTACCATTGTAGTAACCTGTTTTGCGGTAGTAATTGGCATAATTCCTGCAAGTATAGGAATATGGATACCTGCTTTGTCGGTCATATCAAGAAACCTGTAGAACTTTTCGTTGTCGAAGAAAAGCTGTGAGGTAAGCATTGATACGCCGGCGTCTATTTTCTTTTTAAGGTTCTCAATGTCTTCTTCAATAGTAATTGAATCAGGGTGCTTTTCAGGATAACATGCACCGGCAATAAAGAAGCTTTTGTCAATAGCAGAAACAAGGTCTGAGGCGTGTTTGTAATATCTTGATTCAAATTCATCATCAGTCATATCACGCGGCTTATCGCCGCGAAGCGCAAGTATATTGCTCAGACCGTATTCTTTCATTTTTTTGGTATAAACTTCAAGCTGGTCTTTTGTGAGCGCGGCGCATGTAAGATGTGCAAGCGATTCAATACCGCATTCGTTATATATATATATATGATGCTATTGCAAGGGTTTCTTTGCTAGTTCCGCCGCCTGCTCCATAGGTCACGCTTATAAAATCAGGTTCAACGGATTTCATTTCATCTATTGCTTTATATACTATGTGTACATCATCGGTTTTTTTCGGAGGGAAAACCTCAAGCGAGCATATAAGCTCTTTTTTTTCTAAAATATCACTTATCATTATTATATAAATCTCCTTGCCTGTGTAGTGGGATAATTCTAATTTATATCGGTGCCGTTGTCAATTATACTTTTTGCTGTCTGTGAGGCTTTCGCAAAAATCACATATATCTTTTGTTGCGTTGACATTGTATTTATCTGCATCTGAATCTGTATTGTTATTAAGAAGCATATTTATTGCAGGAATAAGCTCTTTATATATTTTTTTAACGGGAATGCAGTATCCTTTTTTGCTGAAATAATTCATGTTATACGTCTCACAGCCGGGAATAGGCGATATATGTATAAGGGGCGTGCCTGAAACAAGAGCTTCCGTAGAGGACAGCCCTCCGGGTTTTGAAATAAATATATCGCTGGCTTTCATGTATTTTGCAATGTCGCCTGTAAATTCCAAAGGAATTACATTGTCGCTGTAATGTTTATTAATAAATGAATAAAGTTTTTTATTGCTGCCGCATATTACAATAAAGCATATGGTTTTGTCGTTACGGAAACGGTCATGCAGGATTTTTATTGCAAGGCCGACTTTCCCTGCTCCCATACTTCCTCCGGATATGAGAATATATTTTTTGGACTTATCAAGTCCGAGTGATTTTTTTGCGTCGGATTTTGAATATGAAGCGGTAAAATCAAAACGGCACGGTATTCCAAAAGGCATAAGCTTTTCTTTGGGGATACCGCGTTTTGTATATTCATTTTTTAAATCAGCCGAAGGGATAATATAATAATCACAGTCTGTCTCTTCGGTAAATGGAATGCATGTGTAGTCTGTCGCAATAAATATGGATATTCCCGGATAAATACCTGCATTTTTCATGGCGGTAATTATTTCGGCAGGAAACAGGTGCGGCATTATAATAATATCGGCAGGATTTTCCTTAAGGTAAGCCTGCATATTTTTCATCATAAGTCTGTTAAGATGATACACAGGCGAACGAAACGGAAGCTTACGATATAGGTTTCCAAGCCCGTAAATAAGCCCGAATGCTTTCGGAAAAGTTTTGACAATGGATATATAAATATTGTCAATTATATGTTCGCTTTTATTATCGCATAATGAGTACGGATTAATCATTACCGCATGATGGCCCCGCAGGTTTAATTCCTCCGCTATAGCTGTTCCTGCAGCATTATGGCCTCCGCCTGTGCCGCATGACATTATCAGTGCATCCATAGTAATCTGACCTGCAACCTTTCTTTTTGCTCAGTGCTTAAAAAGAGCTTTATCATAACTGCTGTGTGTATTATAAAGAATCCGATTAATACCGGCATAAATACGTCTGTAAAATACATAATTATGAGCGCTGCGGTATAAGCCGCCATCGTTCTGTAATAATGTGGTATAATGCGGATTATAAGCGAGAAAAAAATAAATGCTGCTGCCAGAATAAGCGCCGGTCTGATATCCGGAAATAATCCAAGCAGACATCCGAAGGTAACTGCAATGCCTTTTCCGCCCTTAAAATGATAAAATACAGGAAGTATATGACCTATAACAGGCGCTGCCAGAACAAGTGTGAGATTAAACGACATCCCGCCGGCGTTAAGAAGATAACAATACACCGGAAGGAATCCTTTTAATATATCTCCGAAAAGAGTTATTATTCCGCAGAAAAATCCGCCGTATGTAAATGCGTTGGCGGCGCCGGGATTGTTATCATTGCTGTATATTAATATATCTTTTTTCATAAATGAAGAACATATGCGTGCAGACAGTATGCTGCCCGACAGATATCCTGCTATTATATAAAGTAAGGTATGGTTCATAAATTATTCTCCCTGTATGTTTTATATAATATAACTCATTTTTTTGATGTTGTAAATGTAATGTACATTTAAGTAAATATGTGCTATCATACAAATGCGTATATACTAATTTTTGAAAGGAATTCTGTTATGGATTATAAAAAGAAATTATCATCTGTATATGAATACATAAAAGGATTTGATTATTATTTTTTGGCTATTCCTCTTTGTATTGCAATTTTTTTGTGGATAATAGGCGCGTTTACCGGAATGTGGCCGGGAGATTCTAATTCTTATAATTCATTTGCCCTGCAGGCTGATTCATGGCTTAACGGGCGGCTTGATTTGGGTATGGATTATGAATGGCTTGAACTTGCAATATTTGACGGCAAATATTTCGTGAGTTTTCCGCCGTTTCCGTCGTATATACTTCTTCCGTTTGCAGTGTTCTGCGGTGCGAATACCCCGGATAATATTATTAATCCCATCGCTACAGTAATAGGAGCAATATATGCGTATAAGCTCTGCCTTAAAGTGCTTGGGAATGAAAAAAACAGCTTGGCTTTCCTGTTTACGATGATTTTATATCTCGGAAGCAATACGATGTTCTTTATTGCTAACGGATGGGTATGGTTTATGGCGCAGAATTTTTCATTTACGCTTACAATAATGGCTGTATATTATGCGTATAAGGCATGTCCGGGATGGTCGCTGTTTTTCTGGGCGTGCGCCGTTGGATGCAGACCGTTCCAGATACTTTATTTTCCTGTGCTTCTGATTTTGATGATTAGTACATGGAAGAAAAATGAACATGATTTTAAGGTAGTAAAAAAGATTAAAAGCGACTGGTACAAAGGAATTCCGTGCTTTCTTGTTGCTTTGTCATATTTTATACTGAATTATGCCAGATTCGGAAGTATATTTGAATTTGGACATAATTACCTGCCTGAATTTACAAGGACGGAGACAGGACAGTTTAATCTGGCATATTTAAAGGGGAATCTTGCCAATATGTTCAGGCTTCCTGAGAGGATTGAAGAAACAGGAAAAATGAATTTCTTTACTTATGACGGAGTTGCGTTTTGGCTTGTTAATCCTATAATTGTACTTTTTGTTATTGTAATAATATACAAGCTTGTTAAAAGCAGGGATAAGAAGCTTGCAATGGGGCTTACGATACTTGCGCTTCTTATGATTCATGTAGTTGTGCTGTGCCTGCACAGAACGCTTGGCGGTTGGCATTTCGGTAACAGATATACATGCGATACGCTTCCGATAGTTTTATTCGGTACGCTAATCTGTATGCCGAAGAGCGAAAAGTTTAAGCCGGCTGTGTATATTATATTCATATTTGGCTTTGCACTGAATCTTTTGGGGACGGTAGCTGCTTATAATCATTGGATTTGATAATGTACTTAGGAAAGAGGTAATTATATTATGTATGTTGGTTCTATTACGGGAAATATAACAGGAACGCTTTATCTGCTTGCATATCAGGTGCTTGGAATTTTGATAGCGTTTCGTATAATTAAAAATGATAAAATGATTTTTAGGATACTTATAGGCTCGGTGCTTGGAAGCATTGGACTTCACTGGTGTCCGATATTATTTTCGTTTATGTTTGATTTTACCGTTGTTTCGCATGTGAGCGGTCTTGTGCTATTTGCGCTGATAACTCTTCTGGTATATATGATTGTAAAGAAAAAAGATAATAAAAATATTCCTGATTCCATTAAGAACTATCCGGTTCTTTTTGTAGCGGTGCCTTTGTTTATACTTTTTTGCATGATGCTTTGGAATCATACGCTTGTTCTTAATGATTCAGGCGGATATTCAACGGGGCAGTGCGGATTTGGCGATATGAATATGCACCTTGGTTTTATAACAAGTATAGCCAACCAGCATACGTTTCCGCCGCATTATTCGATTTTCCCTGAGGCAAAGCTTTCTTATCCGTTTCTTTCGGATACCATATCTTCGAGTATATATATATGGGGCGCATCGCTTAGGTACGCATATATGCTTCCTATGTGGGTTGCAATACTGCAGGTAATGTGCGGAATGTATCTGTTTGCTGAAAGCTGGCTTAAAGACAGATGGAAAGCATTTTTGGCATATGTTTTATTTTTCTTTAACGGCGGATTCGGAATTATATATTTTCTGAACGGATATAAGACATTTGATGATTTGATGCATGGATTTTACAATACCCCGACTAATCTTGTGGACGTAAATGTAAGATGGACAAATACTATCGTGGATATGCTGCTGCCGCAAAGGGCAACACTTTTCGGATGGGCAATTTTATTTACCGTATTGTGTGTATTAAGAAATGCATGGGAGAACAGAAGAAAGGACTTTTTCGTGCTTGCGGGTATTATGGGCGGTGCGCTTCCTATGGTACATACGCATTCCTTCCTTGCTCTTGGAATTATATGTTTTGGCTGGCTTATCGGGGATGCGGCAAAGCGTGCAGGTATATTTGTATGGGGAGAAAAAGACGATGGCACAGAAAAAAAGGCGAAGATAATACTTGGCGGAATATGTGCATTTGGGCTTATATTATTTTCAATTCTTTCAGCCGTTCAGAATTCTTCAGAGCAGGGACTGCCTGATAAGGTTTATATGACACTCGGAATTATCGGAATATTCATTATTTTCTGCATGGGAATATATATATTCTTTAAAATGCAGAAGAAAGACCGCGTTGATGTTATTAAATTGTGGGGAATTCTTCTTGTAATGGTTGTTGTATTTGCATTTCCGCAGCTTTTCTACTGGACTTTCGGACAGGTTGCTTCCGGCGGAATGCTGCACGGACATTTTAACTGGTCCAATACGGGTGACATTGCTGAGCCATATATAATGTATTATCTGAAAAATATAGGACTTGTAGCAATATTGTTTGTTCCGGCGTGGATATTTGCAAAGAAAAGAGATATTGCACATGTATTTCCGGCGCTTATAATATGGTTTTTATGTGAGCTTATGGTATTTCAGCCAAATGTATACGATAACAATAAGCTTCTTCTGGCTGCGTATATTCCTGCACAGGTGGTGCATACGATTCTTCCGGCTGGGCAAATTGCTGCTTGGACGGCTTTTCTTTTTTCTTCCGTGCCTTTTTCTGCTTTTTCGGCTTTTGTACCGGAGTTGGTTCAACTGGTTCTGTGATAATTGGTGGTTCTTCTATTTGTGCAGGTTCTTGCACAGGCGGTATATAGGACGTTTCCGGTTGTACAGGCTCTTCCTGCACGGGCTGCATGTATGATTCTTCTGGCTGTGCGAATTTCAGTACAGATGGCGTTTCTTTTTTCCACCATTGCCACCATTTTTTCTTTTTCGGCTTCTGTTCCGGAGTCGATTCAAGCGGTTCTGATGTTGTCGAAACTGTTACTTCTTCCTGTACAGGTTCTTGCACAGGTGGTGTGTATGGCTTCGGCTCTTCCACCTTCTGTACAGGCGGTGTGTACGGCTTCGGCTCTTCTGCCTTTTGCACGGGTGGTGTATATGGCTTTGGCTCTTCTACCTTTTGCACGGACGCTGTATAGGGCTT
>ERZ857785.1977-NODE-1977-length-19669-cov-12.953554_pt1 | contig 19669 bp, 16 predicted proteins | sample MGYA00519763_ERZ857785 | MGnify/ENA primary metagenome ERZ857785 (study PRJEB31778, sample SAMEA3449365) | human gut metagenome | biome: human gut; feature: human-associated habitat; material: faeces | place: United Kingdom | collected 2010/2012 ...
GAACACGTCGGCCTTGCCGGTGACGACGTTGGTGGTCACATCGGTCTGCAGCTTGTTGGACAGGATCTGGATGTCAAGCTTGTTGTCCGCCTTGCACTGTTCGGCGCCCTTGTTGACTTCCTCCTCCTGTGTGGTGCCGGTCTGCACCGCGATCTTCAATCCGCACAGGTCGGACGTGTCGATCTTGCCTGGGTTGCCCTTCTTGACCACCCACGTGGAACCGGCCTTGAACATGCTGACGAAGTCGACGGCCTTCATGCGTTCCGGGGTAATGGTGAACGACGAGACGCCGATATCGTACTTCGAACCGATTGATGGAATGATCGAATCGAAATTCGACGTCTGCGGATCCGCCTCGAGGCCGAACGTTTTCGCCAACGCCTTGACGATGTCCACGTCGAAGCCGACCGGCGTCTTGCCGTCCGCGGCCAGGAACTCGGCCGGCGCGTACGACGTATCCATGCCGACGGTCAGCTTGCCGTCCTTGGTGACGGAGGACGGCAGCATCTTGGCGATCTTCTCGTCCTTCTTCACGCCGGACACGTCGTAACCGGTGGTCGACGACGAATTCGAATCGGCGGAAGCTTGGGAATCCGTTTTGTCGGAGGTTCCGCAGGCTCCCATCGAGACGACCATCGCCGCGCTCAACGCGAGCGCCGCCCAACCTTTCAGGTTCCTCATCATGGCAAGTCCTCTCTTCAACCCAGCCAAATCAACCAGCCAAACGTGGCTATGGCATAACCTAAGAGCGGATTGCTACGAGCGTATTAACGGACGCAAAAGTTCCGAAACATTCACTCGTTGGTGCCGGGGGTGTTGATCTCCGGCTTGCTGATGGCACCGTCCTGAACACCCCAGTACTTGAGGATCTTCATGTAGGTGCCGTCGTCGATGAGTTTCTGCAGGGCCTTCTGCAGGGCCTCGTCCATCTGCTGGTCGCCCTTCTTGACGACGATGCCTTCCGGGGCGATGCCTTCGGTCTTGCCAAGCGTTTCGAGTTCGCCGTCGGTCTGCGCGATCGCGTAGCCGGCGACCGGCGAATCGGCGTAGAACACGTCGGCCTTGCCGGTGACGACGTTGGTGGTCACATCGGTCTGCAGCTTGCTGGAGATGACGTCCATCTCCGCCTTGCCGTCGGCCTTGCATTGCTTGGCCATCTTGTTGGCGGCGGTCTCCTGCATGGTGGCGGTCTGCACGGCCACCTTCTTGCCGCACAGATCGGACGTGTCGACCTTGTTCGGGTTACCCTTCTTCACGGCCCATGCGGAGCCGGCGTTGAAGTGGCTGACGAAGTCGACCGCCTCGAGGCGTTCCTTGGTGACGGTGAACGACGAGATGCCGATGTCGTACTTGGCGCCGACGGCCGGAATAATCGAATCGAAGTTCGCGGTTTCCGGATCGGCCTCAAGACCGAACACTCCGGCCAGCGCCTTGGCGATGTCCACGTCGAAGCCGACCGGCGTCTTGCCGTCCGCGGCCAGGAATTCGGCCGGCGCGTACGACGTATCCATGCCGATGGTGAGCTTGCCGTCCTTGGTCACATAATCCGGCAGCATTTTGGCGATCGCGTCGTCCTTCTTCACGCCGGAAACATCGTAACCGGTCAGTTCGCTGGACTTCGAACTGGATTTCGACGCCGAGGCGTCGCTGGTGCCGCATGCCGCGCCGGTGGCGAGCATGGCCACGCTCAACATGAACGCGGCGGCGGTTTTCAGGGCTTTTCCTGCTTGCATGTTCCCTCTCCTATGGATTCATATCGGCCTGTTCAGCCGAACCGTATCCTAGCGTAAAGAGGGTGTGTTACAAAAATTTTCCTGAATCGGCGTTCTTTCACTATGTGAAACCGGAATTTTTCCGATTTATCGCACCTGCTTGTTGGCGTATCGCATGGCTCGCAGCGCCTCACGCTTGTCCTGCTCCTCGCGAAGCGACTGGCGCTTGTCGAATTCCTTCTTGCCTCGGGCGAGCGCGATCTCGACCTTGACGCGGCCGTCTTTGAAATACAGGCTCAGCGGAATGATGGTGAATCCCTTGGCCTGGGTTTGGCGGGCCAGCTTGTCGATCTGCGCCGCATGCAGCAGCAGCTTGCGCTTGCGTTTGGGTGCGTGGTTGTTCCACGTGCCGTTGAGATATTCGGGAATGTTGGCTCCCTCAAGCCACATCTCCCCACGACGGTCGATGGTGATGAACGATTCGGCCAGCGACGCCCGTCCTTCACGAAGCGACTTCACTTCGGTGCCGGTCAACACGAGACCGGCCTCATACTTGTCTTCGATGGCGTAGTCGTGACGCGCCTTCTTGTTCTGCGCGATCGGTTTGGTTCCCTGTTCCTTGGCCATGTCGGACCTCCTTCCCGGTTCTTTCGATCAGTGTATGCAACGCGACTCCGTCGACCATATCACGAAAGCGCGTCGCCCGACGATGCGGACGGCGCGCTTGCCGTGGTTTCATGTCTGGAACGGAACCGTCAGTAGTGGACGTACTGGTAGGCTCCGGCGTTGGAGATCGTCTCCCAAGCCGGGAACGTCGCGAAGCCGGTGCCGCCTTCGGAGATCAGGACCGAACCGTCGGCGTTCACGCGTTCCACGACGGCCACGTGGCCGTACTGCCAGTCGGCGGTCCAATGTCCGCCTACGCTTTGGCCGCGCGCGAACACCATCGCCGCGCCGACATGCGGGGTGTTGTTCACCAGGTATCCGAGTCCACGAGCGGTATTGGCCCAATCGGCGCCGTTGCCCATGTAGGAGCCGACCGGAAGGCTCAGCTGGGAACGCCTCAGGTATGCCCACAGCGTGCACTGGCGGGACGGATACGCGGCACCGCCGACCGTGTTGCCGGTGTTGTGTCCGTAGCAGTATCCGGAACCGGCCGGGCAATTGCCGGGCACCGCATAGTTCATGCCGCTGGCGCCGCCGGAATTGTTGTTATTGGGCGTCGGAGCCGGCGCAGGTGCAGGCGCGGGAGCGGGATTGTAGTTCGTGTTGTTGTTCGGACGCGACTGCTGCTGGTTGTTATTGGGGTTGACAGCGGCGTTGTTGGAATTGTTGTACTGGTTGTTCCATGAATCGATCTGCGATTTCATGGCGACGATGTCCGCCGCTTCCTTGGCGCTCTGCGTTGTCAGCTGGCTCTTCTGCGATTCGAGCTTCTCACGTTTCGCCGTGCCCTCGTCACGCAGCTTCTGCAGGGCGGTCTGCTTGGCGCTGGCCTCGCTTGCCGCCTGCTGGGCGCTTGCCGCCTGCTGGTCGGCCTGCTCCTTGAGCTGGGTGATCTTCTGTTCGATGGCGCCCAGACGGTCCTTGCGGTTCATCGACGTGTTCAGCTCGTTCGCCGCGTCGGTTGCCGCGTTGGATTCGCTTCGCGTGACCGCGGCCTGTGACTGCATCTTGTTGACGAAATCGTCGGCGGTCGTCGAATCGGTGACGAAATCCAGCACATCCGACGTGCTGGAGCCGTGGAAGCTTTCGCGGGCGAGCTGCGCGACGGCGGCCTTGGCGTCATCATAGTCGGAGCCGGTCTGTTTGATCTGCTCCTCAAGGTTCGCCTTGTCCTGCTGGGCCGCTTGCAACCGCTGCGTGGTCGCTTCCGCCAGGCTCTGCGCCTGTTCTGCCGCCTGCTGGGCAGATTCCGCGGCCTCGACCGCCGCAGGAATCTGGTTGTCGTTCAAATCGGCCAACTGCAGAATCGTGTCGGCGAGATCGCTGCTCACGCCGACAAGCTGCGACTTCAGCTTGGCGTGGTTCGACACCTTCGCCTGGTATTCCGACATGCTCACGGCATGCGCCTGCGGAGCCGGCGCGGCGACGACCGCGACGCCGCCGGCGCAGAACATAGCCGAAGCAAGCATCAGTCCAACGATGGGCCGCACCTGTCTCGTCATTTTCCTAGACATGTATTCCCTTCCCGAAATCCACCTATTTCGACATTGTATCCAGCAAACTTCAAATATGCTGAACATCTCGTTCAGCACTCCGCCGGTTTATGCCTTCAGGTACTTCCTCAGCGAGATGCTGGACGCGACGATCGACAGCACGACGGCTCCCACCACAAGGGCCGGTGCAAGCAGCCATACCGTCTTCTGGTTGATCAGAGGCATCCACTGCACGCTCTTCGACAGCCAATCCGTGATGAACAGCTTCACCATGGCGCTCAACGTTCCGCAGGCGAGCAGCGAACCAATCAGCGACGCGAACACGCCTTCCAACACGAACGGCAGGCGGATGGTCCAGTTCGAGGCTCCCACCAGTCGCATGATCTCGGTCTCGTTCTTACGCGAGGCGGCACTCATGCGAATCGTCGTGCCGGTCAGCATGATGGCCACCAGGATCATCACGCCGGCGAGCGCCACGGTGACCGCCGTCGCACGGTTCAGCACCGAGAAGACCGGGTCGAAGATCTTGCGTTGATCCTGCACTTCCTCGACACCGGTGCGGCCGCTCAACACTTCGGATACCACTTGGTATTTGGTCGGGTCCTTCAGTTTCAGACGCAGCGACCCCTGCATGTCGGCGGCGGTGAGCACGCGTCCTTGGTATTCGCCGTTCGGATACTGCTTGAGGAAGGTGTTCTTGTAGAAGTCCTCACGGCTCACATATGTGATTTTGGAGACGATGTTGCCGGCTTCCTCGTTGATCACGTTCTCCAGATCGACGATCTCCTGGTTGGAAGGCGCCTTGCCCGACGAGCAGGACGCCGCCTGGCTGGCACCGTCCGGGCACAGCCATACGACCACTTCGACCTTGTCGTACCATTCGCCCTTCGCGGCGGTGATCTGTGCCTGCATCAGGCCGGACACGCCGATGAACAGGAAGGAGATGAATGTGACCAGCATGACGGAGATGATCATTGAAACATTGCGCTTGAGGCTGTTCCATGTTTCGGAAAGGATGAAACGAAAACGCATCAGTCGTGCTCCTTGGTGTCCTCAGGGTTTTCATCGGACGGTGCCGGCGGGACGGGCGGTTCGGGCGGTGTCGGAGGCTCGGTTTGGGTCGGTGGAACGGGCGGTGCAGGCGGAGCGGACAGCGCCGATACTTCGTCGGCACCAGTCTCGGAGGCATCATTTTCAGCGGAGGTCTTGGCCTGTTCGTTCCGTTCGGTTTGCTCGGCCTGTTCCTGGTCGGCCATCTGTTCGAGGCTCAGTCCCTTGCCCCAGGTCAAGGTGGTCTCCACTGACGCGAAGGCCTCGCCGTAACGGCCGGTGCGTCCGGAATGCACGGATTTGGCAAGACGGGCGATGCCGTCGTTCCCCTGTCCGTCATGGACGGCAGCGGCGACCACATCCACGGCGTTCACCACGGTTTCGGCGCGCGTCGCGCCTTCCACGTCGACGGTGTCGTCAGGAGCGTTCGTTGAATCGATGGCGTTCTGTCGACGGTATTTCGCGTTCGGATCGGAAGTGCCCAATGCCTGGTGCGATTTCGACTCGACTTCGGCGTCCGGGAAATACAGCGCGGAATCGTAGGATCCCTGCTGCTCGTCGCGCACGATCTTGCCGGTGTGCAATTCGACCACGCGTTTGCGCATGGAGTTGACGATTTCCTCGTTGTGCGTGGCCATGACGATGGTGGTGCCGGTACGGTTGATGGCGTCCAACACTTCCATGATGCCCAGCGATGTGGTTGGGTCGAGGTTGCCCGTAGGCTCGTCGGCGAGCAGGATCTGAGGATGGTTCACATACGCCCTTGCGATGGCGACGCGTTGCGCTTCGCCGCCGGACAGCTCATGGGGGTAGTTGTTTTCCTTGCCCGTGAGCCCCACCGTCTGCAGTACTTTGGGCACCAGCGATTTGATGGTGGAACGGCTTGTGCCGATCACTTCAAGTGCGAAGGCGACGTTCTCCCATACCGTCTTGTTGTTGAGCAGCTTGTAATCCTGGAAGATAAAGCCGATCTGCCGGCGATAATGCGGCACCTGCCGTGCGGACAGGCGTCGCAGATCGTTGCCGGCGACGCGGATCTCGCCATCCGTGGCTTCCTCCTCGCGAAGCAGCAGGCTCAGCAAGGTGGTCTTACCGGAACCGGACGCGCCCACAAGAAAGACGAAATCACCTCGATCGATGTCAAGACTGATGTCATCCAATGCGGGACGCGTGCCCTTTGGATAGACTTTGCTCACATGTTCAAGCGAGATCAGCGCCATCGTGTTTTCCCTCCGCCTATCGCTTAGGCTTCTTGTTCCTCGGCTGCCGCGCGACGCTGTTCGTGACGCCAGCGGATGCCGGCTTCGATGAACTCGTCGATGTCGCCGTCGAAGACAGCCTGGGTCTGCGAGGTCTCATACCCCGTGCGCAGGTCCTTGACCATCTGGTACGGATGCAGCACATACGAGCGCATCTGGTCGCCCCAGCTGGCCTTGATGTCTCCGGCGAGCTCCTTCTTCTTCTTGGCTTCCTCCTCGTGGCGCAGCACCAGCAGTCGGGACTGCAGCACGGCCATGGCGGCGGCACGGTTCTGAATCTGAGAGCGTTCGTCCTGCATGGTCACCACGATGCCGGTCGGGATGTGGGTGATGCGCACCGCGGAATACGTGGTGTTCACGCCCTGTCCGCCAGGACCGGACGAGCAGTAGGTGTCGACGCGGATTTCGGAATCCGGCACGTCGATGTGATCGGTCGCTTCGACCAGCGGAACCACTTCCACGGCGGCGAAGCTGGTCTGACGGCGGCCCTGGTTGTCGAACGGGGAGATACGCACCAGACGGTGGGTGCCACCCTCCACGCTCAGTCGCCCGTATGCGTACGGGGCGTCCACCTGGAACGTGGCCGACTTGATGCCGGCTTCTTCCGCGTAGGAGGTGTCCATGACCTTGGCCTTGTATCCGTTGCGTTCCGCCCAACGCAGGTACATGCGCAGCAGCATCTGCGCGAAATCGGCCGCATCCACGCCGCCGGCGCCGGAACGGATCGTCACCACGGCGGAACGTTCGTCGTATTCGCCGTCAAGCAGCGTCTGGATCTCCATATCGTCGAGATCCTTTTGGATGCTTTCGACTTCGGCCTTCGCCTCGGCCAACGTGTCGGCGTCCTCTTCCTCCTGGCCAAGCTCGACCAGGGTCTCCACGTCCTCGATGCGCTGGTCGGCGGATGCCAGACGCTTGAGCTGCGACTGCACCGCGGACAGCTTGCTGGTCACTTTCTGTGCGTTTTCCGGATCGTCCCACAATCCGGGTTCGGCCGCTTTCACTTCAAGGTCCTTGGCCTCGGCGGTCAGTCGATCGACGTCGAGGGCCTTGGAAATGGACTCGTATTTGGCGCGCGCTTCGCTGATCGCCTCGGAGTAATCAAATTCTGCCATCGTTTACACCATACATTTCTGTTACGTTCCTGACTATTCTGACATGGAGCCGTCCACGGCTCCCGCACAATCCATAAGGTTTTTCCACGTGCCCACATCCATTTCCCACATGGACGGACCGCGAACCTGTCCGCACGCATACGGGAAACCGGGGCCCGTTTCGGATCATACGGACCCGAAGGCGTCAAAGCCCCGCGTAGATCGCAGGAATGACCAGACTCAGCAGCATCGCCGCGGCGATGACGATGCACACCGTGCGCACCATGGTGCGGCGACGGCGTTCTCGCTGCTCGCGTTCGTCCCTGTAGTCACTCATACGCGCCACTATACCGGCTCGCCCCTACTTAGCGTTTCTTGCGAAACGCCTCGAAAATCACTTGTGGTAAGGTTCTCCGGCGTTGATTTTGTATGCGCGATAGATCTGCTCCAGCAGAATCACCCGCATCAGCTGGTGCGGGAACGTCATTTTGGAAAAGCTCAGCAGGTAGTCGGCTCGTTTGAGGATCGCGGGGTCGAGTCCCAATGAGCCGCCGATGATGAGCTGGATATGGCTGGTGCCGTGGAGTCCGAGGTCGTTGATTTTCGCGGCGAGCTGTTCGCTGGTGAGCTGCTTGCCTTCGATGGCGAGGGCGATGACGAACGCATCGTCACGAATATGTTTGGCGATGCGTTCGCCCTCTTTGGCCTTGATCTGCCGTTCGAGTCCGTCGCTGGCATGCTCCGGTGTCTTCTCGTCGGCCACTTCGACGATGCCGAGCTTGCAATACCGGCCCAGTCGTTTCGAATATTCCGCGATGGCGTCGCGCAGATACTTCTCTTTGACCTTGCCGACGGTGATCAGTGTGATTTTCACGAGTTTCCTCTTGCGGAGAGCGCGGATGACGCTCTCCGCCATTCCGTTTTCAGTTCTTGTGGAGTTTCTCGTTGAGCTCGATGCCGGTCTTGCGGTAGCGCGCCTCGATGCGGCCGGACACGGAGTTGCGGATGAACAGGATGTTGTCCTTGCCGGACAGTTCGGCGCCCTTGACGGTTTCGAGCGGTTCGCCGGCGGCGACCTTGGCCTTGTCGTAGATGGTGACCTTGGTGCCGGCGGTGACGTACAGGCCCGCTTCGACCACGCAGTTGTCTCCCAGGGAGATGCCGATGCCGGCGTTCGCGCCGAGCAGGGAGTGCTCGCCGATGGAGTTCTTGAGCTTGCCGCCGCCGGACAGGGTGCCCATGATGGACGCGCCGCCGCCGATGTCGGAGCCGTTGCCGACCACGACGCCTTGCGAGACGCGGCCTTCGACCATGGAGACGCCGAGGGTGCCCGCATTGAAGTTCACGAAGCCGGCGTGCATGACGGTGGTGCCTTCGGACAGGTGCGCGCCCAGTCGCACGCGGTCGGCGTCGCCGATGCGCACGCCGGTCGGCACGACGTAGTCGACCATGCGGGGGAACTTGTCAATCGACAGCACGTTCACATCGACGTGCGGCGCCAACACGGCTCCGGACTGTCGGGTGGCGGCCATCACGTCAAGCTTGCGCAAAGCGAAATCATCGACGGCGAACGGACCGTAGTTGGTCCACACCACGTTGTTGAGCTTGGCGAAAATGCCGTCGAGATTCAACGTGTTCGGCTTGGCCAGACGCATGCTCAGCAGGTGCAGACGCAGATAGGCGTCGGCGGCGTCCTCGATCGGCTCGTCCAGCTTGGACACGGTGAACACGGGCATGCGGCGCACGCCACGCGCGTCGGCCTCGTCATGCGCGATGGCGCCGAAGTTGTGATTCGGACGCGAGGTTTCAGCCGGAGCCTCGCCCAACGTGAGTTCCGGATACCACACGTCAAGGGTGTTGCCGGCCGCATCGATGCTTGCCAGACCCCAACCCCATGCGGTGCGCTGTTCAGTCATGTGTACGCTCCTTTGACCATGCCGGAGCCGTAGACCGGTTCCAGCGATTCGTTAGGTTCTTTCGTTCCTTGAAACACTGTAGCGGCAAGCCATGGCAGGCGCATGCGCACGTCCGAAACCGGAGCCGCGTGTCAATATCGTTCAGTGGCGCTGGTCCATCGGCACGTAATCGCGTTCCGTGTAGCCGGTGTACACCTGGCGCGGACGGCCGATCTTCGTGTTCGGGTCGGCGAGCATCTCACGGTACTGCGCGATCCAGCCGGGGATGCGGCCCAACGCGAACAGCGTGGTGAACATGGACGGATCGAAGCCGATCGCACGGTAGATCAGTCCCGTGTAGAAGTCGACGTTCGGATACAGATGACGAGACACGAAGTAATCGTCGCTCAATGCGATCTGCTCCAGTTCGGTGGCCACGTCGAACAGCGCGCGCTCGTCCGCCGGCAGCTTCAGCGTGTCGGTGCGTTCCATGATCTTCTGCAGATAGGTCTTGGCGATCGCCGCGCGCGGATCGTACGACTTGTACACGCGGTGGCCGAGGCCGGAGATGCGACGCCCGTTGGCCTTCGCGTCCTCCACGAATTCCTTGACGGTTTTGCCGGAGTCGCGGATGGCCTTGAGCTGGCGGAGCACCGCCTCGTTGGCGCCGCCGTGCAGCGGGCCGGACAGCGCGTTGATGCCGGCCGCGACCGCGGAATACAGGTTGGCGTGCGCCGAACCGGCGATGCGCACCACGGACGTGGAGCAGTTCTGCTCGTGGTCGGCATGGATGATGAGCAGACGGCCAAGCGCGTGCACATACAGAGGATCGGATTCGAACGGCTCATACGGCACGGCGAAGCACATGCGCAGGAAATCGTCGACATAGCCACGCGAGTAGTCCGGGTACAGCATCGGCTCATCGCGACGGCGGCGGAAGATGTAGCTGACGATGGTGCGCGCCTTGGCCATGATGATGGTCGCCGCTTCGTCCAGCTGGTCGGAATCGTTGATGTCCGTGGTGTCCGGGTAGAACGTGGCGAGCGCGTTGACCGCGGACGCCATCACACTCATCGGATGCGCGGTGCGCGGGAAGGAGCCCATGAACGTACGGAAGTCCTCCCCCACCATCGTGCGGTGGTTGATGTCGGAGATGAAACGGTCGTACTGGTCCTTGTTCGGCAGTTCGCCGTGACGCAGCAGCCAAGCGACTTCAAGGAAGTCGGACTGCTCGCACAGCTGCTCGATCGGATAGCCGCGATAGCGCAGAATCGAGTTCTTGCCGTCGATGTACGTGATTTTCGATTCGCATTGCGCGGTGGTGAGAAAACCGGGGTCGAGTGTGACCCAGCCATCATTGCGCAGCGTGGACACCACGATGCCGTCCGCGCCCGCCGTGGCTTCGACCACCGGCAGGGTGAAGTCCTTGGATTCCACACTCAGATTGGCTGTGGCCATACTCGTTCGCTCCTTACCAGTTCAAAAAGTACCGCCCACTATATGGCATGCGCGTTTCGATATGTGGGTTCCGTCTCAAAACGGGCATGAAAAAACGGGCTGTGCGTAATCGCACAAGCCCGTTTTCATAAGGTTTTGGACTAGTCGCGGACGGTGAGGATCACCGGACCGTTTTCGGTGATGGCGATGGTGTGCTCGCTGTGTGCGCCACGGGAGCCGTCCTCGCTCTTCAGCGTCCAGCCGTCCTTCGGATCCTGGTAGATCTCGTCGGTGGTCTTGAGGAACCACGGTTCGATGGCGATGACCAGGCCCGGACGCAGCTTGTAGCCGTGATGCGCCTTGCCGTCGTTCGGCACGTGCGGATCGCCGTGCATGATATGGCCGACGCCGTGTCCGCCGAACTCCAGGTTGATCGGGTAGCCGTATTCGCGTGCCACGTCGCCGACGGCGCAGGAGACGTCGCCCAGACGATTGCCCGGCTGAGCGGCTTCGATGCCGGCCGCCAAAGCCTCTTCGGTGCACTTGATCAGGCGCAGGTCGTCGGGATGCTGCGTGCCGACGCAGAAGCTGATGGCGGAATCCGCGACCCATCCGTCGACGTTGATCGCCAGATCGAGGCTGACCAGATCGCCGTCCTTCAGGTTGTAGTCGTACGGAACGCCGTGCAGCACGGCGTCGTTCACGGACGTGCAGATGTAGTGCGCGAACGGACCGGTGCCGAAATCAGGCGCATAGTCGACGTAGCAGGACGAGGCGCCCTTACGGTCCACGATGCGCTTGTGGACGAATTCGTCGATTTCCAACAGATTGGTGCCGACCTTGGTGAATTCCTTCAGGTCGCGCAGGATGCCGCCGACGAAGCGGCCTGCGGGCTTCATCGCTTCAATCTCTTTAGGGGTTTTCAGTTCGATCATGCCTTCAACCCTACTTCGCGGGCCATACACCGGCGAACGATGTTCTCCTTTCTGTATTCCACCTTGCGTTCCACCCGAATATTCGATTCGAATACACGATGTTGTCACCAAAGATGGATAGTGTGAAGCCATGAACAACACTTCGAATTCTTTGGTTTCGGGTATCGATCCGGCATCGTTCTCCGCCGTGACCGGCCCGTCTCAGGACTTGTTCCGCTTCGTCAACGGCCCGTGGGTCGACATGTACCGTCTTCCCGACGACCGTTCCCGGTATGGTTCCTTCGACAAGCTCGCCGAGGATGCGGAAAACCAGATCCGCGACATCCTTGAAGAGGATGATTGCCCAGCCGTCAAGTCGCGCGCTTTGTACCATAGTTTCCTTGACGTCGATGCCATCGACGCGGCCGGACTCGCCGCCATCGAAGACCAGTTGGCTTCCATCGACGAGGCCGAAGACAAGGCCGCGCTCACCCGCGCGCTTGGCGCCATGAACCCGACCGGCGGTCCAGACCTGATCGGCATCGCCGTTTACGGAGATCCGGGAGCGCCGGAGACCAATGTCGTGCACATCGAACAGGACGGTTTGGATCTGCCGGACGAGGCCTACTACAGGGAAGACCATTACGCGCCAATCCGTGAGGCGTATGTCGAGATGGTCGCCAAGCAGCTGAAGAACGCGCATCTTGCGGCCGGTGACGAGGATGCCCATGCGCAGGCCAAGCGTTTCCTTGACGTGGAGACGCGCATCGCGGCGAACCATTGGGACAACGTGTCCACGCGCGATTCGGTGAAGACCTATAACCCGACGGATTACGCCGACCTGTGCGCCATGCTCGCCGATGTTGACCTGGACGCTTGGATCGACGCCTGGCAGAACGCTTACGACGCGACCACCGCGGCTGCCGTGCAGCCGTTGGATTTCCGCGGCTGTTTCAGCCACACGATCGTGCATGAGCCAAGCTTCCTCACCGGACTCAACGCGTTCTGGAAGGAAGCGTCGCTGGATGATCTCAAGCTGTGGGCCCGCGTGCATGTGGTGATCGGCTCCACATTGGAGCTTCCCCACGAATTCGACGAAACGAATTTCGACTTCTATGGCAAGACGCTGTCCGGGCAGAAGGAGCAGCGTGTGCGTTGGAAGCGTGGCGTCTCGCTGGTCAACGGCATCTGCGGCGAGGATGTCGGCCGCGAATACGTGAAGCGTCACTTCCCCGAAACCTCCAAGCAGCGTATGGAGCAGCTGGTCGGCAATCTCATCGACGCCTACCGTGTGTCCATCTCCAATTCCACTTGGCTTGGCGACGAGACCAAGGCCAAGGCATTGGAGAAGCTGTCCAAGTTCGTGCCGAAGATCGGCTACACGAACCATTGGCGTGACTATTCCGCGCTGGATGTGCGCGAGGACGCCGGCTTCGCCCAGAACATGCGTGCCGCGAACCTGTATGAGACCGGCTACCAGCTGGCCAAGGTGGGCAAGGCCGTCGACAAGGACGAATGGCTGATGAATCCGCAGACGGTGAACGCCTACTATGAGCCGTCCATGAACGTGATCGTGTTCCCGGCCGCCATTTTGCAGCCGCCGTTCTTCAACCCGGATGCCGAGGATGCCGCGAACTACGGCGGCATCGGCGCGGTGATCGGCCATGAGATCGGCCACGGTTTCGACGACCAGGGCTCGCAATACGACGGCGACGGCAAACTCAACGACTGGTGGACCGAAGAGGACAAGGCCAATTTCAAGGCGCTCACCCAGAAGCTCATCGACCAGTACAACGAGTTCGTGCCGACGCAGCTCGCCGAAAAGTATTCGGATGACCCGTCGAAGGCCCCTCATGTGAACGGCGCGTTGACCATCGGCGAGAACATCGGCGATTTGAGCGGTGTGAACATCGCTCTCAAGGCCTATGCGTTCGCTCTCGATGAAGCGGCCGGCCGCGGCAAGGATGGTTCCACGGAAGCCATCGAAGCCGCGCTTGCCGATGCTCCTGAAATCGACGGCTTCACCGGCCTGCAGCGTTTCTTCCTGAGCTACGCTTCGATTTGGCGCACTAAGAATCGCGACGAGTTGGCGGAGCAGTATCTGCAGATCGACCCGCACTCCCCCGCCGAATGCCGTACGAACGGCATCGCCCGTAATGTGGACCTGTTCCACAAGGCGTTTGGCGTGCAGCCCGGCGACGGCATGTGGCTCGCACCGGAGCAACGCGTGCGCATCTGGTAACAGGCCATGCCAGCGATCGCATAAGCGTCAGGCAATCGTCAGAAGCCATCGCCGCCGAATTCCTCACGTAGGGGTTCGGCGGCGTTGCTATCCGCACCGGCCTGCGAGCCGCCTTGCTCGTCAACGCCGGAACTCTGCCCGCCCATCGCATTGACTGAAGTTTCGCCCCGCTGTTGGGCGGCTTGCACATATGGATCACGTCCTAAAGCCTGTCCAGGCTGCGCGTCTTGCTGGCCGGAATCGTTTTTCTTGGCGAGTTTGCGGAAGGTGGAGACACCGTAGCTCAAATCATGCCCCGCCGCATTCGCTTCCATGACGAGTTTCGACTGTTGCTTGCCGTTCTGGTCCACCCAGCTTTCCGCCGCCAGCACGCCGGTCACGATGACCGGTTCGCCTTTTTTGAACGATTGGCAGATGCTTTCGGAAAGGCCTCGATATGCCTTCACCGTGATCCATGTGGTGGGCAGGTCCTTCCACTGTTGCGTTCGGCCATCGAAATAATGTCTGGTGCTGGCCAGCCGGAATGAGCTGGCATGCGGCATGCCTTCCCGATTGAATTGCGTGGGCTGGCCGCCCACATATCCCGTGATGGTGAGGAGACCCTGCTGCTGCGCCATGTTCGGCCCTTTCTGTTTGACGAATGATGGACCGCGGAAAGCGCCGTTGACGGCACGGAAGCGACAGGCAGTGAGGTGGATTTATGGTGAGAGAGGGTAAACTGCATGCCCTTCCCGCATCTTCACGTTTCCGCGGTAAGACCACTATCGCCGAACGTTCCATCCGTCTGCAAGCCCAACCGGAGAATGTGGATAACTTGAGATCGTCGGGCGAGTCGTGGATTGTCAGTGGATAATTTCGACTTATCCACCGACATCCACAATCCTCATGTGCGTGAGATGCGCACGGTATTCCCCATGAAAAACAAAAAACGGAAGACCACCTGCTTGATGGTCTTCCGTTGCCGTATGTCGTTCGTCGGATCAAACCGACGCGCTACGGATTGCCGTATGTCACTTGAGCAGTGCAGCGACGCGGTCCGCGATCGCCTGCGCGGCGTCCGCGACCGGCACCGCTTCGGCGTTCTCACCGTTGCGGTCGCGCACTTCGATGGTGCCGTTGTTGACGGTGTCGCGGCCGGCGACGGCGATGATCGGCACGCCGATGAGTTCGGCGTCCTTGAACTTGACGCCCGGAGACACCTTCTTGCGGTCGTCGAAGATGACTTCGATGCCCTTGGCCTCAAGCTCACCGATCAGCTGTTCTGCGGCTTCGAACGCGGCCGCATCCTTGCCGGTGGCCACGACGTGCACCTGTGCCGGCGCGATGACTGCCGGCCACGCCAGACCCTTCTCGTCGTGATGGGTTTCGGCGATGCAGGCCATCACACGGGAGACGCCGATGCCGTAGGAGCCCATCCACACCGGAACGGTCTTGCCGTTCTGGTCGAGCACCTTCAGGCCGAGCGCGTTGGAATACTTGAGGCCCAGCTGGAACACCTGGCCGATTTCCACGCCGCGCTCGAAGCTCAGCGGGCCGGAACCGTCCGGGCTCATGTCGCCATGACGTACCTGCACGGCTTCGACGGTGCCGTCGGCCTCGAAATCGCGGCCGTACACCAAATCGTAGTAATCCACGTCCTGCTCGTCGGCGCCGGTGAACCATGCGGAACCGCGTGCCACGTGCGCGTCGATCAGGTAGCGCAGCGCGTCACCGGTCTCGGACGCGTTCTCGGCCTTCTTTCCGTCGCGCGCCTGCGGGCCAAGCGCCATCGGTCCGATGTAGCCCTTGACGAGTTCCGGATGCTTCTTCAGATCCTCGTCGGTGGCTTCCTCGATCTCGGCCGGGGTGAACTGCGCCTCAAGACGCTTCATGTCGACGGTACGGTCGCCCGGAACGCCTACGACCACGAGCTCGCGCCACGGCTCGTCGTGGTCTTCGTCCTGCGGATGCATGACGGCGATGACGACGTTCTTCAGAATGTCGGAGGCCTGCCAATCGCGGCCGTCGGAACGAGGATGGTTGGCGTTGGCGAATTCGACCATCTTGTCGATGGTGGCCGCGTCCGGGGTCGGGCGCTTTTCGGCTGCCGGCGTTGCGGTAAAGTCGATGGCTTCCGGTTCCGGAGTGGTCAGCGCCTCGACGTTCCAGGCCTTGCCGGACGGCGACTGGGCGAAGGTGTCCTCGCCGATCTCCATCGGAGCCAGGAACTCCTCGGATTCGAAGCCGCCCATCGGGCCGGCCATGGCGTGCACCGGCACGTACTTCAGGTCGAGACGGTTGAAGATGCGCTCGTATGCGCCGCGCTCGTCCATGTAGGCCTTGACGAGGCCTTCCTTGTCGAGGGTGAAGGAGTAGGCGTCCTTCATGATGAACTCGCGGCCGCGCATCAGGCCAAAGCGGGGACGGAACTCGTCGCGGAACTTATCCTGGATGTGGTACAGGTTGACGGGCAGCTGTTTGTAGGAGCGCAGCTCGTTGCGCACCAGGGCCGTGACGGTCTCCTCGTGCGTGGGGCCCAGGACGAACTCGCGACCATGACGGTCGTCAAAGCGCACAAGCTCCTTGCCATAGGCATCGATACGGCCGGACTCACGCCACAGCTCGGCATCGACCATGATGGGCATCATGAGCTCCTGGGCGCCGGCAGCGTCCATCTCGTCGCGCACGATGTTCTCGATCTTACGAATCGAGCGCCATGCGAGCGGCAGATAAGAATACAGACCGGCGGCCTCCTTGCGGATCATGCCGGCACGAAGCAGCAGGCGGTGGCTGGCGAGCTCAGCGTCCGCCGGATCCTCTTTAAGCGTCGGCGCATAGAGCTTAGACATATACATTGCTCGGGTCATTTATTTCTCCTCAATAAGCTTGTCGACCTCGGCCATAAGCGCGTCGACAATTTGGTCCTCAGCTACTTTACCAATGATCTGGCCATGCGAAAAGAGCAAGGCCTGACCACGTCCGCAAGCAACGCCCAGGTCGGCATCGGAAGCCTCACCGGGGCCATTAACGGCACATCCCATCACAGCGATCGAAAGCGGCGCGGAGTAGTTCTTAAGCCGCTCGGTTACTTCCTCGGCGATGGGAATCAGGTTAACCTGGCAGCGGGCGCACGTGGGGCACGAGACAATCTCGGGGCCACGGCGACGCAGGCCCAACGACTGCAGAATACCCCAGGCAACCGGCGGCTCCTCAACCGGATCGGCTGTGAGCGACACACGCATGGTGTCGCCAATGCCTTCGGAAAGCAAGATACCCAAGCCTACAGAGCTCTTGATGGTGCCCTGGAGCTTGGTCCCCGCCTCCGTCACGCCCAGGTGAAGCGGAACGTGGGGAATCTCACGCGACAGGGCTCGATAGGTATCGAGCGTCGTTTGCACGCTATGGGCCTTGGCCGAAAGCACAATGTTCGTAAAGCCGCGGTCCTCAAAGTGCTTGACGAAGCGCTCGCTCGACATCACGAGCTTTTCGGGCTGCGTGAGGTCTTCGCGCTCGGCGATATCCTGCTCAAGCGAGCCCGCGTTCACGCCAATACGAATCGCGCACCCAGCGGCGCCCGCGGCATCGATCACGGCATCGACCTTGGCCCAATCGCCAATGTTGCCGGGATTGATGCGCAGCTTGGCAGCACCGGCCTCAACGGCACCAATGGCGAGCTTATGGTTAAAGTGAATATCGGCGACGATCGGCACCGGGGACTCAGCACAGATGGTGCGGAAACCCTCAAGCGCGGCCTCGGTGGGCACGCTCACGCGCACGATATCGCAGCCAGCCTGCGCCAACGCGCACACTTGCGCAAGCGTTGCCTGGGCATCAGCGGTATCGGTGCAGGTCATGGACTGAACCACGACCGGAGCGCCGCCACCGATCTGCACGCCGCCCACATGCACGGGGCACGTCAACTCGCGAGGCAAAGGATGGGATAAAGACAATCCAAACACTCCCCTACAGAATAAATCGAAGGATGTCGGAACGAAGCATATAGACAAACAGCAGCACAAAGAGCGCGATGCCCACATAACTCACAATCGTCTGGACCTTGAGCGGAAGCTCGCGGCCAGCAATCTTTTGAATGATCTCGATGACCAGCTTGCCGCCATCGAGTGGTGGGATGGGCAGCAGGTTCATAAAGCCAAGCGAGAACGAAATGAGGGCGGCAAACGAAAGGAACGTGGCAGGGCCGGCAGCAGCAGCCTGTGAGGACATAACGCTAATGCCCACGATCGAAGAAGACTGATCGAGAATCTCCATCGTATGCTGCGGCTGGAGCAGGCGCATCACGCCCTCCGCTGTCTGCACGACATAGGAGAACGAAAGGCGAGCCGACATGATGGGGTCTAAACGGACCACCTGCGTAGAGGCATACACACCTAGGCGCTCGTCCTCTTTGAGCGCAACCGAGGTCGAATGCTGCTTGCCGTCGCGCTCATACTCAATGGCGATATCGTCCTTACCGGCGGCCTTGCCGATGGCATCGTAAACGTCCATCCAGGTAGAGCACGATACTCCGTCAACCGAAAGGATCGCGTCGCCGCCCTCGATACCCGCCTTGGCGGCAATAGACCCCTCGTCAACCTGACCGATCACGTTGGTATCCATCGGCACGGTGACACCCGCAATAGAGTAGATGCTCATAAGCAGCAAAAAGCCCGTCAGGATATTGACGAGAATGCCCGCGAGCAGCATAAAGGCGCGCTTGAGAAAACCCTGGCCCAGATAGGTATGCGAACGCTCTTGCGCAAGGAACTCGGCTTCGCCGCACGGCAGCTCCCACACATCGCCCTCGGCAGTTGAATGTTCGCGATCGAACCGGCGGCCGTCAAAGGTGGTGTAGCCTGCCGCGTCTCGCGGCAGCGTCTGATACTTGGTGGGATAGTAGCTCGGCGAGAGCTTCTCCCCTTCCTCATACCAAGGCGCGATAGAGCCCCAACCCAAAAGCAAGGCGCATGCCTCGAGCACATCCTCCTCGGATAGCTCGAGCTCGGCGGCAAGGTCGGCCACGGTCACACGACCATGACGATAGATAGCCGCGAGCACGCGATCGGCGCAGGAGACGTCGGTCGGATCCATACCGCAGATGGCAGCGTAGCCACCCAGCAGCAGCGGGGTCACGCCAAACTTGGTTCCAATGCGACGCGACGTGTAATGGATGTCAAAGCGGCAAGGCAGGCCCAAAAAGAACTCGGTCACACGGACGCCGCAGGCACGCGCCGCCAAAAAGTGGCCGCCCTCGTGCAAAAACACGAGGACGGAAAGCATCAGCAGGCCCCAAAAGACCGATGAGAGAACGCTCAGAACAGTATCCATAAAACGAAAAAGTAATCCTTATGGGTTAGGAACGGGTTGCGGCGAGCACCTGCGCAGCCTTTTCACGCGCCCATGCATCGATGTCGTGAAGCTGCTCAAACGAATCGACCGCCTGCATATCGTGGGAATCCATGCAGGATTCCACAATGCGATCGATATCGGTAAAGCTGCAGCCATCGTGCAGGAAGGCATCGACGGCGACCTCGTTGGCGGCATTGAGCACGCACGGCATGGTGCCACCCGTCTTACCGGCACGTTCGGCCAGTGCCAGACAGCGGAAGGTATCCATGTCGGCAGCATCAAACGTGAGCTGCCCCAGCTCGCGGAAATCGATACGAGGCGCCGGGGTATCCCAACGCTCGGGATACGAGAACGCGAACTGGATGGGAATACGCATGTCGGAAGCACCGAGATGCGCCATCACGGAGCCGTCGGCGAACTCGACCATAGAGTGAATCTTGGACTGACGCTGCACGACCACGTTAATGAAATCGAGATCGCAGTTAAACAGATGCATGGCCTCAATGCGCTCCAGGCCCTTGTTCATGAGGGTGGCGGAGTCGATGGTGATCTTGGCACCCATGTTCCAGTTGGGGTGCTTGA
>ERZ857785.1980-NODE-1980-length-19642-cov-4.069076_pt1 | contig 19642 bp, 16 predicted proteins | sample MGYA00519763_ERZ857785 | MGnify/ENA primary metagenome ERZ857785 (study PRJEB31778, sample SAMEA3449365) | human gut metagenome | biome: human gut; feature: human-associated habitat; material: faeces | place: United Kingdom | collected 2010/2012 ...
CTTGGAGCAGCCATAGTTGGCGGAGCTGTAACAGGAGCTATCGGAGGCGCAACGTATAGCGGTGTAAGCTCAGGATTATCAGGGAACAGCCTGAAACAGGTAGCAAAAGATACTTTGACCGGAGGGCTGACAGGAGCTGTAGCTGGTGGCGCAATGGGTGGTCTTGCTTATGGAGCTGATAAAGCTATAGGAACTGTGAAAAATGTAATAAAAGGAAGTAGCAGTTCACCAAAGCCGGGGCATATCACGGAAGTAGCAAAGAAAAACTTGGCTGATATAGGAAATAAATCTGAACCACAATTGGATTTAGGGAATGGTGATCCATATGAATTGCTGAAAAAGCGTGGAATCCCAACTACATTGTCAGATGAAGAACGAGCAGCAGCCGATGCGTATGGTTTGGTTGCCAAGGCAGAAGGAAAAACTTATCAAACATATATAAAGGAGAATACGGCAACTGGAGAAAAGTACGCAGGAAGGACAAGTGGAACAGGAACACCTTTGGAAAATATTGCAAAAAGAGACAAAAATCATCATATGAATTCTAAAGGATACGAAAAGGCAATATTGGATAAATCATCTACTAATAAAGCTGCTATTAGAGGAAGAGAGCAGGAACTTATAGATCAATTAGGCGGTGCCAAATCTGAGGGTGGAACTTCAGGAAATGCTATTAGAGGCATCAGTAAGAATAATCCTAAATTAGAATTATATATGAGAGAAGCAGAAAAGGAATTTGGAAAATGAGAAGAATAAAAATTGGTGATGTTTATGCAATACCTTTACCTAATGGATTGTATGCGTATGCAAGAGTTTTTAAAGATGCAGGTTTTGGTGTATACAATAAATTAGGCGATACACTTAATCCAGAGATTGATGAAGAATGGAAATATCAATTCATTATAAGTGTTTTTAAAGATTTGCTTCAGGATGGACAATGGATTTATGTAAAAAACATTCCTTTTAGACAAAAAGATGAAGAGTGGCCACCGAAAAGGTATATTAGGGATCCTATTAGCAACTCTTATTCAATATATTACAAAGGAGAAATAAAATCATCATCTGTAGAAGAGTGTATTGGGTTAGAATGTGCAGAAGTTTGGGATAGAGAGTTAGTAGTAAATAGGATTATGAAAGAAATTGCTGATTAAAAAAATGATATTAAAAGAGAATGAAAATAAGTGTATTAAAAGAAAGAAAATGCAAAGTGAAAAGAAGATAGTATGTATAATTAGTATAGTGCTATTCAGCACATTGTTAGCCGCTTGTTCCAAGCAACCAGATTTCAATGCCAAATCCTACGTTCAATCTTCTCTTGATGCAGAGTATCATAGAGAGTACGCAGATTATGCGAATCTGATGGAAATCTCAGAAGAGGATGTGAAGAAACAGGTTGAAGAAGATTTCAATGAAAGCATCCGTCAGCAATTCGCTTCTTCCGATAACATCACAGAAGAGGAGGTTGCAGCTTACACAGAGAAGATGGCAGAGGTTAAAAAACTGGCGAAGTACAAGGTGCAGGATGAGAAAAAGGATGAGGATGGAAATTACACGGTCAGTGTAAAAGTTGAACCGTCCGATGTATTTCAGACATTGCAGCAGAGCTCCGCAGAAGTCAGCAAGGAAAAGATTGCACAGGGAATGAAAGAAACAGATCCGGGTGTATTTGCATCTGTATTAACAGAAAGTGTCCAGAAGAGTCTTGAAAAGAACAAATATGGAAAAGCTGTTACTGTAAAAGTATCAGTGGAAAAGGATAATTCAGGAAAATATGCTCTTTCAGATACAGAGATGAGTAAGCTGGAAGCAGCGATGTTCCCAACAGAATAAGAATGAATAGAAAGCTATCAGAAGAAAAAACTGGTAGCTTTCTTTTGTTTCCAAAACAGAGACTTGCTAAAAAAGCTATTGTAATAAGTGAATCAGAAAAGTTATAATAAATGATAATGGATGGCAGAGGTCATCCATTCATTATGAGAAAAAAGAAGGAATCCATGCATGAACCAACAAGAAATATTCACATACATCCAAAAGCAATACCCCACCAACCCAGACACCATCACCAAATCCGGATATCCCGTCACCATCTTCAAAAACCCAAGAACCGCCGCACCTTATGCCATCTTTTACCAACCAGCCGAAAGAACAACTTTCATGGAGGTTCAGGCAGAGCCGGACATGATAGGCAATTACATCGAAATGTACCATCTTGCTCCGGCAAAGCACATGGATCAGAAGCACTGGCTGGCAGTTCCACTGGATGGTTCTGTCAGCGATTCAAAAGTTCTGGACTTACTCGATATGAGCTACGACCTCGTAGACGGACAGGCAACAAACAGCACGACAGAAGAAAAAGATTGACAATTCCAACCACACATTCCATAATGACGATAGTGGTTCGAGAGAACTAACAGGAAAAATGGGAGAGACAACATGAAGAAAAAAACTTCATACCGATGGCTGATATGGATCATTATGGCAGTGGTTTTGATCGGGGGAGCACTTATGCATATCCTGCCCCCATACATCGACCGATGGAAATCCGCCAGAGATTATGACAAACTTGCCGAGGAGTATGTAAATGATGAGTCCGAACCAGATGATGGAAAGCAGAAGAAAAAAGACTGGTGGGCAACAGACGTAAAAGTAGAGTTTGACAAACTGAAAGCCGAGAATCCAGATGTTATCGGATGGATACGGTTTGATAATCAGGACGAACTTGGCATCAATTATCCAATTCTGTATTCAGGTGACAATGAGAAATATCTGAGAACCGACTTGCATGGCAACAGCCACATCGCAGGGTGTATCTTTTTGGAAGGTCTTAACAAATCTGATTTTTCGGATTATTACAACATCATCTACGGTCACAATATGAATGACGGAAGCATGTTCGGGAGCCTGAAAAAATATAAGGATGACGGATTCTGGAAAAAGAATCAATACTTCACTGTATATTCTGAGACAACCGCCTACCGTTATCGAATCTTCTCTTATGAAGATGCGGTCAATGGCGGTGATGTGTATAAAGTAGGATACCAGCCGGGCGAAGAGTATCAGAAATTTATCAATCAGATGATAAAAGATTCCGATGTTGATACAGGAGTAAATCCGCAGACCAGTAACAAGATACTGACACTTTCTACCTGTACAGGGAATGGATACAGCAAGCGGCTTGCCATCCATGCAGTCTGCGTTGACGCACAGACTACGGATGAGTCAAAATTAAAGGAAACAGGAAATTAACTATGAAAATATCCAAAAGTATGTGAAAAAAGAAATAAAAACATATTTTTGGATATTTTTATATGGAATTATAATGTTGTAGCGGAAAATGCATTGACAAACCTGAAAAAAGGACAATATAATTAAAAATACATGGTTTGCACCAACTAACCAAAGCGCAATCGGGAAACAAGAAACAGAGGAAAAAAAGTAATGGAAACAAAGAAAGTGGCAAAAGAATACATGCAAAAAGATATTCTGCGGACGATTTTCCAGATGCGGAAAAGGCAGGAGGATGATAAGCAGATCAAAAGAATCATCGTATTAGACTATGACCTGACCGAGTATCACTGGAAAACGAACATTAAGAAACTGCAAGAGGAAGGCTTTCTGGAAACGGACAGTGATGCGAAGATTCCGGCACTGACAGAAAGCGGAATGGAGTATGCGAGACAACTGCAGCGGGCAGCCGAAGGCTGGAATCAGTTCTTGCAAATGAGCGGAGTCAATGAAAAGACAGCGGACAGGGACGGCAGACTCATGGCGTGTGAGGTATCCGATCCGGACAAAATCGATAATTTATGGAAATTTATCAATGACGGTGGAAGAAGCTCCATACCGAAAAGTGTAGACTGCCACACGCTTTGGAAGAAGTTGAAACCGGGAAAGTATCAGATGTGGTATTCCTTTTACACCACAGAGATCGGAAAAGAAAGAAAAGCAGCTATCGAAGATATGCGGTTTGAACAGGATGGCTGGCTGCACATAGAGCCTTGGGAGATTTGGTTGGAACTAACGGAGCATCCGGAAAATGAGGATGACAGGATAATCTGGTATCAGAACATGCATGGAATCTGGAAGAAGGCAGAGGTAAATGATCACAGCATCAAAATTCCTGCCACAGCATTTCACATAGAGTACGAACAGCAGTGGTTGAGTGAAATACACTTCACCTGTAATCTGGGATTTGTTGCAGAGAAACAGAAAGGCTCCAAGAAAAAAACGATATGCTTACTGGATGGAAGGCTTTTGCAGAAAATACCGGATATCGTGTAGCGGACGAATATATAAAAAAGACAGGTGGGAAAGGTAAAATGGTAAAGAAGATTGAAAACAGAAATATTGATGTGACAAAAGCCAGAGGCGAATTAGAAGAAGATCTTCTGGAATATGTCTACCGGACATGGAGGCAGGGCAGACAGATCACATCGAAAGAGTATGCCAGAGAAGTGAACATAACCGGATATGAAGCGGCAGGCCTGGTGCGGAGTCTGGTGAAAAAAGGATTTTTGTGTGAGCCGGAAAACGGACATCTGGAACTGAGCGATAAGGGAAAACTGGAAGGTATGGAATGCCTTGCACGCCATGAGAAACTGACACAGTTCTTTCAGATGGTAAGTGGAATGGATCAGCAGAGGGCGCAGGAAGATGCCTGTAGAGTGGAACATTATATCAGTCCGGAAGGGTTAAAAGGAATTGAAAACTTTCTGCAGTACGGTGACGTATACGACAGAGTTTATGACGATATGGACTTGTATACCTTTTATGAGGATGGTGAGTTCCCGATGGCATTCGGACTGTATGAACCGGAACGACGCAATCCAAGGTTCCTTGCACCAGAGTACGGGAAACTGGAACACTCTGTCATATTAAGAGTGAAAAAGTCACAGAACTGCTTCCTGCTCAAGACAAAAAAAGACGAATCCATCGGCTATGTATGGTACAGAAGAGATGATGAATGGATACAGGCGAAAGAAGAAAAAGGTGTTTATCAGTTACCGACAGACATCTGTACTTATACTGCGAATACAGGAATCCCGATTACAGAAGCAGTGGCAATCATTGCGATTACACGCTTTGAACAGAAGCCATTGCCAATCGATTATCGGGAATTGAATATTCATGTATGGTGACGAAGAGAGGAACAGGAAAATGGAAAAAGGTGAACATCTAAAGAGACAGAACAGACCTACGATGCTGCAACTGCAATATTTACAAGGTCTGTCAAGAGTAGAAAAGAAACGTGGAGCTCAGGGAAGTATCGCAGAATCTTATGGCGTGAATCGATCAACGGTAAACCGTTATTTTAAGAACTGCATAGAAAGAGGAATCCTGACAGAATCACTGGAATTTACCGCAGCAGGTGAAGAATGGCTGGAAAGATATACCAAGCTGTATGAGAATCTTGAAAAATATCTGGAAGAAATCGGTGCAAAACCGGAAGAAATCGAGGAATCACTGGATGTTATGGTGGAGAATATCGACATCCACATGCTGGAACTGATGATTAACGCCTATACAGAGAAAAAATCAGTATACAAGAAAAAAGAGAATGAACTGGATCAGGAGATACAGCACAATCTGCAGAAATGTGAAAGGCATCCGGTAGTGTTCCGGCTTTACCGGATGAATAAAAAGCAGGGGCAGGGAAGAGACTCTATGGCGATGAGAGGATTTGAAGAAATAGCCGAAATCGTTCAGGAGAATGGAGAAAGCTATCTGGAATTAAAGCTGAAAGAGATGGCAGCACACTCCAGAGTGAGTGGTGAAATGATGGCTGGAAAACTGAAAACATTGAAGTATGAGCATAATGAAGTTCTTGAAGAAGCAAGAATAGAGAATAATATAGTGAAAATCCCGATGGAAGCGTGCAGAATCCACCGATGGACGGGGATTGGCACGATGGGAATTGTACCAGTTACCGTTACCTGCAGCGTAGGACCAATGCACATGCCGGAAAGCACTGCACTATTATATTTCTGGGTATAAATAAGAAGTGAGAAAAATTCTCATTTACGCATATCATGTAACAAAATAAGAAAAAAATTCAATAAAGTGCCGTTGTTGATAAAACACTATCAATAACGGCACTTTTACGCCTATTGTTGTCTGAATAGCAACAAAATCAAAGGAAATAGCGGCTTATTTGTTGCTATTCAGGCAACAAACTTGTAAAAAATAGTGTTGACATTGAATGGCAAATTATGGTATCTTTCAGACAAGGAGTTAGATACGGGTAACCGGAAATATTCTCGTAGAACTCTAAACATCATAACTAAAAATTTATTAGCAAAAAGCTAATACCAAGATGAGAAAAGGAGGATTACAGTTATGAGAAAGATCAAGAAATTAGTTGCTACACTGTTAGCAGCAACAATGGTAATGGCAATGGGAGTTACAGCGTTTGCTGCAGATTCATTAGCAGATGGTAAGTACACAGCAAAGCAGAATCTTTATAAGAACTCAGCTTGTACAACAACATCTATGGGAGATGCTGCACTCAATGATATGCGTGCAGAAATTACGATTGCAGATGATGAGGCAACACTTGTTGTTCATACTCATGAGATTACATATTTAGGTCTGACTGGACATTTAGGAAAAATGGTAGTTAATGGAAAAACAGTTACTCCGAAACAGACTACAACTAATGGCGTAACAGATTACTACTTCACATTCACAGGTTTAGATGCATCTACAATTTATGAAGGCTGTGTAATTACTGGTAAATTCACAACATACGTTGGAAGTATGCCGATGAACGCAACAGGATATTTGAAACTTACAGACATCACAGCAAAATAAAATAAGTAAATATGTATGTAAAGCAAGCTGCTGTACCCAAAAGTGCAGCAGCTCGTTTTAATTGATACGGAGGAAAAATGAAAAAAATAAAAAAGATATTAGCCTTTGTATTGAGTACAAGTATGTTACTTGGCGGTATGAATATACAAGCGTTTGCTGGTGAACAGAAAGAAACAAATACCGCAAATACAGAGTTAGATAACCAAAATGAATATGTTGTTCCACTGACTTTTTATGGACCTTCTGGAAAACTGCTTACGGAGGAGCCTTATTCGGGTACAGTTCAGGATTACATGGATAATGTTGCACTAGTAAAAAAGAATGATAATGGAACATATCATGTAACCTTACAGATTGAAAATTATGAAAAAATTGATATTTTGCAGTTCTCAAAACCGGGTGTAATTTCAGATGATATAGCACCTTCGAATGCACCTATGGGAACTTTTAATATTCCAGAAAAATATATTGCTAATAATGAGGAAAATCCATCAGAGGCAACGGAATATTTGAAGGAACAAGGACAAATTAATGAAGAGTGGAATGATAAATACATTCAAAATTATTCTGTTGAAAAAGCAACAACGGGTGTGTCGTGGTATTCTTTTGATGTGGATACACTGGAAGGAACGATGTATACTAAAGCTTTCTATAGTTATGGAAGAACAGATGATGACTTGGAAAGCTATATGTACGGAATTGTAAACGGAAAATTTACATTTGATGTAAATAATGCAGTAGTTGCTAAAGAGATTAACGAAGAAAATTATAAAAATATTGGATTGGAGCTTTCTAAAGTTGTAACCAGTGTTGGAGATTCACCGGATTTCACAGGATTTGTAGCAGAAGAAAAAACTGCAAATGATTTGTTTAGTGGTACTTGTGAAGCAAAAATTGAGAATGGAAAAGTTACTGTTACAGCAGAGACAAGTAGCATTGATTCAATAAGAGTACTTGAAGAAATTAAGGATTTAGGCGAGTGTACTTATCCTTCAACTTCTTCATATCGCCAATATATGTATGCGTATTCGAGAGAAGTAAAAAAGAATAAGTATATTTCTGTTTATTCAGACAATATTTTGGAAGATGGAAAATTTTCCATTGAATACGAAAACTTAGAAGAAGCTATTTTTGGAAAACAGGTTGAGATACAAACAGAAGATGGTACCTACTATGGAGAATTGCGAGTAAGAACAACACCGAAAGAAAAACTCGAATTGACAGATGGTGATGTTACACTTGTAACAGATAACTATACAGTTAATAGTAAAGCAAAATTTGGAGCAGAACTTTTACAGGAAACCTCAGATGAAGATAGTGAATATAACAAATATTATTCTTTATTAGCAGGAAACGCTTCAAAAGCATTGATCTATAATTTGTCATTAAAAATGAATGACTCGCAGGTTATTCCATCGAGAGCGGTAGAATTAAGAGTAAAAATTCCGAAAGACTGGGATACGAGCAAAATAGAAGTTCAATGGTATTATCCAGTAAATGAAATGTTTAATCCGATAGAGTATTTTGATTCATCTTCCTATAAAAATGATGATGGAAGTATTCACATGGAGGGCGATGAACTGGTTATAACAGGCACTACTCGTGTTTATAATACAATCGCTATTACACAAAAAGCGGATAAAGTAGATATTTCAGAAATCCAGGACGGAACATATAATGTTAATGTTACTATGTGGCAGCAGGATCAGCCGGATAGATTGTCTATGAGCAATTCTGCGGTTGTAAATGATTCAGCTCGTTTGGTAGTAGAGAATGGAAAGAAACATATCTATTTTGATACACAAGGAATTGTGATTACGGGCAGATATGGTTATACAAATGGAATATTCTGGGCAAATAATGAGCAGACAGAAGAAAATGGACTTCCGATATTAAGTGAATATACACCGCTTGATTATTATAGTTACTACCTAAATGATTCGGGAAGCACAGATATGGATTCCTATGCGGAAGAATATGACTTATATTATCCGAAGAGCGTAGGTTTTGAATTTCCAGAATCAGCAGACAGAGATGATGGGGTATATTTGAACTTCTTTGTTCCTATCATGGATGAACTTCAGCATAAAGTTCCTGGATCTGGTGAAGGATGCAGAACTGCATTTATGACTTTATCTGGTTTAACACCTGTGGCAGAAATTAACGAGCCAACCCACGATAAATCTGTTTTAGTTGTAGCAGTTGATAAAGCATCTAAATATACAGCCGACAATTATACAGAGGAATCTTACAAAGTATTATCTGACGCAGTAGCAAAAGCTCAGAAGGTAATCGACGGAACAACTTCTGCAAACGATTCGGAAATCGTAGCATTAGATAAAGAAATTTCTGATGCAATCAGCGGATTAAAAGAGGCAACTGGACTTGACAAATACAATAAAGTCCTGAAAAATGCCAAAGCATTAAATGAAGCAGATTATACAGCAGAAAGCTGGGCAGACCTTCAGGCAGTGATTACTGCTCAGGAAGGAAAGGTAACAGAAGAAAATGCAGATCAGGCATCCGCAGACCTTCAGTCAGCAGTAGATGCACTTGTACCGATGTCAACAGCCGTTTCCATGGAAAAAGGTGTTTACGAAGTACAGGCAACACTTACCAATCAGGATGGAACAGCAAGTGATTTGAATGCAGGATTAAAATCTGCTCGTTTATATACAGATAAAGACGGCAATGTAACTGCTTATCTGTACGTGGACGGAATTACCGGTATGCAGTATCGCAAGGGTGCCGGATATGCGGATGCAGATACAGACGCAGGCAGACTTGTAGTGAAACTTCCTGCAAATGTAGAAAACCATAAAGTAAAAGTAACAACAGAAAGCGGAGAAGCAGAACTCCTGTTAAATCTTGATTTAAAATCTGCAGTAAAACAGGAAATTAAAAAATCCGATCTGGAATCAAAACTGAATGATGCAAAAGTATTAGAAGAGAAAAATTATACAAGCGATTCTTTTGCAGCATTAACAGATGCGATTGCTACAGCAGAAAGCGTTCAGGCAGATAAGGTGGCATTCCAGTCAGAAATCACAGCAGCAGAGACAGCTCTGGATACAGCAACAGCAGGTCTTGTAATGAAAGAAGAAGTAAAAGCAAGAGCAGAACTGGATCAGGCAGTTTCCGATGCGAAAAATAATTATGCAGAAGCAAATTATACAAAAGACAGCTATGAGAATTTGAAGTCTGCAATCAAGGAAGCTGAAGAAGTATTGGCAAAATCTGATGCGACAGCAGATGAAATGAAAGAACAGGTTGACAAGCTGGATAAAGCAGTAAAAGCACTTGTTCGTCTGGATGATGCAGTAGATAAGTCAGAATTAAATGGCTATATCGAAAATGCACTGACCAAGAAAAATGACGGTACTTATACAGACAACAGTTGGAATAGTTTCCAGGCAGCAATCAAATCTGCTCAGAAAGTATCCGCTGATGTCAATGCAACAAAAGCAGAAGTAGAAAAGCAGACAAAACTGCTGACCTCTTCTTATGAAGCACTTGTTGTTAAGAACAAACAGAGTGATCTTTTCAAAGATTATCCGCAGATTTTTGAAGGTACATATTCCGTACCGATCAAAATGCTCAATGCAACATCCGATGAAGATTCTATGGGAAATGCTTCCATGGTTCAGACCGGAATTGTAAGAGTTACGGGTAAAGGCGAAGTGACACTGGAGATGAACTTCCAGTCTATGCAGTTTGCCGGAATGACAGGATATCTGTATAAACTGAAAAAAGTAGATATGGATACGGTTGAATACAACAAATATAATTATCCGGTAAAATATGAAGCTTCCGATGCAACAGTATTAGAAGAGTACACAGATGTTTACGATTCATTTAATAATAAGAACTCTGAGTATTACGACAAGAATACAGAAGGAAACTGGTATCCGAAGAAATTATCAATCCCGATTGAACTGAACGATAACCTGTTCTATGTAGAGGTTTATGTTCCGGTTATGGAAAGCATCGGTGAAGGTCAGGGTACAAAAGTTGCCAGAGTTTCTATCGACTGGGCAAATATCAAACAGGAGACAGGCGTTGAGAGAGATAACAGTGTGATCAAAGCACTTCTGGATCAGGTGAAGGCTATGTCTAAGGGCAATGTTGCTGATGAATACTGGAATGCTTTAAATGCAGCTTATATGACAGCACAGGATGTGTATAACGACATGAATTCTACTCAGAAAGAAATTGATCTTCAGGTGAAAGCTTTACAGGCAGCCGTAGACGCAGTAGAAACTCAGATCGTAGACAAGACAGAACTGAATGCTTTGATTGAAAAAGCAACAGCAGAAGCAAACCGTACAGATGTTGTTTATACTTCTGCAACATTAGAAGCATTAAAGACAGCAATCACAAATGCACAGGCAGTAGCAGCAAAAGAAGATGCTACCAAGGCAGAAGTTCAAGCACAGGTTACAGCACTTCAGACAGCACTTGACAGCTTAAGAGTTGTTGATAAGACAAACTTAAATGCCCTGATTGAAAAAGCAAAAGCTGAAGTTGCAAAAACAGATGTTTACGAAAGTAACAGCCTGACAGTCCTGAATACAGCAATTACACTGGCTGAGAATGTTGCAGCAAATCCAAAAGCAACAGAATTAGAAGTTGCAGCAGCAGAGAAATCTCTGACAACTGCATTAAACGGACTGGTAGAAAAAGAAGTTGTAGATAAGAGCAAACTGGAAAGCAAGATTGCAGAAGCAAAGACATATTTAAGCCAGACAGACATTTATACAGAAAGCTCTCTTGCAACATTACAGAGTGCAGTAGGTCGTGCTCAGAATGTAATGGATAATGATTCTGCATCACAGAAACTGGTAGATGATCAGGTGACAAAACTGACAGAAGCAATCCAGCAGTTAGCAAAGAAGAGTGATGGAAAACTGGATATCAAGAACCTTGCTGATGGAGTTTACTCTATCTATGGAACAATGGTGAAAGTAGACAAGAATACTTATTCTATGTCAAATGAAGCAATCAACCATACAATTAAGCTGACAGTAAAGAATGGCAAATATTACATTACTCTGAACTTCAACGGATTGACAGTAGGACAGAAACTTGGATATTTAAGCCAGCTTAAATACTTCACAACAGGTTATACACCTGATAAGTATGGTAATCCGCAGGGAACACTTGCTGATGTTACAGTTGACAGCTATCAGAAGAACAGCGATGGCTCACTGGTTTCTGACCAGTACGGAACAAACTATCCAGATGAAGTAACATTCGAGCTTATTCCGGAAGCTCTGGATGATGGATATGTTCCGTTACAGGTATTCGTTCCGATTATGGACGCTATCAGTTCTGGCACAGGTACACAGCCAGTATTCCTGAAACTGGATTGGAGCTCATTAAAAGCAACAACATCCGATGATCCAGACTTTGATAAGAACGACAACAATAATAGTAATTCCAACGGAAATAACAACAGTAATTCTTCTATTGGAAACAGCTCACTTGGAAATAATACCCTTGGAAGCAGTTCTCTTGGAAGCAGCAAACTTGGTTCTTCCTCACTTGGAAGTGGTTCTTCAAGTCTGAAGAGTGGAACATCCAGCCTTGGATCAGGTTCCAGCCTGAAATCAGCATCCAACGTTAAGACTGGTGATGTTGTACAGAACAATACCCTGTGGGCAGCTATGCTTCTTCTCGGAGGAGTCGCTTTACTGGCAGGAATCATGGAGTACAACAGAAAGAAAAAAGCAAACGTAAAATAATAAGTAGTGATTTGGCAGACGAACCCTCCCATTCCTTCGGGACTGGGAGTCTGCCAAATTCATTTAACAGGAGATAAGGAATGAAATTAGCAGCGAAAAAAAACAAAATATTGTCTGCCATTATGACTTGTGTGCTTGCCATTACTTTAATGGCAGGCTTTCCTGCTGTTAAGGCTTATGCCGCAAGCGGGACAGTGTATAGCTGTACAATTAACAGATGTTACGCACACCCGGTTACCGGAGTAATCGAAGATTCCGGTGGAGAGAGTTCCTATGCAACAGGACAGGGCATGGTGGAAGGTTGTGTATACAGCAATGGTATCTTGGAAGTAACAGACGATGGAGCTTATTATCTGACCATCCGCATGAGTCTGATGGACTACACCAGTGGACATAGTTTTCAGGTACAGAATGTAGGAGATTCCGGCTGGTCTACACCATCAGAAATCGGTATTACAGGAAATGGTTCAGACAGTAATGGTACAACAGCCGATGTGTGTATGCGTGTGCCAAGTGAAAATTGTATTGTCAGAGGCGAGATGTATGTAGAGCCGATGGGAAGAAATGTTATTTTCTATCTGTATCCGAGTGACTACAGCGAGGGTAACAATACCGATATGAACGCAACTATGGTAACAGAAAGCTCGAATGGAACAGCGGCAGAGTCCGGTGGTTCTGGTTCAGTAGATAATTCAGGTTCTACTTCAAGTGGAAACAGCAGTTTGGGTTCTGGTAATTCTTCTCTTCAGAGTTCCGGCTCATCTGATAAAAGCAGTTCTTCCAGCTCATCAAAGAAACTGGAAAGTAGTATTACAGAAGCAGCAAAACCGAGCAGTGATTCTTCTTCACTGGATACAGAAAATCCAGTAAATTCTTCAGAAGGATTAAGTCTTTCTACTGCGAAAGATGGAACAAGTGACAGCGATTCCGATAGCGGAAATACTTCTTCCGGCAACCGGATTTTCCAGATTGCATTGGCAGTTGTAGTAACAGGTCTGATTCTGCTTGGAGCAGTATCCGGAGTGATTTATTTCTTCCGTAAGAACTGGAAACGTTGGGGAGGTGCAGAGGACGATGATGAATAGGCGTTTGAAAAAAGCATCGGCTGTTCTCCTTGCAATGACCATGATTTTTTCTCTGGCAGGTTGTGTAGACCAGAGTCAGGGAAAGAAAAGCAGTGATTCTGCTACGCAGACAGAGAGCAGTACAGATGAGACAGCTAGCAGTAAGACGGCAGATAAAAAGACTTCTGACAGCAAATCGGACAAGGATTCTTCCAATGAAGATGCCAAGTCTCTTTTAGAGATTGACGATCCGGAAGAAAAGGCAGCCGTAGAAGCAGCCAAGAAAAAAGTACAGGCAATGAAAGATGAGCCGAGAATCATAGCGACTTCTCCGGCAACCGCAGATATCTGTGACAAGCTGGAACTGGATCTGGTTGGTGTTTGCAGCAGTACCGTGTCCACAATTCCAGACAGATACAAAGATGTGGAAACCGTGGGAACAGCCATGAGTCCGGATATGGAGATTGTATCCTCACTTAATCCAGACTGGATTTTAAGTCCGGTGTCATTGCAGAGTGATCTGCAGCCGAAATATGAAGCAATCGATACAGACTGGGCGTTTTTGAATCTTAGAAGTGTGCCGGGCATGTACCGTTCCATTCAGGAACTGGGTGAGATTTTCGACAGAGAAGATCAGGCACAGAAACTGGTGGACGAATTTACTGAATTTTACGATGACTATAAGAAAAAGAATGAAGGAAAAGACCATCCGAAGGTTATGATCCTGATGGGACTTCCTGGCTCTTATATTATCGCAACACCGAATTCCTATGTGGGAAGTCTGGTGGAACTGGCAGGCGGAGAGAATGTATACTCTGACACCGATCAGGAATTTTTGACCGTAAATACTGAGGACATGAAAACCAAAGAGCCGGATATTATCTTACGTGCCGCACATGCACTGCCGGATCAGGTGGTAGAAATGTTCAATAAAGATTTTGCGGAGAATGACATTTGGCAACATTTTGATGCAGTGAAAAACGGCAGAGTATATGATCTGACTTATGAATATTTCGGTATGAGTGCTACGTTTAAATATCCAGAGGCACTGGAAGAATTACAGCCAATTCTTTATCCGGAAAGTGATGAAGATACAGCAAAAGCAAAAGAAGCCAGTGACAATGCACAGAAGAAAGCAAAGGATTCTGACGCAACTGAAAAATACAACGAACAGCAGAGCAAGTAGAAAGGAGAGGACAGATGAGAGAGACAGAATTAAAAAATACTTCTGAGACTTCCGAAATGGAAGTCCAGAACCTCTCCGGTCAGGATAAAGCAAGAAAGCATCGGAAAACAGCAAAAGCAGCAATTTCCTTTATTGTAATGATCGTATTACTGGTGGCATTATTCTTTGCGGCAGTGAATATCGGAAGCCTGAAAGTCAGCTTCCCGGAACTACTGAAAGGATTATTTGTAAAGTACAATGAAGACGTGGCAACAATCTATGACTTACGATTCCCACGAATTGTAATCTCCATGTTAGCCGGAGCTGCGATAGCGGTATCGGGTGTGTTATTTCAGGCGGTATTAAAAAATCCACTTGCCGATCCGGGAATCATCGGTATTTCCAGTGGAGCAAGTTTTGCGGCGGTACTCATTACCGCATTTGCACCGACTTTATTTTTCTTCACTCCATTATTTGCATTTCTTGGTGGTGTGATTGCATTTGTCTTAGTTTACAGCCTGTCATGGAAAGGGGGATTAAGTCCTCTGAGAATTATCCTTGTCGGTGTGGCAGTCGATGCAATGTTCACCGGATTATCCAGTGCGTTGAATTCAATGAATGGCGGAAACATGTCTGGCGTGGCAGCCATCGTCAATGGTAATATCACAATGAAAACTTGGGATGATGTGAAAACCTTAGTACCGTATGTAATTGTCGGACTGGTTCTGGCACTGATTATGACGAAGATGTGTAATCTGTTAGCACTGGAAGATAAGACAGCACGAAGCCTTGGAATCAATGTCAATGCAATGCGTATCGTGATTTCACTGATAGCAGTATTGCTTGCAAGTATTTCCACAGCAGTAGCCGGAGTGATTAGTTTCTTAGGACTGATTGTTCCGCATATCGGAAGAATTTTAGTAGGAAGCGACCACAAGGCATTAGTTCCATTTAGTGCTTTGTTCGGAGCGTTTACGTTCCTGCTGGCAGATACCATCGGAAGAACGATAGCTGCTCCGTATGAGGTATCCGCATCCATCATTATGAGTGTGGTCGGAGGCCCATTCTTCATCATTCTGTTAAGGAGGTCTAAGAAGTATGCGAAGTAAAGAAAAGAATATGGATTTGACTTCTACAGAGAATGAAGCAGCAAAGAAAGTGAAAAAAACGGATAAGTGGGCAGACAAGCCTGCGATGGAAGTTAGAGATCTGCACTTTTCCTATGGAAAAAATAAAGTCTTAAAGGGCGTATCCCTGAAGATTGAAGAAGGTAAAATCACAACGATTATGGGAGCAAACGGATGTGGAAAATCTACATTGTTTTCCCTGATGACGAAAAACTTATATCCGAGAAAGGGAAATATTTTCCTCAAAGGAAAGAATATCCAGAACCTGAATTTAAAAGAATTTGCCAGAAAGGTTGCGATTGTTCAGCAGTATAACAGTGCATCAGACGATATCACCGTTGAGAATCTGGTGGCATTCGGAAGAACCCCACATAAGAAAATGATGCAGGGAGACAGTGCCGAAGATGAGCGTATGATCCAGTGGGCATTGGAAGTAACCAATCTGACAGAATATCGTGACAGAGAAGTGTCAAGACTTTCCGGTGGACAGCGTCAGCGTGTATGGATCGCAATGGCACTTTGTCAGGGAACAAAGACGCTGTTCCTCGATGAGCCGACTACCTATTTGGATATCCGGTATCAGATTGAGATCCTGCAACTGGTGAAAAAACTCAATCAGGAATTTGGAATAACCATCATCATGGTACTGCACGACATCAATCAGGCAATCGCATATTCAGATAATGTCATCGGCATGAAAGATGGAAAAGTGCTGGTGGAAGGTGATCCGGAAGAAGTGATTACGGAAGAGAGCATCCGGGAACTGTATGGCATTGAGCTTGGTGTGACAAGGGTTGATGGACGGAAGTTTGTGCTGGCGGTGTAAGAAGGAAATAGTAGCAGAACGACAAGAAATAAAGGGGAGGAAAACTCCCACAGGAGAACAGAAAGAAGATGAAAAATCCTTTAAAAGTAGTATGGATCGTGCTTGGATTTCTTTGCCTGGGACTTGGTACGATAGGAATTGTACTTCCTATCCTGCCAACCGTTCCGTTTTATATGGCAACACTGTTTTGCTTTGCAAAGAGTTCTAAGAAACTGCACGACTGGTTCGTAGGAACGAATCTTTATAAGAAACATCTGGACAGTTTTGTTCAGAAAAGAGCCATGACAATAGGAACAAAATGCAAGATTATCGGAATGGTAACAGTAGTCATGGCAATCGGCTTTATCTGCATGAAGAATGTACCAATCGGAAGAATCTGTATCGCAGTGGTTTGGGTATGCCACCTGTTATACTTCTTCCTTCGAGTGAAAACTTTAAAAGTGGGAGAAGAATTACCGGAAGGTGCAGAAGTGGAATAATATGATGGATAAAGTAGAAAAGAAACGACAGAAGGAACAGCATGTCGTGGAAGAGATGATCCGGCTGTATTGCCGGAAAAAACATCCGAAAGAAGACAGGCAGGCAGGGCAGATTTGTCCTGTCTGTCAGGAACTTTTGGATTATGCAAGACTTCGAAGTGAAAAGTGTCCTTTTATGAAAGAAAAGACATTTTGCGCAAACTGTAAAGTGCATTGCTATAAGCCAGAGGTGAGAGAACAGATCAGGCAGGTTATGCGGTTTTCAGGACCAAGGATGCTGATTTATCATCCGGTGCTTGCAGTATGGCATTTGATATGCAGTAAAAAAGAATCGAAAAAATAAACAAAAAGGTAAGATAAACTATGATTAAAACAAGACTGGTGGGGCTGTTGTCCCACGCAAAAAAGTATATCGTGTATACGATTTTGTGGCAGTGGGCAGCCCTCCTGTCGCAGGTATTGGCAGTCTTTTCTATCGCAGATTTACTGGAACGGGTAGTATACCGGGTAGTAACCGTACCGATCATTGAGCGGACAATATTGATTTTAGTTCTTGTTGTGGTGATCCGATTTATCTGTGAACGGATGGGAGCAAGGTCTTCCTATCTGGCGTGTGTGGATGTAAAACGAATTCTGCGAGAAAAGATTTATGAGAAAATGTTAAAGCTGGGAGCTTCCTACAGTGAGCAGGTATCCTCTTCGGAGGTCGTACAGGTGTCAACTGAGGGTGTGGAGCAGTTGGAAACATATTTTGGAAAATATCTTCCACAGTTATTTTACAGCCTGATCGCACCACTGACCTTATTTATCATTCTTTGCAGAGTGAGCCTGAAAGCGAGTGTGATCCTGCTGATCTGTGTACCGCTGATCCCGATTTCTATCGTGGTGGTACAGAAGATTGCAAAGAAATTACTGAATAAGTATTGGAGCATCTATACTGGACTGGGAGATTCGTTCCTTGAGAATTTACAGGGACTTACCACATTAAAGATTTATCAGGCAGACCAGCAGAAAGCAGACGAGATGGATGTGGAATCCCAGAACTTCCGTAAGATTACGATGAAGGTTCTGACCATGCAGCTCAATTCCACCAGTGTGATGGATATTGTAGCGTATGGCGGAGCTGCGATCGGTATGGCAGTTGCGGTGTCCGAATTCTTAAAAGGAAATATCAGCGTGGCAGGAACGTTATGTATCGTTCTGCTTGCCAGCGAGTTTTTCCTGCCGCTCAGACTGCTTGGTTCGTTCTTCCATATCGCAATGAATGGTATGGCAGCAAGTGATAAGATTTTCAAGATTTTAGATCTGCCGGAACCACAGGCTGGAGAAAAAACACTGCCGGAGGTCGCGTTAGATGTTACATTAAAAGATGTGCATTTTTCTTATGAAGAGGACAGAGAGATTTTAAAAGGAATAGGCTTAAATCTTCCGGCAGGAAGTTTTGTATCACTGGTTGGTGAATCCGGATGTGGTAAGAGTACGATTGCCGGAATCCTTGCAGCAAAGATGCTTGCAACATCCGATCCCGAACTGTTAGAGAGATTAAAAGCTTACTCTGAAAAGTTAAAGAATCAGGTAGTAGCAAAAGCCGATAAACTTGAAGAGATTGGATACGAAGAGTATTTAAAGCAGATGTAGTATTCGATAAAGGGAAGGAAAGCTATTCGTTGGCGGGGAATTATAATAATTAGTAATAAAAAATATATACAGGATAAAAGAAAGGAGTCTGTCATGGACTATAAGAACGCCGGAGTTGATATTGAAGCTGGATACAAATCAGTAGAATTAATGAAGAAGTATGTGCAGGGAACAATGCGACCAGAGGTACTTACAAACCTCGGTGGATTTTCTGGAGCATTTTCTTTAAAGAAGTTTATGACAATGGAGAATCCTACACTGGTTTCTGGTACAGATGGTGTTGGAACAAAGTTAAAAGTTGCTTTCCTTATGGACAAACATGATACAGTAGGTATCGACTGTGTTGCCATGTGTGTGAACGATATTGCGTGTGCAGGCGGAGAACCATTATTCTTCCTTGACTATATTGCATGTGGCAAAAACTTTCCGGAAAAGATTGCTTCCATCGTAAGCGGTGTTGCAGAAGGATGTAAGCAGTCCGAAGCTGCTCTGATTGGCGGAGAGACAGCGGAAATGCCTGGATTTTATCCGGAAGATGAGTACGATCTTGCTGGATTTGCAGTAGGAATCGTTGACGAAAAAGACCTGATTACAGGTAAAGATATTAAGGCAGGAGATGTCCTTGTAGGAATTGCTTCCTCTGGAATTCACAGTAATGGATACTCTCTTGTTCGTAAAGTATTCCCTATGGAAAAAGAAGCATTAAACGAATACAGAGAAGAACTCGGAAAGACATTAGGAGAAGCACTCCTTACTCCTACAAAGATTTATGTAAAAGCATTAAAGAGC
>ERZ857785.1986-NODE-1986-length-19618-cov-14.023207_pt1 | contig 19618 bp, 17 predicted proteins | sample MGYA00519763_ERZ857785 | MGnify/ENA primary metagenome ERZ857785 (study PRJEB31778, sample SAMEA3449365) | human gut metagenome | biome: human gut; feature: human-associated habitat; material: faeces | place: United Kingdom | collected 2010/2012 ...
AAAGTCGGGGCTTTGTGCTTAAAAAAAAGAAGGTGCGCATTTTGACACACCTCCATTTTCGTAGAGAAGAATTTTACTTTTATAGTTTAAGACATGCCGAATAGAAATCCGGCAGGGCATCTTATCTCTACATTAAGAATCCTAACAGGATACCGGCGGCAACAGCCGAACCGATTACACCTGCTACGTTCGGACCCATAGCGTGCATTAACAGGTAATTGGTCGGATCGTATTCCAAACCGATAACTTGTGAGATACGTGCCGAGTCGGGAACAGCAGATACACCTGCATTACCGATCAACGGATTAATCTTGTTGTCCTTCTTCAAGAAGAGGTTGAAGAGCTTAACGAACAGTACGCCGGATGCAGTTGCAATGATGAATGACAAAGCACCGAGGGCGAAAATCTTGATAGAGTCGAAAGTGAGGAACTCGGACGCTTGCGTAGAAGCACCTACTGTAAGACCTAACAGGATAGTAATCGTATCAATCAGCGGACCGCTGGCAGTGTTTGCCAAACGGCGTGTTACACCACTTTCTTTCAACAAGTTACCGAAGAACAGCATACCCAACAAAGGCAAACCGGAAGGAACCAGGAAGCAAGTCAGTAACAAACCGATAATCGGGAATATCACTTTCTCTGTGTGAGAAACAGCACGCGGCGGTTTCATGCGGATTACACGTTCGTGTTTTGTGGTGAGCAGACGCATGATAGGCGGCTGTATCACCGGGACCAACGCCATATAGGAATAGGCAGACACCGCAATAGCTCCCATTAAGTTAGGGGCCAGTTTGGATGAAAGGAAGATAGCCGTCGGACCGTCTGCACCACCGATGATACCGATAGCACCGGCCTGCATCGGGTCAAATCCCATTTCCAATGCAATCATGTATGCACCGAAGATACCAAACTGGGCGGCCGCACCGATCAGCATCAGCTTCGGATTGGAGATCAGTGCCGAGAAGTCTGTCATGGCACCGATACCTAAGAAGATGAGCGGTGGATACCAGCCGGACGTTACTCCCTGATACAATATGTTCAATACAGAACCTTCTTCATATATACCGACTTTTAGTCCGGCGTCCATATTGAAAGGTATATTACCGATCAGAATACCGAATCCGATAGGAATTAACAACATCGGCTCGAACTCTTTGGCTACAGCCAAATAGATGAAGAACAAGCCAACGAGGATCATCACGATATGACCAACTGTCGCGTTGGCAAATCCCGTGTAGGTCCAGAAGTCGGCAAGGTTATTTCCTAAAAAGTTAATAAAATCTCCCATATTATTCAATAATTACGAGGTCATTACCTTCAAGAACAGAATCTCCCTTGTTGACATTGATAGCAGTCACTTTACCGTCTTTGTCTGCATTGATATTGTTTTCCATCTTCATGGCTTCCAATATAATGATAGTCTGTCCTCTTTTCACTGTATCACCTACATTTACTTTGATGTCAAGGATAACGCCTGGTAGCGGGGACTTAACGCCTGATTTGCCTGTAGAAGGAGCAGCCGGTTTTACTACCGGTGTGGTAGGAGCAGCCGGTGAGTTAGGCATAGGACGTACTACTACCGGTTTGGGAGCAGTTTTCGGTTGTTTCTCCATTTCTACTTTGTAGTGCGTACCGTTCACTTCTACATGAGCGATATTATCTTCAATATCTCCGATGGTTACTTTGTATGAGTTACCGTTGATTTTATATTTATATTCTTTCATCGTTTTATCTTTTTAGGGAATGATTTACTTTCTGTTAGGATTTTCACGCAAGGTGTAAATCTTCGAACTCCACGGTGAATAACTGCGTTTCACACGAGTGATGGTCAGCACCGTTTCTTCTACGTCATGTACCTCATCCTGCATTTCGTGTAATGCCATTGAAATAGCAGCATAAACTTCACCCGGAGCCTGTGAAAGCTCTTTCGCTTCGACTTTATCGATGCCTTTAGCCTTCATCGCATTGCGTTTGCTCAGGTTGACAGCAACTTTACCTACCACCTTGAAGGCAATGAAGAGAAGAATCAATCCGCAGAATACTACGCTCATGGCTGAAATAGACATACCGATACCGACTGAGTCATGTTCTTCGAACTTTTCCATCTTGGCATTACTGTCAAGGGTTTTGTTGTTCGTGCTCGGGGTTACGTATTTGTCTTTGCTTCCGCCTTTTACTTCCCAGTCTGCTGCTCCGTCGCTTATGCGTGCATAAGACTGGTTGGGACCTAAAGTTCCTGCTGGTATGACAACTTGATCAAGTAGCTTTCTGCCTGAATCAAAAAGACCGACCCAATTGGCTGTTTCAGGGTTCAGTTTGAAGCTGGTATGGAAGGTACCACGATTAGGTTCGCCGTCTGCCCAAAATAACGCATGTTGGCGTGGCTTTACTAATGTAAGTATGTCACCTTTCGGGATAAAATAGGTTACTGTATCGCCCGGCTGGCTGCTTACTTTCAATAAACAAGCTGCTAAGTCTGCGCTACCGTATGATTTGTTGAATATTTCAATCCATGCACTGTGCAAGCCGTAGTCATCCTGAAAGTTGTTTTGATTGTCTATCAGGACTTCATTCAGCAATAGCTTATTGTTCGACTTTTGCTCTCCGCAGGAAGTCAATCCAATCAGCAACAGCAGAGAAAGGAATATTCCGATTTTGGTTTTGTTCATAATCGTTCTTGTTTTAATGTGAAAAGTTGGATTACAACGGAATATTACCATGTTTCTTCGCCGGGTTAGACAGTTTCTTAGTCTGCAACTGCTGCAAAGCACGGATCACGCGGAAACGTGTGTTACGCGGTTCGATGACATCATCGATGTAACCATACTTAGCTGCATTATAAGGGTTGGCAAACAGTTTTGTATATTCTGCTTCTTTTTCGGCAAGGAACTGAGCCGGATTTTCCTGGTCTTTGGCTTCACGCGCGTACAATACTTCTACTGCACCTGCACCACCCATTACAGCGATTTCAGCTGTTGGCCAAGCATAGTTCATGTCACCACGAAGTTGTTTACAACTCATCACGATGTGAGAACCACCGTAAGATTTACGCAATGTGATTGTTACTTTAGGTACAGTAGCTTCACCGTAAGCATACAGCAGTTTGGCACCATGAAGGATAACGCCATTGTATTCCTGGCCTGTTCCCGGAAGGAATCCCGGTACGTCTACCAACGACACGATAGGGATATTGAAAGCATCGCAGAAACGAACGAAACGTGCGCCTTTGCGAGATGCGTTGCTGTCGAGTACACCGGCAAGGAATTTAGGCTGATTGGCTACAATACCTACAGACTGACCGTTGAAACGGGCAAAACCGATAATGATATTCTTGGCATAGTCTTTCTGGATTTCCAGGAATTCACCGTTGTCCACGATAGCGCTGATAACCTCGTACATATCATACGGTTTGTTGGGGCTGTCGGGGATAATATCGTTCAGTGAATCTTCCAGACGGTCGATCGGATCTGTGCAATCCACATATGGAGCTTCTTCGAGGTTGTTTTGAGGAATATAGCTCAGAAGTGTGCGGATCAATGCCAGACCTTCTTCTTCTGTTTTGGCAGTGAAATGAGTAACACCCGATTTGGTAGAGTGAACGCTTGCTCCGCCGAGGTTTTCCTGGCTTACGTCTTCACCGGTTACAGTTTTCACTACTTTCGGACCTGTAAGGAACATATAAGAAGTACCTTCCATCATCAGTGTGAAGTCTGTCAGTGCCGGAGAATAAACAGCACCGCCGGCACAAGGCCCGAAGATACCGGAAATCTGCGGAATGACACCCGAAGCGAGGATATTGCGCTGGAAGATTTCTGCGTAACCTGCCAAAGCGTTAATACCTTCCTGGATACGTGCACCGCCCGAGTCATTGATACCGATACAAGGAGCACCCATCTTCATTGCCTGATCCATAATCTTACAGATCTTCAGTGACATTGTTTCCGACAGTGAACCTGCAGTAACGGTAAAGTCCTGTGCAAAAAGATATACGAGACGACCTTCGATAGTACCGCAACCGGTTACTACACCATCACCCGGATAGTGCTTTTTCTCCATGCCGAAGTTCGTGCATCTGTGCTCAACGAACATGTCCATTTCTTCGAAGCTACCCTCGTCAAGCAGCATAGCCAGACGCTCGCGTGCTGTGTATTTCCCTTTTTCGTGTTGCTTCGCAATTGCTTTTTCACCGCCTCCGATACGTGCTACGGCACGGCGTTCAATAAGCTCTTTAATTTTTTCAAGTTGATTACTCATGAGTTCTTGTTGTTTTTTTAGAGTTTATGATTAGTGTTCGCAGAGTTCTGTCAGCACACCCAGTGTTGATTTCGGGTGAAGGAAAGCGATGTTCAGACCTTCGGCACCTTTGCGGGGAGCCTTGTCAATCAGACGGATTTCTTTGCTTTCTGCTTCTGCCAAAGCATTAGCTACGCCATCTTCTACGGCAAATGCTACGTGATGAACACCTGCACCTTTGTTTTCAATAAATTTAGCAATGGTGCTTTCGGGGCAAGTCGGCTCCAACAATTCGATTTTTGTTTCACCTACCTTTAAAAAAGCGGTTCTTACTTTTTGATCTTCTACTGTTTCGATGTTGTAACATTTCAGACCCAATACGTTTTCGTAGTAAGGAAGGGCTTCTTCGATGCTTTTTACAGCAATGCCCAGATGCTCAATGTGTGAAATCTTCATAACTATATTTTTTTATATGGTTTAATTATGTGCTTATATGGCATAAAACAGCACAAAGAAAGACATTTCTTGTCTAATAAAGAAATATTTCTGCATTTAATTATTGGGGAATAAAGCATAAAAAATGCTCCGGATGGGTGACAAAGACGGGTTTTGTAATCTTGAGATTACATTTAGACATAAAACTTGACCAGAAGATTATTCAGCCATGGCCAGCTGATACGGAACCAGCGGCGGGTACTGCTTTGTTTGCCTCCGAAACGGAGTACGAAATCACGATAACCATGCTTGCGGAAGGGAAGTCCTACATCCATGAACTCCATGTGACGGAATCCCCGTTCATGGGCATCTTCAAGTGCTTTCCATACTGCCAGTATGCCGGGTGACTGCAGTGCATAGGTCTTTCGCATTCCTCCTGAAAACCAGATAAAAGCATTTTCGCCGGAATAGATGCAGACGGAGCCGCCGATAATCTTTTCCTTGTATTTTACGATGAATATTTTTGCCTGTTTTCCTCTGATAAGCATGCTGTTCATGTGGCGGAAAAAGTCATTGGCAGGGAAATATCTCCGTATTCGTGAAGAATAAACTTTGTGCAGCATCCGCGAGAATTCCTTAATCTCTTCCACCGTATGGGCTTCTACTACTTTGGCTCCGTTTTTGAGTCCTTTCCGGATCTGACGGATACGTGACGGGCTGAAACGGTCTTCCGCTTTCTGCGTACTATGCAGAGAGTTACGGACACGCAGCCAGTTGACTGGAAAAAAGTCGTTCTTTCGGAAGAAACGGTAACCGAACATGGAATTATCCAGATTGCGGAATTCAATAAGAATGCAGGTGCGTGATGCTTCTTGTGTGAGATGCTCCAGCATTTCACCGAAAATTTCTTCCTCCTTCTCTTTACTTGCCGGTAGAGAAGTGTCCAGAAATTCACCTGCACCATATACCACACATTGTTTGACAAGAGAGGAGGGAAGCCACTTTTTGGTCTTGCGTATGGCGGCAAGCAGGCGTGCTACAGGTCTGCCTTCTTCTGTTGCCACTATCAGTAGCGGGGTATATCCCGGAGTCGATTCATAGATCTGAAACAACTCCTTGGAATGAAAAGTATTGGTTCCCGGTAAATCAGGAATGTCTTTTCCGCGATAATATGTTGTTAGTTTAAGTGGCATCCAAATACAAATTTACACTTTTTATTCTTCATTCAACAATAAAAAAGAGAATTTGTTGGCTTAGCCTAAAATTTGTCTTTTTATCCTTTGCATATATTTGAGGAAAAAAAGGCTTGAAAAAGCGAATTTTTGTATTATTGTCGTCCTTTGTGAGTACAGAAGTAAAATGGAAACGTCTATGTAAAAGATTATGCTAATTGTATTTTACTAAACAAAGGAAAATTAATATTAACTTTAAATTAAAACGAATGAGAGAGAATGCATTTGTTGAAGCGTGGAAGACACAGCATAGACGCGTTTCCATGATTTTAGGGCTGACTTTATTGTGTGCCCCTTCTGCCATATCTGTTTATGCAGAAAATGGTGTGAATGATATTACTGTGCAAGCCGTCATGCAGACAAAGACAGTGAAAGGAACTGTTTTAGATGAAAATGGAGAACCGTTGATCGGTGTCTCTATTGTGGTGAAAGGTACAAGTACAGGTACGATAACTGATTTTGACGGTAAGTTCTCCATTAATCTTCCGGGCGGAAGTAAAGAACTGGTTGTTTCTTATATCGGATATAAAGAACAGGCTATCATTGTGAGCGGAAATGCCCCGCTGAATATAAAGATGGTTCCGGATACACAGGCTTTGGATGAGGTAGTGGTCATCGGTTACGGTACGGTAAAGAAACGTGATTTGACAGGTGCGGTTGCTTCTGTGAAATCAGAGGATATCACCATGAATCCGGGCGTGAATCCGATGGATGCGCTGCAAGGTAAAATTGCAGGTCTGGATATCACTAATTCTTCAGGTCAGGCAGGTTCGTCACCGACAGTTCAGTTGCGTGGTACCCGCTCTTTACAGTTGGATGAGGATGGTAATATCTCTTCAGATGCATTTAAGCCGACTTATATTATCGATGGTATGCCGGGTGATATTGCTACCTTGAATCCCAATGATATTGAATCTATCGAAGTACTGAAAGATGCATCTTCTACGGCTATCTACGGTTCAAGTGGTGCGAATGGTGTTATTATCGTGACTACGAAAGGATCCAAGAGTGGAAAACCGGTCATCAATTTTAATGCTTATGCCGGAACGACTATGGGTGCCCGAGTTCCTAAGATGCGTACGGGTGACTCATACATTAATTATATAAAAGATTCTTATAAGCCTGTCGGTACTACTAATGAGGAGGAAATTTTCGGTGAAAGATACGATGCCATCAAAAACAACCAATGGGTAAACTGGGGAGATGAAGTATTACACTCAGGTTTGAAGCAGAATTATAGTATTTCCGTTGCCGGAGGTACTGAGAAGACGAAAGCCTATTTCTCGTTGAACTATACTGATGAGAAGAGTATGTATGAGAATGATGACTATAAAGTGTACTCTACCCGTGTCCGTATAGATCAGGAAATCAATAAATGGATGAATGCCGGTATTAATGTTCAGGCATCTTTCTCCAACAAGAATTCACGTAATGCCGTTTTGGAAAGAGCATTGTTTGCCACCCCGTTAGGTACTCCTTATAATGAAGATGGCTCTATTACGGAATTTCCGATTCCCGGTTCATCATCAGATCCAAATCCGTTAGCAGACGAACAAGATGGAGTATATAAGAATAATACTAAAGCAGGAAGGGCTTATGTTGACGCTTATCTTGAATGGAAACCGGTAAAAGGATTGTCTGTCAAGTCACAGCTTGGAGGCAGTTATTCTCAATCTCGTGCCGGTAAATTTATGGGAGAAGGCTCTTATAATGTGTTGAAAGGCAGTACGGTGGCATATGGCGAAGCTACCAATAAGACAGGATATAATTACAAATGGGAAAACATAGTAACTTATCACAATACATTTAATAAGGATCATGACCTGACGGTTACAGGGGTTACTTCCTGGAATTACAATCAGAGTGAAGAATATTATGTCTATGGTGAAAACCCGGCGACCAATGATATGTTGTGGTATGCATTGCAGAATGCTGATAATAAGAAACTGAACAGCAAATATCTGATGTCGAAAGGGATGGGCTTTATCGGTCGTGTCAACTACTCATACAAAGGTAAATACCTGTTCTCTGCTTCCAGTCGTTATGAAGCGGATTCCCGTTTGTCGAAAGACAATAGATGGAATTTATTCCCGGCAGTTTCTGTAGGCTGGAGAATCTCGGATGAAGCATTTATGGCTGGTACAAAAAGCTGGTTGGATAACTTGAAACTGCGTGTAGGCTATGGTGTTGCCGGAACTACTGCCGGTATTGCTGAATACAGTTCTATGGCATCTTTGGAAAATGTGACAACCTCTTTGGGAGGAATGACTGTTCCGTCAGCCAAGTTTACGGAGTATATCACTAACCGTAATCTGACATGGGAAAAGACTCATGACTTGAATATTGGTATTGACGCCAGCTTCCTCAATAATCGTATTGATCTGACGGTGGATTTGTATCGGACAAAAACAACGGATGTAATTCTTTCTCAGGCATTGCCGACATCTATTATGGGTAATTACACAGGTAGCACTACTTATAAAATGAACAAGAATGCTGCTGAAACAGAAAATCGCGGTATTGAACTTGCTCTTAATACCCGTAATATTGTGAAGAAAGATTTTACTTGGAGCTCAACAGTGACATTTACCGCCAACAAAGAAAAAATTAAATCTTTGATCGAAGGGCAGGATATGATGTTCAATGCAAAAAAGGGTGATATGGTGTTCAAAGTCGGCGAAGGAGTCGGTTCTTTCTATAGATATAAAGTGTTGGGTATCTGGCAATATAGCGAAAAGGAAACTGCTGCTTTGTTCGGATGCGAACCGGGCGATATTAAGCTGGATTTACCTAGTGTGAAGAAGGACGGAAATGGTTATTATTATATGAATCCTGAAGGAGAGCGCGTTGATATTACGGCAGAAAATCCTTATGGTGTACGTGCGGATTATGATCGTCAGGTAATAGGTCGTAATACTCCGGACTGGACATTGGGCTTTAAGAATAATTTCAGATACAAAGATTTTGATTTGTCTGTCTTCCTTTATGCACGTTGGGGGCAAATGATGAACTATGGTAGTGTGATAGGTAAATATTCGCCTAACCCGGATTACAATATTCCTACTTATTTTACTTACTATGACAAGACGATCGAAGCAGATCAGGATGTCTTGTTCTATGCTATCGATAAATCCAAGGATAGAAGTGCTTATGAAGGATATGATTCGATGTATTATGTGGATGGATCATTCTTTAAACTTAAAAACGTAACATTGGGTTATACGTTACCCAGTAAACTTACAAAACGTTTTGGTATCAGTAATCTGAGAGTTTATGCGACAATGACCAACCTGTTTACTTATTCGCCAAACAAATATGTGAAGAATTACGATCCGGAAATGAACGGAAGCATCAACTTCCCATTGTCTCGTGATTGCATATTTGGTCTTAATTTAACTTTCTAAAAAATAGCAATATGAAAAAGATATATAGTTTAGTTCTACTTGTTGCCGGTGTTTTTTCTTGGGGCTCTTGCAGCCTTGATGAAGTGAACCCCAACAACTCGGGTCAGTTCTCCGATGGTTCTTATACATTGGAAACTTATAAGGCATTCACCAACTCGTGCTATACAGCTTTGATCAACAACATCTATCAGAGTAGTGACTATCTGGTTTGTACGGAAGCGGGTACTGATATTTGGGAAGAACCTAAATCGGGTTCCAGCTATCAGCGTTATCATAGTTATAACGGTATGAAAACCGATGATAGCTATTATTATAAAGTGTGGCAATATTCTTATCTGTGTATCAACAGCTGTAATATTGTGATTGACGGAGCTGAGAATGTGACAGGGGATGAGAATGAAATCAATGAATGTGTGGCACAGGCCAGATGTCTGCGTGCTTACTATTATATGAATTTGGTGGAGCAGTTTGGAAATGTCGATTTGCAGTTGAAGGCTGCCGATAGCGAGAATATTTCTTTTGATGCTCACCGTTCTACCGTTCCCGAAATTTATGCTGCCATTATCGAAGACCTGAAGTTTGCCGTAGAGAATCTGCCCGTAAGTTTCAGTGATTACTATAGCCGCGTTACAAAGAAATCGGCGATGGGATTATTGGCACGTGCATATATTAATGGTGCCGGTTATGATCTGAAAGATATCGATGGTGTCAGCTTTCTGGAAAAAGCCTATGATACGGCGACAACCATGATTAATAATAAAGCGATTTATGAGTGGTATATGCATCCTGCTTTTGCCGATGTATTCAACGAAAATAATAATCGTAACAATGAAGAAGCTCTGTTCATTGCTGCGGGTGCCGAAAGAAATTCGGACGCTTACACCAATGGTAACTACTCACAAAGTGAAATGTTCCGTCACTTCTTACCTTCGTTGGGAACATATACGGACCTGGGTTTGGTAGACAAGACTTCAAACTTCGTTTACGGTCGTCCGAACAGTAATATCTTCCTGCCATCCAAATATCTGATGGACTGTTTTGCTGCTGATATGAACGACTCTCGTTTTCGTTATTCATTTATCTCAGCTTACTCGTCTTATTCAATACCGGCATGGGGGGCGACTTATGAATATGGAGGTTCAGCGTGTGCCAAAGAAATCACAAGCACACTTGCTACTAAATTTGGTATTCCCGCATCTAATATAGGTAAGAAAGTTTATCCTCATTTTAACTTGGAATCCAATAGTACAGCCGATGCTAATTACTGCCAGCTGGCTATCTGGAATGCAGATGGAACAGCGAAGACTACTCAGGATAAAACAGATGGTAATATTCTTCATCCTGCTATGCCTTTAGATCCGGCAGAAGCTCATCAATATGCCGTTTATTGTTCTTTGAAGACGCTGACAGAAGAGGAAAAAGCTCAATATCCGGGGTTGGTTCTTAATGTTTTCGATCTTTACGATGAGAATGGAACAGCCAGGGCTACCTATGACAAGCCTAGTGCTGCCAGTGCTTTGTGGTTATCTATTTATCCGGCTCTTTCTAAATTCAATATGCCGGGTAATAAGTTTGTCGGCAGAGACGTTCAGAGAAAAACTGTGGATGTGATGATCATGCGTATGGCAGAAGTTTACCTGATTGCTGCTGAAGCATCGGTACGCTTGAACAAGGGAGATGCTGCCAAATATATTAATGTACTCCGTACGCGTGCCGGTGCCGGTACGGTCAGTGAGTCGCAAGTGGATCTGAATTATATTTTCGATGAATATGCCCGTGAACTTTGTGGCGAATGTGGCCGCTGGTATTTGCTGAAACGTAATGCTGCTTTTGAGACTCGTTTGGCTGCTTATAATAAGCGTGCTGCCGAGCACTTTAAGAAAGAATTCTATTTGCGTCCTATTCCTACGAAATATCTGGATGCGATCAATAATCCGGCAGAATTCGGACAAAACGCCGGTTATTAATCAGTTAATTAATAATCAAGCATAATTAATAGGAGCCGGGCAGGAGATTTCTCTTGTCCGGCTCTTTGTTTCCATACCTGTATCCTGCGTAAAAGTTTAAAAAGGATTTCCGGTATATTTTCATTGTTTCCTGATACAGCTTTTTATTATTTTCTTTATTTTTGTGTGTCCAAACAAAATAGCGCTATGATAGAAGAAATGCTTGCTTATAACAGAGAGTTCGTTAAGAACGAGGGATATAAAGAATATATAACGAATAAGTATCCCGATAAAAAGATTGCTATCTTATCCTGTATGGATACACGTCTGACAGCTTTACTCCCGGCCGCACTAGGCATTAAGAACGGAGACGTTAAAATGATCAAGAATGCAGGAGGCGTCATTTCCCATCCTTTCGGTAGTGTGATTCGCAGTCTGCTTGTCGCTATCTTCGAGTTAGGTGTGGAGGAAATAATGGTGATTGCCCATTCTGATTGTGGAGCCTGCCATATGCACAGTGAAGAAATGCTTGAGAAGATGAAGGCACGGGGTATTAATGCCGATTATATTCATATGATGAGTTTTTGTGGAGTCGATTTTCATTCTTGGCTAGATGGCTTTGAAGATACGGAGAAGTCGGTAAGGGGAACGGTCGATTTTATAGTTCATCATCCTTTGATTCCGTCGGACGTGAAAGTGCACGGGTTTATCATAGACTCCACTACTGGAGAACTGACGCGAATTGTATAGGAAATCGCCCTTTCTGCCTATCAGGAACTGCATAAAACATGGTGTCACTATCGCAACAGGATAGTGTCACTATCACTGTCTCATGGTGTCACTATGTCATTGGGATACCGACACTATCCCAAATGAAAAAATAAGGCAGCTTTTTATCGGCTGCCTTTATCTTTCTGCGGTTATATACTTTCTTTGACTCATGCACTCGTTTGTAACAAACGGGGTGTCCGTGCTCTTTGATTTCTGCCTCACGGCTGGCTTTACGATTCGCTTTGATGTAATCGTCTTGTGTAATTCGTTTTTTCATAATGAATATATTTCTCAGTGCAAAGATACAATTTCATTTCTTATTACGATCGGTTTGCGCTATCTTTGCATACATAAATCAAATGAAAACGGAAATAATATGGAAAATTTCAGTGAACTGATAAAGAATCGCCGCAGTATGCGCAAATTTACGGATGAGGAGTTAACACAGGATGAGGTTGTGGCACTGATGAAAGCTGCCTTAATGTCTCCCAGTTCCAAACGTAGTAATAGCTGGCAGTTTGTGGTAGTCGATGATAAAGAAAAGTTGAAAGAACTGTCTCACTGCAAAGAACAGGCTTCTTCTTTCATTGCAGACGCTGCTTTGGCGATTGTCGTGATGGCAGATCCATTGGCGAGCGATGTCTGGATTGAAGATGCTTCTATTGCTTCCATCATGATACAGTTGCAGGCGGAAGATTTGGGGCTGGGAAGCTGTTGGGTACAGGTTCGCGAACGTTTCACTGCAACCGGAATGCCGTCTGACGAGTTTGTTCATGGAATTTTGGATATTCCTTTGCAACTGCAGATTCTTTCCGTGATTGCCATTGGACATAAGGGAATGGAACGTAAGCCTTTCAACGAAGAACACCTCCAGTGGGAGAAAATTCATATTAATAAGTTCGGAGGAAAATAACGATGGGAGCTGTCAAAGCAAATAATAATAAAGATACTTATAAGGCTACTGCCGTCGCTTTTATTGTCATCGGAACTCTTTTCCTGATAAATAAACTGCTCCCCTTTGCTTCTATAGGTTTGCCTTGGGTGATGAATAAGGACAATTTGTTGTTGTATGCCTCTATCAGTTTTCTTATTTTCAAGCGTGACAAGTCGGTCGGCTTTGTGCTGTTGGGACTGTGGCTGGTAATGAATATCGGTTTGGTAATGTCATTGCTCGGTTCCTTGTCCGGTTATCTGTTGCCATTGGCACTGTTGATCATCGGAATTATTTTATTTTGGGTTTCAAAACGTTAAAGAAACAATGAAAAGAAGTATTGAAGATACGCCCGTTGTGTTTCTCGGTGCCGGAAATCTGGCAACTAATCTGGCGAAAGCGCTTTACCGGAAAGGATTCCGTATCATGCAGGTGTACAGCCGAACGGAAGAATCGGCTCGTACGTTAGCCAATGAAGTGGAAGCGGAATATATCACTGATTTAAAAGACGTATCGAATGAAGCGAGATTATATATTATTTCATTGAAAGATGCCGCTTTCGTCGAACTGTTGCCTCAGATCACTGATGGGAAGCAGCATGCGCTGCTGGTACATACGGCAGGTAGCATCCCGATGAATATTTGGGAAGGTCATGCGGAACGCTACGGAGTATTTTATCCGATGCAGACGTTCAGCAAACAACGTGAAGTTGATTTTCGGGAAGTACCTTTCTTTATTGAGGCAAAAAGACCGGAAGATGCCGAGCTGCTGAAAGCGGTTGCCGGTACGCTCTCTGATAAGGTGTACGAAGCCGATTCGGAGCAACGCAGAAGTCTTCATCTGGCAGCCGTCTTTACCTGTAACTTTACCAACCATATGTATGCTCTTGCCGCCGAATTGCTGGAAAAATATCATTTGCCATTTGATGTCATGCTTCCCCTGATTGACGAAACGGCACGCAAAGTGCATGAACTCGCTCCTCGTGATGCGCAGACCGGACCGGCTGTACGCTATGACGAGAATGTGATGAACAAGCATCTTTCTATGCTGGCAGGCAGTCAGGCATTGCAGGAAATTTATAAATTAATGAGTAAAAGTATTCATGAGCACCATCAATTATGATCTATCCCGCATCAAAGCGCTGGCTTTTGATGTTGACGGAGTATTGAGTTCGACAACAGTCCCGTTGCATCCTTCCGGAGAACCGATGCGTACGGTGAATATTAAAGACGGTTATGCCATTCAGCTGGCAGTAAAGAAAGGACTCCATATTGCTATCATTACCGGTGGACGGACAGAAGCGGTACGTATCCGGTTTGCAGCATTGGGTGTGAAGGATCTGTATATGGGGTCTGCAGTGAAAATTCATGATTACCGTGATTTCCGCGATAAATACGGTCTGTCTGATGACGAAATTCTGTATATGGGCGATGATGTGCCTGATATAGAAGTGATGCGTGAGTGCGGGTTGCCTTGTTGTCCCAAAGATGCAGTTCCGGAAGTTAAGTCGGTTGCAAAGTATATATCTCATGCCGATGGCGGTCGTGGCTGTGGACGTGATGTGGTGGAACAAGTATTGAAAGCTCATGGCAAGTGGATGGCGGAAGATGCTTTCGGCTGGTGAGTTGTAAATCACTAAATGATAAATAAAACTATGCTTGGAAATTTAGATAAATATCAGATTATATTAGCCTCCAATTCTCCCCGCCGGAAAGAACTGATGTCAGGCTTGGGAGTGGATTATGTGGTCAGGACATTGCCGGATGTGGATGAATCATATCCAGCCGATCTGGCTGGTGCTGCGATTCCGGAATATATCTCCCGCGAAAAGGCGGATGCTTACCGGAGTATTATGCAACCGGGGGAACTGTTGATTACGGCAGATACGATTGTCTGGCTCGATGGTAAAGTGCTTGGAAAACCGGAAGGTCGAGAAGGGGCGGTTGAAATGCTCCGTTCTTTGTCCGGTAAGTCACATCAGGTGTTCACCGGTGTTTGTCTTACGACTACTGAATGGCAAAAGAGCTTTACTGCTGCATCCGATGTGGAATTTGATGTTTTGTCCGAAGAGGAAATCCGGTATTATGTGGACAAATATCAGCCTATGGATAAAGCGGGAGCGTATGGAGTGCAGGAATGGATCGGATATATAGGGGTAAAGTCTATTTCGGGCAGCTTTTATAATATAATGGGACTCCCCATACAGAAACTGTACGGGGAGCTGAAGAAGTTATAATAAATCCAGCATTAACGGGATGTCCTCTTCTTGAATACCTTGTTTGAGAAGAGCTTCCTTGTCTTTCCGAAACATCTCCAGAAAGCGTTCACGGTTTCCGTTGGCTGTGATTGACTTGCCGTACAGGGCGGCCGCTTTCTGAATGTCTCCCATTGTCCATGCGACGTGTCCGGCATTCATATAGTCGATAGCCAGTGGCTTCTGTTCAATGATTTTTTCGTAATATTTCATGGCTTGTTCGTATTTCCGGCTGATGAATGAACACCATCCGATGCCGCGCCATGCTTTTATGCAATTACTTTCGATGAAATCCAGTTTGAAAAAGTAGTTGGCAGCTTCTTCGTATTGTCCGAGTTCGGCCAGGCAACTGCCGATATGGAAAATAACATTGGTATCTTCCGGTGTAGCTTCTTCCACCTTTTTATAATAGCTCAATGCAGCCTGATAATTTCGGTTTAACCGGTAACAGATAGCCAGATGGCGGTTGTTCCAGATGTTATCCGGTTTCAGTGTATCCGCTTTCAGATAAGCATCGATCGCTTCTGCATACTTCTTGTTTTTTTGCAGAGCATATCCCAGTTTCTGATAATATTCTGCACCTCTTCCCTGAAGTGCTCCGATCGTTTCCATTTCCTCGTACACTTCTATTGCCTCATTCCAGCGTTCTTTCTTTAAATAGAAATCTGCGATCGGGAATAGGATATCTTCACTATATAATACGTTACTAAGTGCAGGAATGTGGTGTAAATCGAGTTTCTCCTTAAAGATGTCCCTAAACTCGTGGCGGCGTACACTGAGCTTGAAGAAACGGTACAGGTCATGCAGATATTGATTGCTGACGGTTCCCGGTCGCTCATTGAATTTCTTCATTGTTTCCGCACTCGACTTTTCGGACAGCTCTGCCACTTGCTGTTCACCGAGCTGGCTTAGCATCATGTCTTGCTGTGCCTTTGGCAACTGCCGGATCGTAAAGAAGAGTGAATACTTATCACTGTTACTGAAAAATCCTGATTGAAGAATTAAATCCAGCAATGTATTTTTCTCGTTACCTTCCTGTTTCAGTTGCTTGATGACATCGGATTGCTGCTTGCTGAACGGGTAAAACCAATTCTGTACTTCCCGGAAGAACGGATAACTTTTCAGTGCTGCAAATGTACTCATATATACGTCGGCTCCTTCCAGTTGCAGCTCATTCATTTCGCGCAACTTGTCTCCCAGTCCTGATTGTTCGAAAGCGTCCGCCCAATCCGGATTCTTGTCATCGTTCTCATCCTCATTCTCCTCAAAGCCGAATCTCATGTTCCGCATGGACGAAACATTCTTCAACATTTCAGGAATAATTTCCTCTCTCATTTTCTTGTCTATCTTTTCCGTTTCCTGGCATAGTAGCATTTGGCGATAGATACGTGCCACATCCTCTTTGAATGGAGGAATCTCATCCATGAGGTCGACTCTCTTGACCAGATCGTTGTAGAGTGAGAGACGGTTCCTGTAGATATGGAAAATGAAAATGACACCTACCAGTGCACGTTGACCGGCATTGACATCCGGATGGCGGTAAGCATCCAGCAACCACATGATTTTACGCAGGTCAAAACATTCCATCAGACTTAATGTGACAGCACTGATAAACAGGCACAGATCATTCACCGGAAGAAGTTCGGAGGTAAGCATGGATTGTGCATCCTCTTCCTCTTCGGGAGTCCATGCACTGTTGGTCCATGTTTGCAGAAACATATATTTAAGTGTTTCTTCATGCCGTTTCAGTACCTCGTCCATCTTTTCGTCAGACAGCAGTCCACTGACTGCCAAGTCGTCATTGAATGACTCCAGCATGTGCAGCAATTTTTTGAGTGTATATGCTGACAGACTTTCCGGTCGGGGAGTGCGGCGTACCTCATGATAATATCTTGATGAAGCATTGTCCAGCATAAGCAGGCGCGAACGGTCGGCTATTTCCCAGGTATCAGCTACGAGTTTTCTGTATACATTCCAGCGTTCTGGGTCGTTTGCGCCTTGGCGCATATACTCCAGCATATACTTGTAGGAGGTTTGCAGCTGCTCCAAGCGGGTACGTAAATCCCAGTCCGGACATTGCCAGAGCAGGGATTCCAACTGCATCAAAGCTTCTTTAAGTCTTTTTTCTTCAAGCAGAGAGCGTATATAGGTGTATTGTTCATTAATCGTTTTTTCATTCATAATGGTTCAATTATTTATAGGTAATAGAACAAAAAGGATGCCAAAAAGTTAGAATCTGACTTGCACCTGTGCTTGTATCAGATTAGAATCCTTTTGTCCGTCTCCTTTTTTATCACAAAAAGTGTATTGTGCCTGCACACGGCATCTGGGATAAAACCAGTATTGCAGTCCGGCAATGTAATTATTTTGTTTGAAATCTGCCGCTTTGTTCGGATTGAAATAATCGAAAGAGGCGATAAAGTCGAAATTTTGTAATAAACGTACGCTGCCTGTCGCATAGAATCCTTCGCTTTTTACGTTTCTGTCTTTTCCTGCAAGATATTCCGTACGGAAGTTGAATGCGGAAGTGGCAACAACACCTCCCAGGCTCCAGCGTTTCTTGGCGTAATTTTCTCCTGTTTTGATTCCCGAATATTGGGAGTCACCTATGGCGTGTCCGGTTCCCCGAATGAAAGATCCTCCTACAGACAGCCATTTGTTAGGATACACCATCAGGTTGCCGACTACATCTTTCTGACTGTTTTTGTCTTTGGTGTTTAATCCCTGTCCGTTCATGACGGCTAACTTGTATTGCAGGAGATCATGAAATAGTTTTCCGTGAATCATCATACCGATGTCTCGTCCGGAAGTCATTCCATAACATTTGTCACTGCCGCTGACTCCTGCCAGATAACAGACTGACTGAGAATAGCAGTTGATCAGCTCTACCGTTGTGGGAGACAGTTCGTTTTCAATGGTGTAAGGAACTTTGAATTCTCCGATACGTGCTGTAAGTCCGGAGAGGATCCGGTAGTCTGTATATACTTCGAGCAGCATACCACCGTTGTAGAAATCATACATGAAATCGCATGTCCATCTGTCGGTGATTTTACCGTGTGCCATGAAGATGATCCGTTTGATGTCGAATGTATTGTCGGGATTGGCGGCATCGTCGTATGTATACCCCAGTTGTGCATAACCGGCCAGACTGATTCGTTCTTTCAGTGTATTGACTACTTGATTCAACGGCGTTTTCTCCTGTGCGGTGAGCGTATTCTGCATACTAAGCAGGGTGAACGCGATCATTGAGAGTCGAAAGAGTGTTTTTCGCATGTGATTAGTTGTTATTTGATTGTTGTTGAATTTGTTTTTGTAAAAGTTGTATCTATCAGATTTTTGTATCCGGAATATGTCTGAGATATCCGGTTATTTGTTTTCAGCCATGTTACTGCTTTATCCAGGGCATCGGCTGAGGGGTGCTCCGCTTTTCTGTAAACAGGGAGTGCAATGAGGCCGGTCAGGTTTTCCGGAACGCCGATCTCTATCAATACCTGTTTCCATTCTTTTTGCGAGTGCATTTTTATATAGTCTATTCCCAGATTATATCCGGTGATTAATAATTCGATTTCTCTTCTTTTTTCGTTGATGGCTTCTCGGGAGAAAGCGGTGACAGTGAAATCAATTTCCAATTCCTGTGTGCTGATCAGAGACCGGTGACGGGCATTCATTGCGATGGATGCGGCAGGGTCGGGGAGGAAGGATGCGTCAATCTGATCGTATTGCAGCATTTGCAGGCGAAGAGGGAGCTGGGCGATTTCCGGTTTGTTCACTTCTGCCTGACTGATTCCCGCTTTGTTCAGTAGCTGTCCGGTTGCATACTCGATAATCGTATTATGTGAAACAGCTATATTTTTTTCTTTGAGTTCCTGAAGTTGGTTGATACCGCTTTCTTTGGAGACTATAAAACAGAAATAACCGTCATTTTTCAAAATGATTCCTAAGTCGGTATGGTGGATAGCCTGTAGAGTTACTGCACTGGGATAGTCGGTGATCATGCCATCCATTGATTTGAACTGGAACGCTGCGTCGCGGTCATAGGCGGAATTGAAAGAAAGGATGGTTAAATCCAATCCCAGCGAATCGTAGATTCCTTGTGCTTTAGCTATGTGAAAAGGCAGTCCGTCCAGAGTCGGGAGCATTCCCAGTGTGAGTGGTTGTAATTCTGTTGAAGGTATAAAGACGCTTTCTCCTTTTTTTCTTTGGCAAGAATAAAGGAAGAAAAGGAGGATACAGAATATGAGTGCTGCTCTCTTCATGCCTTAGTTGATGGGTCAGATATAAATAAGGGCAACTCTTTTCACAAAGAACTGCCCTCGTATCTAAAATTACATTGTTATAAATTCATTATTCATTAATGGCAGCGATACCCGGAAGAACTTTTCCTTCGATTGCTTCGAGCAATGCGCCACCAC
>ERZ857785.1988-NODE-1988-length-19617-cov-3.559861_pt1 | contig 19617 bp, 19 predicted proteins | sample MGYA00519763_ERZ857785 | MGnify/ENA primary metagenome ERZ857785 (study PRJEB31778, sample SAMEA3449365) | human gut metagenome | biome: human gut; feature: human-associated habitat; material: faeces | place: United Kingdom | collected 2010/2012 ...
TGAAAATCATCGGTACTGAGCGTCATGAATCCAGACGTATTGATAACCAGCTGCGCGGTCGTTCCGGACGTCAGGGAGATCCGGGTGAGTCCCAGTTCTTCATTTCTCTTGAAGACGATCTGATGCGTCTGTTCGGTTCTGAGAAGCTGATGGACATTTTCAATGCACTCGGTGTTCCGGAAGGTGAGCAGATCCAGCATAAGATGCTGACATCTGCGATTGAGAAAGCGCAGAAGAAGATCGAGGGCAACAACTTCGGTATCAGAAAGAATCTTCTTGAGTATGATCAGGTTATGAACGATCAGAGAGAGATTATCTACAAGGAGCGCCGCCGCGTACTGGACGGAGAGAACATGCGCGATGCGATTTTCAAGATGATCACGGATCGTGTGGAAAATTGTGTAGATACCTGTATTTCTTCTGATATTCCGAAGGAAGAGTGGGATCTGAATGAACTGAACCAGCTGATCCTCTCCATGATTCCGATGCAGGCAGTGACGCCGGAGGACGTGGACAGCGTTAAGAATAATAAGGAACTGAAGCATCTGTTAAAGGAGCGTGCAGTGAAGCTGTATGAGGCGAAGGAGACGGAGTTCCCTGAGCCGGAGCAGTTCCGTGAACTTGAACGTGTCGTTCTCCTGAAGGTGATCGACCGCAAGTGGATGGATCACATTGATGATATGGATCAGCTTCGTCAGGGTATCGGACTGCAGTCCTACGGACAGAGAGATCCGCTTGTCGAGTACAAGATGGCAGGATTTGACATGTTCGACGAGATGACGGCGAGCATTCAGGAGGATACGATCCGGCTACTGTATCATGTGAAGATTGAGCAGAAGGTTGAGCGTGAGCAGGTAGCGAAAGTGACCGGAACGAACAAGGATGAGTCTGCGACGAACACGCCGAAGAAGCGTGCTGCGGCAAAAGTATATCCGAACGATCCGTGTCCGTGTGGAAGCGGCAAGAAGTATAAGCAGTGCTGCGGCAGAAACGCAGCGCAGTAGGAGTGCTGCAAACGGCAGACTGCAATGACGGGCGGACGGCAGAACGCTGTTTATCCGGCAGAAAAGTCGACAGAACAGCATAAGGAAGAGAGAGCATTTCAGGTAGATAATTTTTGCCGGGAATGCTCTTTTTGCATATTTTCATCTGTATGCAGAAAAATACATACAGAGTGCATTTTTGGGTGGCAATTTCCAGAAATCTGATTTATAATTCATACCAAACAGGTAGAATATGAGACGGCAGACTGCCGGACAGAAGGAGGAACACTATGTACAACGTAAGAAAAGTGACTGAGGATATTGTTTGGGTTGGAGCCAGTGACAGAAGACTGGCGCTGTTTGAAAATATATTTCCAATTCCGCGCGGGGTATCCTACAACTCTTATGTATTATTGGATGAGAAGACGGTACTTTTGGATACAGTCGATGCGTCCGTGGCGGGACAGTTTTTTGAAAATCTGGAGCATGTGCTCGACGGACGGAAACTGGATTATCTGATTGTCAATCACATGGAACCGGATCACTGTGCGATGATCGGGGATCTGGTGCGCCGTTACCCGGAAGTGCAGGTGGTCGGAAACACCAAGACATTTGGAATGATAAAACAGTTCTTCGGAACGGATTTCGCGGAGAGAGCCGTGACGGTAAAAGAGGGAGATACGCTTGCAACCGGTGCGCATACATTGCACTTTGTGATGGCGCCGATGGTACACTGGCCGGAGGTAATGGTAACCTATGATGAGAAGGACAAGGTGCTTTTTGCGGCGGACGGATTCGGAACGTTTGGCGCATTGAACGGCAATCTGTTCAACGACGAGGTTGATTTCGAAAAGGACTGGATCGATGATGCAAGAAGATACTTCACGAATATCGTAGGAAAATATGGCGTTCAGGTACAGAATCTTCTGAAAAAAGCAGCTACCCTGGAGATTAAAATGATCTGTCCTCTCCACGGACCGGTCTGGAGAGAGAATCTCGGATGGTTTATTGAAAAATACGATACCTGGAGCAGCTACAAACCGGAGGATCAGGCAGTTATGATCGCCTATGCATCCATCTATGGCAATACGGAAAATGCCGCTGAGATCCTGGCATCAAAACTGGCAGATAAAGGTGTAAAGAATATCGCCATGTACGATGTATCTGTGACAGATCCTTCGGTGATCGTATCCGAATCTTTCCGCTGCAGCCATCTGGTATTTGCCGCACCGAGCTATAACGGCGGTATCTTTACCAAGATGGAGACTGTACTGTCTGAATTGAAAGCACACAGTTTGCAGAACCGTACTGTAGCCATCATGGAAAACGGGACCTGGGCACCGGTTGCCGGAAGACAGATGCGGGAAATCTTTGCCGGTATGAAAAATATTGAACTCTTAGAGGAAGGTGTAACGATCCGTTCTGCGGTAAAAGAAGCACAGGAAGCATCTCTGGAAGCACTGGCTGAAAAAATCGCTTCTTCCTTACAATAAAAGGCAGGACAAAAAAGTCAAAATAATACACTTTTTTGTCAGTTTAATAGAGGAATTCTCCAAATTTTTATAGTATATTTATTTTAAACTATAATTATTCAGTATTCTCACAGTTACAAAATAAAAAATTAAAGGAGGTTTTTACAAACATGGGAATGGAAGAGTATAAGCTGGAAGCACATCCGGTAAGCAAAAAAGAAGCGATTATTCAGGGAGACTGTTATCGAATCACGATGCTGACATCTGCACTGGTACGTCTGGAATACAACAGCGAAGGTGTATTCGAGGATCGTGCAACACAGTCCGTACTGAACCGTGATTTCCCGGTACCGGAATTCAAGGTCGTTGAGGATGAAGAAGAGCTGGTTATTTATACAGATTCTCTGGAGATTCATTACAACAGAAAACCATTTGCAGCAAACGGTTTGTCTATCAAAGTCGTAGGCGGCGGTAGCGGCTGGGGAAGAAACTGGAATTACGGAGATGAACCGAGTGATCTTCTTGGAACAGCCCGTACACTGGACGGATGCGACGGTGCTATGAAACTGAGTGATGATGCTTATTTGAAGGGTGACACACCGATGAACGAAAAATACAGCGGTAAAGTCAAAATGGAGCATGGTATCATCTCAAGAAAAGGCTTTGCTGTTGTGGATGACAGTCATTCGATGGCACTGACAGAAGACGGATGGGTAAGTCCGAGACAGGGAGATGGCGAGGATCTGTATTTCTTCGGATATGGACATCGTTATCTGGAAAGTCTGAAAGATTTCTATTATCTGTGTGGAAAACAGCCGCTGCTGCCAAGATATGCATTTGGTAACTGGTGGAGCCGTTATCATCGTTACACAGAGGAGGAATATAAAGAACTGGTAGAACGTTTTGAAAACGAAAAACTGCCGTTCTCTGTAGCTGTTGTTGATATGGACTGGCATATTGTTGATGATGTAGATCCGAAATACGGAAGCGGCTGGACAGGATATACCTGGAACAAAAACTTCTTCCCGGATCCAAAAGGATTTATGTCCTGGCTGCATGAGCACAATATGAAGATTACACTGAATGTGCATCCGGCTGACGGAATCCGTGCATATGAGGAACTGTATCCGCGCGTGGCAGAAAAGATGGGAATCGATCCTGAAAGTGAGATTGCAGTACAGTTTGATCCTGCAGATCCACATTTCATGGAAGTGTACCTGAAAGATCTGCATCATCCGCTGGAAGAAGAAGGCGTGGATTTCTGGTGGCTTGACTGGCAGCAGGGAACTGTTACCAAAGTGCCGGGACTGGATCCGCTGTGGATGCTGAACCATTATCATTATCTGGACAGCAGCTGGAAGGGTAATCGTCCTCTGACCTTCTCCAGATATGCAGGTGTGGGAAGTCACAGATATCCGGTAGGATTCTCAGGTGACAGTGTAATTTCATGGGAAAGCTTACAGTTCCAGCCATATTTTACCAATACAGCAAGCAACGTTGGATATGGATGGTGGAGCCATGATATCGGTGGCCATATGATGGGTATCCGTGACGATGAACTGATGGCAAGATGGGTAGAATACGGAGTATTCTCTCCGATTAACCGTCTGCACAGCACTGATAATCCGTTCAACGGAAAAGAACCATGGAAATTTGACAAGATCACACAGGGTGTTATGGAAGATTACCTGCGTCTGCGTCATGGAATGGTTCCATATCTGTACACCATGAACCACAGAGCAAATTACGATGATCTGCCGCTGATCCAGCCAATGTATTATCTGGAGCCGGATCGTGAAGAAGCTTATCAGGTACCGAATGAATATTACTTCGGTTCTGAACTGCTGGTGTCCCCGATCACAGAGAAACAGGATCCGGAAGTTCGTGCAGCGAAAGTAACAACCTGGCTGCCGGAAGGAATGTGGGTTGATTTCTTCACGGGTATGGTATACCAGGGTGGCCGTATGATCGATCTGTGGAGAGGTGTAGAAGATATGCCTGTTCTGATGAAAGCAGGAGCTATCGTTCCGATGAAAGATATGACTGATTATGACAGCAGCACCGATAACCCGAAAGCTATGGAAGTTCGTGTATTCCCGGCAGAAGACGGAACCTTCACTCTGTGGGAAGACCAGGGAGATACACCTGTAGATAAAGAAGAAAACTGGGTAGCTACACAGCTGACATTTACCGGCGGAGAAGAAGATACTTTCACCATCGGCAAAGCACTGGGCAATGTATCTGTGATTCCGGAAAGCAGAAGCTGGAAGGTAGTATTCATGGGTGTGGAAAAAGCATGCTGCAAAGTAACTGCAGACGGCGAAGAAGTAGCTGTAAAAGTTTCCTATGATAAAGCAATTGCAGCACTGACCGTAGAAGTACCGGAAACAGCAGTAGGAAAAGAAATCGTGATCACATTTGCAGACGGTATATCTCTTGCAGAAAACGATCTGGCCGGACGCTGCTATGCAATGCTTGATAAAGCTCAGATTCCGTACAACCTGAAATCTGATATTCAGGCAATCGTAGAAAAGATGGGCAAAGACGGTGTTGCAACACTGGCAACCATGAACCTGAGCCCGGCACTGTTCGGTGCAGTTCTGGAGATTCTGAATGCATAAGGGTGTGTGACGGAGCAGTTACATAGATAGGTAAATATAGATTCCCTGTCCGGATAAGGCGATAATGGAACGCCTGTCCGGGCAGGGAATTTTTGCGCATTGGATAAAGGATAAGGATTGCCGGTGATGTGTGGGAAAACGTTGATTTTGTGCGAAATTTTGTGTGGAAAAATAAGAATTTGAAAAAAATGCGGGAAGTGTGCTACAATATTCTCCGGAAAGAGAGTGTGAATGGAAAATGAAAAAAAGTACAACTTTCCGCTGGATTTTCTATGCCGGCGGGCTTCTGATCCTGGCGATGGGGATCATTCTGAATACCAAATCAGGTCTTGGCGTTTCGCCGATCATTTCTGTGGCTTACAGTATTTCTACTATATGGAACCTGAACTTTGGAAATACGACATTCGGGCTGTACACGGTGTTTGTTATCATCGAACTGCTCTTACATACCTGCCATAATTACCGACAGCGGAGAGAAGAAAATCATGCGCTGGATGCGTCAACGAAGAAATCATTGCCGCTGATTCTGGGTATGGATCTTTTACAGCTGCCATTAAGTCTGGTATTTACCCGTTTTATGAATCTGTTTTCTTCCTGGATCCCGGCACCGGAACAGGTGGGGATGCGATTTGTTGTACTACTTTGCGGTATCATCCTGACGGGAATCGGAGCGGCAATGTCCTTAAATATGCGAATCGTGCCAAATCCGGGAGACGGAATCGTACAGGCAATCGCAGATACGATCCGAAAACCGGTTGGATTTACAAAAAACTGCTTTGATCTGTGCAATATCTGTATCACGATCACGGTGAGCCTCGTGTTTGCTCACAAACTGATCGGCGTGGGAATCGGAACGGTGGTTGCGGTTCTTGGTGTGGGACGTGTGATAGCGCTGTTTAATAAGATGTGTATGAAGAAGATGGTGACATTGGCTGGGGTGGAATATTAATTTAGCAGAGCGTGGTGGAAAATCGATGGTTCGGTAACCCCTTTTGTTATGAACAATGTTTTTTATGGATAAGATAAAAAAGAGTTTCTGTCTAATAAACGGAGCAGTTTGTTTATTAGACAAAAACTCTTTTATTTTTATGTGTACAACGAGCAAATGTCAAGATGTGCATGAGAACCTGATGACTATAGCAATATCAGGTTTTCGCATAGAAAATATATGCTGTTTTATTATATATAGAATGATAATAATGAATCAATCTAAGAAATCGGTTTGGCTCATCCGCGGACGATACGGATCAGGTTTTTATCAAGCATCAGCGTCCGGTTCCAAGGATTGATGATCACTCCTTCGATTTCTTCTACCGAAAGGGCGGAGAGAAATAATTTTTCGATATCTGTGAGAAAGGTAGACATCACACTGCCGCCGCCTTTTAGTTCCTCGCCAAAACTGGTAAAGGCTGCCCACCATTTTTTACCGTCATCGGTCTGGATCGCCTGAAGGCGCATCTGGTTGTCGCCAACCGGTGGTTCGACTGCAACGATCAGCTGTCCGTGAGCAAGCATCCGTCTGCGGAGTACGGTGAGCGCGTGGGCAAGCATTTCCTGGGACGGCTGCTGCTGCAATGCCAGAATTGCCTGTTCGATCTGTTCGTTATCCTGTAAACCTTCGTCTGTATGTGAAGTTTTGTTATCTGTCATAGTGGATTTCCTCATCTTTCTGAAACATAGTAAAAACAGTATAGCACAAAAAGTTACGGTTCGAAAAGATGGAAATATGAAGAACTGTCAAGGAGTAAAACTTTTTTTATTTTTGTCGGAAATGAATAGACGGTTTGTCAGTTGAGAATCATTTTAGTTGTAAAAACAAATACAATTAGGAGGATTCTTATTATGGCATTGAACAAGGTAGAAATCTGCGGCGTGAATACATCCAGGCTTCCGGTACTGACCAATGAGGAAAAAGAATTGCTCTTTGAAAAGATAAAAAAAGGGGACAAAGAGGCAAGAGAGTTGTACATCAAAGGAAATCTCAGACTGGTTTTAAGTGTGATCAAGAGATTTTCAGGAAGCAATGAAAATGCGGATGATCTGTTTCAGATCGGCTGTATCGGACTGATGAAGGCGATTGATAACTTTGATACGACTTTGCAGGTGAAATTTTCCACGTATGCGGTACCTATGATTATTGGGGAAATCCGGAGATACCTGCGGGACAACAGTACGATCCGGGTCAGCCGGTCACTGCGGGACACGGCTTACAAAGCGATCTATGCCCGGGAAAATTATCTGAAAAACAATCTCCGAGAACCGACGATTATGGAGATTGCATCGGAAATCGGGATGGAAAAAGAGGAGATCGTTTATGCCCTGGATGCGATCCAGAGTCCGATGAGCCTGTACGAACCGGTGTATACCGAGGGTGGAGATACCCTGTATGTGATGGATCAGGTGAGTGATAAGAAAAACAAAGAAGAAAACTGGGTGGAAAATCTGGCATTGCAGGATGCGATGAACCGGTTAAATGACAGAGAACGTCATATTGTGAACCTGCGGTTTTATGAGGGCAAGACGCAGATGGAAGTAGCACAGGAGATCGGCATTTCCCAGGCACAGGTCAGCCGTCTGGAGAAAAATGCCCTGCGGGTGATGAGAAATTATCTCCGGTAGGGGATAGTGGCTTTTCTTTTTTGGGGGAGTTTGGTAAACTTAAGGAAAGCTGGTTTTGGAGGTTGATTACAATGGGAAGGGCAGCAGGAGTGAACTGGAAGAAAAGTTTGAAAAGCTGTCGTTCTGTTGGTAAAAATGGAAAAAGAATTGATACAGAAATTTTACAAATATAATCTGGAGAAGAAACAAAGTGAAAAGGTCGAGTCGCATCTGTTATTTTCGACTCTTACGAAAGATAGACATTGTTTTTCTTTTGTAGGGGCAGGCGGGAAAAGTTCGCTGATCGAAGTTATGGCAGCCTGGGGAACCAAGCAGAGGAAAAAGGTACTGGTAACGACGACCACGCATATTTTCCGACCGAAGCCGGAAAAACTGGCACGGACACCGGAAGATCTGGAACGTATCTGGGGCGCGGGAGACTGGGCGGTGATCGGAGAGGTGGAAGTGAAGCAGCCACAGAAACTAAAAATGCCGGATCCCGACTGGATGAGACAGGCGATGGCACTTGCGGATCTCGTCCTGATCGAAGCAGACGGATCAAAACGACTGCCCTGTAAAGTACCCGCCACGTACGAACCGGTTATTTTGCCGGAGACAGAGGTTGTGATTGCAGTTCTGGGACTTTCGGCGTTGGAGCAACCGTTAAAGGAATGTTGTTTTCGGCTGGAAGAGGCGGAAAAGCTGTTGGAGGCGGATGAGGATCATCTGCTGAGCTGTGAGGATATGGCGAAGATTCTGGCATCTGAGGAAGGGCTTCGGAAAGATGTCGGAGGGAGAAAATATGTGGCTGTGTTGAATCAGTGCGACGATGATACGCGGAGAGAGGGAGGAGAACGGATCGGAGAAATGTTGCGTGGATGGAGCGTGGAGAATGTGGTTTTGACAAAATTACGTAACTGTCGAGCGGGGGAGCAACTGTAAAGTTTTAAGGCGGCAGTATAGTATAGATTTGAAAATTACAATTGATTCAAATTATGCTGAAAATGAAAGCATGTTACTTGTTACTTAGCAGGTATTACTGATTCTTTATTATGAGAAAGACTGTTTGAGACAGTAGAAAATTCAGAAATTAATTATTAAAATTAAAGATATAATAGAAGCCCTGAAAAGCAGATGTCAGGAACTTCACTTCATACAGAAGACGTCTGATTATTAGAATTGACAGGGGTAAACAAAGGAGAATATCATGAGTGGATTTACACATTTTGATGAAAAAGGAAATGCCGTGATGGTGGATGTGCATGAAAAGGCAGATACTTACCGTGTAGCGGTGGCGCAGGGGACGATTACGGTCAACGAGGAGGTTTTTCAGGCAATCACAAATCACACGGCAAAAAAGGGGGATGTTCTCGGTATCGCGAGAATCGCCGGAATCATGGGGGCGAAAAAGAACGCGGAGTTGATTCCGTTGTGCCATATTATTGCACTGACAGACTGTGAGATTGAATTTGTACTCGATGAGAAAACCCGTCAGATCACGGCAACCTGCCGGACATCCTGTGTGGGAAAAACCGGTGTGGAGATGGAAGCTATGACGGGAGTCAGCGTGGCTCTTCTGACAATCTACGATATGTGTAAGGCGATGGATCGCGGCATGGTGATTTCCGAGATTCATCTGGTGGAAAAGATGGGCGGAAAGAGCGGACATTACAGAAACGAAAATGGATAACATATAAGAAAAAATGAAAAAGATTACGTTACGTCAGAAAAAAAATAAATGAACAGAACACATGAAAAAAAGGGAAAGGGAATAGTAACAGGTGAACAGAATGGAAAAACGAAAATATAAAGTGGGAATTGTTACGCTGAGCGATAAAGGCTCCCGTGGAGAACGGGAAGATCTAAGTGGTCCGAAGATTCAGGAATTACTTCCGGACGATCAGTATGAAGTAGTATCTTATCGGATACTTCCGGACGAGCAGGCAGCTATTGAAAAAGAACTTTGCAGGCTGGCAGATGAGGAACATTGTGCACTGGTTCTGACAACCGGTGGTACCGGATTTTCCATGCGGGATGTGACGCCGGAAGCCACGCTCGCAGTAGCAGACCGGGTAGCACCGGGGATTGCAGAGGCGATTCGGGCATACAGCCTGACGATCACACCGAGAGCAATGTTAAGCCGCGCAGCCAGTGCGATCCGCAAACAGACCCTGATCGTCAATCTTCCGGGAAGCCCGAAGGCAGTAGAGGAGAGTCTTACTTACATACTGAGTTCACTGGGACACGGGCTGGATATTCTTCTGGGAGAAGATGGGGAATGTGCACGGAAGTAGGAGAAAAAATGAGCGAAAAAGAAATTGTATTCTGCAAAAGCGGTGGATGTACCGCAAAACTGGGAGCCGGAGTGCTGGAACACATCCTGGAACGGCTTCCGAAGGGAAAAAAAGATGAAAATTTGCTGGTAGGATATGACAGCAAGGATGATGCAGCAGTATATCGCCTGAATGAGCACCAGGCAGTGGTACAGACATTGGATTTTTTTCCACCGATGGTAGAGGATCCGTATATATTTGGAAAAATAGCGGCGACGAATGCCCTGAGCGACATCTATGCCATGGGAGGAGAAGTAAAGACAGCACTGAATATTGTTTGTTTTCCGGAATCCATGGATCTGAATATCCTCGGAAAGATCTTACAGGGTGGAGCTGAAAAAGTACAGGAAGCGGGTGGAAGCCTTGCAGGCGGTCATTCGATCGCAGACAGTGATGTCAAATACGGTCTGTCCGTGACCGGTGTGGTAGATCCGGAAAAAATATGGGAAAACAACGGCGCAAAACCGGGCGATTGCCTGATTCTGACTAAACGACTGGGCGTAGGCATCCTCTGCGCCGCGAACCGTGTCAACCAGGCACCAAAAGGAGCGATGGAGCAGGTGATTGCTTCCATGACAACACTGAACCGCAAAGCGTCTGAGATCGGACGAAAATACCCGATACACGCCTGCACCGATGTCACCGGATTTGGATTCCTTGGGCATCTGCACGAAATGATGGACGTCAGACATTCCTGCAAAATCTACGCAGACCGGCTCCCGGTATTTGAAGGAGCGGAATCATGCGCAGAAGAATTCCTCCTGACCGCAGCAGGACAGAAAAACAGGAATCATCTGGAGCAGTATGTGCAGTTTGAGAATGTGTCGTTCGGGATGGAAGAAGTATTGTACGATCCGCAAACTTCCGGCGGACTGCTGTTTGCAGTGCCGGGAGAGGTGGCAGAAGAACTGCGCAAAGAACTGCGGGAGGTCGGACTTCCGGCGGAGATTGTCGGGAAAGTGATGGAGAGAGAAGACATAGAGATTCAGGTGGCAGGGCGCAAATAGAGACTTGAATGATCCGGCATACAAAACGTATCTGTCATTCTTTTTTTGCCCAGAAAGAACTGAGTACCTGGAGCGTGTCTGAAAAATCATTTCCGCAATCTGCAAGCCCCACTTTGCGGTATATTTTACCCTCATTCGGTTGCCGTAGCCCGCTACGCCGCCCTCATTCGGATAAAATCTCCCACAAACTGGGACTCGCAGCTCACGAAAAGCCTTTTTCAGACACGCTCTAATTCACACATCAGAGTTTCTATGTTTGATGATAGAATAGAAATCTTGCTGTTCATTTTACTACAAACAGCTTATTGGACAGCATTTAATTTGCCGGACGTGGAGTTCATAGTCATTGGGAGATCATTGACAAGGATACCCGTCCGTTATAAATTAATAGATAGCTAATAGTATCTATCATCAATATGAAAAAATACACAGGAGGAACCCAAAATGAAAAAAACAGTAAATGCACTCGGAGATATCTGCCCGATCCCGTTAGTGAAAGCAAAGGAAGCCATCCAAGAACTGCAGGGTGCCGGAACGGTGGAGGTGCTGGTAGATAATGAGATTGCTGTGCAGAACCTGACCAAGATGGCAAATCAGAAAGGTTATGGCTGTATTTCAAGGAAAGTGAAAGAACAGGAATACCAGGTGACACTGACAGTTGGCGAGGCAGAGGCAACGCAGGAGGCATCAGTGGAAGAAGCAGATTATGTAGTATGTGCACCTGCGAAGAAGAATCGGCTGGTGGTGATTTCTTCGAAAACGATGGGTGAGGGAAATGACGAACTGGGTGCTACGTTGTTGAAGGGATTTATTTACGCGCTGACACAGCAGGACGAGCTGCCGGATCAGATGCTCTTTTATAATGGGGGAGCATTCCTGACCTGTGAAGGTTCTCAGTCTTTGGAAGATCTGAAAATGCTGGAAGAACAGGGCGTGGAGATTCGTACCTGTGGTACCTGTCTGAACTTTTATGGAATATCCGATAAATTACAGGTGGGAGAAGTTACCAATATGTATGATATCGCAGAGCAGATGACAAAAGCCGACCGGATCATCAAGCCATGATATATCTGGATAACGCGGCTACATCGCTGCAAAAACCGAAAGAGGTGGAAGAAGCTGTGATTCGTGCCTTTCATACCATGGGGAATCCTGGACGGGGCGCACATGAGGCCACGTTGCAGGCGGGACGGTGTGTCTATCAGGTAAGAGAGCAGCTGGCAGAACTTTTTCATGCAGAAAAAGGAGAGCGGATCGCAATTACCTCGAACGCTACAGAGGCACTGAACACTGCGATTTTGGGGCTGTTCCATAAGGGGGATCATGTGATCACCACAGTCTGCGAACATAATTCGGTTCTTCGGCCTCTTTACCGGTTGCAGGAGGAAGGTGTGGAAGTCAGTTTTCTTTCCGCAGATGAAAATGGTGTGTTGGAGTATGAAAAACTTCCGGAGCTTGTCAGGGAGAATACAAAAGGTATCGTAATTACACATGCTTCCAATCTGACCGGAAATATTACCGACCTGGAAAGGATCCGGGAAGTGACAGAGAGCAGAGATTTGCTTTTGGTGGTGGATGGGTCGCAGACGGCGGGAATTTTACCGGTGGATGTACAGAAACAGGGAATAGATATCTTTTGTTTTACCGGACATAAGGGACTTTTGGGACCCCAGGGAACCGGTGGACTTTATGTGCGTCCGGGAGTGGAGATTTGTCCGTTGAAGGTAGGCGGAAGCGGTATCCACAGCTTTGACCGGGAACATCCGAAAGCGATGCCGGAGCATCTGGAAGCCGGAACTATGAATGTCCATGGAATCGCCGGACTTGGTGGTGCGCTGGATTATCTGAAGAAAAAAGGAACAAAGGAGATTTTGCAGCGGGAGCGGCAATTGTTAAGACGGCTGGAAGAACAGATCAGGGAGATTCCCGGGATTCGTCTTTATGGTGATCCGGACGGAAACCGGCGTGTGGGAATTCTTTCTTTTAATATAGGAGAAGAAGATTCTGCGTATGTTGCGGACTGGCTGTATGAGGAACATGGAATTGCTGTCCGGGCGGGGGCGCATTGCGCTCCGCTGATGCACCAGACGCTGGGAACAAAAGAACAGGGGGCTGTGAGAATCTCTGTGTCACACTGGAATACGGAGAAAGAAGTGGATCGAACGGCAGAGGCTTTGTGGGAGTTGTCAGGGATATGAGAATGAAAAAAGAAACATGGATTTTGACTTTCGAGAGTACGACGCAGGCGATGGCAGCAGAAAAATATGCCATGGAGCAGAACCTGCCGGGACGTTTGATCCCGATTCCAAGGGAAATTACAGCAGGTTGTGGCCTTTCCTGGAAGGCAGTGCCAGAGGCAAGAGACGAGATTCTTACGGCACTGGAGAAAGCAGGCTGTCACTGGGAAGGGGAGTATATACTGGAATTGTAGAAAAAACTGAACGGCAGCTGTTTGATTCCTTCACCTTGCAGGACAGTGACTGCTGAACAGCTGGTATAAATTTAATAATTCAGGAAAATACAGGAATGTATGGTGGACAAGGAGAAAAATGGAAGAAAATAAGCTGCATTATCATATGAAGGTGCGGGTGTTTCGAAAAGAAGGAGCTTTTGGTCCGGGAGTGGCGGAGTTGATGCACCATGTGGAAGAGACAGGGTCGCTCTCCGAGGCCTGTCGGTGCATGGGGATGGCGTATTCCAAGGGATGGCGTATTATGAAGCGCGCGGAAGAAGATCTGGGGTTTCCTCTGATGGAAGGAAGCCGGGGCGGAAGCAGAGGCGGCAGGACCATGCTTACCGAGAAAGGAAAGGATTTTCTGCATCGATATGAAATGTTTATGGCGGAACTGAATCGGAGCGCCGAAGAATTTTTTATGAGATGGTTTGAAGCATAGACAGAGAAAGCATGCGCCGGAATATATGGGATACTATGCGAAACGTGTTACCGGGAACGAAGTGCCCAGTAACTCATATGGGAAAAAGAGAGTCGAAAAAAGCGTACAGAATTGACAAATAAACATAAGTAATGTAAAGTTATATTTGTGCAAACGTTATTCTCAAGTGAGAATAACGAAAGAGAAAGGAATTACGGATGAAAAAGAGTGATCTGATCATTATCCGGGGAGCGGGGGATCTGGCGACCGGGACGATTCATCGACTGAAAAAAAGCGGATTTCATCTGCTGGTTCTGGAAACAGATCACCCGGCAGCGATCCGAAGACAGGTGGCACTGAGTGAAGCTGTGTACAGTGGAAGCACCTGTGTGGAGAATGTAGAGGCTGTCCGGATCGAAAGCGTGGAGCAGATGCGTCAGGTCTGGGAGGAAGGAAAAGTTCCGGTTCTGGTGGATCCGAAGGGAGAAAGTATCCGGTTACTGAAACCGAAGGTTGTGGTGGATGCGATCCTTGCAAAGAAAAATCTCGGAACAACAAAAGATATGGCACCGCTTACGATCGGACTTGGTCCTGGATTTTGTGCGGGTGAAGATGTGGATGTGGTGATCGAGACGAAACGTGGGCATAATCTTGGAAGGATTATCCGTCAGGGAAGTGCATATCCGAACACCGGGATTCCGGGAATCATCGGCGGCTACGGTGCAGAACGTGTCATTCATGCGCCGACAGCAGGAAGAATGAAAAACAGAAGTAAAATCGGAGATATCGTGGAAGCCGGGCAGGTTCTGGCTGTGATAGAGGGAGAAGACGGATCGACAGAGGTATCAGCAACCATTGACGGACTTCTCCGTGGTCTGATCCGCGATGATTATCCGGTGACAAAGGGATTTAAGATCGCAGATATTGATCCGAGAAAAGAAGAACTGGCAAACTGTTTTACGATTTCAGACAAAGCCCGCTGTATCGCAGGAAGCGTGCTTGAAGTGATCTGTGAAGCAGTGGAGTAGGTAGAGGAGAACACGCATGAAATTAATGAAGACTGAAGACGCGATCGGGCAGGTTCTGTGTCATGATATCACACAGATCATTCCCGGGGTGACGAAAGATGCAGTATTCCGGAAAGGTCATATCATTACCGAGGAGGATATACCGGTACTTTTGAGTGTTGGAAAAGAACATATTTATATCTGGGAAAAAGATGAGCATATGCTTCATGAAAATGAGGCGGCACAGATTCTGTATGCAATGTGCAGAAATGAACATATGCATCCTTCAGAAGTCAAAGAAGGGAAAATTGAGGTGATCGCTGACTGTGACGGACTGTTGAAAATAGACAGGGAAAAACTGAAAAAAGTCAACGGGCTTGGAGAAATGATGATCGCAACCCGTCACGGCAATACCTGCGTCAAAGAAGGAGATAAGCTTGCAGGAACCAGGATTATTCCGCTGGTTATAGAAAAAGAGAAGATGGAGCGTGCGAAAGCAGTCTGTCAGGATGGTTCGATTCTGACATTGAAACCGCTGCATGGGAAAAAAGTGGCGATTCTGACAACGGGAAGTGAAGTATACCATGGAAGAATCGAGGACAAATTTACTCCGGTACTGGTTGAAAAACTGAAAGAATATAACTGTGAAATGATCTTTCATGAAGTATATGATGATGATCATGAAGCAATCACCAAAGGCTGTCTGCAGGCAATCGAACAGGGGGCTGAGCTGGTACTTTGTACCGGCGGTATGAGTGTGGATCCGGATGACAAAACACCTCTGGCCATAAAAAACACAGGAGCGCGGATGGTTTCTTATGGTGCACCGGTACTTCCGGGAGCCATGTTCCTGTTGTCTTATTACCGGGAAAAGATCCCAATCGTAGGACTTCCGGGGTGTGTGATGTATGCAAAACGGACGATTTTTGATCTGGCACTGCCCCGTCTGCTGGCAGATGATGAGATCACAGCAGAGGAACTGGCAGCGTTGGGAGAGGGCGGTCTGTGCCTGAACTGTCCGGTCTGTACGTATCCAAACTGTGGTTTTGGAAAAGGATGGTAACAGGAAGATGCTGGATCGGTATGGAAGAGTGATCAATTATCTGCGTATATCCGTTACGGATCGTTGCAATCTGCGATGCTGCTACTGTATGCCGGAAGGCGTTCAGGATGTAGGAATGAAAAACATCCTGACGTTTGAGGAAATCTGGGAGATCGTGAGAACAGGCGTAAGCCTTGGTATCACGCACATCCGTATTACAGGCGGGGAACCGCTGATGCGAAAAGGCTGTGGGGATCTGATCCGTGGAATCAGGGAGATTCCCGGGGTAGAGACTATCACTATGACGACCAATGGTGTTTTGCTTGAAAATTATGGGAAACAGTTAAAAGAAGCCGGTGTGGACGGTGTGAATATCAGCCTGGACACACTGGATCCGGAAGAATTCTATAAGATTACCGGAAAACGGGAACTGCAGGAAGTCCTGGCAGGAATCCGAGCGGCGAAGACTGCCGGATTGCCGGTAAAGCTGAATGCAGTGAATAGAAAAGAACTGGATCCGATTCCACTGGTGCGTTATGCACAGGAAGAAAACCTGCCCATTCGTTTTATTGAAATGATGCCAGTCGGATATGGCAAAAAATACGTGGGGAGAAGCAATGAAGAACTGCGGGAGACACTGGAGGCAGTCTGTGGAAAAGCAGAATGTATGACCAATCGGGAAGAACTTTCCCGGATGGGCAGTGGGCCGGCGGTGTATTATCAGTTTTCAGATCTGAAAGTTCCGGTTGGGTTTATCAGTGCCATACACGGAAAATTCTGTGATACCTGTAACCGGGTCCGACTGACGGCAGAAGGGTATCTGAAACTGTGTCTGTGCTATGATGAGGGTGAGGATCTCCGTCGGGTACTCCGCGAAGGAGAGAAGGAAAATCTGCGAACGATCATGGAGCAGACGATTTTCCAAAAACCGGCGGCACACTGCTTTGAACATCCGGCAGAGATGACAGAGACACATGAAATGGTAAAAATTGGTGGATAGAGTAGACACAATAGAAAGGAACAGTTTTGGGAGTAATTAAAGGAATCTGTATCAGTGAAAAACGTGGTACAGCGAAACATGAAATCGAAGAGGCCATTCTGGCAAAGGACTGGGGGATTCAGGGAGACGCTCATGCGGGACACTGGCACAGACAGGTCAGCCTGTTGTCTTATGAAAAAATCGAAGAATTTCGGGAAAAGGGTGCTGATATCGAACTTGGTGCCTTTGGGGAAAACCTGATCGTCAGCGGATATGATTTTCGCAACCTTGCGGTGGGAACCCGTTTTCAATGTGGAGAAGCCGTTCTGGAGATGACCCAGATCGGGAAAGAATGTCACAGCCACTGTGAGATTTATAAACGGATGGGTGAATGCATCATGCCCAGAGAAGGTGTATTTGCCATTGTGTTACATGGTGGTACGATCCGAAAAGGTGACCTATTGGAAAGAATAGAATAGCAGAAAAATCGTAACTGTGAAGGTACTGAACAGTTACGAAAAATCAAATAAAAGGAAACACAATCAATGAAAAAATTATATCAGTTGTTACTGGATCGATGGAATCAGAAGACAGATACGGTTCTGGTTACTATTGTAGAAGGAAATGGTTCTGTTCCGCGAACTACAGGGGCTTATATGGTAGTGGCTAAAAACGGAAGAATCTACGGAACTATCGGAGGCGGCAACCTGGAATATCAGGCAGTAAAAAAAGCCATGGAACTGGCAGGAACAGCTGCCCATTATGTGGAAGATTTTGATCTGGGAACAGGAGAAAACAGCGAACTGGGCATGGTCTGTGGAGGCAGAGTAAAAGTACTGTTTTACAGTGTCTGCGCACAGGATCCGGGCGTCGGAGAATTTTTAAAAGAAGCACTGGCGGCAGCAGATGAGGGAAAACCTTACTGGCTGGTTCTTCCATTTTCCGAAGGACTGCCACAGATCCGAAGAGAGATCACAGAAGGCAGAGGACACTGCCGGATCCTGGAGGAAAACGGACAGAAACTTTATGCAGAAGAATTCTGTTACGATGGAAAAGTTTATGTTTTTGGAGGCGGTCATCTGGCTCAGGAGCTGGTTCCGGTGCTCAGTCATCTGGGATTCTGGTGTATGGTCCTGGATGATCGGGAAGAATATACAGATCACTCTTTGTTTCCGGGAGTTCAGGAGACAAAGACCGTAGACTTTACAGCACTTTCGCAGATTCTGGAAGTAAAACCGGAAGACTATCTGGTGGTAGTCACGAGAGGGCATCGCTGTGATGCCGATGTGGAACGGTTTGCCTTGCGGACACCTGCTTCTTATATAGGTGTAGTGGGAAGTAAAAGAAAAACCCGGTACGTCAGAGAAAAATTGGCAAGCGAAGGCTTTACAGAGGAAGAACTGGATCAGGTGTATGCACCTATCGGAATCGAAATCGGAAGTGAAACACCGGCAGAGATCGCAATCAGCATCGCAGCACAGCTGATACAGGTCCGCGCAGACAAAACAGGAATGAGGAGAAAGAATGAATGAAGAAAAAAAGTGTAAGTATGTTACTTGCAACAGCTATGGTAGTGTCTCTGCTTACAGGATGCGGATCTAAGAACAACAGTGCGGCGGATACAACAAAAGAAGAGACAAAGACAGAAGCAACTGCAGAAGCAGCAGTTGACGAAAGCAATGATACAACAGCAGACGATGCAGGCGAAGAAACTACTATTACAGTATTTGCTGCCAAGAGTCTGAATCAGGTAATGGAAGAACTGATTACAAAGTTTCAGGAGACTCATCCAAATGTAAATGTACAGGGAAGCTATGACAGCTCAGGAACTTTGATGGTTCAGATTGAAGAAGGCGCAGACTGTGACGTATTTTTCTCAGCAGCAGTTAAGCAGATGAATCAGCTTGATGAGACAGATGGTCTTGTCGTAGAGGGAACACGTCACAACGTTGTAAACAACCAGGTTTGTGTAGTAACATATAAGGGAAGCAACACCAAGGTAACAGGTCTTATGGATATTAAAAATGCTGGCAGCATTGCACTTGCAGATGGTTCAGTTCCTGTAGGAAAATACACACGTCAGGCAATGGTAAATGCAGGAATGTTAGAAAAGGCAGATGATGTATCAAAGATTTCAACAACAGACATTTCAGAAGCACTTGGCGGTGTGGAAATCAATGAATGTGCAAATGTAGGTGTTGTTACGTCAGCAGTGGCAGAGGGATCAAATGAGGTAGGAACTGTTTATTATTCCGATACATATGGATTAGAAGATCGTCTTGAAATTTTAGAGAAGATTCCTTATGATCTGACAGGAGATGTTATTTATCCGGTAGCACAAATTCAAAATTCAGAGGCAGACGAGGCAGAAGCTACGACAGCAAAGGAATTTGTCGATTTCTTAATTACAGATGATGCAAAAGAAATTTTTCAGAAGTATTATTTCGATACTGATGTAGAAGATTAAAAGTAAGTTTTGCTTCTGTGGACGTGATACTCTTACTAAATTGATGGAAATAATGGTGGCACAATGGAAGAATTGATGGAATTTATGAGAGGGCTTGATTGGAGTCCTTTGCTGATCTCATTAAAGACTGGAGTGGTGGCTACCATTCTTTCTTTTTTTGGCGGGATCTTTGCAGCAAGACAGGTAATAAAAGCAGGACCTAAAACAAAAGCAGTATTGGATGGTATTCTTACAC
>ERZ857785.2004-NODE-2004-length-19419-cov-5.382514_pt1 | contig 19419 bp, 12 predicted proteins | sample MGYA00519763_ERZ857785 | MGnify/ENA primary metagenome ERZ857785 (study PRJEB31778, sample SAMEA3449365) | human gut metagenome | biome: human gut; feature: human-associated habitat; material: faeces | place: United Kingdom | collected 2010/2012 ...
CCCACGCTCATTGAGGAGACGGATAAGATCATGAACGCCCAGAAGGCCCGCGGTGCCCAGCTGGACACCGGCAAGATGACCGACCGGGTAAAAGCCTTGGTGCCGGTGCTCATCCCGCTGTTCATTTCGGCCTTCCGCCGCGCGGACGAGCTGGCCATGGCCATGGAATGCCGCTGCTACCGGGGCGGTGACGGCCGCACCCGCCTGAAGGTGCTGCGCTGCGAAAAGCAGGATTATATCGACCTTGCCGTGTGCATCGCCTGCTTTGCAGTGATCCTTGCCTCCCGGCTGGTGTTCCCGAATTTTTAAAAGGAGAACCCTCTCAGGCGCTTGCATTGCCTGAGAGGGTTTTAGACTATGAATTTTTTACTTACCCTTGCCTACGACGGCACGAACTACTGCGGCTTTCAGGTGCAGCCCAATGGCCGCAGTGTGGCCCAAACCTTTCAGGACGCGCTGCAGGCCGTGCTGGGCAGCCGCCCCGATATCAAGGGCTGCAGCCGCACCGATGCAGGGGTGCACGCGCTGGGCTTCAAGCTCAACTTCCACGCCGATACCCGCATCTCGGCGGCAAAGCTCCCGCTGGCGCTCAACCAACATCTGCCGCCGGACATCCGGGTGCTGGACGCGCAGGTGGTGCCGGAAGACTTCCACGCCCGGTACGCGGCCCATACCAAAACCTATCTCTACCGCATCCACAACCACCCCATCGACTCGCCTTTTGACGCGGCTTATTACACCCGGGTGCCCCGGCATCTGGACGAAGCCAGAATGCAGGCGGCGGCGCAGCAGTTCGTGGGCAGGCACGATTTTCTGGCCCTGTGCGCGGCGGGCTCTTCCGCTGCAGCCCATGGCGATACCGTGCGCACCATCACGGACTGTCATGTTACCCGCAAGGGGGACGAGATCGACATTGAAGTGACCGCCGACGGCTACCTGTACAACATGGTGCGCATTCTGGCGGGCACTTTGTGCGAAGCGGGCGCAGGCCGGCTGGACCCGGCGGAAATTCCCGCCATTCTAGAAAGCCGTGACCGCAGCCGCGCCGGGCCGACCCTGCCCGCCAAGGGCCTGTTTTTGAAGTGTGTGGAGTATGATCTGTAAGGAGAACCATTCATGAGCAAAATTCGCCGCGGCGGACATTCCGCCGAAGGGGAGACGCTTTCTGCCGGACGCGTCGAATATCTGGAAGCCGCCCGGGCCCGGGTGCGCACACGGCGCATCCGCCGCACCGTCATCATCGTAGCGGTGCTGACCATCCTTGTCCTGTTTGCCACCGGCGCAGTGGGGTCTTCCATTGCGCGCGCAAAAGACCTTGTGGATACTGCCGTCATCGCGCTGGCACCAGCCGCAGGCTGGCCGCAGCAGACCGGCATCACCGACCCGGATGCGGTGGCGCAGATGTCTGGCAGCTTTGTGGAGATGGGCGGCGACAGCTGCGTGGTATACAGTCTTGGCGGCACCCGCCTGAACAGCATCCAGAGCGGCTATGCCCGCCCAGCCATTGCTGCAGGCAAGACCCGCTTTGTGCTGTACAACCGCTCCGGCAATGAGCTTCGGGTGGAAAGCCGCACCCAGAACCTTTATACAAAAACCATGGACAGCACCATCTCGCTGTGCGCCGTGGCAGATGCCGGACAGGTGGCTGTTGTGACCGACAGCACCGACAGCGTGGCAAAGCTGACCGTTTACAATTCCAGTATGCAGCAGCAGCTGGTGTGGAACCTGACCAGTGAGCAGGGCACCCCGCTGCGCATGGCCTTTGCGCCGGACAGCCGCCGCCTTGCCGTGGCCGCTGTATCGGCGGTGGGCGGCCAGCTGACCACGAACCTTTATGTACTGCCCCTCTCGCAGGGCGACCCGGTATGCCTTGGCTCCGAGAACAGTGTGCCCCAGTGGATGGGCTGGATGTCCAACGGCTTTTTGCTGGTGCTTTATGAGAACCGCGCCGTGCTGTACAACACGAGCGGCGGCAGCGCAGGCGAACGCGCCAGCTACGATTTTGGCGGCGGCACCCTCGTCAGTGTGTCCAACACCAGTAACGGTGCGGCCCTGCTGCTGAGCAATGGCCAGACCAGCACGGCGGTGCTGCTGGACGGGGAGCTGACCGTGGGTTACAGCGGCAGCGTGCTCTCGGCCAGCCAGATCATCCGGGCAAAGAACGACGGCTTCTACCTGCTCACCGACAGCACAGTGGAACGCTTCAACAATGTGGGCGAGTTCCAGTGGAGCCAGCCGCTTTCGGCCCGGCCCCGGGCACTGGTCGAGGGCAGGCAGATCTTGGTGTTCACCGGCAACACGGTGCAGGTGGTCACACCGCCGGAGCAGACAGCTTCCAGTGGACAGTGATTTTTGGGTGAGAAGATCATGCGTAAATAGCACTCTTGCGGGGAAAGTGATAAAAATAACAGGGAAAACAAGGTATGTTCAAGAATCCGTCATTTCTTTTTGATATCATATGCACGGCAGCATGGATCATTCTGGTGGTGCGCTATGCGCGCAAGGGCTTTCTTTCGTCCATTGTGCAGCTGGTGGGCAACCTGTTCAGTCTGCTGGGGGCCAAGGAGCTTTCCGCTGCCTGCGCCGGCTGGGTGTTCGAGCACATGCTGGCAGGCGGCTTCCGCACCCAGATCGCAGCAAACATTGCTGCGGGCGGTGCGGTAGACCTTTCCGGCATTGCGGAAAAGTATGCGGGCTTCCTGCCTGCTTCTTTCCGCGCTTCCATCGTGGCAGCCTGCGAGCGCTCCATTGGCGCTGTGCTGGCCGATAACGCGGTGGTGCTGGCCGATTCCATTGTGGAAAACGTGCTGCAGCCGCTGCTCACACCGGTGATCACGCTGGTGCTGTTCTTCTTGTTCTACGCGCTTTTGCGCCTGCTGGTCAGTATGCTGGTCACGGTGCTGGGCCTTGTGAACAAGCTGCCGGTCATTGGCACGGTAAACCGCGGCCTTGGCTGGCTTGTGGGCGGTGCCACGGCGCTGCTGGATATCTATTTGGTGCTGTGCATCCTGTGGGGCATCATCGTCATCACAGGCGGAAACCTGAATGTGCTCAACGATACGGTGATGAGCAGCAGTCTTTACTACAAAATCTTCAATCTCTTCAACCCCTTCCTGTAAAGGGTTTTGCATAAAGGAGGAACTATGGTCTGTATTCGATGCCAGAAACGTCCGGCGATCATCTTCATCCAGCGGATGGACAATGGTCAGATGAAGCAGGAGGGCTACTGCCTGCACTGCGCCCGTGAGCTGCACATCAAGCCGGTGGACGATCTGATGAAGCAGTTCGGCATGTCGGATCAGGATCTGGACAACATGGAAAACCGGATGGAGAGCATGATGGAAGAGCTGGGCGATTCCAACCCTCTCTCCATGATGATGAACATGACCCAGGGCGGCGAGGATGCCCCCGACGAGGACGAAGATCTGATCCCCGGCAGCAATGCCACCTTCCCGCTGGGCTTTACCAGCAGCGAGAAGAAGGATGGCGACAAAAAGGCCGACCGCAAAAACGGCAAAAAGCCGCCTAAGCGCAAATTTTTGGATACCTATTGCGAGAATCTGACCCGCAAGGCCCGGGAAGGCAAGCTGGACGATATCATTGGCCGCGACCGCGAAATTTACCGCACCATCCAGATTTTGAGCCGCCGCCAGAAGAACAACCCCTGCCTGATCGGCGAAGCCGGTGTGGGCAAGACCGCCATTGCCGAGGGCATTGCGGAGCGCATTGCCAAGGGGGATGTGCCCATCGGCCTGAAGGATAAGGAGATCTATCTGCTGGACCTCACCAGCCTTGTGGCAGGCACCCAGTTCCGCGGCCAGTTCGAGCAGCGGGTCAAGGGCCTGCTGAGCGAGGTCAAGGCGGCGGGCAACGTCATCCTGTTCATTGACGAGATCCACACCATTACCTCTGCCGGTGAGAGCGAGGGTGCCATGAATGCGGGCAACATCCTGAAGCCCGCCCTCTCCCGCGGCGAGATCCAGGTCATCGGTGCCACCACATTCAACGAGTACCGCAAGTATATCGAGAAGGACCAGGCGCTGGAGCGCCGGTTCCAGCCCGTGCGGGTGGAGGAACCCAGCGTTGCTGATACGCTGGCCGTGATGGGCGGCATCAAGCACTACTACGAGGAGCACCACCATGTGCAGGTGCCCGCCGATGTGCTGAACGCCACCGTGACCCTGAGCGAGCGGTATATCACCGACCGCTACCTGCCCGACAAGGCCATCGACCTGCTGGACGAGGCCTGTGCCTGCTGCAATCTGGCCCACCCGGTCATTTCCGAGTACCTGACCATGCAGAAGGAACTGGAGGCCCTCAAGCAGGAAGAGGCCGACATGGAAAACGCCGATGTGAACGAGCCCATCGATTACGAGCGTGTGGCAGAGCGCAAGACCCGGATGGCGCAGCTGGAGCGGGAATTGCCCGCCAAGCAGGCTGCGGCCGGGGAGATCCAGGTGACCATGGACGATGTGGCCAAGGTCATTGAGCTGTGGACGGGCATCCCGGCGGTGAAGATCCGGGAGACCGAGTATGCAAAGCTCGCAAGCCTTGAGACCGAGCTGAAAAAGAAGATCATCGGTCAGGACGATGCCGTGCATCTGGTGGCCCAGGCGGTCAAGCGCAGCCGCGCCGACCTTTCGGGCCGCCGCCGTCCGGCCAGCTTCATCTTTGTGGGCCCCACCGGTGTGGGCAAGACAGAGCTGGTGAAGCAGCTGGCAAACCAGCTCTTTGACGGCCCCGACCCCCTGATCCGGCTGGATATGAGCGAGTATATGGAGAAGTACGCCGTGTCCCGCATGATCGGTTCCCCTCCGGGCTATGTGGGCTACGAGGAGGCGGGTCAGCTGACCGAAAAGGTCCGCCGCCGCCCGTACAGCGTGGTGCTGTTTGATGAGATCGAAAAGGCCCACCCCGATGTGATGAACATCCTGCTGCAGATCCTGGACGAGGGCAAGATCAACGATGCCCAGGGCCGCACCGTGGATTTCTCCAACACCGTCATCTGCATGACCTCCAATGCGGGCAGCAGCGACCAGACCACCGCAAGTCTGGGCTTCAACCGCAGCGAGGAGGAGCGGAACGAGGAGAAGAGCCGCAAGGCACTGAGCCAGTTCCTCCGCCCCGAGTTTTTGGGCCGCGTGGATGAGGTCATCACCTTCAAGCCGCTGAGCGAGGAGACCCTGCAGGGCATTGCCGCCCTGATGCTGGACGAGTACAAGCCCAGCATGGAGGCCAAGGGCATTGCCTACAGCTATACCCCGGCGGCACTGGCAGCGCTGGTGCACAGGAGCCAGGGCGGCAAGTTTGGTGCCCGCGACCTGCGCCGCACCATCCGCAAGGCTGTGGAGGACCCCGCCGCTGAAAAGATCATCGACGGCACCCTTGTTTCCGGCTCCACCCTGACCGTGGATGCTGAGAACGATGAGATCGTGCTGAAATAAAGAGCAAACAGAAAGCCGCTGCACAGCGTAACAACTGTGCAGCGGCTTTTGTGGTGTATAAAACCTCTCAGCCGCCTGCGGCGGCAGCTCCCCTGATAGGGGAGCCAAGCCCTGTGGGAGAGGTTACTCCACGCTGACCGGCTCCTCCGGCTTGTTGGCGGTACGGGCGCTCGTGCGGCCCTCGGGAATGATCTCGCCTGCGGCGGTCAGGCTGAGCTTAGCCAGGGTCGGGCCCACCAGCTCGTACACCAGCACCGAGAAGAGCACCACGTTGCGCACCATGTGGCCATCGGAAAGCTCGGCAGCCTCGGCGGCCATACCCAGTGCCACACCGGCCTGCGGCAGCAGGGTGATGCCCAGATACTTCTGGATCTTCTCACTGCAGCGGGTGGCCTTGCAGCTGACATAGGAGCCGGAGATCTTGCCCAGAGAGCGGGAAGCGATATAGACGGCACCAATGAGCAGGACCATGGGGTTTGCGAGGATGTTCAGATCCAGCTCCGCGCCGGACAGCACGAAGAACAGGATGTTCACCGGGCTTACCCAGCGGTCCAGGCGGTCCATTAACTCATCGGAAGTGGGGCAGATGTTGCAGAACACGGTGCCGGTCATCATGCAGACCAGCAGCAGCGAGAAGCTGCAGTGGATGGGGCCGACCTTAAAGCTGACCATGGAAAGGCCTACCGTCAGCAGCACAAAGGCCACCGAAAGGCTCATGCGCTTGGAGCGGGAGTGGAAGTAGATCTCCAGCTGGTTGAGCAGCAGACCGGCCAGCGCGCCCAGACCCAGGCTGAGTACGATCTCCACCAGAGGCTCCAGAAGGATGCTGATGGGGTCGATGCGGCCCTGCTCCAGCGCGTTTGCGATGCCGAAAGAGGCCGAGAAGAGCACCAGACCCACGGCATCGTCAATGGCGACCACCATCAGCAGCAGGCGGGTCAGGGGGCCGCTTGCCTTGTACTGCTTGACCACCATCAGGGTGGCGGCAGGGGCTGTGGCAGAGGCGATGGAACCCAGCGTGATGGCCGATGCCATTGAGATGACATCCGGCCGGGCAAAGTGCAGGGCCACCAGAGCGATATCCACCAGTACGGTGGTGATAACAGCCTGCAGGATGCCCACAGTGACCGCCTGCCTGCCCATGCTCTCCAACGCGCTGAGCCGGAACTCGTTGCCGATGACAAAGGCGATGAAGCCCAGTGCCACCTGTGTGATGATGCCGTAGCTCTCGACCTGTGCAAGGCTCCCGAAGCCGAAGCCCCAGCCGCTCAGGCCCAGCCGACCCAGAAAGAAGGGGCCCAGCAGAAGCCCCGCCACCAGATAAGAGGTGACAGCCGGCAGACGGACCGCTTTCGCTGCACGGGATGCCAACAGGCCTGCAATGAGCGAAAGAGACATGCAAATGAGCAATTGCTCCATAAAATAAGATCCTCCTGAGAAATTAAGATACGTTAAAAAGTATATCTTATCTGAGGAGGAAAAGCAACATTTGTTAATTGAATTTAAAAATCCTCTGTGCAAGGCGGTAACCGCCCAGCACGAGCTTGTCGCCCTTGGGGATCTTCAGGTTGGTCACACCGCCAAAGCCGTAGCGGATGGAGCGGTAAACCCCGGCGCTGGTGTGTGCCTTGAGGTAGGCCCACAGTTCGTTCTCCTTCTGCTTTGCGGCGGCACTGCCGTCCAGCAGCAGGAAGATGTCGCTGATGGCCATCATCATGGAGAGGTAGTGCAGCATATAGCTGCGCAGCTTCTTCTGGCCCTTGAGGGCATCCAGGTCCTGGCAGTCGATCATGTGGCGGGTCACCCGCAGCTGCTGATCCACCCGCTTGACCATCACACTCTCGTTCACGCTCTGGTCGGCCCGGCCGATGAAGTAGCGGTACAGGTCCAGATCCATATAGTACATGCTCTTGACAAAGGGCAGGGGCTGGTAGACAAAGATGTTGTCCACATAGAAGGTGTGCTTGGGCAGCACCATGCCGCAGTCCCGCAGCACCTGTGTGCGGTACATCACCGAGTGCATCAGCAGGTTCTGGTCGGGCCGGAAGTGGCCGACATGCGTCCAGCTGAACAGTCGGTTCTGGGGGAACACGTTGGTGTAGCGCACGGTATGGCTGGTGTTGTCCTCCACATGCTCGTAGACATAGTTGCAGATCATCAGGTCAGGCGCGGTGCCCCGGGCAATCAGCGTGTTCAGCTTGGCCAGCACGGTCCTGAGGGCGGCTTCGTCCAGCCAGTCGTCGCTGTCCACTACCTTGTAATACAGGCCGGTGGCGTTGCGGATGCCCTGATTCACGCCCTCGCCGTGGCCGCCGTTCTCCTGATGGATGGCCTTGACGATGGTGGGATATTTGGCGGCGTACTCGTCGCAGATGGCGGGGGTGTCATCCTTGGTGGAACCATCGTCCACCAGGATGATCTCGGCCTGCTCCCCGGCGGAGAGCAGGGTCTCGATGCAGTGGTGCATATATGCCGCCGAGTTGTAGCACGGGACGGCGAAGGTGATCAATTTCTGAGCCATACAAAATACTCCTTTGCTTTTTTCCGGCAGATGCACAAGGCAGGAGCCGGGATGGAGATATGTACCCATATTATAGCATTTTTGTGCAGGAAATGCTATCGAACGTGGGAAATGTCAGAGATGTTTTACAATTATCCGGGGAGTTGTGGTATACTGATTGGGTTATAAACCTCTCAGGCCGCTTTGCGTCCAGCTCTCCTGGTAGGGGAGCCAAGACTTGCCTCTCCTACTGGGAGAGGTGGCATTGCGAAGTAACAACGGAGCGGTTTTGTATGGATAGGAGGAACCATGGAAAGTCCGCATAGTATTCTGAAAAAAGTCTTTGGCTACGACAGCTTCCGCCCGGGGCAGGAGGAGATCGTCTCCCGCCTGCTGGCCGGGCAGGATGTGCTGGCCGTGATGCCCACAGGTGCGGGCAAGTCCATCTGCTATCAGGTGCCGGCCCTGCTGCTGCCGGGCATCACCATCGTGGTCTCGCCGCTGGTCAGCCTGATGAAGGATCAGGTGGGGGCGCTGGTACAGGCCGGTGTGGCGGCAGCTTTCCTGAACAACAGCCTGACGGACAACCAGAAGGCCCTGATGCTCCGCCGCGCCCGGGAGGGGTGGTATAAGATCATCTATGTGGCTCCGGAGCGGCTGGAGATGCCGGGCTTCCAGCGGTTTGCGCAGGAGCGGGAGATCAGCATGGTCACGGTGGACGAGGCCCACTGCATCAGTCAGTGGGGGCAGGACTTCCGCCCCAGCTACCTGCGCATCAAGGCGTTTGTGGACAGCCTGCCCAAGCGCCCGGTGGTGGGAGCCTTTACGGCCACCGCCACGGCCCATGTGCGGGAGGACATCCGCACCCATCTGGAACTCCACACCCCCTACGAGGTGACCACCAGCTTCGACCGGCCCAACCTCTATTTTGCCACCCGCAGGGCCCTGCCCAGCGAGAAGCCCAAAGTTCTGCTCGACCTTGTGCTCAGGGAGCGGGACAATGCGGGCATCATCTATTGCAGTACCACCCGGCAGGTGGACGAGACCACCCGCCTGCTGCAGAGCCGGGGAATCCGTGCGGCAGCCTACCACGCCAAACTGGATGCGGATACCCGGCGGCAGAATCAGGACGATTTCCTCTATGACCGGGTGCAGATCATGGTGGCGACCAATGCTTTCGGCATGGGCATCGATAAGCCAAACGTCCGGTTCGTCATCCATTATAATATGCCCAAGGATCTGGAGAGCTATTATCAGGAGGCGGGCCGCGCGGGCCGTGACGGGGAGCCAGCCCGCTGCACCCTGCTCTATTCCGGCACCGATGTGCGCACCATCCGGTTCTTCATCGACAAGGAGATGGAGGCTGACAACGGCCTGCCTGCGGATGTCAAGGCCGAAGCGGCACGCAAGGCAGAGGAACGGCTCAAATACATGACCTTCTACTCCACCACACCGCGCTGTCTGCGGGGGTATCTGCTGAGCTACTTCGGCGAGGCCGCGCCCCAGAAGTGCGAGAACTGTTCCAACTGTCTGCTGGCAGCACAGGCCGCCGAACAGGTGGAGGAGCAGGCGGCACAGGCCCGCCAGCGTGCCGCGGCCAGTGCAAAGCGGCTGGCCTCGGCCTCCCGCCGCCGTGCCGACGAGGATGCCCTCAGCGAAGCGGACGAGAAGCTGCTGGCGGCCCTCTATGCCCTGCGCAAGCGGCTGGCCGCAAAGCAGAAGCTCCCTGCCTATATGGTGTTCAATGATTCCACCCTCCGCCAGATGGCGCTGAAAAAGCCCCTGAGCGTGGAGGAATTGCTCAATATCCCCGGTGTGGGCGAGAAAAAGGCCGTCCGCTATGGCCAGGAGTTCCTGGGTGTCATCGAGGATATGGTTTCATCCCGTTAAATGACAAAGCGCCCGATTTTCCACTCGCTCTGCGTAGTGTGTGGAAAATCGGGCGTTGTTTTATTGCATGAAAGTGTATTGCTATGCCAAGGGCTCCCTTACCAGGGGGCCTGGCGCGCGTCAGCGCGACTGAGAGGTTTACATCGTGTGTGTGGCAAACACCTGTTCGTCCTCCCACCAGACGGGGGCCTTTGCGGCAAGGCTCTTGGGCACATCCAGAAGCCGCTGGTTGGAGCTGCCCCGGAAGCGCAGGGAGATATCGTGCTGGGCTTCCACAAAGCGGCCGTCCACCAGAACATCCAGCAGGCTCAGCAGCTCATCGGTGACCTCACAGCGGGCCGGGCAGGGAACACTGCCGGTCAGCTGTTCCCAGGTGTAGCCGGAATAGCACCAGACGCTCTTATTCGGGTATAACGCCCTGAAGTTGCGGACAAAGGGTAGCAGCTCCCGCTGGTTCTCCGGCTCAAAAGGCTCACCGCCCAGCAGGGAGATGCCTGCAATATAGTCGGGCTGGCAGGATGCAAAGATCTCGTTGCGCACAGCCTTGTCGAAGGGCTGACCGTACCCGAAATCCCATGCCACCTCGTTGAAGCAGCCCGGGCAGTGATGCCTGCAGCCCGAAACAAAGATGCTGGTGCGCACCCCCGGCCCATTGGCAATGTCGTAATACTTAATTGTTGCGTAATTCATCACAGATGCAGCACCCGATCCTTGATCTCCTGTGTCCGGCCCTGGTTCCAGAACTGGGTGCCGATATAACCGCAGGTGCGGCGGGCAACGTTCAGCTTGTTCTGGTCACGGTTGCCGCACTTGGGGCACTCCCACACCAACTTGCCGTCATCCTCAACGATCTTGATCTCTCCGTCGTAGCCGCAGCACTGGCAGTAATCGGACTTGGTGTTCAGCTCGGCATACATGATGTTGTCGTAGATGAACTGCAGCACGCTTATCACGGCCTCCAGATTGTCCTGCATGTTGGGCACTTCCACATAGCTGATGGCACCGCCCGGGGACAGCTTCTGGAACTCGCTCTCAAACTTGAGCTTGGTGAAGGCATCAATGTGCTCCGAAACATGGACGTGGTAGCTGTTGGTGATATAGTTCTTATCGGTGATGCCGGGCACGATGCCGAACCGCTTCTGCAGGCACTTGGCAAACTTGTAGGTGGTGGATTCCAGCGGGGTGCCGTAGAGAGAGTAATCCATGTTCTCGGCCTTCTTCCACTCGGCGCACTTGTCGTTCATGTGCTGCATGACGGCCATGGCAAACGGCGTGCCCTCCTTCTCGGTGTGGCTGTGACCCGTCATGTACTTGACGCACTCATACAGGCCGGCATAGCCCAGGCTGATCGTAGAGTATCCGCCCACGAGCAGCTTGTCGATCGTCTCGCCCTTCTTCAGACGCGCCAGGGCGCCGTATTGCCAAAGAATCGGCGCGGCGTCAGAAAGTGTACCCATCAGGCGCTCATGACGGCACAGCAGGGCACGGTGGCACAGCTCAAGGCGCTCATCGAAGATCTTCCAGAACTTGTCCATATCCTGGTGCGAGCTCAGTGCGACATCAGGCAGGTTGATGGTCACAACGCCCTGGTTAAAGCGACCATAGTACTTGGGCTTGTTCGGGTCGTAGTTCAGCGCGTTGGCAACGTTGTTAAAACCGTTGCCCGAGCGGTCGGGCGTCAGGAAACTGCGGCAACCCATGCAGGTGTAGCAATCGCCGTTGCCGGCGGTCTCGCCCTTAGACAGCTTGAGCTCGCGCATCTTCTTCTCGGAGATGTAATCGGGCACCATGCGCTTGGCGGTGCACTTGGCAGCCAGCTGGGTCAGGTAGAAGTACGGGGAATCCTCGTGAACGTTATCGTCCTCGAGTACATAGATAAGCTTGGGGAATGCCGGGGTAATCCACACGCCGGCCTCGTTCTTAACGCCCTCGTAGCGCTGGCGAAGCGTCTCCTCCACGATCATGGCAAGGTCGTGCTTCTCCTGAGGCGTACGGGCCTCGTTAAGATACATAAAGACCGTCACGAACGGCGCCTGGCCATTGGTGGTCATAAGGGTCACGACCTGATACTGAATCGTCTGGACGCCGCGACGGATCTCGTCACGCAGGCGATCCTCAACGACCTCGCGAACCTTCTCGGCAGATGCCGAGACACCGAGCTCCTCAAGCTCGCGAGCGACCTCGCCGCGAATCTTCTGACGGCTCACCTCAACAAAGGGGGCAAGATGGGTCAGCGAGATGGACTGGCCGCCGTACTGGGAAGAAGCAACCTGGGCGATGATCTGCGTCGCGATGTTGCAAGCGGTCGAGAAGCTGTGCGGCTTCTCGATCAGCGTGCCCGAGATAACAGTGCCGTTCTGGAGCATGTCCTCCAGGTTCACCAGATCGCAGTTGTGCATGTGCTGGGCAAAGTAATCCGAATCGTGGAAGTGGATCAGGCCCTCATTATGGGCATCCACGATCTCCTGGGGCAGCAGCACGCGCTGAGTCAGGTCCTTGGAGATCTCGCCGGCCATGTAGTCGCGCTGAACGGAGTTGACGGTCGGGTTCTTGTTGGAGTTCTCCTGCTTGACCTCTTCGTTATTGCACTCAATCAACGACAGGATCTTGTCATCGGTCGTGTTCTTCTGGCGCTTCAGGCTCTGAACATAACGATAGATGATGTAGTGGCGGGCAACCTCGTAGCAGTCGAGACGCATGATCTCGTCCTCGACCAAATCCTGGATCTCCTCGACCGAAACGGTGTGTCCGGCATTCTCACATGCCTCGGCAACGTTTTGTGCCGCATAAACCACCTGACGGTCGGTTAGACGAGAGCTCTCCTCGACCTCCAAGTTTGCGGCGCGGATGGCATTGACGATCTTATCGATGTCAAAGACAACCTCGGTGCCGCTGCGCTTGATGATCTTCATCCTCTTGCCTCTTTCGCCTCGTAGTCTCATTGCGCTTCAGAGCCAAACAATGCCCGGCAGAGCTTGCCCCTGTCTTGCGGCGCCGTCGCGCAATCTGTGTTCTCGATAAACCATAGGCCCTCATGCGGACAATCCTCGCGGCCGATCAAGCGGCTCAAAGGCGTGTCCAAATGGGGCGAATAAGGTCTTCGTTCTCTGTCCGCCATCTATCATACGACAAAGAGGCATCTATATCCTGTATTCTTTTTTTAGGTCAAACACAACATATAGTGTTTCAGCAGGTCAAAGCAATTAGTCATTTTGCAGACGCATTAAAAATGAGGGGCATTTGACAAGTCGGTAAAACGTTACCAACACGGCTACCTGCATGGCAGTTATAAAACCCCCTTAGTCAAGCCGCTGACAAATCCTACCAAAACCAAGCCGCTCACGCCAAAAGAATCCAAAAGATTATGCTTGACCAACATGTTGCGGTCACGCTCGGCCAGGGCGTATGCAATCTGTCGGCACCCCCTACGGGATGCGAAGACCATCGCGTACAAACCTTGGATCAATATTTGCTGGCATATTTGCCGGCATGTTTGGCGGCATAAAACAAAACAGCTCAGAGGCGAAGCCTCTGAGCTGCGAACATTTGGTGGGCGTTAGAAGATTTGAACTTCTGACCTCTTCCGTGTCAGGGAAGCGCTCTCCCCCTGAGCTAAACGCCCGATCAAGGGTGCGCAAGCGCGCAAGGGATAATATAACGGAGCCTGAACTCGGTGGCAAGAACATTTTTAAAAATCGCTTACATTGTGGAATTCGGGGGCTTTTTCGCATCCATTTCAAAAGAGCCTGCTGCCGCGATTTGGCTGTCGCATAATGCAAGGCCATTGCGGTATCGAGCTATGGAAAGACGCCTGCGGAATTGTCCTACCGATAAGCGGACAAGCCTCCAGCTGGTGACTTCGCCGTGGTAAGGTAAGCCGAATTGTTTCCAGGCTGTTTCGGGGGAGTGGAATGAGCAAAGAGTGTGTCGAGCAGGTCGAAGGCGCAGGGGCTTCGGTGCCGATGACCGATATATCGAACATTGATGTGCCCGAGGGCACCGACGAGCTCAGCCGCAACACCCGTCGCGCATGGCGCGACCGCCTGAACAGCGCTTCGACGCGCAAGATGATCACGGGCGTCTTGGCTACGCTGGTGGGCGGTTCGTTTTGGGGCTTCTCGGGCACCAGCGCGAGTTTTTTGTTCGATACCTACCATGTCGATACGCTGTGGCTTATGAGCGTGCGTCAGATTCTCGCCGGCCTGCTCTTTATGGCTGTGGTTGTCACGCGCGACCGCGCACGCCTGGTCAAGCTTTGGACCACACCCGCCGATCGCAAGCAGCTGCTGCTCTTTACCGCCTTTGGCCTGCTGTTCAACCAGTTTTGCTATCTTTCGGCCGTGCGCCTGACGAACGCCGGAACCGCGACGGTGCTCCAGTGCCTGCAGCTCGTTATCATCATGGGCTACACCTGCGTGATCGATCGCCGCATGCCGCGTACTCGCGAAGTCATCGGCATTGGCCTGGCTCTGGGTGGAACCTTTTTAATCGCCACCGGCGGCGACCCCACCAGCCTGAATATCTCGCCGCTTGGCCTGGCAGCAGGTCTTATGTGTGCGGTCAGCGCCGCGTGTATGGCGGTGATTCCCGCCAAGATCCTGCCCGAATACGGCAGCCCCATCGTCACGGGTTCGGCAATGCTCACGGCGGGCGTGGTCTCGTGCGTCTTCGTGCAGCCCTGGGCGCATATGCCGGCGCTCGACGCTGCCGGCATCGAGGCGCTCGCGGTGTTCGTGGTTATCGGCTCGTTTTTTGCTTACATGCTTTATATGCAGGGCGTTAAGGACATCGGCTCGGTGCGCGCGAGCCTCATCGGAACTGTGGAGCCGGTTTCGGCGACCATCACCAGCGCCGTTATGCTGGGGACGGTGTTTTTGCCGACCGACCTTATCGGCTTTGTCATGATCATCGTGATGATGTTCCTCACGGTGTAGCTAGCGCCGCCGCCAAGACAGAAAAGGTGTTGTGCCGCATTTTCGCCAATTGATGTCCGTGTCTGGAGTTTAGCTGTCGATGCTCAAAATGCCATAAACTAGTAACGTTATGGACTTTTTCATTGCGACTCAATTGCGAGGATTTCTTTATGGCTGGTAATCACTTTAAGGGCAGCGATAGCGGCCGCCCTGCAGTTCCGCCGCGTCCGAACGGGGCTGGTAAGGCCGGCACGCCGGGCGGCGCTGGACAGGGCGGTTCCGGTAAGCGCGTGTCCCCGGGCGAGACGGCGATGTTTACCGCGCTGTACGAGCAGTCTCAAAAGGCAAAAAAGACCGGCCGTGCAAGAGGAAATGTCTTTGCGGACGGTGCAACCTCCACGTCGCAGCCGAGCGGGGCTCCTTCGGTACCCGCGAACAACGCGGGTGCTGCCAACGCCGCGAATGGCGCCGGCAACGTTAATGCCGGCAAGGCCGCCAACAATACTCCCTCTGCCGGTGGCGCGGGGCTTACGGGTAACCTTGGCACGATTTACACCGGCGCCTCCGAGACTGGCACGTTTGCCCGCCTGGATGATAGCGGTGCCGAGTTTGCGGGCTCGGGTTCCAAAGAAGATTATTACGATTTTGGCTTGAACTACGGTAGCGACGCTTCGTCGAGTTCGACCTCTGACGGTCTGGTCCGTCATCGCCATCGCAAGGGCGAGCGCAAAAAGCGTCACACCGGCGCCATTATTGCCGCTGTAGTCGCGGTGCTTCTCGTTGCGCTTGGCGCAAGCGGTTTTATGCTGCTTAACTCGGCAAAGACCGTAAAGAGCGAAGCGAAGGAGGCTGTCGAGATCGTCGGTGGCCTTAAGGACAAGGTCACGTCGGGCGATTTTTCGACGCTGCCTGACGACGCGAAGAAGATCGATGAGCTCTGCAACAGCATGAAGGCGGAGACCTCGAGCCCGCTGTGGACGGCGGCATCGTTTATCCCGGTGTATGGCAGTGACATCAACGCAGCCCGCACCATGATTGATGCCCTGTCCGATGTCTCGAGCAACGCGCTGGTTCCCATGGCCGATAACCTCTCGCAGGCCACGCCCGGCAAGCTGTTCCAGGACGGCATGATTAACGTGTCCGCGCTGCAGGCGGTCGCCGATTCGCTTTCCAGCAGCTCGAAGGTGTTCAAGAGCGCCAACGAGAAGGTCCAGGGCATTGGCGATACTCATATTTCCCAGGTGACCGAGCTGGTCGATAAGGCCAAGGACGGCTTTGCCACCCTCAACGGCGCGGTTGACGCGGCGGAGAAGGTCGCCCCCGTCCTTCCCCAGATGCTCGGCGCCAACGGCCAGACGCGCAACTATCTTATGTACGCCATGAACAACGTCGAGATTCGTGCCTGCGGCGGCTTTGGCGGTTCGCAGGGCCTGATTTCGGTCACCGACGGCCAGATGTCGATTGGCGAGTTTGTTCCCCGCATTGGACTCAGTGAGGATGAGGCAGTCGAGAGCGTCGACGAAGAGGATGAGGCGCTGTTCGGCAACCACAGCAACCTGTACAACTCGGGCAATACCTATTCGCCTGATTGGCCCCGCAACTCGCAGCGTGTCGCCGCGCTGTGGAAGTCCCAGTATGGACAGGACGTTGATGGCGTCATCGGTATCGACCCGGTGTTCCTGCAGTATCTGCTGGGCCTGGTCGGTAATGTCTCGCTGCCCGACGGAACGGTTGTCGACGGCACCAACGCCGCAAAGGTCCTCATGCACGATGTGTACTGGAACTATCCGGTCGAGGAGTCGGACGGCATCTTTGCATCCGTCGCCAGCGCTGCCTTCGACAAGATCCTTGGCGGTATCGGCGATGTCGATGTTACGAAGCTTGTCAGCGCCGTTGAGCGCGGTGCCGAAGAGGGCCGCCTGATCGCGTGGATGAGAAACGATGATGAGCAGAATGCCATCAAAGAGACGGGCATTGACGCTTCGCTGCCCAATCCGGATGACCCGAGTGCCGATCCTGTTGCCGGCGTTTACTTTAACAACCTGAGCTTCTCCAAGCTCGACTGGTACCTGAACGCCGATACGCAGATTGGCCAGGGCATCAAGAACGGTGACGGCACGTGCTCCTATCGCATCACCGTTACCCTGACGAACATCATGACGCAGGAGGAGGCTGGCAAGCTGCCCGACTACGTTGCGGCGAGCGCACCCGATGCCGCGCGTGACGACGAGCGTCTGAATGTCTCACTGTTTGCCCCGACGGGCGGCAACATTACTGATCTGACCGTCGAGGGCACCCAGTTTGGTCTTGGCGTCGCTACGTGGCATGGAATCCCCTTCTATTCGGGCACCGTTGACCTGCATGCTGGCGAGACGACGACGATCACGTATACGCTGACCACGTCGGCCGAGGCGGGGGACAAGCCGCTTACGCTGCGTCAGACTCCTACATGCCAGGCGGCTCGCGACAGCGCGTCGGCGTAGGGTTTTTCTGGTAGCGCAGATAATCGAGTACCATTTTGGGGCGGACAGGCAATCTGTTCGCCCCTATTTTGTAAGGAGAGCGCATGAAGTACTTTGGCACCGACGGCTTTCGCGGCGAGGCCAACGTTGGGCTGACGGTAGAGCACGCTTATAAGATTGGCCGTTTTGTGGGCTGGTATTACGGCGCCAACCGCAGTGCTAAGGCGCGCGTCATCGTGGGCAAGGACACACGTCGCTCGAGTTATATGTTCGAGGCGGCGCTGGTGAGCGGTCTGGTCGCGAGCGGTGCGGACGCCTATATGCTGCACGTGATCCCCACGCCGGGCGTGGCGCATCAGACCGTGGAGGGCTGCTTCGATTGCGGCATCATGATCAGCGCGAGCCACAACCCGTTTTGCGATAACGGCATTAAGCTCGTCAACAGCGACGGCTTTAAGATGGACGAGGACGTGCTGGAGCTCATTGAGGACTACATCGATGGCAAGAGCGAGGTGCCGCTGGCAACGGGCAACCACATCGGCGCCACGGTGGACTACATGCAGGGTCGCAACCGCTACATTGCTTCGCTCATCGCCAGCGCGAACTTTTCGCTGCAGGGCGTCAAGATCGGCATCGATTGCGCCAACGGCTCGGCATCCTCGGTGGCCAAGCCGGTGTTCGACGCACTGGGCGCCGATGTGCGCGTGATCAATGCCGCGCCCGACGGCTTTAACATCAATGTCGACTGCGGCTCTACGCATATTGAGCGCCTGCAGCGCCACGTGGTGGAGCAGGGCCTGGATGTGGGCTTTGCCTACGATGGCGATGCCGACCGCTGCCTGGCCGTGGACGAGCGCGGCCGCGTGATCGACGGCGACCAGATCCTGTACGTGTGCGGTGTGTACCTGAACAAGCACGGGCGTCTCTCGGGCGGTACCGTGGTGCCGACGATCGCCAGCAACTTTGGCCTGATCAAGTCGTTGGAGCTTGCCGGCCTGAGTGCCGTGACCAGCGGCGTGGGCGACCGTCACGTGTATGCCAAGATGCGCGAGGGCGGCTACAGCCTGGGCGGCGAGCAGACGGGCCATACGATCTTTGGCGATATCGAGCGCACGGGCGACGGCATTATGACCTCGCTGCGCGTGATGGAAGTGATTCGTGCCGAGCGCGAGACGCTCTCGCAGCTCACGGCTCCGTGCAAGCTGCTGTCACAGGCGCAGGTGGCCGTGCACGTGGCGGACAAGGACGCCGCGCTCGAGAATATGGGCGTGCAGAACGCCATCGCCGAGGCCGAGGCTGCGCTGGCAGGCGAGGGCCGCGTGCTCGTGCGCAAGAGCGGAACCGAGTCGGTTATCCGCGTGCTGGCCGAGGCGCCCGACCAAGCATCCGCCGATGCCGCCATGAAGCGCATCGCCAACGCGCTCGAGGCTTTATAGCTACGCGGTTTTACCAAACCGAAGGTAGTCATTGGGGACGTTCTTAAACAACTAGGTGGAAAGGGGGCGCCGCGGATTGGTTCCGCGGCGCCCCCTTTGCGTTGGCGTGTCGGTTATGCCTTACAGCTCGTAGAGCGTGGTGAACTTGTCCTGCAGGTAGCTGCAGTAGTAGCGGGCATCGAACGCCATGCCGCAGGCGCCCTTGATGAGTTCCGGCGCGTCCTTGGCGCGGCCCCACTGCCAAATGTGCTCGCCCAGCCAGGCGCGGACGGGTGTCAGGTCACCGCTCGCACAGGCGCCGTTAAGGTCGACACCGTCGCGGCACATGGCCGGCACAAACATGGCGTCGTAGGCGCTGCCCAGCGCATAGGTGGGGAAGTAGCCAAACGAGCCGCCGCTCCAGTGCGTATCCTGTAGGCAGCCGTGCGTGTCGTCGGGAACGGGAATGCCCAGGTACTCATCCATGAAGCGGTTCCAAAGCGCGGGGATGTCCTTGGCCGTGGCCTCGCCGGCAAACAGCATGCGCTCGATCTCGTAGCGCACCATAACGTGCAGCGGATAGGTGAGCTCGTCGGCCTCGGTGCGGATCAGCGAAGGCTGCGCGATGTTCACGGCGTGGTAGAGCGTGTCCTCGTCGACGTCGCCGTAGACCTCGGGTGCGTGGCGGCGTAGCACCTCGAGCAGCGGTCCCATAAAGGCGCGGCTGCGACCCACGGTGTTCTCGAAAAAGCGGCTCTGACTCTCGTGGATGCCCATGGAGGTACCACCCTCAAG